>Ga0187774_10000087_pt1 | contig 29443 bp, 27 predicted proteins | sample 0216_BV02_MP05_2_FD_133152 | JGI IMG/M metagenome (GOLD analysis project Ga0187774, IMG submission 133152) | Tropical peat soil microbial communities from peatlands in Department of Meta, Colombia - 0216_BV02_MP05_20_MG | ecosystem: Environmental > Terrestrial > Soil > Wetlands > Peat | place... | reverse complement strand
GCGTCTGCCGGTTCACGACGATGCGGCTGCCGTCCGGGCAGCCGACGGTGAGCACGCCGCCCTCGAGGTCCACCTCGAGCTCCTCGCGCGCGTCGAGCGCCGACTCGACGCGCGCGAGAGCGGCGTCCACGGCCCGGTGGAAATCCGATTCCGTCATAATGCCCTCATGATACGCGCGCTCGCGCTCGCCACGCTCCTCGCTCTCGTCGCGGCCTGCGGCCAGAAGGGGCCGCTGCGCCTGCCCGAGGCACCCGGACCGGCCGTGCCGCCTCCCGCGCCCGGCGCGCCCACCTCCTCGCCATGACCTTCCTCGCGCGGGCCGACGGCGAGCTGCAGCTCGACGGCGTGTCGCTCGCCGAGGTGGCGCGGCGCTTCGGCACCCCCTGCTACGTCTACTCGCGCGCGGCGATCGAGTCGGCCTACCGCGCCTTCGACGAGGGCCTCGCGGGCATCGACCACACGGTCTGCTACGCGGTGAAGGCGAACTCGAACCTCGCGGTGCTCGACATCCTGCGGCGCCTCGGCGCCGGGTTCGACATCGTGTCGGGCGGCGAGCTCGCGCGCGTGCTCGCCGCGGGCGGAAGCGCCGGCCGCGTCGTCTTCTCCGGCGTCGGCAAGTCCGAGGCCGAGATCCGCGCCGCGCTCGCCGCCGGCATCGCGTGCTTCAACGTGGAGAGCGAGCCGGAGCTCGAGCGCCTCGACGGGCTCGCCGGCGCGGCCGGCGTGCGCGCGCCCGTGGCGCTGCGCGTGAACCCCGACGTCGACGCGCGCACGCATCCTTACATCTCGACGGGCCTGGCGGGAAACAAGTTCGGGATCCCGCACGCGGCCGCCCTCGCGGCCTACCGGCGCGCGGCGCGACTGCCCAACCTGCGCGTGGCCGGGATCGGGACGCACATCGGCTCCCAGATCCTCGACACCGCCCCGCTCGACGAGGCGCTCGAACGCGTCCTCGAGCTCGTGGACGCGCTCGCCTCCGAGGACATCGGGCTCGAGCACCTGGACCTGGGAGGCGGCCTCGGCATCCGCTATCGCGACGAGGAGCCGCCCGACATCCGCGCCTACTGCGGCCGCCTCGCACGCCGCCTCGCCGGGCGGGGCCTGCGCCTGCTGCTCGAGCCGGGCCGCGCCATCGTGGGCGCGGCCGGGGTGCTGCTCACGCGCGTCGAGTACCTGAAGCTCGACAAGGCCCGGCGCTTCGCCGTCGTCGACGCTTCCATGAGCGAGCTGCTGCGCCCCGCCCTCTACGAGTCGTGGCACGAGATCGTTCCCGTCTCGACCGCGGCGAGCGGCCGCGAGACCGCGCGCTACGACGTGGTCGGCCCCGTGTGCGAGTCGTCCGACGTGCTCGGCCTCGACCGCGACCTCGCCGTGCGGCAGGGCGATCTCCTCGCGATCCTCGCGGCCGGGGCCTACGGCATGGCGATGAGCTCGAACTACAACTCGCGCCCTCGCCCGTGCGAGGTGCTGGTCGACCGCGGCGCGGCCGTGGAAGTTCGCTCGCGGGAGCGCGTGGAGGCGCTCTACGCCCTGGAGCGCACCCTTCCGGCTGGGTGAAGCCGCCGCGCGCGTGCAAATCGCGCGATGCGGCACCTTTTGGTATCGGCTCGATACGAAATCGCCGCGAGTCCGAACAAATAGTCAGGCTTGACATGCGTGGATTCCGGCCGACTGCGTCTAGAATCCCTCTCACCAATCTCGTTCGATGCGAATCCGAACGCTTGGTAGTGCGATAAGGACGCCCGTCGGGCGGCCCGCACGACAGACAATCGGTCAACATTGAAAGGAGTCGAGCATGGCTGCGAAGAAGAAAGCGGCGAAGAAGAAGTCCTCCAAGAAGAAAACCGCGAAGAAGAAGTCATCTAAGAAGCGCGTAGCAAAGAAGAAGGCATCGAAGAAGAAGGCTGCGAAGAAGAAGTCGTCGAAGAAGAAAGCGGCAAAGAAGAGAACCGCCAAGAAGAAGGCTGCGAAGCGCAAGCCGGCGAGAAAGGCTGCGAAGCGCAAGCCGGCGATGCCCGCGGCGGCACCAATGAGGCCCATGGCCCCGGCGGTCACCCCGGTCATCACGCCGCTGATCAAGCCGATGAGCTGAAGGGGCGCGCAGGCGCCCCCCAGGCGAGACGGCTGGACCCGAACACGAGGCGCGACCCGACCGGACCCGCGCGAGCGGAAGGCAGCACGGCCGGGTAGCGCCTCGCGAGCGGGTGTCCCCCGCTTCAACCGGCGCCGAACGCCTCCACCACGGCGTAGCGGCCCGTTCCCGTTTCCGAGCGCACGAGACTGAAGGCGTCGACGCTCCACGCGACCGGATCGACGGCCGCCCGGGGAACGTCGCGCCCGATGCGGCGCGCGAGCGTGGCGTGGAGCGCGAAGGGCCGCTCCTCGAGCGCGAATCCCGAGGCCGAAAGCCGGGCCGCGAGGTCGGCCTGCAGCGCGGCGAGCGCCGGCCCCGGCGGCGAGAGGCTCCCGGCCCACGCGACCCGCGCCTTGCCGAAGGATCCCACGCAGTCGAGCGTGACCGCGAAGCCCCCGAAGCGCACCGCGCGCGCCGCGGTCCTCGCCTCCTCGACGCGGGAGGCCGCGACCTCGCCGAGGAACGCGAGCGTGACGTGGATCTTCTCGGCGGGCACGGGCTTCCCGCCGGCGGCGGCGGCCACCTCGGTGGCGAGGCGCGCGAGGCGCGCGCTCGCCGGCCCGTCCGGCCACAGGGCGAAGAAGAGCCGCGCCATCGCTAGATCAGGAACACCTTGGCGAGCCCCAGGAAGGTGAAGAAGCCCATGCTGTCGGTCACGAACGTGAGGAACACGCTCGACCCGACGGCCGGATCGCGACCGAAGCGCTCCGTCGAGAACGGGATGAAGATGCCGGCGAGCGCGGCCTTCACGGCAGCTCCGCCGCGGGCATGCGCGCGAGGATGGTCTGCGTCCTGCGCTCGAGCCAGCGCGTGCTCCGGTGGCGATCGTAGAAGCGGGGGTTGGGTACCATCGCCGCGAGGCGCGCGGAGTCCTCGGGGCCGAGCGCGGCCGCGCTGACGCCGAAGTAGTGGCGCGCGGCCGCCTCCGCGCCGAAGACGTCGTCGCCCCATTCGATCACGTTCAGGTAGATTTCCAGGATCCGCCGCTTGTCCATCACGTGCTCGATCATCACGGTGATCAGCGCCTCCTCGCCCTTGCGCCAGGGCGTGCGGCTCGCCGACAGGAAGAGGTTCTTCGCGAGCTGCTGCGAGATGGTCGAGCCGCCCGCCACCACGCGCCCCCTCCTCAGGTTCTTCTCCCGGGCCTGCTCGATCGCCTCCCAGTCGAAGCCCTCATGATCGACGAAGCGCGAGTCCTCCGCCACCACGACCGCGCGCTTGAGGCTCGCCGAGATGCGATCGTACGGGACCCATTGCTGGCGCAGCTTCGCCGCCGGGTCTTGCCGCCGCAGCTCGGCGAGCCGCTCGCCCATGAACGCCGTCATGCGCGGATCGTGGTCTTTCCACCACCAGACGCGCGCGAGGTACGACAGCTGCAGCGCGAGGAACGCGCCGGCCGCGGCGACCGCGAGCCATGCCGCGTAGCGCAGCGCTCGCTTCACGCGAGGCCCGGGCGCAGCGCGGCGAGCACCTCGGCGGTCGCCGGACGCCGACCGCGCCACAGCAGGTAGGATTCGGCGGCCTGCTCGACGAGCATGCCGAGGCCGTCGCAGGCGTGCGCCGAGCGCGCGCGGGCGCGTGCGAGGAACGCTTCCGCCGCGTGCCCGTACGCCATGTCGTAGGCGAGCGCGCCCTCCCGGAACACCGCGTCGGGCACCTCGAGGGTCTCGCCGCGCGTGGACGTCGAGGTGGCGTTGAGGACGAGATCGTAGTCGCGCGCGGGGATCGCCCCGAGCGCGCACGCCTCGACCGGGCCCCGGTTCGCGAAGCGCGCGGCGAGCTCCCGGGCGCGATCCGGCGTGCGATTCGCGATCACCACGACCGAGGGCGCTTCGCCGAGCAGCGGGCCGAGTACGCCGCGCGCCGCGCCTCCCGCCCCGAGCACGAGAATGCGCGCGCCGCGCAGCGCGAAGCCGAGATTCGCGGTGAGGTCGATCACGAGCCCGGCTCCGTCGGTGTTGTCGGCCTCGATGCGCCCGTCGCGCCGCGCGAGGAAGTTGGCCGCGCCCGCCAACTCAGCGCGCGCGCTCGCCGCCGCGGCGAGCCGGAACGCTTCCACCTTGAAGGGCAGCGTCACGTTCGCGCCCAGGCCGCCCGATTCGAAGAACGCGGTCGCGGTGCCGCGGAAATCGTCGAGGGGCGCGAGCAGCGCCGAGTACTCGATGCGATCTCCGAGCTGCGCGGCGAAGCGCGCGTGGATCGCGGGCGAGAGGCTGTGCGCGACGGGATTGCCGATGACGACGTAGCGGTCCATCGGGATTCGGGACAATGGGGGCCGTGCGAAGATCCGGGAGCCGGCCATGATAACGGCGCTGCCTCCGGAATCGCCAATTTTAATAGTATGGCGGCCTGTAAGGCGGGCGGCTCGCGCAATGCGCTATCATGGTGCGCTCATTCGAACATCGGCACCGCGGTAGTGCGCGCCGGGCCTTCGGATGGCACGATGCCCCTATTAATCAAAACCTTGGGCTGCACCGTCCCGTGGCATGCTTCCTGCTGACCAAACGCCTCGACCAGACTTTCCAGCCGTTCTTCCACCCACCCCGGCAAATCCATTCCACAGGAGAGACCCATGGCAGTCGCCGACGTGTTCAAGACCATCAAGGAAAACGAGGTCCGCTTCGTGGACCTGCGCTTCACCGACACCAAGGGAAAGGAACAGCACGTCACCGTTCCGGTCAAGGCGTTCACCGACGACAAGTTCAAGGATGGCCACGCCTTCGACGGTTCGTCCATCGCCGGGTGGAAGGGCATCGAAGCCTCCGACATGCTGCTCATGCCCGATCCTGACAGCGCGCGCATGGATCCGTTCTTCGACGAGGCGACCCTCGCGCTCACCTGCGACGTGCTCGAGCCGACCACGGGCAAGGGCTACGAGCGCGACCCGCGCACGATCGCGAAGCGCGCGGAGGCGTACCTCAAGAGCAGCGGCCTCGGCGACGCCGCGTACTTCGGCCCCGAGCCGGAGTTCTTCGTGTTCGACGCCGTCGAGTGGAAGGTCGACATGTCGGGCAGCTTCGTGAAGATCTATTCCGAAGAGGCGCCCTGGTCGAGCGACGCGAAGATCGAGGGCGGGAACCTGGGCCACCGTCCGCCGGTGAAGGGCGGCTACTTCCCCGTGCCGCCGGTCGATTCGCTGCAGGACATCCGCTCCGCGATGGCCCTCGCGCTCGAGGAGCAGGGCGTGGAGGTCGAGGTGCACCACCACGAGGTCGCCGCGCCCGGGCAGAACGAGATCGGAACCAAGTTCAACACGCTCGTGAAGCGCGCCGACTGGCTGCAGATCCTCAAATACACCGTCTGGAACGTCGCGCGCTCGTACGGCAAGACCGCGACCTTCATGCCGAAGCCGGTGGTGGGCGACAACGGCTCGGGGATGCACGTGCACCAGTCGGTGTGGAAGGGCGGGCAGAACCTCTTCGCGGGCGACGGCTACGCGGGGCTGTCCGAGTTCGCGCTCTACTACATCGGCGGCATCATCAAGCACGCGAAGGCGCTCAACGCGATCACCAACCCGGGCACCAACTCGTACAAGCGCCTGGTGCCGCACTTCGAGGCGCCGATCAACCTCGCCTACTCCGCGCGCAACCGCTCGGCTTCGTGCCGCATCCCCTACGCCCCGAGCCCGAAGGGACGGCGCGTGGAGGTGCGCTTCCCCGATCCCACGGCCAACCCGTACCTCGCGTTCGCCTCGATGCTGATGGCGGGCCTGGACGGCGTGCAGAACAAGATCCATCCGGGCGACCCGCTCGACAAGAACCTCTACGACCTCGAGCCCGAGGAGGCCGCGAAGGTGCCGCACCCCTGCTCCTCGCTCGACGAGGCGCTCGAGAACCTCGACAAGGACCGCGCCTTCCTCACGCGCGGCGGCGTGTTCACCGACGACATGCTCGACGCGTACATCGGCCTCAAGTACGAGGAGGTCCAGCGCTTCCGCATGACCACGCATCCCGTGGAGTTCGACATGTACTTCTCGGCTTGAAAGCCGGGCCGCCGGCGCCGGGGGGGGCGCTCGCGCCCCCCGGCGCTCGCCGCGAGCGACGGCTCCACTTGTGGGCGAGATGCCCCCCAACCACAAGGTATTGCGCAATCCGACCGCATCCCCTTGATCTGATTGCTTTTTCCATGGGCCCTGCCTATCCTGTCCCTCCCGTTTCACGAAAGGGAGCGCGGCATGAAGACCGTATGGATCGCGGGCGTCGCACTGGCGTTCTCGGCGACGGCGCTCGCGCAGACGACGATCTACAAGCTCGTGGATCAGGAAGGGCGGGTGACGTATTCGAACCGGCCGATGAAGGGCGCGATGATCGTGGATCTCGATCCCCTCACGGTGATTCCGACCTCGCCCCAGGTTGTTTCGGAGAAGTCGAACATCGCGGTGTACCCGGAGCAGCCGACCGCCGCGCCGGCGCCGCGCGCCGACCCGAGCGCGCCCGTGGCGAAGGTGATGCCGATTCCCGCCGCCCTCGCCTCCATCGACGTCCAGACCCAGAAGCGGCGCGACGACGGACGCCGCCGCATCCTCGAGGACGAGCTGCAGAAGGAGCAGGAGTCGCTCGACGCGGTGCGCGCCTCGCTGCAGAAGGAGCAGCAGAACCCCGAGCTCGTCGCCGCGGTGCGCGTGGCGCAGAACACCCCGAACCCCACGCCCGCCCAGCTCAAGCAGTTCCACGAGAACATCGACAAGGCCTCCGGCCGCATCCGGGGGCTGCAAGCCACCGCCGCCGAGCACGAGAAGAACGTCGAGGCGCTCAAGAAAGAGCTCGGCGCGCTGAAGCCCTAGCCTCGAGAAGTTCCCCCTTCCGGCAATCCCGTTGTGCCGAAGCGCCCGCCCCCCGGGCTGGCGCTGCCTTTGCTTGTCCTCGTCGGGGCGGATGGTGAGCCGCGAGTACGCGGGCCTGGACCTGCTCTCCACCGCCGTGCTTCTGCTCGATGAGGACCTGCGCGTGACCCATGCCAATCCCGCCGCCGAAACGCTCCTCGCCCAGGCGCGCAAGCACCTCGTCGGTGCGCGCCTCGACCGCGCCCTGCCCGGAAACGAGGCGCTCCTGCAGCGGCTGCAGCAGTCGATCGCGGCCGAGGCCGGGTTCAGCGAGAACGACCTCACGGTGGACATCGCCGGCCAGTCGCTGCACCTCCAGTGCGTGATCACGCCCGTCGAGGCCGGCGAGTCGCGCCTCCTGCTCGAGCTGAGGCAGCTCGAGCAGCAGCTCAAGATCGCCCGGGAATCGAGGCTCCTCGAGCAGCAGGAAGCCAACCGCGAGCTCATCCGCAACCTCGCGCACGAGATCAAGAACCCGCTGGGCGGGATCCGCGGCGCCGCGCAGCTCCTCGAGGGCGAGCTGGAGGATCCCGGGCAGCGCGAGTTCACGCAGGTGATCGTGAAGGAGGCCGACCGCCTCCAGTCGCTCATGAACCGGCTGCTCACGCCGAACCGCCTTCCGCGCATGGAGCCGATCAACATCCACGAGGTGACGGAGCGCGTGCGCATGCTGCTGCTCGCGGAGTTCCCCGCGGGCCTCGAGATCCGGCGCGACTACGACGCGAGCCTGCCGGACCTGCACGGGGACAAGGAGCAGCTCATCCAGGCGCTGCTCAACGTGGCGCGCAACGCGGCCCAGGCCACCTCGGGGCGCGGCGACATCCTGATTTCCACGCGCATCGCCCGCCAGGTCACGATCGCCCGGTCGCGCTACCGCCACGCCATCGCCGTGAGCATCGAGGACAACGGCCCCGGCGTGCCGCCGGAGCTCGCCGAGCGGATCTTCTATCCGCTCGTGAGCGGGCGCGAGGGCGGGACGGGGCTGGGGCTTTCGCTCGCGCAGAGCTTCGTGAGCCAGCACCACGGCCTGATCGAGTTCGAGAGCGTGCCGGGGCGCACGCGCTTCACCGTCCTGCTTCCGCTGCACGCCCAGGAGGCGCTCGCCCCATGAACGCGCCCGAGGCCGCCCTGCATCCGGTGTGGATCATCGACGACGACCGCTCCATCCGCTGGGTGTTCGAGAAGGCGCTCGAGCGCGAGGGCATCGCGCACCGCACCTTCGGCGCCGCGCAGGAGGCGCTCGACCGCCTGCGCGACGAGACGCCCCGCGTGGTGGTGAGCGACATCCGCATGCCGGGGCTTTCGGGCCTGGACTTCATGCGGCAGCTGCGCGACCGGCTGCCGGCCACGCCCGTCATCATCATGACCGCCTACTCCGACCTGGAAAGCGCGGTGGCGGCGTTCCAGGGAGGCGCCTTCGAGTACCTCGCCAAGCCCTTCGACGTGGACCATGCGGTCGAGCTCGTGCGCCGGGCGATGGACGAGGCCGAGCGGCCCGCGACCCCGGCCGCGGGGGAGGAGCCGGCCCCGGAGATCCTCGGCCAGGCGAGCGCGATGCAGGAGGTCTTCCGCGCGATCGGACGGCTCGCGCAATCGCAGGCAACGGTGCTGATCACGGGGGAGTCGGGCACGGGCAAGGAGCTGGTCGCGCGCGCGCTGCACCGCCACAGCCCGCGCTCCGGCAAGGCCTTCATTGCGATCAACACCGCCGCCATCCCCAAGGACCTGCTGGAGAGCGAGCTTTTCGGCCACGAGCGCGGCGCCTTCACCGGCGCGCAGTCGATGCGGCGCGGCCGCTTCGAGCAGGCCGAGGGCGGGACGCTCTTCCTCGACGAGATCGGGGACATGCCCCCGGACCTGCAGACGCGCCTGCTGCGGGTGCTCTCCGACGGCCATTTCTACCGCGTCGGGGGCCACACGCCGCTTTCGGCGAACGTGCGCGTGATCGCCGCCACGCACCAGGACCTGGAGGCGCGCGTGAGGGAGCACTTGTTCCGCGAGGACCTCTACCACCGCCTGAACGTGATCCGGCTGCGCCTGCCGGCCCTGCGCGAGCGCCGCGAGGACATCCCGATGCTCGCGCGCCATTTCCTCGCGAAGAGCGCTCGCGACCTGGGCGTGGAAGGCAAGCGCCTCACGGAGGCGGCGCTGCAGTTCCTCGCCGCGCAGGAGTGGCCCGGCAACGTGCGCCAGCTCGAGAACGTCTGCCACTGGCTCACGGTCATGGCCCCCGGGCAGGTCGTCGACGTGAAGGACCTGCCGCCGGAAATCCGGGGCGGCGCAAGCCGGCCCGAGGGCGCCCCCGGCACGGTCGACTGGCGCCGCGCGCTGGAGCGCGAGGTGACCGGCCGCCTGGGACGCGGCGAATCGGGCATCGCCGATCCCCTCACGCGCGAGTTCGAGGCGATCCTCATCGCGAGGGCGCTGCAGCACACGGGGGGCCGGCGCATCGAGGCGGCGGGGCTCCTGGGCATCGGGCGCAACACCCTCACGCGCAAAGTGCAGGACCTCAAGATCGAGACGCCGGAGGACGACTAGGCGCGCTCGAAGCCGCATTCCTTCAGCGCGCGCGCCGCCCGTAGCGCGCCTCGAGTTCCGCGGGGGCGAGCGCCGGGCTCTCGTGGAATCCCTGGTACTCGTCGCACCCGAGGGCGCGCAGCGCCTCGAGCTGGGCCCGCGTCTCCACGCCCTCGGCGACGACCGAGAGCTTCAGCGAGTGCGCCATGGCGAGGATCGCCTTGATGATCGCCTCGTCGTTCGGGTCCTCGGCCATGTCGCGCACGAAGGAGCTGTCGATCTTGATCGAGTCGACCGGAAGCTTCTTCAGGTACGACAACGACGAGTAGCCGGTCCCGAAGTCGTCGATCGAGATCCCGACCCCCAGCGCACCCAGGCGGTTGAGGAGCTGCGCGTTCTCGGGGATGTTCTGCATGAGGTGGCTCTCGGTGAGCTCGAGCTCGAGCGCGGCCGGCTCGACGCCCGCCGAGGCGAGGGCGCGCTCGACGGCCGCGTAGAAACGCGCGCCGTCGCGGACCTGGCCGACGGAAAGGTTGACCGCCACCCGGAGCCCGGGTCGCACGCTCCTCCTCCACTCGCGCGCGCGCGCGCAAGCCTCCGCGAGCGCCCACTCGCCGATCGGCACGATGAGCCCCGAGTCCTCCGCGACGTCGATGAACTCGGCGGGCTCGAGCAGGCCCCGACGCGGGTGCTGCCAGCGGATCAGGGCCTCGACCGCGACCAGCTCGCCGGTGTCGATGCGCACCCGCGGCTGGTAGTGCAACGCGAGCTCGCCGCGCTTGAGGGCGAGCCTCAGGAAGCTCTCCAGCGACAGCCGCTCCTGGGCGCGCGCGTTCATGCCCGGCGAGAAGAACTGGTAGTTGTTGCGGCCCTTCTCCTTCGCGTAGTACATCGCGACGTCGGCGCTCTTCATGAGCGTCGCGCCGTCGCGCCCGTCGGCGGGGTACAGGCCGATGCCGATCGAGCACGAGGTGCTGAGCGGCTGGCTGCCCACCATCATCGGCGCGGCCATCGCGGCGATCATCTTCTCGGCCACGTGCTGCGCGCCCTCGTGGTGGCGATCGCGCAGGCCCTCGAGGATCACCGCGAACTCGTCGCCGCCCAGGCGCGCCACCGTGTCGTGGGCCCGCACGCAGGCGGTGAGGCGCGCGGCCACGCCCTTGAGCAGCTCGTCGCCGGCCTGGTGCCCCAGCGAGTCGTTGATGGTCTTGAAGCGGTCGAGGTCGATGAACATGAAGGCGAAACCCGCCTGGTTGCGCGCCGCGTTGAACACGGCCTGCTCCAGGCGGTCGTGGAGGACCGCGCGGTTGGGAAGCCCCGTGAGGGGATCGCGCGTGGCGAGGTACTCGGCGCGCTCCTCCGCGAGCTTGCGCTTGGTCACGTCCGTCGAGGTGCCCGTCATCCGCCGGGCCCGGCCGGAATCGTCGCGCTGCGTGACCTTGCCGCGCGAGTGAATCCACGTCCAGCCGCCCTCGGAATTCGCCACCCGGTACTCGCAGTCGATGCCCTCGCTCACGCCCTTCGCGGCGTTGCCCACGGCGGCGGCGAAGATCTCGCGGTCCTCGGCGTGGACCCACGAGGCGACCTCGCGCCCCGTGCAGGTGAGCTCGCGCGGCTCCTCGCCCAGCAGCGCCGACCAGCTCTCGTTGAAGTAGACCTTGTCGTTGCGCAGGTCCCAGTCCCAGAGGGCGAGCCGCGACCCCGAGAGCGCGAGGTCGAGCCGCTCCTTGGCGCGCGCCATCTGGCGCTCGGTGCGCTTGCGCAGCGTGATGTCGCCCGCCACGCCGATCATGAAGCGCTCGCCTCCGAGCACGAGGGGCCGGCCCGCGAACGCGTAGGGACGGACGTTCCCGGCGCGGTCCACGATCTCGATCTCGAGCGCGACCTCGCGGCCCGCCTCGAGCACCTCGCGCAGCGCCGCCTCGACTTGCGGGCGGTCGTGCACCGACACGAAGTCGCCCGGATGCATGCGCGCGATCTCCGCGTCGGCGTAGCCCACGGCGGCCGCGAGGCTCGCGTTCCAGCGCAGCATCGCGCCGTCCGAGGACACGAGGAAGAACGCGCTCGCGAGGCTGTCGAGGACCGCTTCGAGCAGCCCCCGCTCGCGCTCGAGCTCCTCTTCGACGGCGCGGCGCCTGCGGATCTCGCCTTCGAGGCGCTCCATCGCGGAACGCCCGCCCGGATCCCCGCGCGGCGGCTTGCCTTCGGTCCCCGGCGCGCCCAGTCCCGCCTCCAGCCGCGCCACGGCGAGCGCGGCGAGGTTCTCGAGCGCGGTGCGCTGCGCGGGCGTGAGCGCGCGCGGCTTGGAGTCGAGCACCGTGAGCGTCCCGACCACGAGCCCGTCGGGCGCCGCGAGCGGCACGATTCCGATGAACCGGGCGTGGGGGTCCTCGGCGACCAGCGGGTGAGCGCGCCAGCGCGAACGCAGCGCGTCCTCCACGAAGAGCGGCCCATGTCCCTGCGCGAGGGCGAGCGCGATGGAACCCTCCGCGCCGAGCTCGGCGAGCGCGGTGCCGCGACGGGCGTGCAGGCGCTCGCGCGCGCCATCGAGGAACGAGATCCACGCCACCGGGAAGCGCGCCACGTCCTGCGCGCGGCGCACCAGGTCCTCGAGGGCGGCGAGCGGCTCGGGAGCCTCGAGCACGCCGTAGGCGCGCAACCGCGCCGAGCGCTCGGCGTACGGTCCCGCGGGAGCCGGCACCGCGCTCATGCGAGAGCGAGCTCGCAGAGCACGGGCGCGTGGTCCGAGGGCCGCTCGAGCTTGCGCGGCGCCACATCGATCGAGCACGACCGGCAGGCGCGCGCGAGCTGCGGCGACAGCAGCACGTGGTCGATGCGCAGCCCCATGTTGCGGCGGAACGCGCCCATGCGGTAGTCCCACCACGTGTACGACTTCTCCGGCTGGTCGAAGAGGCGGAACGCGTCCGCGAACCCGACCTCCAGCACGCGCTTGAGCGCGGCGCGCTCCGGGGCGCTCACGTGGACGTGGCCCTCCCAGACCAGCGGATCGTGCACGTCGCGGTCCTCGGGCGCCACGTTGAAATCGCCCAGCACGGCGAGCCGCGGATGCGCGGCGAGCTCGTGCGCGAGCCATTGCGCGAGCGCATCGAGCCAGCGCAGCTTGTACGCGTACTTGTCCGAGGCCACGCTCTGCCCGTTGGGCACGTAGACGCTCACCACGCGCACGCCGTCCACGTCCGCGGCGATGACCCGGCTCTGCTCGTCGGCGAAGGCGGGAATGCCGCGGCTCACGCCGTCGCTCGACGAGCGCGAGAGGATCGCCACGCCGTTGTAGGCGCGCTGGCCGTGGTGGACGCTCCGGTAGCCCGCCGCCTCGAGCTCGGGCCCCGGGAAGCTCGCGTCCTCGCACTTGGTCTCCTGCAGGCAGATCGCGTCGGGCGAGCGCGCCGCGAGCCAGTCGAGGAGCTGCGGAAGTCGCACCCGGAGCGAGTTCACGTTCCAGGTGGCGATCTTCACGGAGATGGGGCTATTGCGCCGGCGCGGATCCGGCGGGCCCCGGCCCGCCCGGCGGCGGCTTCGGGGCGGCCTCGGGCGTGCCGCGCGTCGGGGGCTGGCTCGGCAAGCGCGTCCTCGGGTATCCGCCGGCGTCGAGCGCGGAATTCCAGCTGTCCTCGTCGAAGCCCTTGACCTTGTTCTCCCCCACCAGCAGCAGCGGCACCTCGAGGTCGCCGGCGAGCTTGCGCAGGGCGTCCATGTCGGCGGTGCTCGCCTGGGCGTTGCGCTCGCTGAAGGGGACGCCGCGATTGGAGAGCAGCTCGCGGCCGCGGTCGCACGGCGTGCCGCAGCCTTTGGCGGTGAACAGGACCACGGGATTGCTCTTCATCGCCATCTGGGTGGCGTAGGGCAGCTGCGATTCCTCGACGTAGCCGCCCATGCGCTTCTGGCTCACGTCCTTCGCCTCCTCCGGCGGGGGCGTGTCCGAGAAATGGACCTTGCCCTCCTTGTCGACCCAGCGATAGACGTTCGTCTGGGCGTGCGCGGCGAAGGCCGCGAGGAGCAGGGCACCGGCGATCAGGCGCGAGTGCATGGCGAACCTCCCTTGTCGCGAAGCGCCGTTGGACGGGAATGGGGGCTTCACGCCGCCTCTGTCATTCCATTATGACGCAGAAGCGCGTCGATCTGCGGCTTGCGGCCCCGGAAGGCGACGAAGGACTCGATCGCGGGGCGGCTTCCCCCCGCGGCGAGGACCTCGCGGCGGAATCGCGCCCCCACGTCGGGGTTGAGCACTCCCTCCTCCTCGAAGGCGCCGTAGGCGTCCGAGGAGAGCACCTCGGCCCACTTGTAGCTGTAGTAGCCTGCGGCGTACCCGCCCGCGAAGATGTGGGAGAACTGGCACGGGAAGCGGTTGTAGTCCGGCACCGGGTACACCGCGACGGACCGGCGCACCTCCTCGAGCAGCTCCATCGCGTCCCCGGAAGCCGGGTCGAAGCCGTGGTGCAGCCGCATGTCGAACAGCGCGAACTCGAGCTGGCGCACGAACTGCATGCCGCTCTGGAAGTTCTTGGCCGCGCGCATGCGCTCGAAGAGCGGGCGCGGGATGCGCGCGCCGCTCGCCACGTGGCGCGTCATCGGCTCCACCACCTCCCATTCCCAGCAGAAGTTCTCCATGAACTGGCTGGGCAGCTCCACCGCGTCCCATTCGACCCCGTTGATGCCCGAGACGCCCAGCTCGTCGACCTGGGTGAGGAGGTGGTGCAGGCCGTGGCCGAACTCGTGGAAGAGCGTGGTCACCTCGTCGTGCGTGAAGAGCGCGGGCTTGCCGCCCACCGGGCCCGAGAAGTTGCAGGTGAGGAAGGCGACGGGTGTCTGGACCCGGGCGCCGACGCGCCGTCGGTTGATCGCGTCGTCCATCCACGCGCCGCCGCGCTTGCCTTCGCGCGCGTACAGGTCGAGGTAGAAATGCCCGACGCGCTGGCCGGCCGCATCGGAGATCTCGTAGAACCGCGCGTCGGGATGCCACGTCTCGGCCGGAGCGGGGCGGATGCGCAGGCGGTAGAGGGCCTCGACCAGGCGGAACATCCCCGCGAGCACCTCGTCCTCCGGGAAGTACCGCTTCACCTCCTGGTCCGAGAAGGCGTAGCGGCTCTGGCGCAGCTTCTCGCTCGCGTACGGCACGTCCCAGGCGCGCAGCTCGGCGAGCTGGAGCTCCTCGCGCGCGAAGCGGGCGAGCTCGTCCCTGTCGCGCAGCGCGAAGGGGCGGGCGCGCCGCGCGAGATCCTCGAGGAACGCGAGCGCCTCGGCGGGAGAAGCGGCCATCTTGGTGGCGAGCGAGACCTCCGCGAACGACGAATAACCGAGGAGCGCCGCCTGCTCGCGGCGCAGGGCGAGGATGCGGCGGATGTTGCCGGCGTTGTCCCACTCCGGCGAGCCGAAGGAGGAGGCCCGCGTCACGTACGCGCGGTACATGCGCTCGCGGAGCCCCTGGTGGTCCGCGTACTTCATCACGGGCAGGTAGCAGGGCATGTGCAGGGTGAGCTTCGCGCCGGCGCGCCCCTCTTTCGCCGCCGCCTCCCGCGCGGCCTGCACCACGTCGGCCGGGATGCCCGAGAGCTCCGCCTGGTCGGTCACGTACAGGCCGAACGCGTTCGTCGCGTCCAGGAGATTGTCCTGGAAGCGCGATCCGAGCGTCGCGAGCTCCTCGTGCACCTCGCGGAAACGCGCCTTCTGCGGGGGCGGCAGCTCCGCGCCGCCGAGGCGGAAGTCGCGCAGCTGGTTCTCGACGTGGCGCCGGCGCGCCGGAGCGAGCGCCGCGAACGCGGGCGAGGCGGCGATCGTCTTGAACCCCGCGTACAGGCGCTCGTCCTGTCCCTGCTCCGCGAAGTACTGCGTCACGCGCGGGAGCGCCGCGTTGTACGCCTCGCGCAGCGCCGGCGTGTTCACCACGGCGTTCAGGTGGCTTACCTGCGCCCACGCGCGCGACAGGCGCTCGTTCGCGTCGTCGAGCGGCTGCACGAAGCCCTCCCAGGTGGGGACGGCGTCCCGGGCGCACAGCCGCTCGATGGCCGCGCGGCCGTCGGCGACGAGCCGCTCGATCGCGGGAACCACGTGCTCGGGCCCCGCCGCGGCAAAGCGCGGAAGCCCGGAGAAATCGAGGAGGGGATTTTCGATGTCCATGCTCGGCACGATGGGAACGATCACGCGGAATGGACGGTGCGCCCGCCGACCACGGTGCGCACCACGCGTCCGGTGAGCTCGAGCCCCAGGAACGGCGTGTTCTTGCCCTGGCTCGCGAGGGAGTCGGCCTTCACGACCCAGGAGCGCGAAGGATCGAACAGGCACACGTCGGCGGGTGCTCCCACCGCGAGCGAGCCCGCCGCCGCGCCCAGCACGCGCGCCGGATTGCACGTGACGGTCGCGAGCGTCGCGGCGAGCCCGAGCCCGCTCTCCCGTCCCCATTGCAACGTGAGCGGAAGGAGGAGCTCGAGGCCCGTGGCGCCCGGCTCGGCTTCCCCGAACGGAACGAGCTTGGCGTCGTCGTCGACGGGCGTGTGGTCCGAGCAGACCGCGTCGATCACGCCCTCGGCGAGCGCGCGGCGCAGGCGCTCGCGGTCCGACGGGTCGCGCAGCGGCGGCGACAGGTTCGCGTTCGCGTCGAAGCCCGCGACGTCGCGGTCGCAGAGGTGCAGGTGGTGCACGCCCACGTCGCAGCTGAGCGGGGCCCCGCGGGAGCGGGCCTGCGCCACGATGTCGAGGGCGGCGCCCGCCGAGAGCCGCGCGAGATGCACGCGCGCGCCCGTCGCCTCCATGAGCTCGACGATGGTGCGCACCGCCACCGTCTCGGCGATCACGGGGACCGGGGCCAGGCCGAGCCGCGTGGCGACCTCGCCGTCGTGCGCGACTCCGCCGCCCGCGAGCGCCGCATCCTGGGGCCGCAGCCACACGGTGAAGCCGAACGTCGCGGCGTAGCGCATCGCCTGCAGCAGGGTGCCGTTGTCGGGCAGCGGCGCGTTGCCCTGGAAGAATCCGATGCAGCCCGCCTCGGTGAGCTCGACCATCTCGGCGAGCCGCTCGCCCTTCAGGCCCGTCGTGAGCGCCCCGAGCGGATGGACGCGCGCCCCGTCGAGGCCCGCCGCGCGGCGCTTGAGCATCTCCACGAGGCCCGGCTCGTCGAGCGGGGGATCGGTGTCGGGAGGGCAGGCGAGCGTCGTGACCCCGCCCGCGAGCGCAGCCGCCATCTCCGACTCGAGCGTGGCCTTGTACTCGAACCCCGGCTCGCGCAGGCGCGCCGAGAGGTCGACGAGCCCGGGGCAGGCGACGAGCCCCGCCGCGTCGATCGTCTCGTCGGCGCGGAAACCCTCGAGCGCGCGCCCCACGCCCGCGATGCGCCCCTCCGCGATCCAGAGCGACGTCTTCTCGTCCCGGCCGCTCGCCGGGTCGACCACGCGGGCCCCGCGGATCTCGATCCTCATCTCGAACCCCGTTGACGAAGCTTCGCGATCACGTTGGATTCCCTCGACGACGCTTCGCGATCACGCCGGCGAGCCCAGCATCGACATCACCGCCATGCGCACCGCGATGCCGAAGGTGACTTGCGGAAGGATCACGCTCTGCCGGCCGTCGGCCACCGGGGAGTCGATCTCCACGCCGCGGTTCATGGGGCCGGGGTGCATCACGATGGCGTCGGGCTTCGCGCGGGAGAGCTTCTCGGCCGTGAGCCCGTAGCACTTGAAGAACTCGCCCGCCGAGGGCAGCAGCGCGCCGTTCATGCGCTCGCTCTGCAGGCGCAGCATGATGACCACGTCGCAGCCGCGCACGCCCTCGCCCATGTCCCTCACCACGCGCACCCCGAGGCGCTCGACCGCCGCGGGCAGGAGCGTGGCGGGCCCCACGACCCGCACCTCCGGCACGCCCAGCGTCTTCAGCGCGTGGATCTGCGAGCGCGCCACCCGCGAATGCATCACGTCGCCCACGATCGCCACGGTGAGCGCCGAGAAATCCTTCTTGTAGTGGCGGATCGTGTACATGTCGAGCAGGCCCTGCGTGGGATGCGCGTGGCGCCCGTCGCCGGCGTTGATCACCGCCACGCCCGGCTTCACGTGGCGCGCGATGAGGTGCGCGGCGCCCGACTGCGCGTGGCGCACGACGAACATGTCCGCGTCCATCGCCTGCAGGTTGTAGACGGTGTCGAGGAGCGTCTCGCCCTTGGACGTGGAGGAGACCCCCACGTTGAGGTTGATGACGTCGGCCGAGAGGCGCTTCGCGGCGATTTCGAAGGTGGTGCGCGTGCGCGTGGAGCTCTCGAAGAAGACGTTGAAGACGGACTTGCCCCTCAGCAGGGGCACCTTCTTCACCTCCCGCTCGCTCACGGAGACGAACTGGTCGGCCGTGTCGAGGATGCGGCGGATCATCTCCGCGCTGAGGCCCTCGGTGGTGAGCAGGTGCCGCAGGCGCCCCTCGGCGTCCACCTGCAGACCGTCGGCGCGCATCATGCGGGCCTCTTGAGAGCCGCGAGGCGTAGCCGCCCGCTCTCGTTGGACAGCACGAGCTCCTCGTCGGCGCCGACCTCGACCCGGGCCCCGACGAAGTCCGCGGCCACCGGCAGCTCGCGCCCGCCGCGATCGGCGAGCACGGCGAGGCGCACCGCGCGCGGCCGGCCGAAGTCGAAGAGCTCGTTCAGGGCCGCGCGGATGGTGCGCCCCGTGTACAGGACGTCGTCCACCAGCACCACCTCGCGGCCGTCGACCGGAAACGGGATCTGGCTGCGCCGCGCTTCCCGGTGCAGCCCGATGCGCCCGAAGTCGTCGCGATGCAGCGTGACCGCCAGCGTGCCGAGCGGGGCCGCGGGCCGCAGGATGCGATGCAGGCGCTCGGCCACCCACACGCCGCCGGTGTAGATCCCGACCAGCGCGGCGTCGGGGGCGAGGCGCCCGCGCATCTGCGCCGCGAGCTCGCCCACGAGGATCTCGGGATCAGGCAGCGATGCGCTCATGGGCGCCGGGATCGTCCAGGTAGCTCTGCAGGATGAGCGCGGCCGCGAGCGCGTCCACGTCGCCGGCGCGGCCCGCCCGCGTGCGCGCGCCGCGCATTCGCGCCTCCGCCTCCGCCGAGGTGAGCGTCTCGTCGACGAAGGCGACCGGAAGCCGGTGGCGAGCCGCGAGTCGCCGCGCGAACCTCTCCGCGAGGCGCGCCACCGCGTGCTCGCTCCCATCGGCGTGGCGCGGCCGCCCCACGACGAGGGCCACGGGCTTCCACTCGTCCACGAGGCGCCCGATCGCCGCGAACCGCGCGTGGTTGGCGGCCGCGTCGATCGCGGCGAGCGGGCTCGCGATGCGGGTCTGCGTCTCGCCCACCGCGACACCGATGCGCCGCTCGCCGAAGTCGAAGCCGAGGAGCGTGCCGCGAAGGACGGGCGCCGGGCGCGCGGTGCTGGGCTCGCCGGCTGCCGCCCTCATGCGTGTCCCGCGTCCTCGGAAAGGTTCGCCGCGTTCACGCCGAGCACGCCCATCGCCGCGTCGTAGCGCGCCTCGGGCGGGGTGCGGAAGATGAGGTCCGTGCTCGCGCGCACCGTGAGCCAGCCGTTGCGCCGGATCTCGTCCTCGAGCTGGCCCGGCGCCCAGCCCGCGTAGCCGAGGGCCACGAGCTGGTCGCGCGGCCCGCTGCCCGCGGCCATCGCCTCGAGGATGTCGCGCGAGGTGGTGAGCCCGATCTCGCCCACCGGGAGCGTGGACTTCCAGGTCCCGAGCGGCCGGTGCAGCACGAAACCGTGGTCGAACTGCACGGGCCCGCCGAAGAACACCGGCTGCGCGGCGAGCATCGCGTTCTCGAGCGGGATCTCCACCTGGCGGAAGAGCGCCTCGAGGGTCACGTCGATGGGCCGGTTCACCACGATGCCGAGCGCGCCGCGCTCGTTGTGCTCGCAGATGAAGGTGAGGGTCCGGGAAAAATTCGGATCCGCCATCGCCGGCATGGCGATGAGGAAGTGGCTGGTCAGGTTGATCGTTTGCATTGGCCGCCGGTCGGGCATTTTAATCCCTGCCGGGGTTTGGCTCAAATGCCACGGCGAGGTTCCGGCGGCTCCCGGGAAGGGCCCGCCCCCCGTCATTCCGAGAGCACCTGGTCGCCGTGCGTGAAGGTCCAGGTGCGCGTGATGTGCAGGATGTCGGTATCCGCGCGGATGCAGGCCGGGAACCGCTCGAAAGGCGCGGCGAGCCGCACGATGCGGATCGCCGCCTGGTCGAGCACCTTGTGCCCCGAGGGGCGGTTGATCTCGATCGACTCCACCTCGCCGTCGGCCTTGATCGCCACCGTCACCTGGAGCGACCCGTAGATGCGCCTCGCCTTCGCCTCGGAGGGATAGTTGAGGTTGCCGATGCGCTCGACCTTGCGCCGCCACGCGTCCACGTAGCGCGCGAAGCGGTACTCGGTGGCCCGCGCCCCGACGAAGGTGCGCCGCGGCCGCTCCTGGTAGGCGATCTGCTCGCGGCGGATCTGCGCCTCGAGCCGCTCGATCTCCAGGCTCTTCTCCATGAGGTCGCGCGCGGCCGTGTCGGAGCTCGCCGTGGCCTCGGTGCTGCGCGGCTCGGGCCTCGCCACCGCCGAGTCCGACTTGATGCGCGTCATGAGCACCTGCGCCTCGGCCTGGAGCTGCCGCACGCGGCCCTCGGCCTCGTGCAGCTCGCGGCTCGGCTCGTGGGGCTCCACGGCGGGAAGGGGGCTCGAGGCGCGCAGCTTCCTGTCGGTGTTGCCGCCGCCCTCGAGGTTCGCCTGGGCGAGGGCGTCGGCCTTCTGCGGCCGCGTGGCGCTCTTCGCGTTCACGAGCACCACGTCCATCACGTTGTGCGGCGCGTCCCATTTCGGGAAGCCCGGAAGCCTGAAGCCGAGCCCCACGATGACGAAGGCGTGCAGCGCGATGGAGGCGACGATCGCCACCTGCATCGAAGCCACGAGGCCGAAGCGCTCGAGCAGGAAATCGGAGAAGGAAACGAGCGCGTCGGGCGGGGGCTGCCGTAGCTGCATCGGCAGCGCTACGAGGTGCGGGCGGTTCGTCGCGACATGAGCGTTAATTGTAGGTCATTTGCCGGCATAGCGGCACGCCACGTTCGCCTCCCAGAGGTCGGCCTCGCCGAAGGCCACCCGCACCCGCTCCCCCGGGGGGAGCGGGGGCAGCCCGGTCGCCCGGCAGACGAGCGGCAGGCCCTCGATGCGCACGAGCTCCTCGCGGATCACGGTGGCCGGGGCCGACGCGATCGCCTCCTGCTGCAGGTAGCGCAGGCACCAGTAACGCTCGAGCAGGCGCTGGTGCTCGCCGTAGGCGTCGTAGGCGGCCTCGAAGGCGCGGGCCGTTTCCTCGAGCTCGGCGCGCCCGTAGGCCGGCTCGCGGCCCGCGAGCGCCGCGGCGAGCTGGCGCTGGTTCGCGAGGTCGGAGTAGCGGCGCAGCGGCGAGCTCGTCCAGGCGTAATGCGACACCCCGAGCCCTTCGTGGGCGCCCGCCTCGACCTCCATGCGGGTCTTCATGGCCCGCTGGTTGCGGTAGATCGCGGGGATCCCGCGGTCGTGGAGGAGCCGGCCCCAGGTGGCGTTGGCGTGGATCATGAGCTCGGCCACGAGGAGGTCCACGGGCGCGCCGCGCCGCCGCGGCTCGATCGCCACTCGGCCGCCGTCGACGCGGAACGTGTAGTCGAGGCGCTCGCCGCGCTCCTCCGCGCCGCCCCGCCGCTCGCGCAGCGCGCGCGCGAAGCGCCACAGCAGCAGGAGCTCCTCGCCCCAGGGTCCCTCGATGCGGCCCGCGGCCACGTTCTCTTCGCCCATCCTCGCGTCGAGCTCGGCGAGCGGCAGGTTCGCCGCCATCGAGACCGAATCGAGCCGGGACTCGCTCTCCAGCACCTCGAGGCTCGCGGCGTCCACCGTGAGGTAGAGCGAGGCGGCCGCGACGGTGCGGCCCGCCGCGAGCGTCGCGCCCTCGATTGCGTCCTGCGGGAGCATGGTGATCTTGCCCCCGGGGAAGTACACGGTCGAGAGGCGCTCGCGCGCGATCGTCTCGAGCGGGTGGTCGCGCCCGAAGAAGAGCGTCGGGGCCGCGATGTGCACGCCGATGCGCACGCGCCCCGCCCCCAGAGGCTCGACCGAGAAGGCGTCGTCGATCTCCGTGGTCTGCGCATCATCGATCGAGAAGGCCGCGCGGGCGCCCGCGGGCAGCCCCGCGGGCGCGACGAGCGGCGGGGTCGAGGGAAAGCCCGTGCCCTGGGGGAAGAACTCGAACGCGAACCGGCGCAGGAAGTAATCCTCGGGCCCGCCGAGGGCTCCGGCCGCGGCGAGGGCGCGCTGCGGCGTCGTCCCCTTCGCGTGGGCCGCCTGGTCGAGGGCGCGCCACTCGAGGCTCATCTTGTCGGGCTTGAAGAGCAGGACGTCGATGCGCGCGCCGATCGCCTCCGGCAGGCGCCCCGCGAGAAGCTCGCCCGCCCACTGGTCGACGCACTCCTGCTGACGGCGCTTCTTCTCCAGGCCGGCGAGCGCCGCCTTGAGGTTCTCCTCGGGCGCGGCCTGGTAGCGGCCCTTGCCCCGCTTGTAGAAATAGACCGGGTGCCCGTGCAGCGCGAGCGCGACCGCGGCCGCCTCCTGTGGCGTGGGCGTGCGGCCGTAGTACTCGGCCGCGAGGGTGTCGAAGGAGAACTCCCCGGGTCCGCAGACCTCCCAGAGGAAGCGCGGGTCGATGGGCTCGGCGAGCTTCTGGGCCTCCGGCATGAACGCCGCGAGCGCCTGTCCGTCGAAGCGCAGCAGGATGCTCGCGGCCTTCACTTTCGAGCGCTTGCCGTGGGCGGCCTCCACCTGGAACGAGGCGCCCGCCTCCCCGAGGATGGTTCCCACGCGGAACGCGCCGTCTTCCTCGAAGAGCACCTGCGTCACGGGACGGCACCCTCCGCGCCCGCCGGCTCCCGGGCCCACGCGACGATGTCCGGGACGTGCTCCGGGAAGGACGCGAGCGCATGGTCGCCGCCCTGCACGACCGTCTGGCATGCGCCCGCGTAGAAGGCGACGGCTTCCCGGTAATCGAGCACCTCGTCGCCGGTCTCCACGAAGAGCCAGTAGCGGCCGGGCCGCGTGATCGCGGGCGGATCCATCGCCATGAGCTCGCCGATGTGCTCGACGGTGAGGTCGAACGCTTCTCCCGTGTAGAGGTTGCGCTGGGGCCCCAGGTAGCGCGCGAAATGGCGGTGCGGATGCACGGCGGGGTTGAGCAACGCCGCGCGGCAGCCGAGGCGCTCGGCCATCACCGTCGCGTAGTAGCCGCCCAGGGAGCTGCCGACGAGCGTGAGGTCCCGGGGTGCGTAGGGCTCGCACGCCTGACCGACCTGCGCGATCGCCGCCCGCGGGCGGTGATGCAGTTCGGGCACGACGTAGGCCACGTCGGAAGCGAGGTTGCGCACGTAGTCGCCGAGCATCGTGGCCTTGCGCGAGCGCGGCGAGCTCAGGAACCCGTGCAGGTAGACGATGGCCCTGCGGCCGGGACGGGCGTCGTCCATGGCGGCGCGCGCGGCTACGGCTCGAGCGTGCCGCGGCCGAGCTCGACCACGCGCCCGCCCACGAAGATCGCTCCCCCGCGCACGGCGAGCCTCAGCGTCGAGGGGCGCCGCACCGCTTCGCCCTGGGACACGACGCGCTCGAGGTCGGTCCCCGGCCGCAGCGCCGCGAACCAGCCGCCGAGGTTCGCGCACGCCGAGCCGGTCGCGGGATCCTCGAGGATGGCCGCGCCGCTCGGGAAGAAGAACCGCGACTGCACGGTTCCGGCCGCGTCTCCCCCGTCGTGGAAGACGTACGCCATGCTCTGGCCGTCCTCGCTCCGCAGGCGCGAGAACGCGTCGGGCCGCGGCCGCGCCCTCGCCACCGCGGACTCGGCTGCTACGGGCACCATGAGCTGCTCCTTGCCCGCGTTCACCCAGAGGGGGCGCTCGGCGAGGTCCCCCGCCTCGAGCCCGAGGATCTGCGCGAGCTCCGCGCGCGACTCCCGCACCTCGCGCCAGCGCGGGGCGTTGGCGCCGAGCGTCCACACGTCGCCGTCCGCGCTCACGGGAATCACGCCGGCCTTCATCTCGAGCGTGATCTTCTCGCCCCCCTTCAGGTCGCGCACGACGTGCGCCGTGCCGAGCGTGGGATGTCCCGCGAAGGGCATCTCGTAGGCGGGCGTGAAGATGCGCACCCGCGCCGTGGCGGTCGCGGAGGGCAGGACGAACGTGGTCTCGGAGAGGTTGAACTGCCGCGCGAGGGCCTGCATCGCCTCCTCGCCGAGCCCGCGGCCGTCCTCGAAAACGCACAGCGGGTTGCCCGTGAGCCGCCCTTCGCGCGCGAACACGTTGAGGATGCGGAACGCGTAGCTCGCCATGGATCAGGGGGCCGCCGCGGCCGCGCCCTCGCGCGCGAGCCGGTCGAGCAGCCGCTCGTGCACGCCCCCGAAGGCGCCGTTGGACATCACGAGGACGTGGTCGCCGGGCCGCAGCGACCGCGCGAGCGCCTCCACGAGCGCGTCGAGGTCGCGATGGACCGCGGCGCGCGTGCCCAGGGCGGCGAGCGCCTGCTCGGGGTCCCAGCCGAGGTCCTTCGCGTAGCAGAACACGAGATCGGCCCCGGCGAGGCTCTTCGCGAGCCGGTCCTGCATGGTGCCGAGCTTCATCGTGTTCGAGCGCGGCTCGAACACCGCCACGATGCGCGCTCCGCCCACGCGCGTGCGCAGTCCCGCGATCGTCGTGTCGAAGGCGGTCGGATGGTGCGCGAAGTCGTCGTAGACGCAGATCCCGGCCGCCGAGCCGCGCAGCTCCATGCGCCGCCTCACGCCCTCGAAGCGCCCGAGCGCCTCGATGCCGGCGCGGGGCGGCACGCCGGCGTGGCGCGCCGCGGCGAGCGCCGCGAGCGCGTTGGCGCGGTTGTGCTCGCCCATGAGCCCCCAGCGCACCGTTGCCTGCCGCTCGCCGCCGAGGAGCACGTCGAACGAATCGTCGGGATGGATCGCGCCCACGCTCCACACCTGCCCCGGGCCGAAGCGCTCGACCGGCGTCCACGCGCCGCGCGCGAGCACGCGCTCCAGGGCCGCGTCCCCGCCGTTCACGACGAGCAACCCCTGCGAGGGCACGATGCGCACGAGGTGGTGGAACTGGGTCTCGATCGCCGCGAGGTCCGGGAAGATGTCCGCATGGTCGTACTCGAGGTTGCCGAGCACCGCGGTGCGCGGCCGGTACCAGACGAACTTGGAGCGCTTGTCGAAGAACGCCGTGTCGTACTCGTCGGCCTCGATCACGAAGAAGGGCGCGGCGCCCGAGCGCGCCGACACCCCGAAGTTGCGCGGGATGCCGCCCACCAGGAAGCCCGGGGCGAGGCCCGCGTCCTCCAGGATCCAGGCGAGCATCGCCGAGGTCGTGCTCTTGCCGTGGGTTCCGGCCACCGCGAGGACCCAGCGGTCGCGCAGCACGTTCTCCGCGAGCCATTGCGGGCCCGAGACGTAGGCAAGGCCGCGGTCGAGCATCGCCTCGACCACGGGGCGGCCGCGCGTCATGGCGTTGCCGACGACGAGGAGATCGGCGGGGTACCGGTCGAGCTGCGCGGCGTCGTAGCCCTCGTGGAGCTCGATGCCGAGCGCGCGCAGCTGGTCGCTCATCGGCGGATAGACCTGGGCGTCGCAGCCCGTCACGCGATGCCCGTGCTCGCGCGCGATCTTCGCGAGACCGCCCATGAACGTGCCGCAGATTCCGAGGATGTGCAGGTGCATCGGCGCGACCCCGGGCCCTCAGCCCTTGAAGATGAAGTACACCGCGCCGACCATGCAGAGCGCCGCCCAGGCGTAGTTCCAGCGGACCGCCTGCCCCATGTAGAGCATGGCGAACGGCACGAACACCGTGAGCGTGATCACTTCCTGGAGGATCTTCAGCTCGGGCAGCGTGATGCCGGCGCGGTAGCCCAGGCGGTTGGCGGGGACCTGCAGCAGGTACTCGAAGAAGGCGAGGCCCCAGCTCACGACCACCGCCACGTACCACGGCCGCGCGCCCAGGGTCTTGAGGTGCCCGTACCACGCGAACGTCATGAAGAGGTTGGAGCCGACGAGGAGCAACGCGGTCGGGCCGATCGCATTGAGCGGGGGCATGGAACGGGTCTCGCGGGCCGGTGGGAAGCCTTGCATCTTAGCATTCGCGAGCGTGTAAACTGACCCTCCCGCCCGGTGCATCGCGACCGGCACAGCCACCCCCACTCCCACGCGATCGGCCACCATGGTTCCCCACCTGACGACCTCCCTCACCGGCCCGCTCGCCGAGCTCGAGCGCGTCGTGCTCGCGCAGCGGCCGGACATCGAGCGCTGGTTCCGCGGCCAGTGGCAGGAGCACGCCGCCCCGTTCTATTCCTCGGTGGACCTGCGCAACAGCGGCTTCAAGCTCGCGCCCGTGGACACGAACCTCTTCCCCGGCGGCTTCAACAACCTGAACCCCGAGTTCCTGCCGCTGTGCGTGCACGCGGCGATGTCGGCGGTGCAGCGCATCTGTCCCGATGCGCGCGGCCTCCTGATCGTGCCCGAGAACCACACGCGCAACCTGCACTACCTGCAGAACGTCGCGGTGCTCAAGCGCATCTGCGAGGCCGCGGGCCTCACGGTGCGCATCGGAAGCCTCATCCCGGAGCTCGGCGAGCCGATGGACGTGCAGACCTCCGCCGGCGAGACGCTGCGGCTCGAGCCCATCCAGCGCCACGGCAACCGCGTCGGCGTCGAGGGCTTCGACCCGTGCGCGGTCCTGCTCAACAACGACCTTTCGGGCGGCATCCCGGCGGTCCTGCGCGGCATCGAGCAGACCGTGGTGCCCCCGGTGGAGGCCGGCTGGTCCACGCGGCGCAAGTCGCACCACTTCGGCGTCTATCACCGCGTGGCCGGGGAGCTCGCGAAGCTCGTGGGCATCGACCCGTGGGTGGTCGACCCGGCCTTCAGCCGGTGCGGCAAGGTGAACTTCGCCGAGAAGGAGGGGGAGGACTGCCTCGCCGCGAACGTGGACTACGTGCTCGCGGAGACGCGCCGCAAGTACGCCCAGTACGGAATCACCGAGGCGCCGTTCGCCATCGTGAAGGCCGACGCCGGCACCTACGGCATGGGCATCATGACGGTGAAGAGCCCCGAAGACGTGCGCAACCTCAGCCGCAAGACGCGCAACAAGATGGCCGTGATCAAGGAAGGCCAGCCGGTGAACGAGGTGATCATCCAGGAGGGCGTCTACACCTTCGAGAGCGTGGACGGCGCGGTCGCCGAGCCCGTCGTCTACATGATCGACCCGTTCGTGGTCGGCGGCTTCTACCGCGTGCACACCGGCCGCGGCATCGACGAGAACCTGAACTCCCCCGGCGCGCAGTACGTGCCCCTCGCCTTCGAAACCGACTGCCACTCGCCCGACTGCGGCGGCAAGCCCGGCGACCCGCCGAACCGCTTCTACACCTACGGCGTCGTGGCGCGGCTCGCCGCGCTCGCGGCCGCGATCGAGGTGGAGGAGCTCGTCGCGGCGTCGGCCGCCCCCGAAGCCCGGGCCGCCAACGCATGAGGTTCGCCTTCGTCGTCGACCCGCTGGAGCACCTCAAGGCGTACAAGGATTCCTCGGTCGCGATGATGCGCGAGGCCGCGCGCCGCGGCCACGAGGTGCACGCCCTCCGGGCGGACGCGATGTACCTCGCCGGCGACTCGGTGAGGGCGCGGGTCTCCCGGCTCGCGATCCACGCGGAGGACCACCCGTGGTGCCGCGTCCTCGGGGAGGCCGACGCGCCGCTCGCGCAGTTCGACCGCGTGATGATGCGCAAGGACCCGCCGTTCGACCAGGAGTACTACTACGCGACGCTGCTCCTCGAGCGGGCGCAGGCCGAGGGCGCGCGGGTCGCGAACGACCCCCGGGCGCTGCGGGACTGGAACGAGAAGCTCGCGATCCTGCGCTTTCCCGCCCTCGCGCCGCCCACGCTCGTGGCGAGCGACATGGAGCGCGTGCAGGCGTTCATCGAGGAGCAGGGCGACGCCGTGGTGAAGAGGCTCGACGGGATGGGCGGGACGATGGTCTTCCGCGTGACCGCGCGCGACGTCAACCGCAACGTGATCGTCGAGACCATCACCGACTCCGGGCGGCGCACGGTGATGGCCCAGCGCTTCGTCCCGGAGATCGCGCAGGGCGACAAGCGCGTTCTGGTGGTGGACGGCAAGCCCTTCTCCCACTGCCTCGCGCGCATCCCGCGGGCGGGCGAGACGCGCGGCAACCTCGCGGCGGGAGGCACGGGCGTGGCGCGGCCCCTCACCGGGCGCGATCGCGAGATCGGGGAGGCGGTCGGCGCGGAGCTCGCCCGGGCGGGCATCGTCTTCGCGGGCCTGGACGTGATCGGCGACTGGCTCACGGAGGTGAACGTGACGAGCCCCACCTGCATCGTGGAGATCGCGCAGCAGACGGGGCACGACGCCTCGCGCGCGCTGATGGACGCGCTGGGCGCCTGAGGCTGGAAGGAACGCTAGAACACGGTGACGCGGTCGAAATCCGCGCCGTGCTCGAGGACCTCGTAGACCGTCGATTCCTTCGGGGCGCCCTCCCACACCTCGATGCCGCGGCCGCGCGCCGCCAGGGAGCCCGGGACCACGAGGGTGGCCGGGATCTTCAGCCGCTCGAGCGCCGGCAGCCGGAAGCCCTGCGTCCACTGGGGACCGCTGCGGTGGCGCGCGTCGCCCGAGCGCACCGCGATCGCCTCCGGCTGTCCCGGGAACAGGCCCACCGTGGCGATGAGGCGGCCGTCGGTTTCCTGGACGAGCGCCCGGATCACGCCGAGATAGAACGGCTGGCCGTCGGCGAGCCGCACCCCCGCGAGGCGGCCGATCGCCACGCCCTTCGAAGCGGTCGCCGGGCGCTGCAGCCGCCATATTCCCGGCATCTCGTCGATGACGCTCCACGCCTCGACCGAGAAGTTGTGGTCGCCCATCATGCGGCTCTGGGTGCGCTCGGTGATCCGGCCGAAGACCTCGATGTCCTGCTTCTCCTGCGGGGTGAGGTCGCGGCTCTTGCCCGGCTGCTCGAACACCTTGCCGCCGGTCACGAAGAAGTGGATCTCCGCGGGCGTGAACACGAGCCCCGCGGTCTTCACCTCGGAAGCCTTCGCGGGCGGCCGTGGCGCCGCTCCTTCGCACCAGAGCTTGTGCAGGCGCCTGAGCTGCCCGGCGAGGTCGAGGCCCGCCGCCTGCGGCGGGAGCCCCAGCTTCGCGGGATCCTCGTCGGACTGGAGGGCGTGGATGCGCCGGCGCAGGCTCTTCGAGACCTCCTCGACGTCGAAGACGCGATGGGAGGCGCCGAGCTCGGAGCGGCGCATCGGGCGCGCGCCGATCGACCCGGCCAGGTCGACGACCAGCGGCAGCGTCTCCGCCATCGGCGCCGCGCCGGGGGCGACGATGCGGATCTTGCGCAGCCACATCTTGAGGAGCGCCTCGGCGAAGTCGATCTGGGCCGCCGTCATCTCGGAAAGGTATGCCGCCTGGATGAGCACCACCTGCGCGTAGGCGTCGTCTACGCTCGAGGCGCCGTCCTCGTCGCCCTCGAGGGAGTCCTTCACGCGCTCGGCGTGGTAGCCCTCCAGCTCGGCCTCGGCGTACTGCCCATGCAGGCGCGTCCACAGCGCGGGGTCGAAGCGCCGGTAGACGATCGCGTGGAAGAGCATCAGCGCGCCCACGTAGCGCAGGACGCGCTGGGCGACGAGGGCGCAGTGCGCGGCGAGATCGGGGGTGGCCCGCGCCTCCTCGAGGCACTTGCGGTAGCCCGCCTCCATTTCCGCGAGCAGCGCCGCGCCCGTCGTCCACGCCGCGGTGTCGTTGGGCGACAGCGGCAGCGTCTTGCCGAAATAGCGCGAGCGCTGCTCTCCCTGGAGGAACGCGACCTTGTCGCGTATCAGCTCCATGCACTTCAGGCGCTCGAGCGGCGGGAACGCGGACCCGTTCAGCGCGCGCAGCGCCTCGAGCACGAGCGCCTGCGCCTGCG
>Ga0187774_10000086_pt1 | contig 29451 bp, 26 predicted proteins | sample 0216_BV02_MP05_2_FD_133152 | JGI IMG/M metagenome (GOLD analysis project Ga0187774, IMG submission 133152) | Tropical peat soil microbial communities from peatlands in Department of Meta, Colombia - 0216_BV02_MP05_20_MG | ecosystem: Environmental > Terrestrial > Soil > Wetlands > Peat | place... | reverse complement strand
TCCAGGCGGCGCAGCCGCTCCCAGAGGTTCTTCCGGCTGATGCCGATCGCCGCGGCCGTCTTCGTCATCTGCCAGTCGTGCCGCGTGAGCTCCTGCAGGAGGTACTGCCGCTCGCATTCCTCGAGGCAGCTCGTCAGCGTCGGCCGCTCCACGCCGCAGCAATTGACCGCGGCGGCGCAATCACCGCAAGCCTGTTCCTCGTCGAAGAGCACTTGGGGATCGAGCATGCCGCCCGGCGTGAGCACATACGCCCGCTCGATGCAGTGGCGCAGCTCGCGCACGTTGCCCGGCCACAGATGATTGAGCAGCGCCTTCTCCGCCCCGGCCGACAGCATCTTTTGCGGCCCCTTGTTCTGCTGTGCGACCTCGCGAAGGAACCGGCGCGCGTACCAGAGGATGTCCTCGGGACGCTCGCGCAGCGGCGGCACGCGCAGATGGACGACGTTCACGCGATAGAACAGGTCCTCGCGAAACTCGCCGCGCTCGACCAGCTTCCTGAGATCGCGATGCGTCGCGCAGACGAGGCGGAAGCTCACCGGGATGCTTTGCTCGCTCCCGAGCCGCGTCACCGTCCGGTCCTGCAACGCGCGAAGCAGCTTCACCTGCATCGCGAGCGGCATGTCGCCGATCTCGTCGAGGAAGAGCGTGCCCCCGCCGGCCTGCTCGAGGAGCCCGTGCTTGAGCCGCAGCGCGCCGGTGAATGCTCCTCGCTCGTGCCCGAACAGCTCCGCTTCCAGGAGGCTCTCCGGGATTCCCCCGCAGTTCACGGCGACGAAGGGCTTGTCCGCCCGCTGCCGGTCCAGGCGATGTATCTCCCGCGCCACCACTTCCTTGCCCACACCCGACTGGCCGGTGATCAGAACCGTGGTCGACTGCGCGGCAAGCCGCGGCAGCATCTCCTCGATGCGCTGCATCCCCGGCGACAGCCCCAGCGTCGGCAGCCGCTCGTCACGGGGTGCCGGAAGGACGTAGGCCCGCAGCTTCGCGACGAGCTCGTCGAGGTCGAAGGGCTTGGTCACGTAGTCCGCCGCGCCCAGCTTCATCAGGGCGATCGCACGCTCGATGGTTCCGTACCCGGTGATGAAGATCCAGGGCGGCACGTACAGCTGATCGGATTGCAGCTTGTGGAAGAGCTCGTCGCCGTCGCGATCGGGCAAGCGGATGTCGCTCACGACGACGTCGTAACGCTTGTCCCTCAGGTCGATCGCCGCGCTCTCGGCCGACTTGTGCCAGTCGCAGCCGAATCCCTCGAGCACGAAGCGATCGACGAGGGACTCGCCCATGATCTCGTCGTCTTCGACGAGGCAGACTTGTGCCGTGTCGGAGGTCGTCATGCCGCGATCGGTAGCTTCACCGTGAAAACCGTCTGCCCGGGCCGGCTCTGCGCCTCGATGCGGCCCCGCAGCTGGGTTGCGAGTTGGTAGGTCATCCACAGCCCGAGCCCCTTGCCCCTGCGACGCGATTCCGCGAACGGCTCGAACAGGTGCTGCAGCTGGTGCGCGCTGAGTCCCGCGCCGTCGTTCTCCACGCGCACCTCCAGCTCGTCCTCCGACGGCGTCACGGCGGAAATCACCTCGCCGCGCTCGTCGACCGCCTCGACCGCGTTCAGGAGCAGGTTCAGCAATATCTGCCGCACTTCGGTCGATGGCAGCGGAATCGGCTCGGTCACGCCGTTGCGCCAGTCGAGCCGGATGTGCTTTCCCTGGACATTGGGAAGCAGCAAGGTGTGCACGTCCTCGATGTCATTGGCCGTGAGCGCGCGACTCTCGAGGCGTGCCTCGACCAGGAGCGCCGCGACGGTGCCGCGGATCTGCGTGAGCCCCCGCTCCAGGAGCGACATGGTCCGGTCGACGAACGCCGGCGCATCGCCCCGCTGCCGCTTGTAGCTGCTGATCGCGTTGAGCATCCCGCCCAGCGGGTTGTTGATCTCGTGGGCGATCCCCGCCGTGAGGCGGCCGATCGCCGCAAGGCGCTCGGACGCGAGGACCTCCTCCTTGAGCGCCTCGCGCTCCCGCAAGCCGTCGACCATGTGGTTGAAGGTCGCCCCGAGCTCGGCGATCTCGTCCTTGCCGGAAGGCGCCTTGAACGCGACCATCGTGCCGGGTGCCTGGGCGACCTGGCGGATGGCCTTCGACAGGCGCAGGAGCGGGTTCGCGATCTGCTTGCCCCACAGCCAGCCCAGCGGCATGAGGATCGCGAGCGTGATCGCCGTCGAAGCCGCCACCTTTCGGATGGTCTCCATGACGCGCTGGCTGTAGATGTCGCGCGAGTATTCCAGGATGACCGTGCCCAACTGGGTGTTGTCGTTGGAAAGCACAGGAACGGCCATGATGGACAATTCCGGGTCGAGGTCGTCCAGCACCATCGGGGCGCTGGTCGGCCCGGCGACGATCCTCCTCGACAGCCTCGCCGATACCGCCCCGAGGCTCGCGAGGGGCTGCGTCGCCGGAAACCGCCTGGGGTCGCTCGCAACGTAGATCGCGCCCTGGGCGTCGACGACCACGATCGTGGGCTGGCCGAGGCGCTGCTGAAGGGCGCGATCGTACGGCGTCGTGATGACCTCGTACGCTTGCCACATGTCGTCGTGCAGCAGCGCCGGCTGCAGCGCGCCCGCCAGCGTCTTGCCGAGCGAAAGCGCGTGGTCGACGAGATCGCGCTTCGTGGTCTCGTTCGCCCCGTAGATCAGCGGCAGGGCCACCGCGAGCGCCGTGACGACGATCACCACGCTGAGGCTGGCCGGGATCTTGTAGCGGTAGCTGACGCTGTTTAGCATGGCTACCCGAGGTGCAGCATGCGCATGTTCTCGGCGATGCCGTTGAAGACGCTCTCCGGCGCGACCTGGAAGCCGTCGAGGTTGAGCTTCTTCAGGAGGCGCAGCCCCGCGGCGTTGCTTCGCATCGCGACGAGAACGTCCTGCAATTGCCTGAAATCACGCGCCGGCAGCTGCGAGCGTGTGACGAACGGCGGGAATCCGTACTGGGGCGAGCGGAAGGCGACGCGCGTCTCGTCGGTGACCTCGGGATGCTGAAGCCTGAGCGTCTCCCACACGTAGCCGTCCACCGAGCCTCCCTGCGCCAATCCCACCGCGACGGCATCGACGACTCGGCGATGTCCCCACGTGAAGAACGTCTTGCGGAAGAACGTCGCCGCATCCTTGCCGAGCCGGAAGAGCAGCGAATTGGGCACGAGCCAGCCCGAGTTCGAATCCGGATCCGAGAAAGCGTAGATCCTTCCACCCAGGTCCCCGATCGACTGCGTGGCCCGGTCCCCGGCCGGCACGATCACGTACGAGCGATACAGCGGCTCGCCTTCCCAGGTCGGAACCGCGAGCAGGCGCATGCGGTCCCGATAGCGCACATAAGGAAAGCCGCAGATCCAGGCCGCGTCGAGCTTCTCCGCGAGCAGCAGCTCGCTCACCTCGCGATAGCTGCGCCGCTGAACGAAGGAGACGGGACGGCCGAGCTCGCGCTGGAGGTAGGCCTGCCAATCGTGCAGAAAGGCCACGTCGTCGTCGAGGAAGACGGGCGTCGTGCCGATCGAGATGGACCGCGCGTCCTCGCTTCGCGCGAGGCAAGGAGCGAGCGTCGCACATGCAACGCCGAGTGCGCGACCCAGGAAGGCCCGCCGATGCGTCCGATCTCCCGTGACGTGAGGCAACGAATCCTCCAGCGCGTCGCATGAACGAGCAGCATGGGACGATCCTAGGTTACCAAAAAGAATCCCTGCCGGAAGCGCTCTCCGTAGAAGCGTTACCTGGCGGTAACGCCGGCGAGCTCCTGGCCGGGCCGCCTGGCTACCCGCCGGTAGCAATCGAGCGGCGCAGAGCCGGCCGGTTTCGGGCAACCCCATGTTTCTCCGTCGTTCGCACCCGTCGGCACCCTTCTTGCACGCCGCAATGGATCCGCACCCCGACCGGGGTGGCCGGCGACACAACCACGAAGGGGGAGAGCGATGGGCAACCTTGTCTCGCGCCGCGAATTCCTGAAGCTCACCGGAGGCGCGGCCGCCGGCGCCGCGGCACTGCCGACGAACGCGGAGGCGGCGTCGGAGGCCGATGCCGGCAGCACCGTGCTTCCCTACAAGGCGAAGGTCGTCGGCAAAGCGGCCTCGCTTGGCGTCGACCAGGTGGTGAACTTCACCTTTCCCGATGCATCGTCTCCGTGCGCGCTCCTGAAGATGGGCAGACCCGTGCCTGCCGGCGTCGGCCCCGGGCAGGACATCGTCGCCTACAGCACCCTGTGCACCCACATGGGTTGCCCGGTGAGCTACGACAGCGCCGAGCGGGTGTTCCGGTGCCCCTGCCACTTCAGCATCTTCGACGCCGAGAAGTCGGGCGAGATGGTGTGCGGACAGGCCACCGAGAACCTGCCACGCATCGTCCTGAGGTACAACGCCCACGACGATTCGGTCACCGCGGTGTCCATCGTCGGCCTGCTGTACGGCCGGCAATCGAACATCCTGTAGCGCAGCGAGGGACCCCCACCATGAGCACGAACGAAGACCGTGTGGCGCTGCCTCCTGTCAACGCGCAGCGCACGAATCTGACCTGCCACTTCTGCATCGTCGGCTGCGGCTACCATGTCTACAAGTGGGACGCCGACGCCGAGGGTGGACGAGCGCCCCACCAGAACGCGCTCGGGCTCGACTTCAGGAAGCAGTTGCCTCCGCTCGCGACGACCATGACGCCGGCGATGACCAACGTGATCACGGGAAGGGATGGGCGGCGTTACAACATCATGATCGTTCCGGACAAGGGCTGCTCGGTGAACCAGGGCCTTTCGTCCACGCGCGGCGGACGGCTCGCCACGGTGATGTACACCGACGACGGCGTCGGCAAGGAGCGGCTGCGCAACCCGCGCGTCTATGCGGGCGATTCCTGGTTCGACACGAGCTGGGACGACGCGCTCGCGCTCTACTGCGGAGTCGCCAAGAAGATCCTCGACAGCGACGGCCCGCCCGGGCTCGTCTTCGACTGCTTCGACCACGGCGGCGCGGGTGGCGGCTTCGAGAACACCTGGGGTACCGGCAAGCTCATGTTCACGGCGCTCAAGACGCCCATGGTGCGCATCCACAACCGGCCCGCCTACAACTCGGAATGCCACGCGACTCGCGAGATGGGGATCGGCGAGCTCAACAACAGCTACGAGGACGCCGAGCTCGCCGACGTGATCATGGCGATCGGCACCAACTCGTACGAGACTCAGACCAACTACTTCCTGGCCCACTGGGTGCCCAACTTGCAGGGGGGGACGGTGGACAAGAAGAAGAAGTGGTTCCCCGGCGAGACCGCCTCGCGGGGAAGGATCATCTTCGTCGACCCGCGTCGCACTCCGACGATCGCGGTGGCCGAGCAGGTGGCCGGCAAGGACAACGTGCTGCATCTCGACATCGAGCCGGGAACCGACATCGCGCTCTTCAACGCCCTCTTCACGCATGTGATCGACCAGGGGTGGCACGACAAGGACTTCATCGCCCAGTACACGCGCGACTTCGACGTCGCCGTCAAGGCCAACAGCCTCTCGCTCGACGAGGCGAGCCGCATCACCGGCGTCCCCGCCGCCAAGATCAGGCAGGCGGCCGAGTGGGCCTACGCGCCCAAGCCCTCCGGACACCGCACGCGCACGATGCACGCCTACGAGAAGGGCATCATCTGGGGCAACGACAACTACCTGATCCAGTCGGCGCTCGTCGACGTCGTCCTCGCCACGCGCAACGTGGGAAGGCGCGGCACGGGGGTCGTCCGCATGGGCGGCCACCAGGAAGGCTATACGCGCCCGCCGTATCCCGGCGACACGAAGATCTACATCGACCAGGAGATCATCCAGGGCCGCGGGCTCATGTACACGGCCTGGGGCGCCAACCCCTTCCAGACGACCCTCAACGCGGAACAGCATCGCGGCGCGATCCTGCGGCGCGCGGGCATCGTCCGCGAGGCGATCGCCAAGACGCGGGGGGCGCCGAATGCCGAAAGAGTCGAAGCCATCTACGACGCGGTGAAGAACAAGGGGGGGCTGTTCGTCGCGAGCATCAACCTCTATCCGACTGCCCTGGCCCAGGCGGCGCACGTGCTGCTGCCCAGCGCGCACCCGGGCGAGACGAATCTCACGTCGATGAACGGCGAGCGCCGCTGCCGCCTGTCGGAGAAGTTCATGGACCCGCCCGGAGTGGCCATGGCCGACTGCCTGATCGCCGCCCGCATCGCCAATACGCTGAAGGACATGTACGCGGCCGAAGGCAAGGCCGACATGGCGGGGCGATTCGGCGGCTTCGACTGGAAGACCGAGGAGGACGCATTCGACGACGGCTTCCGGGTCGCCGGCACCCCCGGCGCGCCGCCGATCGACAGCCAGGGCGGCAACACCGGCTATCTCGCGACCTACGCGCGCTTGCGCGCAGCGGGCAACAACGGCGTGCAGCTGCCGATCAAGGAATACAAGGACGGGAAGCTGATCGGCACCGAAATGCTCTACACGGACGGCAAGTTCAGCACCGCGGACGGGAAGGCGATCTTCAAGCCCTCCCCGTGGCCCGGACTGCCGCAGATGGTCGCCGACCAGAAGGCCAAGCACCGCTTCTGGGTCAACAACGGGCGCGTCAACGAAGTCTGGCAGACCGGCTACCACGACATGTACAACGCCTTCGTGCGCAACCGCTGGCCGATGGCGTTCATAGAGCTCAACCCGGACGATGCCCGGTCGCTCGACGTATCCTCGGGGGACGTGGTCGAGCTTTTCAACGACTACGGATCGACCTACGCGATGGCCTACCTCGAGCCGTCCATCAAGAAGGGCCAGACGTTCATGCAGTTCGGCTACTGGAACGGCATCGCCGGGGACGTCGTCACCCCGTGGACCGACCGGAACATCGTCCCGTACTACAAGGGGACCTGGGCGAGCATCCGCCGGATCGGAACGGTGCCGGACTTCAAGGACATGGTGAGCTTCAAGGAGCGGCGCTGGGCGTAGATCGGGGCAACCAACCGGAAGTGCGACATGGACGTTCCTCCTCGCGCCCGGTCCCCGGGCGCTTTTCTTGACGGCAGCGGCGCCCTCGCGGCGACGGGCCTCGAGACGGCCGGGGTTGCAGCCATGGTCCGGGATTCGAACGCGGACGACGCTCGCCTGTTCGGCTTCGAGTCCGAGCTGGAGGTGAATCTCACGTACATCCCGATGGCCGTCCGGTTCAAGCTCGACAAGTGCGGAATCAAGCTGTCGCTCGCCGAGTGGCAACGGCTGCCCCAATCCTGGCGGCGCGACCTCCTGCAGCGCCGCTGCGACGATGCGTGCGCAGTCGCCGATTACCGCCGGATCCTGTGCTCTCTCGTCCGAGAATGCGTCGGGACGGAGCCGGCGGCGATCGTCACGGCCGAGCACCCGCGGTGGTCGGACGCCGAGATTCCCGAGGAGGTCGTGATCGCCGCGGCGGCGAAGGGCGTTCCTCTGCCCTCGGCGGCACGCTGGCGCGCGCTCACCGCCCTGGAGCGGTTCGCGCTCCTCAAGCTGTCGCGCAAAGGGCACGACCACCGGAACCTCGAGCTCGCTCTACGCGAGTTCGGCCTGCTTTAGCGCGTTCGGGCCCGACTGGGCTTTCCGCGCGAGGCGGAACTCTCGCGGATTCGGCAATCGCCGCTCATCGCCGGCCGCCGACCTCGTCGATGTGCGCGAGGAGGTCCCGCGGATCCTCGTACACGCGGATTGCGCCGGCCTGGCGAAGCTCCTCGGCGCCGTAGCCCCCGCTCAGGAGGCCGATTCCCAGGGCCCGGCACCGGCTCGCCGCGAGCATGTCCCAGATGCTGTCGCCCACGACCGAGGCCGATTCGATCGGCACGCCCAGCCGGTCGGCGGCCGCAACGAAGAGATCGGGATCGGGCTTGGCGTATCGGACCTGGTCGCGGGTGATCACGGGAACGCGGGACGGGTCGACGCCGAGCGCCTCGAGATTCACCGCGGCGGTCTCCAGGCGTCCACTGGTCGCGATCGCCCAGGGGATTCGTGAATCGGTGAGCCAATCGAGCAGCTCGCGCGCGCCGGGGAGCGGCCGGACGTTCCTACCGTGGCGCTGGTAGGCGGCCGCGTGATTCCCGAGCAGCCGCTCGAGCAGCTCGCGGCTGATCTCGAGACCCGTCTCCCGCAGGAGCTGGTGCGTGAAGAGCCCGCCGCTCATGCCGACCTTGCGGTGGATTCGCCAGACGGAGAGGTCGAGGCCCTCCGCGTCCAGCGACTCCTTCCACGCCATGACGTGCTGGTAGACGCTGTCGACCAGCGTGCCGTCGAGATCGAAGAGGAAGGCCGGATTGGGGGGCATTGGGGAGGCTGGCGTCGTCGAACCGTTCCGCGGCAATTATGCCCTCCCGGCGCCGGCCTGCTCTTGGCACAGGGGCGAACACCCCGCGGCCCCCTTGCTTGCAGACGGCTCCTGACCCTGGTCAACATCATGCGTTCGGTCCTGGGGTATGAATGTGTAGCTCTCGGGCAAGGGCGGACCGGCCAGTCCTCCCGCGGAGGTACACATGCGCATCGACGCGTTTTCCTTCGGCTCCATCCGCATCGACGGGGTCACGTACGACAGCGATGTGGTCATCGACGGCGGCCACGTGCGCAAGCGCAAGAAGAAGCCGTCGAAACAGTTCCGCGACAGGTACGGCCATACGCCCTTGTCGGCCGCCGAGGACATCCCCTGGAAGTGCCGCCGGCTGGTGATCGGCACGGGCATGGGCGCGTTGCCTGTGATGGACGAGGTGAAGGAAGAAGCGAAACGCCGGGGCGTGAAGCTCGTCATCCTGCCGACCCAGGAAGCGATCGCGGAACTCGAGCGGCACCCCGAGCGGACCAACGCGGTACTGCACGTCACCTGCTAGGCCGGGAACCTTCCGGGCGCCCGCAAGCGTGGTCAGGCGGCGCCCGGCAGGCCCTTGCTCATGATGATGCTTCGGAAGGTCTTCCCGGCCCACTGGATGGGCGCGACGGACCGGTAGCCGCGGCGAACGTAGAAGGCCACCAGGCGAGGATCGGATTCGGCCGTATCAAGCGCGACTTCCGCGAATCCGAGCCTCCTCACCCAGCTCTCGGCGCGCGCGAGGAGGAGCGACCCGAGGCCGTGCCCCTGGTGCTCCGGGTCCACCGCGAATTGATGGATGCTCGCGACCTTGGGCTTCCCGAAGCACTCGCCCAACGGGTTCGGGACCACCGAGTTCACGAGGATCGTGCCCACGAAGCTCGCGCCGTCCACGGCGACGAAGCACTGCCCGAGCTCGACCCGCCTTCTCGTCGTGTCGGGCGTCTGGTCCGCCGCGGTGTAATTGAGGCCCGTGCGCGCGAGGGGCGCATAGGCGCGATGCAGGAGGCCCGTCAGCTCGTCGATGGAGTCTTCACGGCGGAGCGGACGGATCTCCACCTCCGCGCAAAGCTCCCGGGCCGAAACCATGCTGCTCCTCGAAGCCATTCCTGATTCTCGGCGATTGACCCGATTCCCATTGTCCGCCCCGTGGCGGACCCGCTTCTGTGATCGTCATCACGATCCGGATTTCGGTTGTAGCAATTCGCGGCGAGGCGGCGGCCCATCCGGCGCTCCGACGGCCGGCTTCCATAGCAAGCCCGCGCGCACGATGACTCGGTTAGTATAGGTGGCGACCGCACGCACCACCGCTCATCACATTTGCGAATGGGGGGAGTACATGAAGACCGCGCCGCTCGTCTGCCTGCTCGCGTCCGTCGCCTTCGCGACGCTCGCGCATGCGCAAGAAGCGCCTTACGGATCCTCGAAGTTCGAGCCTTATGCGGACATCGAAAGCGTCAAGCAGCTCAGGACGGTGTGGGATTTCAATTTCGTCGATCCGAAGGCCGTCGGGGTGGTGTTCAACAACATCAACGCGCTGCTCAAGGCCACCGCCGACTACGGGCCGCACGAGATCGATCCGGTGAAGGTCGTGGTCGTCACGCACGGCCCCGAGCTCGTGGTCTTCGCCAGGAAGAACTACGCCAAGTACAAGGACATCGTGGACCGCGCGGCGAGCCTCGCGAAGCAGGGCGTGCGCTTCGAGGCCTGTCGCAACGCGGCGGCGGCCGAAGGATTCGGGCCGCAGGACCTGTACGGCTTCGTCACCGTGGTGCCGGCCGGCCCTTACGCGCTCGCGTACTACCAGGCCAAGGGCTACTCGCTCAATGCCGTCGGAGCCACCATGCCCACGCCGCCCGTGAGCGCCCTCAACAAGGCCGACATCAACGAGAAGAAATAGGCGACCGGCCTCGCCCCACCGAGTACCTCGCTCACAGCCGCAGCACGAAGCGTTGCTCGGTGACGCTTGCGCCCCACCGGGTCCCCTCCCGCTGCTCGGCGAGCTGGAATCCATGCTTTTCGTACAGGTGCCTCGCCGCGTGCAGCCCGCTGAACGTCCATAGGTCCACGGCCGGGAAGCCGCTGTCGCGGCAGAACGCCGTTGCGCGAGCGACCAGGTCGCTGCCCACGCCCGTTCCGCGCAGTCGATCGCTCACGATGAACCAGCGCAGGTGGGCGACGGACCCCTGGCCCTGGATCGCGATCGAGCCCTCGATCACCCCGTCCTGGACGGCGAGCCACAGGCGATCCTTTCGCTCGTCGTAGGAGCCGACGAACTCCGCCATCTCGCGCGCGACCGTTCCCTCGAAGAACGCCCCGAAGCCCCAGTGTCTCGCGTAGTACTCGCCGTGGAGCTGCGCGACGCGCCCGATCGCGCCGGGGATGTAGCCGATCACCACCTCGGTTCCGCGGAAGGCTGCTCCTGCCATGCGGGCTCAGAAGAGGTGGGCGGATACGCCTGGCATTCCGCTCACTTCGAAGGTTTCGGCTTGCCCGAGCCGTTGAGGGCGACCGCCCGGCGAACGAGCGCCTTGAAGGCGGACCCGTCGACTTCCTCTCCCTCGCGGATGTCGATCGCGCGGCGCACGCTTCCCTCGAGGCTCGAGTTGAAGAGACGGGCCGGATCCTCCAGCGACGCGCCCCGCGCGAAGGTGAGCTTCACGACCTTCTTGTAGGCTTCGCCGGTGCAGACGATGCCGTCGTGCGACCAGACCGGATTCGTCCACTTCCATTCCTCGACGACGTCCGGGTCCGCTTCCTTGATGAGCCTGCGCATCCTGCCGAGGGTTTCCCCGCGCCAATCCCCGAGCTCGGCGATTCTCTCGTCGATCAGCTCGGGCGCCGGCCGGCCCCCGGTCGAACCGGATTTCTTCATGCCCTCCTCCGGACGCCTCGGGACGCCTCAAGTGTAGCCCGGGCGAGCGGCCGTGCCGATGCAGACGGCCGCTCGCCTGGAATCCCGATCAACCAGCCTGTTTCCGCTCGAGGACCGGCTTGATGACGTGGCGGGGCGCCGGCGCGCCGACGAAGACCTTCACGGCCGTCTTGTCGTTCAGCACCGTGGTGTCGAGCGTGCACGAGTCGAGCAGGGCGGGGTTCTTCACGCCCGCCGCCTTGCAGGCCGCGAGAGCGCGCGCGGCCCGCTCCTTCGGAAGGTCGCTCGAATAGAACAGCCTCGTGGGAACGCCGAACTTGATCGAGGTCTCGCCGGTGAACAGCGACTCTTTCGGGGGGACGCGCCAGCTTTCGGCGTAGGTGTGGTAGAGATCGTGGAAGAGCACCGGTTCCTTCAGCACGACCCGGTCCGCGGTCACGAGCTCGTGCGCGTTTCCGCCGGGATTGCCGAGGAGTCCCCGCACTGCGCTGTGGGGCGCATGGCCCAGGCCCACGGCGACGTCGATCCACGTGCTGTTGAGCGTCGCGCGCACGCTGTTGCCGTGCTCATCCGAGATCCAGTAGACGTTGCCCTTCCGCGAGACCTGCACGCCGGTCGGCCGCAGGATCGTGTCTCCATCCGCCAGCGCGGTGGCCGCGCCATCGATGTCCAGCCGGGTGGGCTCGATGTAGACGGCGACACGCGTGCCGCCCATTCGCGTTGCCACGGCCTTGTTGACCGACGCATTCGGCCACGTCGGCGCTCCCGAGGCCTGCCGCGCCTGCACGACGAAGTCCGGCCCGTCCTGCGTCAGCAGGAAGTCGCCGGACGCCTGGAAGTCGTAGTACAAGCCATCGAAGGTCGTGATATGCGTATCGCCGATGCTGATCGCGCCGGCGCACGTCGCCTGCACCGAGCCGGGCGCGTTGCTCTGCCTGAACAGCAGCGACGGGGTGCCGGTATGCATCACGGGCCCGGTCAAGTCGACCAGGGTCAGGTTGTTCGTCTCGCCGGTGAAGCCCCCGACGCTGCAATCGGGCGGGAGCATCGTTCCGCTGGTCACGGCGAGGCGCACGTCCATGGTCGACCCGGTGTTGAGATCGGCCTGGAGCGCGCAACAGGAGCCGAAGAGATTGAACTCGGCCTGCTGCCACTGCGTGCCCAGGTCGGGGAAGAAGTTGCTGCCCGGTGCCGTGGTTACCGAGCTGCCGTAGGTCACGATGGCTGCGTCGGAGGCGCTCCCGGCCACGCCGGCCGACCGGCCCCTGAGCTTCACCTGGTGGACCAGAGTGATGTCGAGGGGCGTCGGCGTCCCCGGAGGCAGCGCGTCGACGCCCGGCCCATCGGCTACGCATGACACCGGGCCGGTCGGCGTGTCCTGGGACTCGCACCATCCGTCGGGATAGGAAAAGCCGGACATGCAGCCTGCGTGATGGGGAGCCGGGCACAGGGTGCCCGCCGGGCCGTAGTCCAGCATCCAGTACTGGATGCCCGCGCCCCCGAACGAGGAAAAGAGGAATTGTTCCCAGCCCCAGCAGTTCGTCGGATCGGGAGATGTGCTGCAGGCCGTGGTCCTGAAGAAATCCGTATTGAGCTGCAAGCCATAGGCATTCGCCGTGGTCGTGACCGTGGGCGGGGTCGTCGTCGTGTCGGTGTAGGTCTGGGTCTCGCTCGTGACGCCCGTGACACTGTCGAAGGACCCTTCCGCCTCCAATATATGGCCCGTTACTCCGGCAAGGAAATCGACCCCGTTCCCGACGTTCTCCGTGCGCATCCCTCCACCCCGCTTCGGCAGGCGGATCCGCATGGGCTTGGTCGTGCAAGGCACCTCGTGCCACGCGGTGTCCGGATAAGTCGCGGTGAAGCATCCTATCTTCGGTTGCGGGGTCTGGAGGATCTTCTGGCGCCACGTCTCGAGCTCCACGTCGGTGGGCTTGCTTGCCTCGGTGGGCTTCTTCGCCTCGGCAGGCTTCGTCGCTTCGGCGGGCTTTGTCTCTTCGGCCGCCTGCACGAAGGCGCTGGCGAGGGCCAGCACCAGCACGAGCGCGAGCGTCGCGATCCGGTCGCAGGTCTTCTTTTTCATCGGGAACGGCCTCCGCTGGTGGGAATGCGCGTTCACCTTAAGCGGCCCGGGCTAGTCGGGCTGCGGAAGAATCTGTAGCGGCCGGGTGGATTCCTCCGCGCGATGGCCGGGGGCGGCCTGCGTCGGGACCGGAAAGCCGCCGAATTCCTCGGCTTCGTCCCGATCCTCCGCCGAGGCCGGTGCAGAGTGCGGTTCCGGCGCCTCGACGGCCGCGTGAACCAATTCGGTACTGTGGAGCGGAGCGGGCTCGGGCGGGTGAAATGCGGGGAGCGGAGCGGGCTCGGGCGCGCGAAATGCGGGGCGCGGAGCGGGCTCGGGCGGGCGAAACGCGGGGCGCGGCACGCGGACGACCCGCTCAGCCGGGACTTGCTCGACGCGAGGTTTCGCCTCGCGCGGCTTCTGCCCGGCGATCTTGAAGCGCGAGATGAGGACCGCCAGGCTCTCGGCCTGCTCGCGCAAGGACGCGGCGGCGGCCGCGGCGTGCTCGACCATGGCCGCGTTCTGCTGGGTCACGCCGTCCAGCTGCACCACCGCCTGGTTGACCTGCTCGATCCCGGCCGCTTGCTGGGTCGTGAGCGCCGCGATGTCGTTCATGATCGAGGCCGCCTGCTCGATGCGGCGGATGATCTCCTGCATGGCGGCGCCGGCCTCCACCACGAGCTTCGCGCCGCCGTCGACCTGGCCGACGGCTTCGGTCACCAGGGCCTTCACCTCCTTCGCGGCGGTGGCGCTGCGCTGCGAGAGCGCGCGCACCTCCGCGGCGACGACCGCGAATCCGCGCCCCTGCTCGCCGGCGCGCGCGGCCTCCACCGCCGCGTTGAGCGCCAGGATGTTGGTCTGGAAGGCGATCGAGTCGATCGTCGCCACGATGGCGCCGATCTTGCGCGAGCTCTCGTTCGCGGCGCCGATCCGCGCCACGGCCTGGGCGGCGACCTCCCCGCCGCGTTGCGCCGCGGCCGACGCCGAAGCCGCCAGGTCGCGGGCGGTCCGGGTGTTGTCCGCGTTCTGCCTCACGGAAGCGGTGAACTGCTCCATGCTCGAGGCCGTTTCCTCGAGCGTCGACGCCTGCCTCTCCGTGCGCGCGGACAGCTCCATGTTGCCCGCGCTGATCTGCCGCGCCGCCGTGGCGATCTCCCCGGCGTTGGCAGCCACGTTCGCCACCAGGTCGTGGATCTGCCCGACGAACGCGTTCAACGAGTCGCACATCGTTCCGAACTTGCCGCTCATGCCCGGGAGCCGGCGTGTGAGGTCGCAGTCGCCGGCGCGGAGATTGTCGGTTTGCGCGACGATGAGGTCGATTCGCGAGGTGATGTGGCGGAAGAGCAGGACGGCGCCAACCATCAGCAAGGCGACGTCGATCACCATCAGGATGGCGACGAGCCATGCAGCGTCGGTCACCTCGCCCGCTGCCGCGGCGAACGATTGCAGCTTCGATACGCTCACCGCGCCCGCCGCGATGGAGACCACCGCGACCAATCCCGCGTACACCTTGAGCGCAGTCCGGATCGAGACATCCTTCACGTTCATGCGGGCCCCCGCGGATCGAGCAGCGATTAACATACATCAATCGCGTTCGCCGCGCGAGGGGTGCGGGATTTTGTGACGTGCGTCACATTTCCGCGTTTAACGCCGATTAGTCCCATCGCGTCGCCGGCTTCCGGCGATGGAGCGATCCACATTAACGGCTTTTCATGATTCCACAATCACCCGGGGCGGCGAGCGGCGTAGCGTAGCGATCACCCAGATCCCGCAGGAACCGTCTCATGGATTGCGGCCGCACCGGGTCGTCCCGCCGGGGCCCGGACCTTCGCGTCGTGCGCGGCCGACTGGCCGCCCTCGGCGCGCTCGCCTTGTGCGCCTGCGCGCTCGGCCCGCAGTACCAGCGCCCTTCGATTCCCGCCCCTGTGGCGTGGAAGAACGCGCCCGAAGGCGCGCAGGTCGCCTGGCCCTCGTCCGGCTGGTGGCGGGGCTTCGGCTCGCGCGAGCTCGACCAGTACATCGAGGAGGCGCAACGCGCGAACGACGATATCGCCGCGGCGGTCGCGCGCGTGCGCGAGGCGGACGCGCAGACCCGGATCGTGGGCGCGGCCCTGCAGCCGGCGGTCGCCGCGACGGCCGTCGCGACGCGCCAGCGCACCCGGCCGGCCGGCGGCAACCCGAGCACCTACACGCTCTACAGCCCGCAGATCAGCGCGGCGTACGAGCTCGACTTCTGGGGGAAGAACCGCGCGGCCCTGGACGCGGCGCAGGCGACCCTGGCGGCGAGCCGCTACGATCGCGCCACGGTCGAATTGACGGTGTTGAGCGGCGTCGCGAGCACGTATTTCCAGGCGCTCGCGCTGCGCGAGCGCGTCGCGATCGCGCACCGCAACCTCGCCGATGCGGAGAAGGTCCTCGAGGGATTGCGCCTCGAGCAGAAGGCCGGCACGGCCGATGCCCTGGACGTCGCCCAGCAGGAGACCGCGGTGGCGACGCTCTACGCGGCGATCCCCCCGCTCGAGCAGCAGCTGCGCCAGTCGGTGGACGCGCTCGCGATCCTGATCGGGAAGACGCCGGAAGCGGTCGAGCTCGAAAGCGGCACGCTCGAGGAGCTGTCGCAGCCGGCGGTCGAGCCGGGGCTGCCTTCGGAGCTCCTCGCGCGCCGCCCCGACGTCGCGCAGGCCGAGGCGCAACTGATCGCCGCGAACGCCGACATCGCGCAGGCGCGCGCTGCGTTCTTCCCGAGCATCGCGCTCACGGCGAGCGGCGGCTTCGCGAGCGATGCGCTGGCGGGCGTGCTCAGCCGGTCGAACGCCGTGTTCGCCCTCGGCGCGGCCCTCGCCCAGCCGATCTTCGAAGGCGGCGCGCTCGAGGGCCAGGCCGCCTATGCGCAGGCGCGCTACGCCGAGCTGCTCGCGGGCTATCACAAGACGGTGGTCGCCGCGCTCGCCAACGTCGAGGACGCGCTCGTCGCCCTCCAGCAGACCGGCGAGCAGGCGCGCCGCCAGAGGCAGGCGGTGGCGACCGCGCGGCGCGCCTACGAGATCGCGCAGGCGCAGATGCGTGCCGGAACCATCAACGTCCTCGCGCTGCTCAACACCGAGAGCGCGCTCTTCGCCGCGGAGGACGCGATGGCCCAGGTCGAGCTTTCCCGCATGCAGGCGCTGGTCGGCCTGTTCAACGCGCTCGGGGGCGGCTGGCACGAGGCGCAGGAGGGATGATGCAAGGCGAACCCAGGATCACGCAGTCTCCGTTCGGCCGGCACGGGACGCGCGCCGTGTTCGTCGGCGCCGCCGTGCTGCTGTGCGCGATCTTCCTCGGGTACAAGCTCGTGCTGCGGCCGAGCGCCGCGGCGGCGAGGCCGCAGCCCCCGGCGGCGGTCCCGGTCGAGACGGCGCTCGCGAAGCGCGCCGACGTTCCGGTCGACGTCGAAGGCCTCGGGACCGTCCAGGCGTTCTACACGGTGAAGATCACGCCGCGCGTCGACGGCGAGCTCCTGAAGGTCGGTTTCGTCGAAGGCCAGGTCGTGAAGAAGGGGGCGCTGCTCGCCCAGATCGACCCGCGTCCGTACCGGGCGGCCCTGGAGCAGGCGACCGCCGCCCGCGACAAGGACGCCGACCAGCTGGATAACGCCAGCCGCGACCTCGAGCGCTACGAAACCCTCGCGCCCCAGGACCTCGTGAGCCGGCAGACGCTCGACACGCAGCGCGCGCAGGTCGCCCAGCTCAAGGCGCAGCTCGAGGGCGACCGCGCGGCGATCGACGCGGCCCGCACGCAGCTCGACTACACCACCATCACCTCGCCCATCGCCGGGCGCACCGGAATCCGCACCGTCGATCCCGGCAACGTGGTGCACGCGAGCGACGCGACCGGAATCGTGATCGTCACGCAGATGCAGCCGATCTCGGTCGTCTTCACGCTGCCGGAGGACGACCTGATCGAGGTGAACCGGGCGCTCGGCGCGGGCCCGGTGCAGGTCGTCGCGCTGCCGCGTGGGGGCGCCACCGAGCTCGGCCGCGGCACCATCTCCGTGGTCGACAACGAGATCGACCCGGCCACCGGGACGATGCGGCTGAAGGCGACCTTCCCGAATCCGCACGGTGAGCTCTGGCCCGGGCAATTCGTCACGGTGCGCATGCGCCTCGGCACCGAGCGCCAGGCGCTCACGGTTCCGGCTGCCGCGATCCAGCGCGGGTCCGAGGGCGAGTTCGCCTACGTGGTGGGCCCCGATTCCACGGTCGCGGCGCAGCCGGTCACGACGGGCCTCGAGAGCGGGCCATCGGTCGTCGTGGAAAAGGGATTGCAGGACGGCGCGCGCGTGGTGACCAGCAACCAGTTCCGGCTCCAGCCCGGCGCACGCATCCAGGTCCTGGAGCCGGCGGCGCCCGCGGGCGGCGCGGCAAGCGACCCCCGATGAGCATCTCGACGCCGTTCATCCACCGCCCGATCGGCACGTCGCTGCTCATGGCGGCGATCCTCCTCGTCGGCATGGTGGCCTATCCGCTGCTGCCGGTGGCACCGCTCCCGCAGGTGGATTTCCCGACGATCCTGGTGAGCGCCCAGCTGCCCGGCGCGAGCCCGGAGACCATGGCGTCCTCCGTCGCGCAGCCGCTCGAGTACCAGTTCGCGGAAATCCCGGGCGTGAGCCAGATGACCTCGACGAGCGTCCTGGGCAATTCGCAGATCACCCTGCAATTCGCGCTCGACCGCAACATCGACGCCGCGGCCCAGGACGTCCAGTCGGCGATCTCCGCCGCCGCCGGGCAGCTCCCGAAGAACATGCCCTCGCCGCCCTCCTACCACAAGGTGAATCCGGCCGACTTCTCCATCCTGATCCTCGCCGTGCGCTCCGACGTGCTCCCCCCGACCGTCACCGACACCTACGCCGAGAACGTGATCGCGCAGCAGATCTCGACGATCCCGGGCGTCGGACAGGTGGACATCGGCGGGGCGCAGAAGCCCGCGGTGCGCGTGCAGATCGATCCCGACAAGCTCGCCGCGCTCGGCCTGCAGCTCGAGGACGTGGCGAGCGTCATCACGGCGGCCTCGGTCGACGCGCCCAAGGGGTCGATCAACGGCGTCGAGCGCAGCTTCGCGGTCTACGACAACGACCAGCTGGTGAGCGCCGCGCCCTGGAACGACGTCATCGTCGCCTACCGGAACGGCGCGCCGATCAGGATCCGCGACATCGGCGTCGCCGTCGCCGGGCCCGAAAGCACGCAGCAGGCGGCATGGCAGAACGGCCAGCCGAGCATCCTGCTCCTCGTGAAGAAGGAGCCCGGCGCCAACATCATCGACACCGTCGCGCAGGTCAAGGCTGCGCTGCCGCGCATCCTCGCCGCGGTGCCGCCGTCGATCAAGGTCGAGACCGCCATCGACCGCACCACGACGATCAAGGCCTCGGTCCGCGACGTGGAGTACACCCTGGCCGTGACCGTCGCCCTGGTCGTGATGGTGATCTTCGCGTTCCTGCGCAACGCCTGGGCGACCGTCATCCCGGGCATCGCGGTGCCGATCTCGCTGCTCGGCACGACCGCCCTGATGTACCTCTTCGGATACAGCCTCGACAACCTGTCGCTGATGGGATTGACGATCGCGGTCGGATTCGTGGTCGACGACGCGATCGTGATGCTCGAGAACATCTACCGGCACGTCGAGGAGGGGCTCGAGCCGCTCCAGGCCGCGGTGAAGGGCGCCGGCGAGATCGGCTTCACGATCGTCTCGATGAGCACCTCGCTGGTTGCGGTGTTCATCCCCCTGCTCCTCATGGGCGGGATCGTCGGGCGCCTCTTCCGCGAGTTCGCGATCGTCGTGACCATGACCATCGCGGTATCGATGGTCGTGTCTCTCACGCTTTCGCCGATGATGTGCGGGCTGTTCCTGCGGAGCGAGAAGCGTGCGCGCCACGGCCGGCTCTACCTGCTCGTCGAGCGCGCCTTCGACGCGGCCATCGCCGCGTACGCGCGGGGGCTCGACGCGGTGCTTCGCCACCAGCGCCTGACGCTCGCGGTGTTCGGCGTCACGGTCCTCGCGAGCGGGATCCTGTACGTGCTGGTGCCGAAGGGCTTCTTCCCGGAGCAGGACACCGGGATCATCAAGGGCCTCTCGGACGCGGGGCAGGACGTTTCCTTCGACCAGATGGTGCGCCTTCAGCACGAGCTCGCGAAGATCGTGATCGGCGATCCGGCGGTGGCGAGCTACGCCACCTTCATCGGGGGAGGCCGGCCGCTCAACAACGGCTTCGTCATCATCGGCCTCAAGCCGCCCGGCGAGCGCAACGCGAGCGCCGACGAGATCATCCGCCGCCTGCGGCGCCGGCTCGCGGGCGTGCAGAACGCGACCGTGTACCTGCAATCGGCCCAGGACGTGAACGTCGGCGGGCGCACCACCCGCACCGAGTACCAGTACACGCTCGAGGACGTCGACCTCGACGAGCTGAACGAGTGGGCGCCGCGCGTGCTCGCCCGGCTGAAGAAGCTCCCGGAGCTCGCCGACGTCGCCTCGGACCAGCAGAACGCGAGCGCCACGCTGTCGCTCGCGATCGACCGCGACCGGGCGGCGCGCTTCGGGATCCAGCCGGCGCTCATCGACCAGACGCTCGACGACGCCTTCGGCCAGCGGCAGGTGTCGCAGTACTTCACCCAGCTCAACACCTACCACGTCATCCTGGAAGTGAGCCCCCGGCTGCAGGCCGACCCGCGCACCCTCGACAAGCTCTTCCTCAAGTCGCCGATCACCGGGCAGCAGGTGCCGCTCTCGACCTTCGTCAAGTTCGACACCAGCCACCCCGGCTTCCTCTCGGTCAACCACCAGGGCCAGTACCCCGCGGTGACCCTGTCGTTCAACCTCGCCCCCGGGGTCGCGCTCGGCCAGGCGGTGGACGCGATCACGAAGGCCACCGCCGGTATCCGCATGCCGGCGTCGCTCACCGGCAGCTTCCAGGGCACGGCGCAGGCCTTCCAGGCCGCGCTCGGGGCCGAGCCCTACCTGATCCTCGCGGCCCTGGTCGTCGTCTACATCGTCCTCGGCGTGCTCTACGAGAGCTACATCCATCCGCTCACCATCCTCTCGACGCTGCCTTCGGCGGGCGTCGGCGCGCTGCTCATGCTGATGATCTTCCGCATCGAGCTCAGCGTCATCGCGCTGATCGGCATCATCCTGCTGATCGGCATCGTCAAGAAGAACGGCATCCTGATGGTCGACTTCGCGCTGCAGGCCGAGCGCGAGCAGGGGCTTTCGCCCGAGCAGTCGATCCGCCAGGCTTGCCTGCTGCGCTTCAGGCCGATCATGATGACGACCATGGCGGCGCTCTTCGCCGGGCTCACGCTGATGCTCGGCACCGGCATCGGCTCGGAGCTCCGCCGGCCGCTCGGCTACACCATGGTCGGCGGGCTGCTGCTCAGCCAGGCGCTCACGCTCTTCACCACGCCGGTCGTGTACCTGTACCTGGACCGCCTCAACGCCCGGCTGCGCAGCCGCCGCCGCGCGGCCGGCGCCGGTTCCGGGCTGGCCGAAGCCGAAGGATAATCGGGACGAACGGCTCGAAGCCCCATGCAACGGAGGCAGCCGGGGATGCGCTCATGAAGCTGCTGCTCGTCGAGGACAACGAACGGGTCACGGGCTTCCTCGTGAAGGGCCTGCACGAGTCCGGGCATACCGTGGACCACGCCGCGACCGGGCGCGACGGCATCCTGCTCGCGGCGAGCGGCGCCTACGACGTGATCATCATGGACCGGATGCTGCCCGGGCAGATCGACGGCCTCGGGATCATCGAGGCGCTGCGCAAGACCGGCAACCGGGTGCCGATCCTGATCCTGAGCGCGCTCTCGGACGTGAACGAGCGCATCCGAGGCCTGCGCAGCGGCGGCGACGACTACCTCACGAAGCCCTTCGCGTTCGGCGAGCTCCTCGCGCGGCTCGACGCGCTGCGCCGGCGCTCGCAAGGCGGCGACCCGGGGACGAGCCTCGAGGTGGGCGACCTGCGCATGGACCTGCTGTCGCGCAAGGTCGCGCGCGGGGCGAGGAGCATCGCGCTGCAGCCGCGCGAGTTCAAGCTGCTCGAGTACCTGATGCGCCACGCGGGCCAGGTGGTCACGCGCACCATGCTCCTCGAGAACGTCTGGGACTACAACTTCGATCCGCAGACGAACGTCGTCGACGTGCACATCAGCAAGCTGCGGCAGAAGATCGACGCCGACGCCGAGCGGCCGCTCCTCAAGACCGTGCGCAACGCGGGCTACATGCTGAGCGCCGATGCGTAGCGGAATCCGCGTCTCGGCGCTCAACCTCGCGCTCGGCTACGTCCTGTTCGGCATCGCCGCGCTGGTCTGCTTCGCCGCGCCGCTGTGGTACGCGTGGCAGGTCACCATCCGCGACGGCCGCGCGGAGATCCTGCGCGAGGACGCGGACCGGCTCGCCGAGGTGTTCGACCACGGCGGCGCGATGGGACTCGCGGCCTTCATCGACGCGCGCGTGGGGCTCAAGATCGCGAACGAGCGCATCCTGCTCTTCACCGACGCCGCGCACCGCCGCCTCGCCGGCAACCTGGGCGCCTGGCCGCGCGGCATCCCCGACCGGCCCGGCACTTATACCGCCCCGGTCGAGCTGCGCGGCCACCGCTCGGAGGCGGTCTTCGTGCACGTGGCGCTCCCCGGCGGATACAACCTGCTGGTGGGACGCGACGTCGCCAAGTTCGCCCCGCTCGAGGCGCGCTTCTGGTTCGGCCTCGCGGCGGCGATCGTCATCCTCTCGATCGTCGGGACGATCGGCGCGATGCTGATCCGGCGCGAGCTCCTCTCGCGCATCCACGGCATCCGGCAGACGGTCTCCGCGATCATGCAGGGGGAGCTGAGCCACCGGCTGCCCACGCGCGGCGGCGACGACGAGCTGGACACCCTGTCGCAGACGATCAACCGCATGCTCGACCAGATCGAGCAGCTCGTGCACGGAATCAGCAACGTGTCCAACTCGATCGCCCACGACCTGCGCACCCCGCTCGCGGAGCTGCGCTCCCGGCTCGAGGAGCTGTCGGTGACGCGCCCGCCCCCCAACGTGACCTTCGCGGAGCTGGAGGCGGCGGTCGCGGACGTCGACCGCGTGATCCGCATCTTCAACGCCCTGCTGCGGCTCGCGGAAATGGATACCGGCATGCGGCGCTCCGGGTTCGTCCCGGTCGACCTCGCTCACGTGGGCACGGAGGTGGTGGAGCTCTACCAGCCCGCCGCGGAGCTCAAGGGAATCGCCATGTCGCTGCAGGGCTCGAAGCCGGCGCTCGTCGCCGGGGACCCGGTGCTGCTCGCGCAGGCCGTCGGGAACCTGGTCGACAACGCGCTCAAGTACACGCCCCTCAACGGGCGCATCGCGGTCGAGGTCTCGCAGCGGGGGGACGGCTTCACCGAGCTCGCGGTCGGCGACAACGGCCCCGGCATTCCCGACCGGGACAAGCCGAAGGCGGCGGAGCGCTTCTTCCGCGGCGATGCGAGCCGGGGCACTCCGGGAATCGGACTGGGCCTCAGCATCGTCGAGGCGGTCGCGCGGCTGCACGGAGGCGCGCTGCGGCTCGAGGACAACCATCCGGGGCTCCTCGCGCGCATGCTCGTCGAGACCGGGGCGGCGAGCGAGGCCGCCGGCGCCGCTTGACGGGGCGAACGGGGGCGGCCCGGTCTCCCAAGGTCACGCCCAAAACGGCCAAATGGCCTATAATGGCCAGATAGCATCCAGGAGGGCGCCATGGCCGCAGTCCTGAAGTTCCGAACCGCGCGCGGCGAGGTCCGCAACCTCGAGCCCGTGCCGGCGAGCCGGCTCAAGAACGCTCCCGGCGCGATCGTGGACCAGGCGGTCGCCGGCCGCCCGGTCGTGATCACCCGGCACGACGCCCCGCGGGTCGTGATCCTCTCGTTCGACGACTTCGAGGAGCTCGCCCGCGCCCGCGAGCCCGGGCTGGGGGCGCTCGAGGCCCGCTTCGACGAGCTGCTGACGGCCATGCAGAAGCCCGGGGCGAGGCGCGGGGTGCGGGCAGCGCTCGGCGCCACTTCGGAAGAGCTCGGCCGGGCCGCGGTAGCGGCTGCGCGCAAGCCGCGCAAGGCGCGCCGCGCTGGCTAGAGCCGGCTTCGCCATCACGGTCCTCGCCGGGGTCAACGGCGCGGGCAAGAGCAGCATCGGCGGCGCGATGGTTCGTGCTTCCGGCGCCGACTACTACAACGTGGACGAGGCGGCCGGCGAGATCCGCAATGCGATTCCCGCCCTGAGCCAGCGAGAGGCCAACGGCCTCGCATGGGGAAAGGGCCGGGACCTGCTGCGGCGCGCGATCGACGAACGCAAGGACTTCGTCTTCGAGTCGACCCTCGGCGCGCATACGATCCCGGCCATGCTCGCCGAGGCCGCCGATGCCGGTGCCGCGGTCCACATCTGGTTCGTGGGGCTGGACAGCGTCGAGCGGCACCTCGCGCGCGTGCGTGCGCGGGTGAAAGCCGGCGGCCACGACATCCCCGAATCCGACATCCGCCGGCGCTACGAGACGAGCCGGGAGAACCTCGCCTGGCTCATGCCGAAGCTCGCCTCGCTGCGCGTCTACGACAACTCGATCGAGGCCGATCCCGCCTCGGGGAAAGCGCCCCGGCCGCGGCTCCTGCTGCATCTCGAGGACGGCCGCATCGTCGCACCCGCGGACCTGCGCGCCACGCCGGACTGGGCCAAGGCGCTCGTCGCGAAGGCGATCCTCATCGCGAGCCGGACGAAACGGTAGCCGGCGAGACGTGGAAATCGGGCATCGCTACTTTTCGACGCGGCCTCGTGCCGCCCACGCCCGCGCAATCAGCGAGATGGAGCCGTCCGCGGCGGTCGGCAGGCACGCCCTGATGCGGTCCCGCAGGCGCAGCCTCGAAGTCTCGTCGAGCGACATCGCGTAGGCGGGCGCCGGCCCTTGCCCGCCGAGAAAGGGCCGCCAGTAATCGTCGAAATTCGCGAACCGCGTCGGCACGTCGATAGGCGCCACTTCGAGCGCTTCCAGCCCGGCCGTGGCGAAGAGGTCGTTCAGGGCTTCTGGACGACACAGGGGGAAGCGAACGCCTTCGTCCAGCTTCGCGGCGTCCGGGTCGAGCTCCACGGCCGCATCCCAGAAATACCGCATGAGCTCCATCTTCCCCGCGTAATCCCAGACGTATGCGGCGATCGTCCCGCCCCTGCCCGTCACCCGGCCCATTTCGACGAGCGCGGCGGGCTGGTCCGGAACGAAATTGAGGACCAGCCCCGAGACCGCCACATCGACCGACGCGTCATCCAGGGGAATCGCCGTCGCGCTGCCTCGCCGCATATCCGCGCGCCCCGCCAGATTCTCCTTCGCCGTGTCGAGAAACCCTTCCGAGGGCTCGACGCCGAGCACGGAAGAGGGGGAGCACCGGTCGACGATCGCCGCGCAGAGCGCGCCGGTGCCGCATCCCACGTCGAGCCACCTCCGGCCGGGCGGAACGTTCAACCACGCGAGAAACGGCGGCGCTACACGGCGGCTCCACCGCCCGACGTACTGCTCGTACGGGCTTCCCCGCTCCCAGGTGTCGGAAACACGCTTGCGGTCCATGTTCAAATGAGGGTCACGGCTCGAACGAGTTCTCGCAGTGTCCCGGGTGCGTCGGCGCCGGGGGCGGCGCGGGAGTACAAGCCTACCGCAGCCCGGAAATGCGTGTCGCTTCCCGTGGCGCGCGGTTCTGCAACAATGTCGGCTCCATGACCGACTCGCGCGCCGTCCTCCTCCTGCTCGCGCTCCCCGCCTGCGCGATCGGCCCTGCCCCGCCCGTATCCGCCTCGCTTCGGACCACGAACCCGTCCGTGAGCGAGTGCCGCTCCGAGGCGGACCCCGCACGGCCGCAGTTCGTCGTCGGGTACGGCAGCCTCATGGAGGAGGCCTCGCGCAGGCGCACCTCGCCGCGCGCGGGTCCCGCGCATCCGGTCGAGCTCTCGGGCTTCCGGCGCGGATGGTTCGAGCGCGGCGCGTCGGTCAGCTTCAGCACGACGTACCTCGGCGTGCGGCCGGATGCGCAAGGCCGCATGAACGCGGTCGTGTACGCGGTGGACGTCGAGGAGGTCGCCGCGACGGACGCGCGCGAGTCGTCGTACTGCCGGACGAGCGTGCCGCTCGGGCACATTGCGATGCGCGAGGGTTCGTTCTCGCTCCCCGGCAATGCGCAGGCATGGATCTACGCGACCGACCCGCGCCGCATCGCGCCGCCCGACGCGCGCTACCCGATCGTCGAGTCGTACGTGGACCTGTTCCTCTCCGGGTGCCTGGAGCAGGAGGAGCGCTTCCAACTCGAGGGCTTCGCGCGCGAATGCATCGCGAGCACGGCAGGATGGTCGGAGCACTGGGTGAACGATCGCATCTATCCGAGGCGTCCCTTCGTCCATCAGCCGCGCGCGGGCGAGATCGACCGGTTGCTGTCGTCGAGCCTGCCGCGCCTTTTCGACGGCATCCGGCTGGAACCGCAATGACGCGCAATCGCTGGCGAATGGATGTCGCGATCACCATCGGCATCGCCTTGGCGATGACTGCGGCGTTTGCCGACGGCCGAATCGACTTCGCCACCCTGCGGCCATTTTTCGACGCGGGCGCGCCGGGCCACTGGCCCCACGGAAACGAGCCCCCGTGGTCCATCCTCTATCGCGCGGCGCCGTGGATCACGGCCTCGCTCGCCGGCGGCGGTTTCGTCGTCCTGGCAGCGGCCTGCCTCACGCGCAATGCCGCGCTTCGACGACAGGCCGCTTTCGTGATCCTGAGCGTCGTCATCGGGCCCGGATTGCTGGTGAACGGCGTCTTCAAGGATCACTGGGGGCGGCCTCGGCCCCGGGACGTCGTCGAGTTCGGAGGGACGGAGCATTATTCGCCCGCACCTCTGCGCGGCGAAGGCGGCAAGTCCTTCCCGTGCGGCCATTGCTCGGTCGGGTTCCTGTACGGCATCGGGTGGTGGGTGTGGCGAAAGCGCCGTGCGCTGGCCTGGGGCTCGCTCGCAGCGGGTTTCGTCACCGGCGTTGGGCTCGGCGTGGGCCGCATGGCGGCGGGCGGTCACTTCGCCTCGGACGTCGCCTGGTCGGCCTTCATTTCCTTCGCGATCGCGCACTGGCTCTACTGGTATGTGCTCAGGATCCCGGAGCACGAAGCCGGCCGCATCGTCGTCGCCGGCCGCTCCCGGGTCGGCGAGCTCGCGCTGCCCGTCCTCGCCGCCTTCGGTGGCGTCGGCGTCCTGACGGCGCTCTTCCTCACCGCGCACGGCGAGCCGGTTGCCGACAAGATCGCTCTCGCTTCCCTTCCCGAACGGCTGCGTGCCGTCGAGTTCTCGGCGACCGCCTCCGAGGTCGAAATCGTCGTGGCCGATTCGCCCTCGGGATATGTCCAAGTCGCCGGCGAAACGCATGGCTTCGGGCTGCCCGGCAGCCGACTCGTCGCCGGCGCCCGCTTCGTCAGGTCGCCGATACCCACTCTGCGCTACGCCATCGAGCAGCACGGCTGGTTCACGGATCTCGACGCGCGCATGTCCCTGCGCATTCCGGCGGCAGGCCTCGAGAGGATCGCCGTTCGAGTCGGCAAGGGAGACATCTTCGTTTTCGATCGGACGAAGGCACACGCCGTGTTGTCGGGGAAATTGCGCCTCGACTTGCAGACGGGGGCCGGCAAGACGCGGGTGTCGGGATGATGCCGCCGGGAGAGTGATATGCATTTGCAGCGGCCGGCTGCGGCGGCGCGCCCGGTGGATCCGTCAGCCAATCGACAGACTCGGCGATTAGCATCGGACGCGCGCACCTGCGAGCATTGGCGACGCGTCCATCGGGTCATACCCTGCATCGAAGGCCGGGCCGTTCCTGGGGATGCTTCATGAAGACCAGCAAGTCTCTTGTCGGCGGCGTGGGCTCCCTCGCCCTGCTCGCCTCGCAATGCTGCCAGGCATCGTGTTTCTGGTCTCACATCGACCACGAAGTCGGCTACAGCGATTCCGGCATCTGGGCGCCCAATTCCTACCGCGGGATGATGGGTGTGCTGACGGTCGCCCAGATCGCCGGCGCCTTCTACGAAGGCTCGAACAGCCGGTTCGGCCGCACCCTGTGGCAGGGCATGGATTCGGAGGCGCTCGGAGCGATCACGTCCAATGCCGCCAAGTACGTCTTCACGCGGGAGCGGCCCTCCACGAGCAACGATCCGTGCAAATGGTTCCAGGGCGGCAAGAATTACAGCTTCCCGAGCGGCGAAGCCGCCACGGCGGCGGGGCTGGTCACTCCGTACATCCTCGAATACGCGCATGACCAGCCCGCGGTCTACGCGCTCCTGGCCATTCCGGCGTACGTAGGAATCGGCCGCCTGAAGAACCATGCGCACTGGCAGTCCGACGTCATCGCCGGATGGGCCATCGGCGGCTTGTCGGGATGGTATGCGCACGGCCGTGAGACGCCGATCTTCGTGACGATCCTGCCGCACGGCCTTACCGTCGGCTTCAGGAAGACCTTCTAGCCGTCTCGTTCATTCCCTCATTCGAGGAAGCGGACCCGTCCCGACTTCAGCTCGTAGATCGCTCCCACGAGCCGCATGTCGCCCGCCGCAAGACGGGCCTGGACCTCGGGTGTGGCCTCGAGCTCATCGAGGGTATGCCGGACGTTCGCCTCCACCGCCGCGTGGATGAGCGCGTCGCGCGGCCGGCTGGGATCGAGCCTCGCGAGGCCCGGGATGATATCGGCGAGAAGGGTCTCGACGCGGCTTTCCAGTTGCGCGCCGTGAAAGAGGGAATCGACCGCCGCCGTGACCGCACCACAGGATTCGTGCCCCAACACGACGAACAGCGGAGTCTGCAAGTGCCTCCCGGCATACTGCAGCGTCCCGAGGATTTCGGCGCCGAGGACGTTCCCGGCGACCCGGATCACGAACAGCTCGCCGAAACCGGCGTCGAAGACCAGCTCCGGCGGCACGCGACTGTCGCTGCACCCGAGGACGGTCGCGAACGGATGCTGCTCCTTCGCGAGCGCCGCCAGCACCTCCTTCTGAACCGTCGGAAAGCGCGCCTCCCCCCTCACGAACCGCGCATTGCCCTCCTTCAGGCGGTCGAGCGCCTGCTGCGCCGTGCATCGACCGGGACGCGCGGAGAGGGCCATGGAGTCCCCGCCGCCGTTACAGCTTCCTCAACTCCACGCGGCGGTTCCTCGCCTTGTTCTCGTCGCTCGTATTCGGGACCACGGGCCTCGTGTCGCCATAGCCCCGGGCCACGAGGCGCCTTCCATCGATGCCGTAGCTCGCCGTCAGCGCCTTCACGACGGCCCGGGCCCGGTCCTCGGAGAGCTTGAGGTTGTGCGCCTTCGCGCCCGTATTGTCGGTGTGGCCCGAAACCTCGAGCTTGAGGCTGCCGTCGATCTTGAGGAGGCTCGCCACCTCCTCGAGGGTCGGCGCGCTCTCCGGCTTGATCGCCGACTTGTCGGTGTCGAAGTAGATGCCGTAGATGTCCACGGAGCCCCGGGTCCGGAGCGCCTCGGCCATGTCGGCGGCCTTGAGCAGCACCATCTTGTTCACGACCGCCTTCGCCACGACGACGTCCGCGACGACGAGCACGTTGTCGGGATTGAAGCGGAACGACTTGTCCCCGTACTTGACGTCCTTGCCTTCTTTGTAGTTGGAGACGTACACGGCGACGGTCACGGACTTGCCGTCCTTCGTGCCCGAGGCCGACAGGTACGCCATCTTCTGGACCCCGTTCAGCGCGAGGTTGGTCCACGCGTAGTCGCCGTGGATCTGCCAGCTCTGGTGGTAGAAGGAGTCGGCCCAGTTCTGGTCCCAGAACGACGGGCTGGACGCCTTGACGGCGAAGCCCGCGTCCTTGATCGACTGCTCGTAGTTGCGGTAGATCTCGAGCACCGTGTGACCCGCGGGCACCTTGTAGAACGCGCGCGTGATCTGGCCTTCGACCTGGTCGGTGGCCCACGGTCCCGAAGGGTTCTTCGGATCCGGCACCCAGACCCTGTAGCTTTCGTACGGCAGGGACTGGTAGCTCACGATCTCGGACCCCTCGTATCGCTTGAGATACGGCGGATCCTTCGCTCCGGCGACGTCCGCGGCCTGCGCCGTGACGGAAGCGAAGGAAACGACGGCCAACAATACCAGCAGCCTCATGGCGAGCCTCCCCTTTTGTCGTCGCTGGAGCGCTACTCTAGCGCG
>Ga0187774_10000085_pt1 | contig 29988 bp, 28 predicted proteins | sample 0216_BV02_MP05_2_FD_133152 | JGI IMG/M metagenome (GOLD analysis project Ga0187774, IMG submission 133152) | Tropical peat soil microbial communities from peatlands in Department of Meta, Colombia - 0216_BV02_MP05_20_MG | ecosystem: Environmental > Terrestrial > Soil > Wetlands > Peat | place... | reverse complement strand
TGCTCGATTACTCCAAAGGTTTCGGACACACCGAGCTGGTCCCCTGCTAGATGAACGAAGACATCCGTGACGCTCCCCTCCGCCGACGACCGTAACGCGGCCGAGATCGCTTACTGGAACGGTCCGGCGGCGCAGCGCTGGGTACGGCGGCAACAGCAGCAGGATGCGCTGCTCGCGCCGGTGACCGAGGTGCTGCTCGATCGCGCAGCGCCGCGTGCCGGTGAGTTCGTCCTCGATATCGGCTGTGGATGGGGCGGCACTTCGACGGCAGCCGCGCAACGCGTGGCGCCGGGTGGCCGGGTGCTCGGCGTCGACGTGTCGGAGCTCATGCTGGCGCGGGCACGCGAGCTGTTGCCGCCGGGACTGCCGGTCGAGTTTGTCCTCGGCGACGCCACCGTGTATCCCTTCGAGCCGGGCCGGGCGGATCTGCTCCTGTCGCGGTTCGGAGTGATGTTCTTCGCCGATCCCGCGCGCTCGTTCGCCAACATGCGTCGCGGGTTGCGCGGCGGCGCGCGCCTGGCGTTTGCCTGCTGGCGCGAGCCGCGTGAGAACCCCTGGCTGATGCTGCCGCTGCAGGAAGCTTATCGGCACGTTCCCCGCTTGCCGGAGGTGGGGCCCGAGGATCCCGGGGCGTTCTCCTTCGCCGCCGAGCACCGGGTACGCGGCATCCTCGAGCGTGCGGGCTTCGGCGCAGTCAGGCTCGAGCCGCTGGAGCTGTCGCTGGACATCGCCACCGGCGCAGGACTCGATGCCGCAGTCGGGACGGCCGTCGGTATCGGTCCGACGAGCCGGGCGCTCGAGGGGCACCCGGCGGCGCTGCAGGCCGCGGCCACGCAATCGATCCGCGCCGCGCTTGCGCGGTATCAGGCCGGCAACCGCGTGCCGCTCGCCGGCGCGATCTGGATCGTCACCGCGTCCAATCCCTGAAATCAGCGGCCGGTGCGGGCACGCGCCCCGCGGCAGCAGCGACCGTCGCGTTCCTCGCCTGAACCGACTCCGGTGACTCCGGCCACCTAGTCGGCAACGTCGCTTGCGCTCATCAACGAGGCCATCACTTTGTGCGTGTCCGTTCCCGCCCGTGCCGGTGCGTTCGCCCTGCTCGTCTCGCTCGCGCTGCTCGCCTCCCCGCACGTTGCGCGCGCGGTGCCGAGCTACGCGCGCCAGACCGGATTCCCCTGCTCGCAGTGCCACACGCTCTCCTTCGGTCCCGCGCTCACTGCCTACGGGCGCCAGTTCAAGCTCAATGGCTACACCTTTGGCGCGGGCGAGCAGCCACTGCCGCTCGCTCTCATGCTCCAGGGAGGCTTCAGCCACTCCGAGACAGCGCAGCCCGTTCCTCCAGCGCCGCACTTCGAGACTAACGACAACCTCTCCGTCGATCAGGTGTCGCTGTTCCTCGCGACGCGGCTCAGCGATCACGTCGGCATTTTCGCCCAGGCCACCTACAGCGGCGAGGCGCGGCATTTCAGCTGGGACAACACCGATATCCGCTACGCACGCCCGCTCTCCTTCCTCGGCGCCGATGCCGTGGTCGGCATCTCGGTCAACAACAACCCGACCGTGCAGGACCTGTGGAACTCGACGCCGGCGTGGGGCTATCCCTACATCAGCTCGCCCCTCGTCCCTCAGGGAAGCGCGGGACCGGTGATCAGCGGCACCCTCGCCCAGCTCGTGATCGGCGCGACTGCCTACACCCTGATCGATGAGCACGTGTACCTGGAGGCCGGCGCCTACCGCGGCCTCTCCGACCGCTGGCTCGATAACGTCGGGCTCTACCCCGCCAACAATGCCCACGTGCAGGGCGCCGCCCCCTACTGGCGGGCCGCTTATCAGCTCACCGCGGACGATCACTACTTTTCCTTCGGCACCTTCGGGCTCGACGTCACGCTGCAGCCCGATCCTGCCTCGCCCGCCACCGACCGCTACACCGACGCCGCGCTCGATGCGACCTATCAGTACACGCCCAAGGGTCCGGGCGCGATCGTCGTCAATGCCTCGCTCATCCACGAGCGACAGCAGCTCGCTGCCAGCTTCTCCTCAGGCGCCGCGGACAACCCGAGCAATCATCTCGAGGCGCTCGAGGTCGATGCGTCGTTCATCTGGCGGCAGACCTTCAGCGCTGGCCTCGGACTCTTCGATGTGAGCGGCGGGCAGGACCTGGCCCTTTATGCACCGGCGCCGCTCTCGGGAAGCCTGACGGGCTCGCCCGATACGCGCGGCGCCACCCTGCAGCTCGAATACGTACCCTTCGGCAAGATCGATTCGTGGCTCCGCCCCTGGGTCAACGTGCGGATTGGATTGCAGTACACCGCCTACGCCCGCTTCAACGGGGGAACGGCCAACTACGACGGATTCGGCCGGTCGGCGAGCGGGAACAACTCCCTGTTCCTCTTTGCCTGGCTGGCGTTCTAAGGGCCCACGCTCAAGGAGGAGACATGAGAGGAATACGAGGGATCGCCGTCCTTGCGCTGCTGCTCGGCGCCCCGGCTGCGCATGCCGATCCGTGCAGCCTGACGATCGAGAGCAATGATCTGATGCAGTTCAGCGCACGCGAGCTTGCCGTCCCCCCGGACTGCACCACGGTCGAGGTGACGCTGCGGAACGTCGGCAAGCTCCCCGCCAGGGTCATGGGACACGATTGGGTGCTGGCCAAGGAAGGAGACCTGCCGGCGATCGTGAATGCGGGGCTCGCCGCCGGGCTCGCCCACGGCTATGTGGCCGCGAACGACCCGCGGGTCGTGGCCGCCACCCGGCTCGTGGGCGGTGGTGAGAGCGCCACCGTGCAATTCAGCACCGCCGCGCTGGTCCCGGGCGGCCGCTACGCCTTCTTCTGCAGCTCTCCCGGCCATTCCTCCGTGATGCGCGGCCGATTCGTGTTCGGCGGATCCGGGCGCCTGGCCCAGGCGAGCAAGTAGCCCGCGCGCGCTCAGAAGGTGATCGCGGCCGTTATTCCGAGCGCGTTGATGGCGCCCGGAGTGGTGTTCTTGCTGTCCTGCCGCTGATAGTAGAGCCGTATGCCGGTCCGTGTTGTGGCGATGAGGTTCATGCCGGCCTGAAACCGGTTGCGAAACCACTCGTTGTCGGAGGCCTGGTAGAACACCTCATCGCTGGTGAACAAGTACGAGATCGCGCCGAGCCCGGGTGTCGCCCACCGGTACTCGCCCCGAACGCGTATGCGCCAGGGGTTGCCCGAGGCGGTGATCGTATTCTCGATCCGGGCCCGGAATAGCACCGTGTCGCGGCCCATGCGCCAGGCGTAAGTCGCCGTGAGCCGGGCGAGCTGGGTGATGATGGGGTAATCCTCCTCACCGCGGTCGCCGGTCACCTGGTGCCGGTATCCCGCCGAGAGCGTCCAGCTGCCGGTCTTGTAATTGAAGTCCAGGGCTGCGGAACTGTAGGTTGGATTGGGCAGCTCCTCGCTGAGCCTCAGCTGGGCGGCGCCCGTAACCGAGATCTTGTCACCGAGCGGCGCGATCACGTCGAGCTCCGTCCAGAGCTGCTCGTCGGGCACGCCGGTTCCGGCCCACGCCGGAATTGACACGGCGAGCGTCGCGAGGATGGGCGCGGCGCTCCTCGGCAAATGCTGAAAAGTTGGGCGGGAGTGAGGCACTCCCCGCGATTGTGACCGCTACTGGGCGGCCGGGCCAGCCGGCCCGGCCGCTTGCTGTCAGTGCGCCGTCAGCGCACGCGCACGACGATGTGCGTCAGTTGCTGCTGCCGTGCGGATTGTCCAGCTTCTTCATCACCGCCTCGACGGCCTTCTTCATGCTGAGCGTGTCCGCACCCTGACTCGGCGGAAACTCCTGCAGGCTCTTGAGGTGCTCGGCCAGGAATGAAGTCGCCGCGGTTGGCGCCCACAGCTTCTGGGCGAAGAACTGCCGGCCCTCGTAACCAAACTCCTCCGAGTCGGGTGTCACCTTTTCCATCGGATCCATCAGCAGGTTTACCACGTACGGCACGCTGGGGTAGGACTTCTCGTCGAACCACGAGCCGTGGTGCTTGACGCCGATGTGCATCTTCCAGCCGTCGACCCGCACCGCCATGAGATCGGTCTCGTCGTAGTAGAAGATCTCGCGCCGCGCGGACTTATTGCTCTTACCGGTCCATAAGTCGAGGTTGTTGTAGCCGTCGAGATGCACCTTGTAGGTGGTAGCACCCAGCTTCTTCCCGGTGAGCAGCTCCTGCTTGAGGTTCGGCAATCCCGCGGCCGCGGCGAGCGTGACGTACAGATCCTCGTGGCTCTGGATGCCGTTGGCGACGCTGCCCGGCTTGATGTGTCCCGGCCACTTGACGAGCATCGGCACGCGCAGGCCGCCCTCCCAGGTCGTGCCCTTCTCGCCACGGAACGGCGCATAGCCGCCATCCGGCCAGAACATCAGCTCATTGCCGTTGTCGGTCGAGTAAATGACGATGGTGTTGTTGGCAACGCCGAGCTCGTCGAGCTTCTTGAGGATCAGCCCGACGTACTCATCGTGCTCGAGCATGCGGGCCCGCACCACGTCCTGCTCGGCGCGGCCCTCATCCACCGCCTGCTGCACATACTTGGGGTTCGGGTGCGACCAGATGTGGATCGCGGTCGAGTTGTACCAGAGAAAGAAGGGCTGGCCGCTGTGGCCGGCCTTATCCAGCCACGCGAGCGCCGCATCGGTCACCTCGCGGTCGATGGTCACCATGCGCTTGCGGGTCAGTTTTCCGGTGTCCTCGATCCGCTGCTTGCCGACGCGGCCGAATACTGGGTCGGTGGTCGGGTCGTCGACGTTGGTCGCCCAGGCATGGAGCACGCCACGCGGGCCGTATTTGGCGAGGTACGCCGGGTTCTTCTGCCCGGGATAGTCGAGCTCCTCGGGCTCCTCCTCGGCGTTGAGGTGATAGAGGTTGCCAAACCACTCATCGAAGCCGTGCACGGTCGGCAGAAACTCGTTACGGTCCCCGAGATGATTCTTGCCGAACTGCGCGGTCGCGTAACCGAGCGTCTTCAGCACCTCCGCCAGCGTCGGGTCCGATTTCTGGATACCGCGGGTCGAGCCGGGAATGCCGACGGTCGTCATACCGGTCCGGATCGGCATCTGACCCATGATGAAGGCGGCGCGGCCGGCCGTGCAGCTTGGCTGCCCGTAGTGATCGGTGAACAGCATGCCGTCCCGGCCGATGCTGTCGATGTGCGGCGTCCAGCCCATCATGCCGTGGGTGTAGAGCCCGACGTTCCACGTGCCGATGTCGTCACCCCAGATGACGACGATGTTGGGTCTCTGGCTCTGGGCCTGGGCGATCCCGCCGGCCAGGAATCCCAGGACGATTGCGCACAGCGCAATTCCTCCGAGAACGCCCCTCGGGCCTGTGCGTGAACTCTTCATATGAGACCTCCCTTGCAAGCGTTGAGAGTGCCGTATCCCAACCCAAACTCAACGGTCCTGCGCTTCGCGGTGCGGATCAGCGAGATTTGTTGTTGCTTGAGCTCGCGGTTTGGCTCGTATGAGCAAGCGCGACTATCGTGCGCTCATCCCTCGGCAGTCACAACCGTCCGCCTGCCCGGCTGACTCCCTGCTGCAGGGCAGCAGCATGCCAGGGACCCTGACGTCGGCTACGAGTTGGAATCACGCACGCAGCGAAACCCCAGGTGATTGGTGCCGGTGCTGACCTCACCCTTGCCTCGCGTCCCCACCATGTAGCGCGAGCAGTACTGATCCGTGCAGAGAAAAGACCCGCCGCGCTGCACTTTCTTGGCCTGGCCCGGCTCCGACGGATCGAAGGACGAGCCCGGTCCCACGGGATTCCGGGCCACACCTCCGCCCGCGCTCAAGGTGGCGTAGTAGTCGGGCCGATACCAGTCGCGGGTCCACTGCCACACGTTGCCCGCCATGTCATAGAGGCCATAGCCGTTCGGCGGATACTGGGCCACGGGCGCAAGCCCGGTGTAGCCATCGTCGCCGGAATCGCGGATGGGGAAAAACCCCTGGTAGGTATTCGCCATCCAGCGTCCCTGCGGGCGAAACTCGTCGCCCCAGACGTAAGGTTTCCCCGAGAGTCCCCCGCGCGCCGCGAACTCCCACTCCGCCTCGGTCGGCAGGCGTTTTCCCGCCCAGCGGGCGTAAGCCTCCGCGTCCTCGTAGGCGACGCTGACGACCGGGTAGTTGTCACGGCCCTTGAGGTTGCTCTTTGGCCCCGTGGGATGGCGCCAATTGGCTCCCGGAACGTAGCTCCACCATTGGTAGTGGTTGTCGCGGGACACGGGGTGATCGGGAGGTGCGAACACGACCGCACCCGCGACGAGATTCTCGGGCGGCGCCCCCGGGAAATCCTCCGCTCTCGGCTTGCGCTCGGCGACCGTGACGTAGCCGGTCGCCTTGACGAACCGGGCGAACTCGGCGTTGGTGACGTCGGTCCGGTCCATGAAGAACCCATGAACGTACACGCGATGAATCGGCCGGGAGTCGAAGGTCGCCTGCATGCCGACCTGGTTCCAGTCGGTCGCATCCTGTGCTCCCATCGAGAACTGGCCCCCGGAAATCCACACCATGCCCCGAGGCGCGGATTCCGGAGCAGGACTCTTATCCTCGACGGTCGGCAGGAACGAGGGCCCCGGCTCCGCCGCAGCCGTCGGCATCGCGCGCCGTGAAGCTTGGCGTTCCCTGGGCCCCGGCAGACTCCAGGACACAAGCGCTCCGATCACTGCCGCGCCGACCGCGGCCAGCGCGAGCCATCGCTGCCTCGCCACGATTCAAACCTCATCGCTGAGCCTATCATGCAAAATAGCGCGACTCGGACCCCCACGCGAGGCCCCCCGATGCGCGCGCTTCAATTGAAGTCCTCAACAGCCATCCTCTGGAGCCTGGCGCTCTGTGCGGCGGGTGCGCGTGCCGCGGCTCCTGATCTCGCGCAGGCCTTGCGCGACAGCAGCTACGAGATTCACCTGCACGAGGGCGAGCTCGACGGGGTGGGCAGAGCTTTCATCCTCAAGGCCGCGCACGACGCCCAGTTCGTCGCGCTCGGTGAGGACCACAACAACCGCGACGTCCCGCCGTTCACCCTGGCGCTCCTGCGGCTGCTGAAGCAGGCCGAGGGCTTCGAGTATCTGGCGCTCGAGCAGGACCCGGTGATGATGCAGCGCGTCTCGCAGCCGCCGGCGCGCGGCAACGCCGCCGCGATCAATGCGCTCGCCGTGCAATATCTCATGGGCTTTACCTTCGACTCCGATCAGGAGCTCGGGATGCTCGCGCAGGCGGGCGCGCTCCTCGAGGGCAAGGGACGCCCGATCTGGGGCTGCGACCAGGCCTTCGGTGTGACCCACATCGTCGATGAGCTTGGGCGCTACGCGCCGAGCGACAAGATCCGCAGGGACATCGAGTCCGTAAGAGCCGAGGCGGCCCACGCCGAGGCAAAGCGGGATCTGAGCACTCACACCTATATTCAGAGCGATGCCTTCGCCGGGGCCCTGCTGAAGCTGAAGGACGCGCTGTCCGGTACCAGCTCGGATCGCGCGGCGTTTCTCCTCGACGCGCTGGCGCGCTCGGCGGAGATCTATGGCTACTACTTTGCCGGTGAGAGGGGCGAGATCCCCGGCTACTATTCCAACAATGCGGTCCGCGAGGAGTACCTGAAGAGCCGCTTTCTCGCCGAGTACCGCTTCGCCGAGCAGCAGGATGGCCGCGCGCCGAAGGTCCTCTTGAAGTTCGGCCACTATCACCTCTACCGCGGGCTTTCTCCGACCAACGTGCTGTCCCTCGGGAATCTTGCGAGCGACCTGGCGCGCGCCCACGACCTGAAGCTCTTCTCCATCGCGCTCTATGCGTTCAATGCCAACGGCGGCAAGCAGGGCTACGGCCCCTTTGCGGCGAGTGACTCGAGCCGATTTCTCGGGGTGTTCGCCGCGGCCGCGCCGGCCAACGGGTGGGCAGTGCTCGACCTGCGTCCGTTACGCGAATATCCGTACTTTCGTGCGCTGAGCGCCGCGCAGCCCGATATGACGGCCGATGCGCGTGAGGACCTGAAGCGGCTGGTCTACGGCTTCGATGCGCTGCTGATGATGGGTAACAGCGCCGCAGCGACCCACACCCTCACCCAGGTCGCCTACTAGGCGAGCCGCGACAGCTCGCCATTCGCGGTCAGAAGCTCTTCTTCAGCCCGATGTAGAACCCATGGGGCAGCACGCTCAGGATATAGGGCGTGTCGGGGTTCTTGTGCATGAACCAGCCCGCGCCGGTGCCGAGCGCGAAGGCCGCGAGCACGTCCGTCTGCCAGTGCGCCTGCAGCTTCATGCGCCCGATCGCGTCATAGACTGGCAGCAGCTCGAGTGCGTACACAGCCGGGTTGTCGCGGCGGTACTCGAGCACGATCGGTGTGATGACCGAGCTCACCAACGTCACCTCGCCGCTCGGAAAGCTCTGATTGCCGTGGCCCTTGAACCAGAGATTCGGATCACCGCCGCTATCGATCGGTCGCACACGCGAGAAGGTGATCTTCATGACCTGCGCCACCACGCCCGAGGACACCGAGGCGTCGATCGACTGCCACAGGGTGCGCCCGAAGCGCGTATCGCCACCTTCCCACAGCGCGCCGCCCACTTCGAAGGCAATGATTCCGTACTCGAGCGTCTCCTGGTATTTGCGCGCCCAGATCCCGCTGTCGTCGTAGGTCCACATGTGATCGATGCCCGCGAGGCAGGCCGGGGTCCTGGCAAGGAACAGCAGCAGCAGCGCGGCACGCGTCGCCGCAGCGGCCGGGCGCCGACGATGGCAGATGGGGATTGCGTGGCGCATTGACATCGAAAGAGGATAGAGACTCTGGGGTACAGGGCGATCTTTCGCACGATAACAGATGCGCGCACGGCCACGGGGAGTGTCACTCATTCGCATTGGGCGCGCGCTCCAATGCGCGGCGTTGCTGTCGCCCCTCGCCGGCGTGCCGGCGGTCGCCGCGGCGCAGACCGATGAGATCCAGGTGTATGACGCCGAGATCACGGCGCCGGGGCGGCTCAACCTCACCTGGCACAACAACTTCACGCCCGCGGGACGCGAGCAGCCGCAGTTCCCGGGCGGCATCGTCCCGGATCATGCGCTGAACGGAGTACCCGAGTGGGCGTACGGCGTCACCGACTGGTTCGAAGCCGGGCTCTATCTTCCGGTCTACACGCTCACCCAGGAAGGCGCGCTGCTCTTCGACAGCGCGAAGCTGCGTGCCCTGTTCGTCGCGCCCGACGCCCACGACCGACTCTTCTTCTACGGCGTGAACTTCGAGCTGAGCTACAACTCCCCACACTGGGAGCCCAGCCGCTTCTCCGGCGAGATCCGTCCCATCATCGGCTGGCATCTCGGCCGCTACGATCTCATCGTGAACCCGATACTCGACACAGACTTCAAGGGGCTCTCGCAGCTCGATTTCGCTCCGGCAGTGCGCGCCGCCTATAACCTCAGCGGGAAGATCGCCTTCGCCCTCGAGGAGTACGCCGACTTCGGTCCTCTGCAGCACCTGAAGTCGGGCTCAGATCAGTCACACACGCTGTTCGCAGTGCTCGACTACGGCTCGAGCAGCAATGGGCTCGAATTCGGCATCGGCAAGGGACTGACGCGCGCGAGCGACTCCACCGTGGTGAAGCTCATGCTCATGCACGGTCTGTAGCGGCGCGCTAGGGACGCTGCACCGTGCCGCGGCCGGTACTGAGCTCGAGCCGCACGGCTCCCGCCCTGCCGATGCCCGCCCGCGTCGCATCCACCACGCGGATATCGCCGCGCCCGACCCGCACGCGGATGCGCTCGAAGGCCGCGGCGGGCACCGTGAGTCTCGCGAAGCCGTCGACGTCCGTGAGCCGGCCCTGCGCCTCGAGCGCATAGCGCAGCGCCGGCGCGGGGTCCGACACCGTCTCCACCCGCGCGCCAAGATGCGCGCCCGGCAGTCCGAAGCCATGCAGCTCTCCGTCGATGCGGAGCTGCGTGCTCGGCCCATCGACGAGAGCGACGACGATGCTCGCGCGATCCGCCTCGACCTCGAGGATCCTTGGTGCGCCCGGAGGCAGCGCGACAGTGGCGGCGAGATCCGACCCGTGAGGCAGCACATAGAGCGCGAGCAGCACCACAGCTCCGGCGAACGGGGCGGCGATGAGCAGCACGCGGGGCCATCGCGGCGCAGCCTGAGTCGACGCGACATCCGCAGGGGGCTGCGGCGCATCGAGCCGCAGCACGTGGCAGTAAAGGACATGAGTCACGCCGAACGCGAGCAGCGCCGACCAGATGACGTCCGAGAGAAAGTGCGCGCCGGCCGCCATGCGCCCCACGCCGAGGAGCGCGCCAACCAGCAGGCCCGCCGCCAGCGAGGCGGCGGCCCAGCCCGGATGTCGACGCCTGAAGATCCACCAGCCGAGCCCATAGAGAAAGCCCACCGTGCAATGGCCGCAGGGAAAGGAGGCGCCTCCTTCCCTTCCGATCAGGGGCGATGGCACGTAGTGCGTCGACCCTCCGAGCTCGACCAAGTCCCGCGGGCGCGGGTGCTGCCAGTGATCCTTCAGCACGGCGTTGCCGACGAGGCCGGGTCCGATCGCGACGCTGAGGAGCACGAGAGCCGCGGCCCCGCGCCAGTGTCTTCTCGACGATGTGAGGCTCAGTGCAAAGGCCGCGAGCCCGCCGAGGAGCAGCGAGCCGGTAATCCACGGGGCCGCGCGGTAGAGGATGAGCCATGGATGCTCGCGCGCGAGTGGCCAGTGATCGAGGGCATCCGGGCGGAAAAACCAGCGTGCCGCCGCGATGTCGAGCGTTCCGCTGGCGAATACCACGGTGGTGAGGAGCGCGGCGGCGAGGAGGCACCACGCTTCCCGCTGCGATCGGTGGGCACCCATGGGGCCAATGCCTTAAGATTCCGGCGTCGTAGTTAAAGGGTTCGGATGGCAAGAATAGTCGCACTGCTTGCGGTGCTGTGCATGTAATGCAGACGGATCGCGTTTCGACCCATCACCGCGGCATCCTCGAGGAGCTTGCAGGCCTGACGGCGCGGGGCGCAGCGTTTACGCTGTGCGTGGTCGTGCACAGCTCGGGATCCACCTATCGCAAGGCGGGCGCCCTGGCGCTGGTGGGCGCGGACGGCGCGCGCCGCGGTGTCATCTCGGGCGGCTGCCTCGAGTCGGGTCTCGAATCCGCGGCCCGGGCGGCGCTCGCGGAGAGCCGCCCGCGGCTCATGCTCTTCGATACGCGCAGCGATGACGACCTCGTCTTCGGCTCAGGCTCGGGCTGTCGGGGGCAGATGCAGGTGTTGCTCTTGCCAGTGGCCGCGGGCGTACGCCATCCGCTCTGTGATGCGCTCCTTTCCGCGGAGCGCAGCCAGCAGCTGCTCAAGGCGGCCCTGGTCACGAGAGGCGAGCACGTGGGCAGCGGCTTTCTCTGGACCGCAAACCTCGAGACCGCGATGCCCCCGAACGTCGAGGCGGCGCGGGCCCTCAGGGGCCGGGCGCCCGGAGAGTACCCGCTCGCAGGGGACGCCACGTGTGCGGTCGTGCTGTTCGCGCCCTCGCCCCGCCTCATGCTCATCGGCGCAGGCCCCGAGGCAGCGGCGCTCATCAACATCGCCAACCAGCTCGGCTGGCGCGTCATCCTTGCGGATCACCGCGAGACGCTGCTCGCGGCCCATGGCGCCGCCGTCGAGCGCGCCATCTGCACGCGCCCGGCCGCGGCGCTGGCGGCGCTCGGCGATCAGCGTCTCGATGCCTGCATCGTGATGACGCATACGGCAGCGAACGACCGCGAAGCCCTCGCGGCTCTCGCGCGGCGCGCCGATTCGTTCATCGGGCTGCTCGGTCCACCGGCGCGACGCGACGAGCTGCTCGCCGAGCTCGACCCCGCGGCCCGTGCAACTCTCACGCCAAGGCTGCACGCCCCGGTGGGCATCAAGCTCGGGGGATACGGACCCGAGACGCTCGCGCTGTCGATCTGCGCCGAGCTGCAGCGCTTTCTCGCCGCCGGAGCCGAGCTGCAGGGCTAAGCGGCAGCAGACGCGGGCCAGCGGAGTGCATGGCCCGTATGGCGCTCGAAGCTCTCGATGTCCTCGGGCGTGTCGATGTCGACCGTGAAGCGGCGGTTGTCGGTATCGAAATACGACACCGCGGTGGGATTCCCACTGCGCCACTGCCGGCAGCCCACGTTGGCATCGCTCGCGAGGATGGCCTCGCGCACCGCGCCGCTGAAGATCACCGGATTGCCCGGGTCACCGGCCACGCGTGGTACGACCACCGAGCTGCCCTCGGGGCGCCGTTTGAAGGCGCCGATGACCGCAGTGATGTCCTCGACATCGATGAGCGGCTGATCGGCCAGCGCCACGAGCACCGCATCGGCCGCCGGATTGAGCGCGGCCAGACCTAAGCGCTGCGAAGACACCTGGCCGTCGTCGGGCCGGGAGTTGTGCACCAGAGTGACGGGGAACGATTCGATGACCGGCGTGATGCTCGCCGCGTGATGGCCGAGCACGATCACGAGCTCATCCACCCCGGCGCCCGAGAGGGCAATCAGCTGACGCAGCACCAGCGGCACGCCGCCGAGCTCGAGCAGCGCCTTGGGGCGCCCGCCCATGCGCTCCCCCCGGCCGGCCGCGAGCAGCACCGCCCCGATCGACATGCGGCTGTAGAGACCGCTCTTCTTCAGAAGACAGCCCACCTCAGTGCCCGCAACATCCCTGGACCTGAGCCGGTGCGGCCGGCACCGGCTCCGCCGCGCCACGCCCGGCCCGGCGCACGGCCACCACGGCGGCCAGCACCGAGAGCGCGATCTCCTCGGGCGTTTGCGCGCCGATCGGCTGACCGGCGGGCGCGACGATCGCGTTCACCGCGGCCGGGTCGTGCTGCGCTCCGATGAGCAGTTCGCGCAGCACCTGCGCCTTGCGGGCGCTGGCGACCAGCCAGATCTTCTGCGCATCGAGCGCGAGCGCCGCGCGCAGCCCCTGAAGATCGCGGCGGCCCTGGGTGGCGACCACGATGAGCGCACCCGGCGCGACCTGGCCGGTGAGCGCCGCCGTGTCGTCCGTCTCGATCACGAGGCTCGCGTCCGGAAACCGCTGACTGTCGGCGCCCTTGGCAATCACGGTGACCGGCAGCCCGACCCGCGGTGCAAGTCCCGCGAGCGCGACGCCGACCGGCGAGTCGCCAATGATCACGAGCCGGGTCGGCGGGAGGATCGGATCGATGAACAGCTCGAGCGTACCTCCCGAGTGACAGCTCATGCCGAATTCGGCCGCATCGCGCAGCAGGACCTGCGCGTCACGCGGCGCCTCCGCTTCGGCGGGGGCGATGCGGATGAGCCGCGCCCGCCCGTCGTTCAGCGCCGCGCGCACCGTGTGCAGGACTGCGGGCTGCGCGCAGCCCCCGCCGATCCAGCCGTGCACGATCCCTTGCGCGGTCACCAGAGCCTTGTCACCCGGGCGCGCCGAGGCCGGCGCCTGGGTGTGCACCACGCTCACCAGCGCATACGGCTGACCCTGCTGCTGCAGGCGCTGCGCGGCGGCGAACAGATCGTTGCTCGAGTCGGTCATTTGAGGGCCTCGATGACTTTGGGAAGCGTCGCTTCCAGGCTGCGAAGATCCCCGCCCGGCGCGAGCAGGTCAAGGTGCGGGAGCGCCGCCTGCATGCCGGCGCTGAGCGGCGCGTAATCGGCCCGGCCAGCGAGCGGGTTGATCCACACGATGCGGCGCGCGCGCCGGCGCAGCTCCGCGAGCGCGCCCGCCAGCGCCTCCGGCTGGCCCGCGTCGTAGCCGTCACTGAGGATGATCACCGCCGTGCGCGCGTGCACGCAGCGCGACGCGTGCTCACGGTTGAACTCCGCGAGGCTCGCGCCGATGCGGGTGCCGCCCGCCCAGCCTTCTGCCAGGAGCTGCAGCCGCTCCTGCGCCCGCCACGGGTCGCGGTCGTGGAGCGCGTCCGAAACGGGCGTGAGACGGGTATGAAAGATGAAGCTGCGTACGTCGGTGAGCTCGGCCCCGAGCGCGCGCGCGAGGCGCAGATAGAAGAAGCTGTAGGCCGCCATCGAGCGGCTGACGTCGATCAGCAGCACCAGGCGCGGCCGCACGCGCCGGTGTGCGCGCCAGGAGAGCCTCACGGGTGTGCCGCCGGTGGCTACGCTCCGGCGGATGGTTGCGGGAAGATCCAGACGCCGTCCGCGCCGCGCACGCGCTGCGCGCCGCAGCCGGATCGCCTTCAGGCGCCGCGCGAAGCGGCGCATCAGCGCCTCGATCTCGAGAAGGTGCTCGCGCCCGGTCAGGGTGCGAAAGTCCGCCGCGCCCAGGCGTTCGCGCTCGCTCGCTGCCGCGCGCGAGCGCGTCGCGTCCGTCTCCTCTCCCTCCGCACCCGCTGCGGCGGGCGCATGCTCACCGGCCGCGCCGCGCTCCGCGGCGCGACGCTCTACCGTCTGCCAGCGGTTGGCGGGCAGGAACCACGCGTCGAACAACGGATCGAAGCGCCGCCACTCCTCGCTCCGCCCGCACAGCAGCGCCTTGAGCGACCAGCGCAGCGGCGCCGCCGCGAGCACGCCCACGCGCTCGGCCGTGCGCAGCACCTCGATCGTCTCCCCTCCGCCGATGGTGAAGCCGTTGGCGCGCAGGAACGCCGGAAAGCCCGTGAGCCGCTCCAGCGCGCGCCTCTCGAGCGCCACCATTCCACCCCTCAGCATGCCGCCGCCAGCCGCGCCACGACCTCGCGCGGAAAGGCCGCCCGATCGTCGCGCGTCTTGATGAGCGCGCTCAACGTCTCCAGGATCCGCTCGGCCGCAGCAGCGTCGATCGCGGCGACCCCGAGCGAGAGCAGCGCCGCCGTCCAGTCGAGCGTCTCGGCGATGCCCGGCTTCTTCTTCAGGTCCATGAGCCGTACCGCCTGCACGAACGCGACGATCTGCCGCGCCAGGGCCTCGGCCACCTCCGGCGCCCTGGCGCGCACGATCGCGAACTCCTTGTCGTAGTCCGGATAATCGATGTACTGGTACAGGCAGCGCCGGCGCAGCGCATCCGAGAGCTCACGGGTGCCGTTGGAGGTGATCACCACGAGCGGCCGGCTGATGGCGCGCACCGTGCCGAGCTCGGGAATCGACAGCTGAAAATCCGAGAGCAGCTCGAGGAGGAACGCCTCGAAGGCCTCATCCGCGCGGTCGATCTCGTCGATGAGGAGGACCGCGCGCCTTTCACCGCTGATGGCCTCGAGCAGCGGCCGCTTGAGGAGATAGCGCTCGGAGAAGATGTCCTGCTCCTTCTGCTCGATGCCGCGCTCATCATGCTCCAGCAGCTTGATGGCGAGCAGCTGGCGCTGGTAGTTCCACTCGTACATCGAGGCATGGGCGTCGAGCCCTTCGTAGCACTGAAGGCGTATGAGGCGCGTCGCGAGGAGGTTGGCGAGCACCTTCGCCACCTCGGTCTTGCCCACACCGGCGTCGCCCTCGAGCAGCAGCGGTCGTCCGAGCTCCTGCATCAGCAGGAGCGCCGCGGCGAGTTGCGGCTCGGCGATGTAGCCGGCGCGCTTCAGGTCCTCCTGCAGCGCGGCGAGCTCACGCGCGCGGTCACCGGGACTCATGTGCGCCTCGCGCCGAGGAGCGAGCGCAGCCAGGAGAGCACGACTGCCCACAGAAGCCCGAGTCCATTGAGCGGCTTCGATGGCGCAGCGGCGGCCGGCGCTCGCGCCGCGAGCTCCGCGGCGAAATTGGCGGCGAACTGCTGCAGCACCTGCTGCGCGACCGGATCGGCCACCCGCGCCCCGAAGGTCGCCGCCTTGCCGCTCAGGGAGGCCTCGCCGCGGCCTGCCAGCGTGGAGGAGGCCGCATCCTTCGGCTCGATGTGCGCGGTGAGATCGAGCGAGGCTGCCGAGCCTCCGGTCGCGTCCGTGCCCGTACCGCGCAGGCGCAGCGTACGGCTCTCGGGCTCGAGCGCGAGCACTTCGAGCTCGCCGCGAAATTGAAGGCTTGCGGGACCAAACCGGACGGCGACAGTTCCCTTGAAATGCCGCGCGTCGCGCCGCTCGGTGATCCTGGCACCCGGCATACACATGGCCACCCGCTCGAGATCCTCGAGCAGCTTCCAGGCCTGATCGGCCGTCGCCGGCAGCGCGAAGGTGCGTTCGAACGCGACTTTCAAGCGTCGCCCGGGCGCTTGTTCACACCGAGCTCCTGGCACTTCCGCCACACGCGATAGGAGCTGTGCGGCATGTCCATGTGCGTGACGCCAAGATGCGCGAAGGCGTCGATCACCGCGTTGCTGAAGCAGGGAATGCCGCCCACGTGCGGCGACTCGGCCACTCCCTTGGCCCCGATCGGGTGATGCGGGCTCGGCGTCACGGTGTGGTCGGTCTCCCAATGAGGAGTCTCCATCGCCGTGGGCAGGAAGTAGTCCATGAGACTGTTACCCAGGTGATTGCCGCTCTCGTCGAAGGGCAGCTGCTGACCGAGCGCGACGGCGAAGGCTTCCGTCAGGCCACCATGGATCTGGCCCTCGATGACCATGGGATTGATGCGCGTGCCGCAGTCATCGAGCGCATAGAAGCGCCGCACCTTGGTCTCGCCCGTGAACTTATCGATGTCGACCACGCACAGATACGCCCCAAAGGGAAACGTCAGGTTCGGCGGATCGTAATACGCGACCGCGTTGAGTCCCTGCTCCATACCGGGCGGCAGGTTGCCCGTGTGGGACACCAGGCAGATCTCCTTCATGGTCTTCGCCTGGCTGGGATTGCCCCTCACCTTGAAGCGATCGATCTCCCATTCGAGATCGCCCTCGCCCACCTCGAGGAGGTGCGCGGCGATCTTGCGCGCCTTGTCCTTGATCTTGCGCGCGGCGGTCGCTGCAGCGGCGCCCGCTACCGGCGTCGAGCGCGAGCCCCAGGTGCCGGCGCCGTAAGGCGCCTTGTCCGTATCGCCCTCCTCGATCACGATGTCGCTCGCCGGAAGCCCGAGCTCGGTGGCGATGATCTGCGAGTAGGTCGTGGCATGCCCCTGGCCCTGGCTCATGGTCCCGAGCCGGGCGATCACCGCGCCGGTCGGATGTACGCGGATGTCGCAGCTGTCGAACAGGCCGATCCCGAGGATGTCGCACACCTTGGTGGGACCCGCGCCGACGATCTCGGTGAAGGTGGAGATGCCGATGCCCATCAGCGTCGGGCACTTGGGATCGGCGCGCTTGGCGGCCTGCTCGCGCCTCAGACCCTCGTAGTCGACGGCCGTCAGCACCTTGTCGAGTGCCGCATGGTAGGCGCCGCTGTCGAGCGTCCAGCCGAGGGACGTCGTGTAGGGGAACTGCTCGGCCTTGACGAAGTTGCGGCGGCGGATCTCGGCCTTGTCGACGCCGATCTTCTGCGCCAGCACGTCCATCATGCGCTCGATGAGATACACCGCTTCCGTGACCCGCAGCGAGCAGCGATACGCCACCCCGCCCGGCGCCTTGTTCGTGTAGACGGCGTCGACGCGGCAGTAGGCGTTGGGAATCGCATAAGAGCCGGTGCAGATGGAAAACAGTCCCGCCGGGAGCTTCGAAGCCGAGACGTGCGAGTTGAACGCGCCATGATCGGCGAGCGCCGAGAAACGCAGGCCCTTGATGCGCCCATCCTTGTCCGCCGCGAGCTCGCCCACCCCGTGGTAGTCGCGCGCGAAGCCGGTCGTCGAGATGTTGTCGATGCGCGACTCGATCCACTTGATGGGAACGCCGGTGACGATGGAGGCAACGGTCGCGACGACGTAGCCGGGGTAGATCGGCACCTTGTTGCCGAAGCCGCCGCCGATGTCGCCGCCCACCACGCGGATCTTGCTCTCGGCAAGACCCGAGAGCATCGCCAGCACCGTGCGGAACAGATGCGGGATCTGCGAAGTCACGTAGACGGTGAGATAACCCGTCGCCTTGTTGAAGCTCGCGACGCAGCCGCAGGTCTCGAGCGGGCATGGGTGAACGCGGGGATTGAGGATCTCCTCGCGCACCGTGATGGCGGCGCTCTTGAAGGCGGCATCCGCGGCCGCCTTGTTGCCGGACTCCCAGGTGAAGATGTGATTCGGGTGCGTGCGCGGCCCGTGGCCCACGTCCTTCTTGTCGGCGATGTCCTCGCGGATCACCGGCGCGCCGGCCGCGAGGGCTTGCTTCGGATCGGTGATCGCCGGTAATTCCTCGTAGCCGACCTCGACCAAGGCCGCACCGTCATAGGCGGCGTAGCGGTCGGTCGCCAGGACCATGGCCACCTCCTGATACTGGAAGCAGACCTTCTTATCGGCGAGTACCGCCTGCACGTCGCCGCCGGCCGTCGGCATCCAGTGGAGGTTTACGGGCTTCAGGTCATCGGCGGTCAGCACCGCGACGACCCCGGGGCAGGCCAGCGCCTTCTGCTTGTCGATCGAGGTGATGCGCGCATGCGCGAAGGGGCTGCGCACGATGGCGCCGAACAGCATTCCGGGGAGCGTCAGGTCATCGATGTAGGTGCCCTGGCCGCGGATGAAGCGCGCGTCCTCCTTGCGCAGCAGCGATGCGCCCATGCCCTGAAGCTTCTGCTCGCGTTCCTTGAGTTCGGCCGTGTCAGCCATGATGTGCTCTCCGAAGAGTGTGGGCGTCTCAGGCCGCCGCGGGCTTGGCCGTGAGCTTGCGGGCGGCCGACTGCACCGCCTTCACGATGTTCTGGTAGCCGGTGCAGCGGCAGAGATTTCCCGCCAGCCCCGAGCGGATCTCCTGCTCGCTCGGGTTGGGGTTCTCCTGCAGCAGCCGGTAGGCGCGCATCAGCATGCCGGGCGTGCAGTAGCCGCACTGCAGGCCGTGCTCCTCGTGGAAGGCCTGCTGCAGGGCGTGCAGCGCCCCGCCTCGCTCCAGGCCCTCGACGGTGAGCACCTCCGCGCCGCCGCATTGCACCGTGAGCACCGTACAGGACTTGACCGACACGCCGTTGCAGTCGACCGTACAGGCCCCGCAATGCGAGGTCTCGCAGCCGATGTGCGCGCCGGTATGCGCGAGCCGCTCGCGCAGCGTGGAGATCAAGAGCTCGCGCGGCTCGACCTCGACGTCGACCGTCTTGCCGTTGAGCTTGAAGGACACCTTGTGAAGCTTGGCCACGACTCGCTCCTCGAAAGACCTCAACCGCGGGCGCGCGCCGCCGCCGCCTCGAGCGCGCGCCGGGTCATTTCCCCGCACATGGCGGTCTTATAGGCCGCATCCCCGCGCAGGTCGGGCGCCGGCTCACAGATACTCATCGCCAGCCGGGCCGCCCCGCCGAGACTCGCGCCATCGATCGGCTTACCCATGAGGGCGCGCTCCGCAGCGACGGCCCGCAGCGCGGTGGGCCCGGCGTTCGTGAGCGCGATCGCCACTTTCGCCACGTTTGCGCCCCGCATCTCGAGCTGTACCGCCGTGGCCGCGGTCGCGAAGTCGCCGGTCTTGCGCTTGAGCTTCTGATAAGACCAGCCGCTGCCGGCGGCGGGAATCGGAATGCGGATCTGGGTCAGGATCTCATCCGCCGCCAGCTGGGTCGAATAGAGACCGAGAAAGAATCCGTCGGCCTTGAGGCTGCGCGGACCCTTGGGGCCGGTCAGAACAAAGCTGGCATCCAGCGCGAGCATCAGCGCCGGATGGTCGTTGCCCGGATCGCCATGCGAGATATCCCCGCCGATCGTCCCCTTGTAGCGCACCTGGGGATCGGCAATCTGCGCCGCGCCCTCCGCGAGCAGCGGCGCCTTGTTCCTGATGAGAGTGGAACCGAGAAGCTCCGCCTCCGTCGTCATCGCGCCGATCACGATGCTCCCGCCCTCCTCGCGGATGCCGCGCAGCTCGGGAAGGAGACTCAGGTCGATGAGATGGGCCGGCTGCGCAAAGCGCAGCTTCATCATCGGCAGCAGGCTATGACCCCCGGCGAGCAGCTTGGCCTCGCCCCCCAGGCTCGAGAGCAGCGAGAGCGCTTCGCCCAACGAGCGCGGAGCGTGGTAGTCGAATGCGGGAGGGTACACGGCATCTCCTTGTAAGTAATTGCTTTAAGGAGAATGGCTATCTTGCGCGCGGCCTCGGCGGAAAATCAATTTTCCCGGCGCGCCCGGCCGTACCCCGCGCCCCCCGGCACCGATCAACGCCTACGGCGTATGAGGCACCGCGCGCCCCCGCGCGGCCTCAGCGTAGGAGTCGGCGAGCGCGCGGAGGTTTTGCGCAGTCACGTGCACCAGGCCGGTGCGCGGACTGTCGAGGTCCGCAATCAGAAAGAACGCAACCGAGATGACGAGTGGCAGGACCACCTGCACCGCGGTCGCCTTGCGCGCGTGAGTGGCATAGCCGAACAACGCGGCGCCCAGGATCGCGATCACGACCAGCAGTTCCCACGCCTCGCCGGGTATGCGGTTCCACCAGGCCGCCTGCGTATAGCTCTGCGAGTTGAGGACGTCGTTCATGCCGGCAGCCACCTGGGCCACGAACACGTCTCTCCCGCCATTCGCCGCCGTCTCGACCGCCGACCACAGTTGCTGCTGCAGCCGCGCGGTGTCCGTGTCGACCTGGGCGAGGCGTGCGTCACTGCGCACCTCGTAGAAGCGAATACGCTCGTCGAGATACGCCCCGAGGAGCTGGCGGATACGAGCTGCGTCCGTGGCGGACAGGAGGCCTGCGCGGGCGTACTCGGTGCCGATTGCGTTGGCCTCCGCTTCCTCGTAGGTCTTGCGCATGTCGTAGCGGCCGACCGCCATGGAAAATGCAAAGCCGATGATGAGCGCCAGGAGCGTCAGAGTCGCCGTCAGCGCCAGATCGAGCGTGTGCTCGGTCTCGGCGCGCCTGGCGCGCGCCACCCGCGCTCCGAGCCAGGCGGCGAGCGTCAGCACGCAGAAGCACACCGGCAGGAACAGCAGCGGGAATTGTGTCAGGGCGCTCACGCGGCTTTCAGTTTATAACAGCTGCCACTAAAGTAGCCCGCCATGCCCCTGATCCGAGGCTTGCTCGATCGTGTGCTGCTGGTGTGCGCCGCCGTGGCCGGGGGCCTCATCCCGGGCTTCATCGCGCAGTACCGGCAGCGACTCGGTGGCCGGCTCGACCAGGCGAAGCTCGATCTCGAACCCTGGCAGAGACTCGCGGACCAGTCCTATCAGGGGGATCTCGACAAGCTGATCCAGCATCACCTGGGAAGCAGCGACCCGACCTTTCACGCCGAGGGTGCGATCATCCGCACCCTCGTCGCCACCGTGCACCAGCTGCAGAGCGCGGTGGAGGCGCTGCAGGGGAACCTCTATCACCAGCTTGCCTGGCTCGCCCTGCACGCCGATCCCGGGCTGCTGCACGCCACGTTCGCCGACTGGGTCCCGGCCTTTGCGCTCTCGGCCGAGGGGCTGGTGTTCGCGGCGGTGTTCGCGGTCGTCGTATGGCTCCTCTTTCAGGGCTTGTGGTGGCTGCTCGCGCTTCTTGCCCGGTGGCTCTTCGGCCGGCGCCACCACCGGTCTTGGCAGCGACACGCCCGGGAGCTCGATTCCGGATCACTGGGACGATAACGGGTGGGCAAATAATGCGCACGAGACTGATGAGCGCGGGCGCCCTCGCGGCGCTGCTCCTTGCCGGCTTAACAGTCTCCGCCGAGGAGGCTACCGGGACGCTGCTGCTGCGCCAGCCCGACACTGTCGGCTTGTTAGACGGTTGTCAAACTTTAGGGAGTCGGGCCGTCTCACGTGGCGCGAAGTGCTGTGCTCACCGGCACGCGCGCCGCCCGCAGCGCCGGCAATAGTCCGCCGATCAGGCCCATGGCGAGCGCCCAGACGATGCCGATCAGGGCGAGTCCCGGCGTGACGTCGAGCTGGAAGCTGAAGCCAAAGGGACTCACCGCCATGTTGTGGAAGAAGAGCCACGCGATGCCAGCCCCGAGCAGCGCTCCGGGCAGCGCGAGCAGGATCGACTCGGCGAGCGTTGCAAGCACGATCGCCCCCGACCCGAACCCGATCGCGCGCAGTGTCGCGAGCTCGCGCCGGCGCGCATCCACGATCGAATAGAGCGAGTTCACGCCGCCGAGCGTCGCGCCGACCGCCATGATGGCGCCCACGAAGTAGGCGCAGAAGTTGAGCAGCGCGCTGAAGCGCTTGAAGCCCTCCTCCACTGAGTCCCGCTCGCGTTTCGCCTCGACGTGCACCGCAGGACTGGCCTCAAGGGCCTTGCGAAACGCGTCGAACTCGGCGGGCGACCTGAGCCGCACGCTGACTTCGGAGAAGACGTTGCGGCCGAACGCCGTCATGAGGGTCTCGGCGTCGGCGAGCACGACGCACTGCATGCTGTTGCCCTGGTCGAAGTGCCCGACCACGGTCCAGTCGAGGCCGCGTACGTCGCGCTTTTCGCCCAGCCCGAAACCGCTGAAGGTGCGCACGCAGGGATTGCTGACGACGAGCTCGTGCAGCCCCGGCTGAAACATGCGTCCGTCGGTGAAGTGCATCTCGGGTCTCATCTGCGTCACGGCAGAGCTCGTCCCGATGAGCGGGAAGAACACGCGCACGCCCGTGACGCGACGCCGACCCTCGATGATGACGACGAACTCGTGGCTGACGAGCGGCTTGCCGTCGGTCCCGAGGGCGATGCCGGGCAGGTCGGCGACCGCGTTGGCTTCGTCCCGCGACACGGTGCTGGTGAAGGCCGCCACGCTGCCGGTGGTGGTGACGAGCGCGATGTCATCGCGCACGTTGCCGAGTGCCTGGCGGTGCGCCCCGGTTCCCATCGCCAGCATCGACACCAGCACGCCCACGGTGCAGGTCACTCCGATCAGGATCGTGAGCACCGAGCCGGCGCGCGCGATGAGTCCCCCGAGGTTGAGGTGCAGCAGCGCGCGCGCCTGTCGCAGGAAGCTCACGGCATGCCCCTAGCGCTCCGCCAGCGCAGTGGCAACCTTGAGGCGCGCCGCGAGCGCCGCCGGCACCGCAGCGCTCGCCAGGGCGACCAGTACCGCGCCGCCGAGTCCGATCGCCATGGTGATCTTCGGCATGGACAGCCCCGGCACGAAGCGCGCTTCGATCGGCACGGTGAGGGTGGCGAGCGCGAGCCCCAGGACTGCAGCTGCGATGCAGACGCTAATGGCCTCGGCGAGGATCAGCAGGAACACCGCCCGGTCGGTGAACCCGAGGGTCTTCAGCACCGCAAGCTCCGAGGTGCGCTCGCGCACCGACTGCACCATCATGGTCGTGATCGCGAACAGCAGCGCCGCGAGCACCGCGCTGACGACGGCGCGGATGAGAAAGTCGAAGTCGCCGATCTGCTGCACCTGCTGCTGCGCGAGCTCGCGCAGCGACTCCGTCTTGGTCTCGTGCGAGGAGTTGGCGGAGAGCCTGTCGATCGCATCAGCCACCGCCACGGCGAGCCCGGGGTCGGTCACCGCAACGTTGAAATGGTTCACCGTGCCCTGGCCGGTGGCGCGCGCTTCGTCATAGTAGGGGAAACTGAGGAGGATCCTGTCGCCGCCACCCCCGACGTCGCTGTCGCTGAAGGTCCCGACGAGCTCGAAGGTCCAGGTCGTTGAGCCGTTCTTCTGCAACGTGCGGGAGATGAGCGGGATCCGGTCGCCGATCTTCCAGCCGTACTTCTTCGCCGTGGCGACCTCCGCGAGCGCGGCGGTGCGCGAGCGGGTGAAGGCGGCCAGGTACTCGGGCGCGATGCTAAAGGTGAAGGCCGCCGTCCAGTCCTCGTCGGGTGCCACCGCGACCATGCCGACGCGCTGCTCGGGCTTCTGGTAGTAAGCACCGAAGGAGAGCTCCACGGGAATGGCCACTCGCACTCCCGCCACGGCGCGAATCGGCCCGAGGAGAGCGAGCGGCAGCCCATCCATGATGAAGCTCATGCGACTGTGCACGATCAGGAGATCGGCGCGCGACGCGTCCACCGCGTGCTGCACTCCGGTCTTCAGGCCCTGCAGCACGCCGAAGAGCGCGAAGGCGACGCTCACCTGCAGGAAGATGAGGATGGTGCGCCCGGGCTTGCGCCAGATACCGGACCAGATGAGCGGCAGGTACTTCACACCTGACAGATCCGGCAGGCCGCGGTCAGCGCGGCATAGGGCTCGCCCTTCGCCGAGAACTCGTGAGCGATATAGCCCTCGAATCCGCCGTCGGCGATCGCGGCCGCGATGGCGTGATAGTTGAGCTCCTGAGTTGCGTCGATCTCGTGCCGGCCGGGCACGCCGCCGGTGTGAAAATGACCGATCCAGCGCCGCTGCTGGCCGATCGTGCGGATGATGTCCCCCTCCATGATCTGCATGTGGTAGATGTCGTAGAGCAGCTTGACGCGCGGCGATCCCACCTTCTCCATCACCGCCACGCCGAAAGCCGTGTGGTCGCCCTGGTAGTCCGGGTGATCCACCTTGCTGTTGAGGAGCTCGACGCACACGGTGACGCCGTGCTGCTCGGCGACCGACGCCACCCGGGAAAGCCCTGCGGCGCAGTTCACGATCCCTTCCGCGTCGCTGCGCCCGCGACGGTTGCCGAACATCGCGATGACATTGGGGACGCCCACCCGGGCGGCGAGCGGAATCGCCGTGGTGAGCTCCTCGATCAGCATGGCGTGGTTCGCCGTGTCGTTGAAGCCGTTCTCGATGAAGTGATCGCGGCGGCTGACATAGCCCATCGAGCAGGTGAGGCCGGCGGAGCGCGCCACCTGCCACTCGTCCGCATGCAGGAGGTCGATCGCCGTGAGCCCAAGCCCGCGGATGCGCTGACAGACCTCGGGGAGCGGGCCGGGGAGCGTCCAGCGGCACACCGACTGCTTGAGCCTTCCTGAGGCCGGAGCGGCCGGCGCCGCCTCGCCGGCGAGTGCGGCGGCGGCCGGGCCGAGCGCTGCCATCGAGCTCACCGAGGCGCTCAGGAAGCGCCGGCGGGAGAATCGGCCCATCAGATCTCGCCGCGCTTGAGCTGCGCGACGGCGTAGTCGCAGGCGCGCGCGGTGAGCGCCATGTAGGTGATCGACGGGTTCTGGTTCCCCGAGGAGGTCATGCAGGCGCCGTCGGTCACGAACACGTTCGGCACGTCGTGCGCCTGGTTCCAGCCGTTCAGCACCGAGGTCTTCGGATCCCGCCCCATGCGCGCGGTGCCCATCTCGTGGATGCAAAGTCCCGGTGCCAGCTCGTCGTTGAAGGTCCGTATGTCCCTCGCGCCCGCAGCCTCGAGGATCTCCGCCGCAGTGACCTGCATGTCCTTCAGAAGCTCGAGCTCGTTCGCCCCCCAGCTGCACTGGATGTGCAGCGCCGGCACGCCCCACTTGTCCTTGAGCGTCGGGTGCAGCATGCAGTAGTTGTCGGACCGCGGCAGACATTCCGCCCAGCCGCCCATCCAGACGTGCCAGGGCCCGAGCTCGCGCAGCAGCGAGTGCTTGAATGCCGCGCCGAAGCCCTGCTGGCGCGCGCCGCGCTGCCAGCCGGCGCGGCTCCCGCCCCCCTGGAAGCCGTAGCCACGCAGGAACTTCGCATGCCTGTCGGTCACGTTGCGAAAACGGGGAACGTAGATCCCGTTCGGGCGATTGCCGAAGGTCTTGTGGTCCTCCATGCCGGGCAGGGTCGCCTCGGCACCGGCACCGAAGGGGTGATCCATCACGTTGCGCCCGAGCTCGCCGCTCGAGTTGGCGAGCCCGGTCGGGAAGCTCGCGCTCTTCGAATTGAGCAGGATGCGCGCGCTCTCGAGCGCCGAGGCGCACAGAAACACCACCCGCGCGCGGAACTCGAGCGTCTCGAGCGTGTCGGCGTCCACGGCGCGCACGCCGCTCGCCCGGTGGCTGCGCGCATCGTAGAGCACCTCGGCGACCACGCTGTTGGGTCGCAGCGTCAGCCGCCCGGTGGCCGCGGCCGCCGGCAAGGTCGAGCCGATGCTGTTGAAATAGGAGTGCGTGATGCAGCCGCGCCAGCACGGCCCGCAGTAGTGGCATGCGGCGCGCCCGAGGTGCGGCTGGGTGAGGATCGCCGCGCGCCCGATGGTCAGCACGCGCTCGCGCCCCCAGCGCTTGCGCATCGCCTCGCGCACGTGCAGCTCCGCGCAGTTGAGCTGCATCGGCGGCAGGAACTCTCCGTCCGGGAGCTGCGAGAGCCCCTCCGCCTGGCCGCTCACACCGATGAACCTCTCGACATGGCTGTACCAGGGCGCGATGTCCGCATAGCGGATCGGCCAGTCGACGCCGACGCCCTCCTTCGCGTTGGCCTCGAAGTCGAGGTCGCTCCAGCGGTAGACCTGCCGGCCCCACATGAGCGAGCGCCCGCCCACCTGTCTGCCGCGGATCCACAGGAACGGCTTGTCGCCGTCGTTGTGGTAGGGATTCTCGCGGTCGTTCACGAAGAATTTCGATACCCATTCATCGCAGGCACCGGTCTGCGACTGGATAGGCTGCTGCTCATGGAGCTTGCGCAGGTTGCCGTAGCCCCGGTACGGGAGCGAGTAGTCCTGCACGTGCTCGACATAGTCCCGCTCCGGCACGATCGGGGGCCCAGCCTCGAGCAGCAGCGTCCTGAGGCCCTTCTCGGTGAGCTCCTTGGCCGCCCAGCCACCGGAGATCCCGGAACCGACGACGATCGCATCGTATTGCCCGGAGGTCGGCTCAGGCGCTGACACAGCCGTCGTACCTCCCGGGAATGATGGGTGCGTCGATGAGCCCCTTCGCCACCGCCTCGGAGGTGAAGTAGGCGAACACTACCAGGCGCTTCAAGAGCTCGTAGCCGCGCTCTGCAGTCAGGGGCTGCGCATCGAGCAGCGTCTGCTCGGCTTTCGTCGGAGGCCACGCCGGCAACTTGCCATCGAGCGCGCGGATCAGCGACTCCTGGTCCGTCTTGCGCGCCGCTGCGACGGGCGCCCCGTACAGCGAGAGGCTCCGGGCGTCGATCGCCGCGAGCCCCTCGAGGAAGCGCTCGCGATCCCGTTCCAGCATCGACTCCGTCAGCAGCAGATCGATGAAGCGGTTGACGCGCGCTCCCGTGGCGCCGACGGTGTCGGTCTGCGGCAGGATGAACTCGGCGATGCAGGTGACGGCTGCGTCCTGTGCCGCACTGAGTGTCTTGAGGCCCGCCGCCGCCTTGGCGCGCGTGTGCACCGCCTCGGCGAAGGCCTGCTGCTGCGAGGGCAGCAGCGACAGCCCCGGCAGCAGGACCGAGATGCCCGCGATCGATTCGAGGAACTCGCGCCGATCCACCGCAGGGTGCTCCCTTCGTCCAGCGGATGCGAACCCAGGCCGGCGACGCTACCACACCTGAGGACCACGCGCTTAGAGCCCGCGCCCCGCGTCGGCATTAGAATGCCCTCATGAAGCGCGTTTCGCTGGCGTTGCTCGCTGGTGTGCTGACGGCGCTGCCGGCGGCCGCGCCGGCGGTCACGGTGGGCGTCTCCATGGCCCTGTTCGACGACAACTTCCTGACCGCGGTGCGCACCAGCATGAGCGAGCGCGCCGAGCAGCTGCACGTCCAGGTGCAATTCGAGGACGCGGAGAACGACATCGGCCGCCAGCTCAACCAGATCCAGAACTTCATCGCCCAGCGCGTCGATGCCATCGTCGTCAATCCCGTCGACACCGACGCGACACCGCGCATGACGCACCTGGCGGCACGGGCCGGCATCGCGCTCGTGTATGTCAATCGCATGCCGGCCGACAAGCAGCTGCCGCCGCGCGTCTCCTTCGTCGGCTCGGACGAGTCCCAGTCGGGCACCCTGGAGATGGCCGAAGTCTGCCGGTTGCTCGGCGGCAAGGGCGGTATTGTCGTGGTGATGGGCGAGCTCACCAACCAGGCGGCGCGCCAGCGCACCCAGGATGTCCAGGACGTGATCGCGCGACCCGCCTGCCACGGCATCCACGTGCTCGACCAGCAGTCCGCCAACTGGAAGCGCACCGAGGCCGCCGACCTCATGACCAACTGGCTGAGCGCGGGGCTGCGCCCGGCCGCCGTGGTGGCCAACGACGATGAGATGGCGATCGGCGCCATTCAGGCGCTCAAGCAGGCACGGCTCCTCGATGCGACCATCGTCGCGGGAATCGACGCAACGCCCGACGCGCTCGCCGCCATGAAGTCCGGAGAGCTCAGGGTGACGGTGTTTCAGAACGCTCCCGCGCAGGGGCGCGGAGCCATCGAGACGGCGCTCAAACTCGCGCGCCACGAGCCGGCGCCCTCGTTCGTGTGGGTGCCGTTTGAGCTGGTGACGCCCGACAAGCTGCCGAGTTATCTTGGACGTCATTGATGAGCTCCGCCGCCGCCGGCCCGCCGGACGATCTTCTCGAGGTGAGCAGGGTCTCGAAGAGCTTCCCGGGGGTCGCCGCGCTCGATGAGGTGACGCTGCGTCTGCGGCACGGCAGCGTGCACGCGCTCATCGGCGAGAATGGCGCCGGCAAGTCGACGCTGATGAGGATCGTGGCCGGAGTCTGCGCACCCGACGCCGGCGAGCTGCGTCTCGAGGGCCGCCCGCTGCGTCTGCGCTCGCCGCGGCACGCGCTCGAGTGCGGCATCGCCATGATCCATCAGGAACTGAGCCTCATGCCCTCGATGAGCGTCGCTGAGAACATCTGGATCGGCCGCGAGCCGCTCAATGCCCTGGGGCTCATCAACCATGGCGAGCTCCAGCGCCGCACGCGCGCGCTGCTCGAGCGTCTGGCCGTCGACATCGACCCGCGCGCCGAGGTCGGCACGCTGCCGATCGCGGCGCGACAGATGGTGGAGATCGCGAGGGCGCTGTCCTGCGGCTCGCGGCTGCTCATCATGGACGAGCCGACCTCGGCGCTGACCGAGCACGACGCCGAGCGCCTGTTCGCACTCATTCGGGAGCTCAAGGCGCAGGGCACCGGCGTGTTCTACGTCACCCACCGCATCGAGGAGCTGTTTGCGCTCGCCGACGAGATCTCGGTGCTGCGCGACGGCCGGCACGTCGGCACCGAGAGCCCGCGAAACCTGAGCCGCGAGCGTCTCATCCGCCTGATGGTGGGGCGCGAGCTCCTGGCGCCACCGCCCCGCGCGCCGGCCCAGCCGGGGCCGGTGCTGCTGTCCGTGCGCAGCCTGAGCTCGGAGCAGGAGTTCCACGACGTCAGTTTCGATCTGCACGCCGGCGAGATTCTCGGCGTGGCCGGACTCGTCGGCTCGGGCCGCAGCGAGCTCGCCGGGGCGCTGTTCGGCCTCACTCCGGCCACCTCGGGCGAGATTCGTCTCGGGGGAAGCGCCGTGCGCATCGGCGCGCCGCCGGCCGCGATCGAGCGCGGCGTCGGCTTCGTCACCGAGGACCGCAAGGAGAGCGGCTGCTTCCCGGGCCTGAGCGTGCTCGAGAACCTGGAGATCGCGGCGCTCGGGCGTGACTTCGTACGCTGCGGGCTCGTGCGCGGCGGCGCGGCGCGGCGCGCCTGCGCTGGTGTGGTGAGCGCGCTGCGCATCAAGACGCCGGGCCTCGGCGAGCGCATCGAGAATCTCTCGGGCGGCAATCAGCAGAAGGTGCTGCTCGGTCGCTGGCTGCTGATGCGCCCGAGGATCCTGATCCTCGACGAGCCGACGCGCGGCGTGGACGTCGGCGCCAAGGCAGAGATCCACCAGCTCATCGCGGGCCTCGTCGCCGAGGGCACCGCGGTGCTCATGATCTCGTCCGAGATGCCCGAGATCCTCGCCTTGAGCCACCGCATCCTGGTCATGCGCGCCGGAAGGGTCGCGGGGATGCTGGAGCGCGCCGCCGCCACTCAGGTGAAGATCATGGACCTGGCTGCGCACTAGCCTCAGGGACCGAAGCGCCCATGCAGCAGGCCCTGGCAGACCGAAGCGCGCCCGCCGGCACCCGGATACCGGCGCGCCGCTGGCCACCCGAGGCCGGAATTCTCCTGGTGCTCGTCGGGCTCGCCCTCGCCTTCGAGCTGCTCGGCTGGATCCTCGTCGGGCAGAGCTTCCTCGCCAACGAGCAACGGCTGGTGGTGATGATTCTGCAGGTCTCGGTGATCGGCGTCATCGCCGTCGGCGTCACGCAGGTGATCATCACCGGCGGCATCGACCTCTCCTCCGGATCTGTGGTTGGCATCGCCGCGATGGTCGCCGCCAGCCTGGCGCAGGAGTCGGGCTATGCGAAGGCGGTTTATCCGGCGCTGACCGGGCTCCCG
>Ga0187774_10000080_pt1 | contig 30969 bp, 29 predicted proteins | sample 0216_BV02_MP05_2_FD_133152 | JGI IMG/M metagenome (GOLD analysis project Ga0187774, IMG submission 133152) | Tropical peat soil microbial communities from peatlands in Department of Meta, Colombia - 0216_BV02_MP05_20_MG | ecosystem: Environmental > Terrestrial > Soil > Wetlands > Peat | place... | reverse complement strand
GAGGCGCACGACGTCGCCCGGGACGATGCGGGCGACGGGAAGCTCGACGGGCTGGCCGCGGTCGCGCCGCATCACCGTCGCCGTCGTGCGCACCATCGCGCGCAGGCGCTCGGCCGCCCTCCCCGAGCGCACTTCCTGGGACCACGAGAGCAGGACGGAGAGCACGACCATCACCGCGATCACGAGCGCGCCGCGCGGCTCGCCGCTCAGCTCGGCGAGCCCCGCAAGGACGAGGAGCAGCAGCGACAGGGGGCTGATGAACAGCTGCGCGAGGCGAGTCAGGGGGGCGAGGGGCCGCTCCCGCGCGACCGCGTTCGGGCCGAAGCGCGCGGCGCGGGCCGACGCTTCGCGCCGGGTCAGCCCCTCCGGCGAGGAAGCGAGACGGGAAATGAGCGCGCCGGCCTCGAGCCGCGCCGCGTCCTCGAGAGCGGGAAGATCCAGTCCCTTCGGGCTCTTCAACGCGTCCAGGTTGCGCGCACCAGGTTCTCTTCCTTGTTGTACTGCAGCGCAAGGTTGCCCTTGCAGGCGTCATGGATGCTTTCGGCGATGCGCCGCGCGAGGTGCGCGTCGGTGGTCGTGACCAGGATGCCTCCTTCGACGTCCTTGATGGCGATGATCCGCTGCAGCGGGTGCCCGGCCTTCTCCACCGCCTCGCAGTTGCGCACGATGCTGAGGATCTCCTCGCGGTGCCCGCCCAGGTAATCGCCGCCCAGGGTGACGAAGCCCGCGGGGAAGCCGTCGCGGATCCGCAGGCAGGCGGGGCAGAGCTGCTCGTGCACCGCGCCGCGCACCGTGCCGTTCCAGGTCCAGCGCCCCTTCTGGAACACTGCGCCGCATTCCGGGCAGCGCGTCGGGTCGGGCAGCTTGCCCTTGGCCTTGTAGCTGTCGTGCCTCGGGTTGTCGAGCAACTGCTCGCGGTGGTGCGTCGGGGATCTCTTGCGCGTGCCCTTCATGGCCGCGCTCCCCGCGCCGAGCGGCCGGTCCGCGCATGGCGCTTGACGTCGCCGCGCTTGACCCGCGCGACGTCCTCGAGCTGGCGCCGCAGCGACAGGAAGGCGTCGCGCAGCGCGAGGTAGGGGTCCTTGCCGTGGCGGTGGTTCGACACGATCTCCCTGCCCGGGACGCGCAGGTCGATGCGCACGTGGTAGAGCCGCCCGCGGCTGCGGTGCCGGCGCAGCTCCTCGATGCCGACGCGGCAGCTCACGATGCGGGAATGGAATTGCTCGAGCTTCTCCGCCATCTTCACCACGCGGGCCTCGAGGGCGGCCGAGCGCGGCACGTTGAGGACGGTGATCTGCAGCGGGATCATGATCGCCTCGCTATCCTCGCCTCGCCGAGCGCACCAGCAGCACCGGCACCGGCGAATTGCGCACCACGAGCTCGGCGTCGCTCCCGAGCACCAGGCGGTTGACCCCGCGCCGCCCGTGGGTGCCCATGACGATCAGGTCGGCGCGCCAGCGCCTGGCGCGCCCGACGAGGACGTCGGCCACGCGGCTGGTCGCGTTCTCGACCAGCTCGGTGTCCGCGCGCACTCCCCGGGCCGCCGCGAGCTTCGCGGCGCGGGCCAGAATGCGCTTGCCGCCGCTCTTCAGCGACTCGATTACCGGCTCGATATTGAGCCCGCCTTCGCTGGAGGCGAAGATCGCGACCTCGTCGACGATGTGGACCAGCCGCACCCGCGCTTTCTGGTTCCTCGCGAGGCGCAGCGCTTCATTCAGCCCGGCCATGGAAGTCGGGCTTCCGTCCACCGGAACCAGGATTTTCTTGTAGACCATGATGTACTCTCCTTGATCCTATAGGCTTCAAGCTAAATCCTAGCCCCATGCGGGCTGTTGATCTACGTCAAGCGTCCGCGCGAAGCGGACCCTAGCATGGGGTCTCGAAGCACCGGGCGCTCAGCCAGGAGTCTCATCATGGGTCCGCTCACCGGGCTGCCCGCCGCCGAGGCCGCTAGGCGGCTGCGGGAGGAGGGGCCGAACAGCATTCCTTCCGCGAAGCGCGCCGGGATCGCGCAGGTGGCGCTGGAGGTTCTGCGCGAACCGATGCTCCTCCTCCTGTGCGCCGCGGCCGCGCTCTATCTCCTCATCGGGGATCGCGCCGAGGCGCTGATCCTCGCCGCCTCGATCGTCGTGGTCGTCGCGATCGGCGTCGGCCAGAGGGCCAAGACCGAGCGCGCCCTCGAGGCGTTGCGCGATCTCTCGAGCCCGCGCGCGCTCGTGGTGCGCGACGGCGCGCAGCAGCGCATCGCGGGGGCCGAAGTGGTGCGCGGCGACGTCCTGATCCTCTCCGAGGGAGACCGCGTCGCCGCCGACGCGCGCCTGCTCGCGGCGAACGACCTGGCGGCGGACGAGTCGCTGCTCACGGGCGAATCGCTCCCCGTCGAGAAGAGCCTGTCGGGCGCGGAGCGCGCGGCGATGGTCTTCTCCGGCACGCTCGTGGTGCGCGGGCATGGCTACGCCGAGGTCCTCGCCACGGGCGCGCGCAGCGAGCTCGGGCGGATCGGCCGCATGCTCGGAGAGATCCAGCCCGAGAAGACCTCGCTCGAGATCCAGACGCGGAGGGTCGTCAGGCTGGTCGCGGCCTTCGCCGTGGCCCTGAGCGCGCTCGTCGCCGTGCTCTACGTCGCCTTGCGCGGCGGGTGGGTGGACGGGGTGCTCGCCGGCCTCACCCTCGCGATGGCGATCCTTCCGGAGGAGTTTCCGGTCGTGCTGACGGTGTTTCTCGCGCTCGGCGCCTGGCGCATCGCGCGCAGCGACGTGCTCACCCGCCGCATGCCGGCGATCGAGATGCTCGGAGCGGCCACGGTCCTGTGCGTGGACAAGACCGGAACGCTCACGGAGAACCGCATGGCCGTGAAGGAGGTGTTCGGCGGCGACGCGCGCGAGGTGCTCGCCCACGCCGCGCTCGCGAGCGAGCTCGCGCCCTTCGATCCCATGGAGAACGCGATTCTTGCCGCGACGGCGCTGCGCGCGCCGGAAGCCGCGGAATGGAGGAGGACCTGGCGGCTCGACCAGGACTATTCCCTGAGCGCGCACTTTCTCGCGGTATGCCATGCATGGCTGGACGCCGGGGGCCGCGCCGTCGTTGCGGTGAAGGGCGCCCCCGAGGCCGTCGTCGCAGCGTGCCGCATGCCGGAGGGCGAGGCGCAGGCGCTGCTCGACGAGGCGCGCCGCGGCGCGGAGCGAGGCATGCGGGTCCTGGGCGTGGCGGCGGCGCGCTGGCCCGGCGCGGCCTGGCCCGAGGACCCGCGCGAGTTCCCCTTCCGGTGGCTCGGCTTCGTGGGCCTCGCCGACCCGCTGCGGCCCGCGGTTCCCGGCGCCGTGGCGGAGTGCCGCCGCGCGGGCATCCGCGTGGTGATGATCACCGGGGATCACGGTGGAACGGCGCTCGCCATCGCGCGCGAGGCCGGAATCAGCACCGAGGGCGGGTTCCTGACCGGGGCCGAGCTGGAGTCGCTGACCGAGGCCGAGCTGGCCGGGGCGGTGCGCCGCGTCGACGTGTTCGCCCGGGTGCTGCCCCAGCAGAAGCTGCGCCTGGTCGGAGCGCTGAAGGCGGCGGGCGAAGTCGTCGCGATGACCGGAGACGGCGTCAACGACGCCCCGGCGCTCGGCGCGGCGCACATCGGCATCGCCATGGGGGGCCGCGGCACCGACGTCGCGCGCGAAGCCGCGTCGCTGGTGCTGCTGCGCGACGAGTTCGAGGCCATCGTCGAGACGGTGAGGCTGGGAAGGCGCATCTACGACAACCTGCGCAACGCGATGGGCTACCTGCTCGCCGTTCACGTTCCGATCGCGGGCGTCTCGTTCCTGCCCATCGTGCTGGGCGGCCCGATCGTGCTCTATCCCGTGCACGTGGTGTTCCTCGAGTTCGTCATCGACCCCGCCTGCTCAGTGGTGTTCGAGGCGGAGAGCGGCGAGAGCGAAGCCATGCAGCGTCCGCCGCGCGACCCGCACGAGCCGCTGTTCAGCGCGGCCATGCTGGCGGGGAGCGTCGGCCTCGGCGCGGCGGCGCTGCTCGCAGTGGTGCTAGTCTACGGCTGGGCACTCCTGGCAGGCCTGGGCGAGGATGAAATGCGGGCGCTGACCTTCGCGGCGATCGTGATCGGAAATCTGGCGCTGATCTTCGCCAACCGCTCGCGCTCGCGCCCCGTTTTCGCGACGCTGCGGCGCCCCAATCCCGTGCTGTGGTGGATCACGCTCGCCGCGCTTGCCGCGCTCGCCTGCGCCGTGTATCTCCCGCCGGTCGCGGCGGTGTTCCGCTTCGCGCCGCTGGGCACGGCCGAGGCCGGGCTCGCGGTCGCCGCGGGCCTCGCCGGGCTGCTGTGGAGCGAAGGCCGGAAGCGGATGGCCGCCCGCCGTGAAGCGCGGGCGGGGCCGGGCCGATGATCGAGGTCTCGGGCCGGCACTATCTCACGCCGCTGTTCGAGCCGGGCTCGGTCGCCATCGTCGGAGCGAGCGAGATCCCGGGCAAGGTCGGCACCGTGCTGATGTCGAACATGCTCGCCGCCGGATACCGCGGCGCGCTGTTCGCGGTCAACCCGAAGTACGCCACCGTGAGCGGGGTGCCGTGCTACGCTTCGGTCGGCAAGGTCCCCGCGCACGTCGACCTCGCCGTGGTCGCCACGCCCGCGGCGACGGTGCCCGGAGTGATCGAGGAGTGCGGCAAGGCGGGCGTGCGCTCCGCCGTGATCATCACCGCCGGCTTCTCCGAGGCCGGGCCCGAGGGCGCGAAGCTCGGGCGCGCGCTGCTCGAGAACGCGCGGCGCGGCGACGTGCGCCTCGTCGGGCCCAACTGCCTCGGCATCGCGCGGCCCGAGCTGGGGCTCAACGCCACCTTCGCGCGCGGCTCCCCGCTCGCTGGGTCCCTCGGCCTGGTGTCGCAGTCGGGCGCCGCGTGCGCGGCCATGCTCGACTGGGCCACGCCGAACCGGGTGGGCTTCTCCAGCGTCGTCTCGCTCGGCGGCTCGAGCGACATCGACTTCGGCGAGATCATCGACTACCTCGCGAACGACCCGAAGACCGAGCACATCCTGCTCTACATCGAGGGCATCCGCGACGCGCGCAGGTTCCTGTCCAGCCTGCGCGCGGCGGCCCGCGCGAAGCCTGTCATCGTGATGAAGGTCGGCCGGCACCCGGCCGGCTCGCGCGCCGCGGTCTCGCATACGGGCGCGATCGTCGGCGCGGACGACGTCTTCGACGCTGCGGTCGAGCGGGCCGGCGTGGTGCGCGTGGCGAGCGTCGGGCAGCTGGTCGCTGCCGCGCAGGCGCTCGCCTCGCACGTGCGCCCCAAGGGCGACCGGCTCGCCGTGATCACCAACGGCGGAGGGCCGGGGGTGATGGCGGCCGACCAGGCCGCTGAGCTGGGGCTCGCGCTCGCCGAGCTCGCCCCGCAGACCGCCGAGGCCCTGCACCGCGCGCTTCCGGCCAACTGGTCGCACGGGAACCCGATCGACCTGATCGGCGACGCCGACGCAGCGCGCTACCGGGCCGCGGTCTCGGCCTGCCTCGCCGACGGGGGAGTCGACGGAATCCTGGTGATCCTCACCCCGCAGGCGATGACCGAGGCGGAGGCCACCGCGCGCGCCGTCGTCGAGGCCTCGCGCGGCGCCTCCAAGCCGCTCATCGCCTGCTGGATGGGCCAGGCGAGCACCGGCCAGGCGCGCAGAGTGCTGGCCGAGGCCTCGATACCGGTATTCCGCACCCCCGAGCCCGCGGTGGAGATGTTCGCCCACGTCGCCGCTTACTACCGCAACCAGCGCACGCTGCTCCAGGCCCCGGGCCCCCTCGCTCACCAGGCGGCGCCCGACGTCAAGGGGGCGCGCGCGGTGATCGACGGCGCTCTCGCCGAGAAGCGCGCGCTGCTCTCGGAGACCGAGAGCAAGGCGCTGCTCGCCTCGTTCCACATCCCGATCGCCCGCGCGGTGCTCGCGCGCTCGGCCCGGGACGCCATGCTGATGGCGCAGGAGATGGGCTTCCCGGTCGCGATGAAGATCGATTCGCCCGATATCGCGCACAAGACCGACGTCGGCGGCGTGCGGCTCAACATCCCCGACGCGGAAGGCGTGCACTCGGCGTACCGCGAGATGCTCGACGAGGTCGCGGGCAAGGGCCCCAAGGCGCGCCTGAACGGCGTCACCGTCGAGCCCATGGTCGCGCGCCCCCACGGGCGCGAGCTCATCGTCGGCGTCATCCGGGACTCGGTCTTCGGGCCCGCGATCACCGTCGGCATGGGCGGCAGGGCGGTCGAGGTGCTTCGCGACCGCGCGGTGGCGCTGCCGCCGCTCAACGCCTTCCTCGTCAAGGCGATGATAGGGCGCACCCGCGTCTCGCGGCTGCTCGGCGCTTTCCGCAGGATGCCCGCGGCCGACATGCAGGCACTCGAGTCGGTGCTGCTGCGGGTCTCGGAGATGGTCTGCGAGCTGCCTCAGATCGAGGAGTTCGAGATCAACCCGCTCATCGTCGACGAAAGCGGCGCCGTCGCGGTGGACGCCCGCGCGGTGGTGCGCGAGCCGCAACCGATGCGCGGCCGCTACTCGCACATGGCCATCCATCCTTATCCGAGCGATCTCGTCGCTAGGTGGGAGCTCGCCGACGGCAGCATCGTCGTCGCGCGGCCGATCCGCCCCGAGGACGCGGAGATGGAGCAGCAGTTCGTCCGCAGCCTGTCCGACCGCAGCCGCTACTTCCGCTTCATGAACTCGGTTCGCGAGCTCACGCCGTCGATGCTCATGCGCTTTACGCAGATCGACTACGACCGGGAGATGGCCTTCGTGTGCGTGCGCGGCGAGCAGGACCGGGAACAGGAGATCGCGGTCGCTCGCTACGTCACCAATCCGGACGGACGCACCTGCGAGTTCGCAGTCGTCGTCGCCGACGCGTGGCAGCACAAAGGGGTGGGCCGGCGCCTGCTCGAGACGCTCATCACGGTGGCGCGCTCGCGCGGGCTCGAGGTGATGATCGGCCACATTCTTGCGCAGAACGAGCCGATGCTCGGCCTGTGCGTCAGGCTGGGCTTCCGCCTGTCGGAGCACCCGGAGGATTCGACGGTGAGGAAGGCGACGCTCCTGCTTTCGGCACGGCCCGGTTGATCCAGGTCAACCTTCGCGGCCGGCCGTCTCATACCATCCCTGTATGGAGTTGAAGGCCATCGCCAGGCGGTTCAGATGGGTCCTGCTCGCTGTCGCGGCCGCCGGGTCGGTCGCCTTCATCTCGCGCGACGTGGTCTTCGGCAAGCCGGTCGAGGCCTACGAGGCGGTGCGCGGCGATCTCGTCCAGACGGTGGTCGCGAGCGGACGCATCATCACGCCGCAGCGCCTTTCCGTGGGAGCGGTGGTCACCGAGCACGTGGTGCGCATACCGGTGAACGAGGGCCAGAAGGTCCGCAAGGGCGACGTGCTCATCGAGCTGGACGACAAGGACGAGCGCGCCGCGCTCGAGCAGGCCAGGGCGAGCGTGGCTCAGGCCGAGGCGAAGCTGCGTCAGCTGCGCGAGGTGGGGCTGCCCGCGGCCGAGCAGACCCTGGCGCAGGCGCAGGCGACCGCGCTCAATGCGCGCCAGCAGTACGACCGCATGAAATCCCTGCGCGACCGGGGCTTCGTGGTGCAGTCGCAGCTCGACGACGCCCAGCGCTCGCTCGATATCGCCGAAGCCCAGCTCCGGGCAGCGAAGCTTCAGGTCGAGACCAACCGGCCGACGGGGAGCGACTTCGCGCTCGCACAGACCTCGCTCGATCAGGCGCGCGCGAACCTGCGCGCGGCGCAGGTGAAGCTCGAGCAGACCGTGATCAAGGCGCCGGTGGAAGGCATTCTCATCGCGCGCAACGTCGAGGTCGGCGACGTGGTCCAGCCCGGAAAGGAACTGATGGTGCTGGCGCCGGCCGGCGAGACGCAGGTGGACGTAATGATCGACGAGCGGCAGCTCTCGCGGCTCGCGCTCGGGCAGAAGGCGCTCGGCTCCGCCGATGCTTTTCCCGATCAGCGATTCGCCGCAGAGCTGGTGTACATCAATCCCGCGGTCGACCCGCTGCGGGGTTCGGTCGAGGTGAAGCTGAAGGTGCCGGACCCGCCTTCGTATCTGGTGCAGGACATGACCGCATCGGTCGACATCGAGGTGGCGCGCAGGGCCGACACCGTCTACGCGCCGACCGAGACCGTGCGCGACGCAAACGGGACGCAGCCCTGGGTGCTCGCGATCCGGGGGTTTCGCGCCGTGCGCCAGCCGGTGAAGATCGGGCTGCGCGGCGACCGCCGCATAGAGATACTCGACGGCGTCGAGGCTGGCGACGAGCTCATCCCCGCGACCAACGGGGTGGTGAAGGCCGGGCAGCGCGTCCGCGCAGTCTCGCCGCAGAGTCCTTCCCGATGAGCCGCTTCACGCCTTTCGAGTGGATCGCGGCGATGCGATTCATGCGCGAGGGATTCGTGCAGACACTGCTCATCGTCTTCGGGGTCGGCCTGGGCGTGGCGGTCATCGTGTTCATGGCGGCTGCGCTCGCCGCGATGCAGAACAACATTATCCGCCGCACGCTCAACTACATGGCGCCGATAGTCGTCATTCCGCCGCAGCAGGTCGCGCGGCCGCTGCGCGAGGACGGCAAGGGGTCAGCGGTCCTGGTGCAGCCCAGGTCGCAGCAGCTGCGCTCGATCGACCAGTGGCAGAAGGTGCGCTCGCAGATCGAGCGCCTGCCGGACGTGACCGCGGTGACCCCGGTGGTCTCCGGCCCGGGGTTCGCGCTGCGCGGGGACGCCAACAAGGCCGTCAATATCACGGGGATAGAGCCCGAGACCTATCTCGACGTGATCGCCCTCGGCGACAAGATCGTCGACGGGCGCTTGAGCGTCGCGAGCTCGGACATCGTCATCGGCATCGAGCTCGCGCAGGATCTCGGCGCCGGCGTGGGAGACAAGCTGCGGCTCACCACCGCGACCGGCGCGTCCGCGACCCTCAACGTGACCGGCATCTTCGATTTCGGCAACAAGCGGGTGAACGAGAGCAACGTCTATATCAGCCTGCACGTCGCGCAAAGCCTGCTCAACCTCCTGGGCGGGGTGTCGAGCATCGAGCTCCGGGTCCGCGATCCCTTCGACGCGGAAAACGTCGCGCAGGTCATCCAGGACGAGACCGGGCAGGAGGCGGACAGCTGGATCAGGACCAACGCGCAGTTCTTCACCGCGATGCTTGCGCAGACGCTGACCAACCGCCTGATACGCTTCTTCGTCGGCCTGACCGCCGCGCTCGGCATCGCGAGCGTGCTGGTCGTGTCGGTCGTGCAGAAATCCAAGGAGATCGGCATCTTGAGGGCGATGGGTACTTCGCGCGGCCAGGTGCTCCGGCTGTTTCTCCTGCAGGGAGCGGTGATGGCCCTCGCCGGCTCGCTTCTCGGCTCCGGGCTCTCCTTCGTGTTCCTCGCGCTGTTCCGCTCGATCGCGAGGAACCCGGACGGGACGATCATGTTTCCGATCGACATCGAGCCGTCGCTCATCGTCACGACGGCGGTGGGCGCGACCCTCGTCGGCGTGCTCGCGGCGGCGCTGCCGGCGCGGCTCGCGGCGCAGCTGGATCCGGCGGTGGCGATCCGGGGTTGACCGTGCGCGCCTCCGTCGAGACCCTCCGCCTGGAGGGCGTGCGCAAGTCCTACGGGGTGGGCACACCGGTCGAGACGGAGGTGCTCCACGGGATCGACGTTGTCATCGGCTCAGGCGAGTTCACCGCGCTGGTCGGGCCCTCGGGAGGCGGCAAGAGCACGCTCCTCAACCTCATCGGGCTGCTCGATCAGCCCACCGGCGGAAAGGTGTGGATACAGGGAGTCGAAACGGAAAAGCTCGGCGACGCGGAGCGCACGCGCTTGCGCGGCCGGTCGATCGGCTTCGTGTTCCAGTATCACTACCTCCTGCCCGCGTTCACCGCGCTCGAGAACGTGATGATGCCGATGCTCGCCGTGCGGGGATTTCCCGACGACGCGATGCGCGAGCGCGCCGCGAAGCTCCTCGACGAGGTCGGGCTCACGCCCTGGAGGGACTACCGGGCGAACGACATCTCCGGGGGTCAGCAGCAGCGGGTCGCGGTGGCGCGCTCGCTCGCGATGAAGCCGGCGCTGGTGCTCGCCGACGAGCCTACGGGAAACCTCGACACCAACTCGGCTGACGGCGTGTTCGACGTGCTGCGCCAGGTGAACGAATCGAGCGGGACCACTTTCCTCATCGTCACGCACGACCCGCGGCTCGCGCAGCGCTGCGACCGCATCATCGAGCTCGTCGACGGGCGCCTCGTCGCGGACCGGCCCAACACGAACGTGGTCCGGCGCAGTGGAGCCGCGTTCTCGGAGGCGGGCGCCGCGCGCCTCGTGACGCCGTCGCCGGAACTAAAATAGCCTCTGGAGGGCTCCAAAATGAGCAAGGATTCGAAGCAGGTTCCGCAGGAGATCGATCTCGAGGAGGTCAGCAAGCTCGTTCACGCCCTCGAGCGCGACCTCGCCCGGGTCCGCAAGGGCTCGAGCGATGTGCAGCTGCTGCGCGACGAGGTCGAGACGCTGAAGAACGTGCTTAAGTCGCCGGTCCGCCGGCATCACTGGGTAAGGGAAGGGCTGCACGCCGTGCGCAAGGCGGCCGAGAACGGCCTGGAGACGGCGCTCGCGGACGGCCTCAAGGCCGGCCAGTACATCGCCGAGATCGGGCGGATACTCGGGATGTAGGCCGCGCTTCTAGCGCGAGCCCTGGCCCATCACGCTGCGCAGCCCGTCCGGGTCGAGGATGTGGATGTCCTTCAGCTGGACGCTGATGAGGCCTTCGTCCTGGAAGCGGGAGAAGGCGCGGCTGACGGTCTCGAGCTTCAGGCCGAGGTGGCTGCCGATTTCCTCGCGCGTCATGCGCAGGCTGAATTGCGACGGCGAGTAGCCGCGCGCCGCGAAGCGTTGCGACAGGTTGAGCAGGAAGGCGGCGAGCCGCTCCTCGGCGCGCATCGTGCCGAGCAAGAGCATCACGCCGTGCTCGCGCACGATCTCCCGGCTCATGACCTTGTGGAACTGGTGGCGCAGCTCGTGCATCTCCTCGCCCAGGCTCTCGAGCCGGGAATACGGGATGACGCATACCTCGCTGTCCTCCAGCGCGATCGCGTTGAGAACGTGCGCGTCCGGGCCGATCCCGTCCATGCCCATGATCTCGCCCGACATCTGGAATCCGGTGACCTGCTCGCGCCCGTCCTCCAGCGTCTGAACGGTCTTGAAGAATCCGCTGCGGACCGCGTAGATCGAGCCGAATTTGTCGCCGGCCCGGTAGAGGTGCTCCCCGCGCTTGACGCGGCGGCGGGTATAGACCATGTCGTCGATGCGGTCGGCCGAGTTCCCCGCTAGGCCGCAGGGCAGGCACAGCTCGCGCAGGCCGCAGGTCGAGCATCGGGTCGAGACCTTGGCGACCTTCGCTTGCGCCGGCTCGCGCAGGGGAATAGCGGGCTTGAGAACCGGGATGGAGACAGACGCTGCGGATGTCATGGTGATCCCTCGTTCTGATTTGAATTAATGGTGTGTCGTACCCAGTCCGGCGATGACGTCCCGGACCTTCTCGATGTCGTGGCTCTTGTCGAAGAAATACGCCGCGCCCGCTTCCATGCAGGCGCGGCGGTACTGAGCGTTCGGATGATTCGTGAGGACGATGAACACCGTGCCCGGCGTCTGCGGGTGCGCCTGGCGCAGCACGTCCAGGCCGCTGCCTCCTATGAGGTGCAGGTCGAGCACCACCGAGTCGGGTCGCGTGCGCAGGATCCCCTCGAGGGCCTCTCTCGGGGTCTCGGCTTCGCCGACGACCGTCACGCCGTCCATGTCGCCGAGCATGCCGGCGAGGCGCCGGCGGATCACCTCGGAGTCCTCGACGATGAAGACGTTCGTGGGCGGGTCGAGGGCGGCGACTTGCATGCCGCCAGTATGGAAGGCGGGCCCCCGCAGGCCTATCGGAGGCGACTTATTATTCGGGTCGGAAAATGCCGAACGAAGGGGTCGGAATCGTCCTACAGAGCCGTTTATGACGGGATCATGACGGCAATCACGCGCTTCCGGCGTCCGGATCGTCGACCAGACGGTGATGGATGGCGTAGCGGATGAGCTCGGCCGGGTTGGAGAGGCTCATCTTTTCCATGATGCGCGCCTTGTGGGTGCTGACGGTCTTCACCGACAGGTGGAGCTCGGCCGCGATGTCCGACACCGCCTTGCCGGAGGCGAGCTCGCGGAATACCTGGAACTCGCGGTCGGACAGCGCGGCGTGCGGCGGGCCCTCGGCCCTGGGCATGGCCTCGAGCGCGAGCTGCTGCGCGACGCGCTCGGTGATGAAGGCGCCGCCGCCGGCCACCTTGCGGATCGCCGAGACGAGCTGCGCCGAGGCGCTGTCCTTGGTGAGGTAGCCCGCGGCGCCGGCCCGGATCGCGCGCACGGCATACTGCTGCTCCTCGTGCATGCTGAGCACGAGCACGCGCAGCTTCGGCTTCTCCGCGTGCACCTGCTTGATGAGGTCGATGCCGCTCTTCCCGGGCATGGACATGTCGAGCAGCAGCACGTCGAAATCGAGGCCGCGCACGCATTCCAGCACCTCGCGGCCGTCCCGCGCCTCGCCAACGACCGAGAGATCCGGCGTCCCCGACAGGAGCTGCTTGAGCCCCTCCCTCACGATGGTGTGGTCGTCCGCGACGACGATGCGGATCACGGGCTCGCAGCCTCCGGCTGGAGGGGCAGGCGCACGTTGATGGTCGTCCCGCGCCCCGGCTCGCTCGCGATGCTCGCCTCGCCGCCGAGCAGCACGGTGCGCTCGCGCAGGCCGAGCAGCCCGTAGGTCTTCTGCGCGCGCGTCTCGGCCGGGCTGAATCCGCGCCCGTCGTCCCGCACCGAGAGCGTCAGGGCGCCATCGGACTTCGCGAGGACGACCTCGACGCGGCTGGCCCTGGCGTGGCGCGCGACGTTGGTGAGCGACTCCTGGAGGATGCGGTAAAGGGCGCTCGCGTAGGGCTCCGCGAGCTCGATGTCCGCCGGCTTGATGTGGAGTTGGCAGGGGATGCCCGTCCGCTCGCTGAAGTTCTGCACCAGCCACTCGGCAGCGGGGATGAGGCCGAGGTCGTCGAGCATCAGGGGCCGCAGGTCGGCCGAGATGCGGCGCGTCGCCGCGACGGTGGCGTCGAGCTGGGCCTGCATGGTGCTCAGCTTCTCGGTCAGCGTGGGCGAGCCCTGCGACAGGTTTCCCAGCATCCAGGCCACGTCCATCTTGAGGGCGGTGAGAGACTGTCCCAGCTCGTCGTGGATCTCGCGCGCGACGCGGCGCTGCTCCTGCTCCCTGATCGTGTGCGCGGCGGCGGACAGCTCGCGCAGGTCCTCCTGGGATTGCCTGAGCTCCTCCTCCGCGCGCATCCGCTCGGTCACGTCGCGCAGGATGACGGTGAGCAGCCGCCGGCCGTTCTCGCTGTGCTGCGAGATCGACGCCTCGATCGGGAATTCCTCGCCGTTCGCCCGCAGCCCGCGCAGCACGCCCGCGCCGCCCATGCGCCGCGAAGTGGCGCCGGTGCGGGCGAACTCCGCCATGTGGCCGCGGTGCGCGGAGCGGAAACGCTCGGGAACGAGCACGTCCAGGGGCTGGCCGAGGACGGCGGCTTGCGGCCAGCCGAACATCTTCTCGGCGGCGGGGTTGAAGAGGACGATGCGCTGCGACTCGTCGGCGGAGATGATGGCGTCCATCGCCGTGTCCACGATGTCGCCGACCCGGGCGCGGGCGCTCTGCAGCGCCGCGTCGGCCGCCCGGCGCTCGCCGGTCTGGTAATAAAAGAGCACGGTCGCGAGCACCATTACCGCGGCGCCGAGGACCACGGCCACGGCGTACATCTCGTAGCGGTAGAAGCCGAACAGGCCTGCGACGAGCGCGAGCAGGACGGTGAACACCCCGAGCGCCAGCACCGGCCCGAAGATGATCAGTATCCTGCCGTCCTGCTGCGCTTCCGCCTGCGTTCTAGTCTGAATTTGACCCATGTCAAACCGTCCCGCCGCGCCGGTTCCATAGTGGCGCATGGTCGCCATTTCCATCCGGCCGGGCGCCGAGCAGGCCGGGCCGTCCGATCTCGTGGTCGATCCCGGGCTGATCGGCAAGTACGGCGGAAGCGGGCCGCGCTATACCTCCTACCCCACGGCGGACCGGTTCGTCGAGGCCTTCAATGCGGAGGCTTACGGACATTGGCTGGAAAACCGCAATGTCGGAGGAGTGGTTAGACCGCTCGCATTATACGTACACCTGCCGTTCTGCGACACGATCTGCTACTACTGCGCCTGCAACAAGATCATCACCAAGGACCACGGGCGCTCGGCGAAGTACCTGAAGCACCTCGGGCGGGAGATCGGGCTCCTCTCTGCGAGGCTCCGGGACGACCGGACGCTCGCGCAGATGCACTGGGGAGGGGGCACGCCGACCTTCCTCTCCGACGCGGAGCTCGGCGAGCTGATGGGCATGATCCGCGCCCAGTTCAGGCTCGACCCGGCCGGCGAGTACGCGATCGAGGTCGATCCGCGCAAGGTCGGCGCCGAGAAGATCGCCCTGCTCGCCGGGCTCGGCTTCAACCGGCTGAGCCTCGGCGTGCAGGACGTCGATCCCGAGGTCCAGAAGGCGGTGCACCGCATCCAGCCGCTCGACGAGACGCTGCGGGTGGTTCTCGCCGCCAGGCGGACCGGGTTCAAGTCGGTGAACCTGGATCTGATCTACGGCCTGCCGAAGCAGACGCCGGAAAGCTTCGCACGCACGCTGGACGCGGTGATCGCGTGCGACCCGGACCGCATCGCGCTGTACTCCTACGCGCACCTGCCCGGGGTGTTCAAGCCCCAGCGGCGCATCGCCGAGGCGGACCTGCCGAGCCCCGAGGCAAAGCTCGAGATACTCGTCCGCTCGATCGGGCGTCTCCAGGCCCAGGGCTACGTCTATATCGGCATGGATCATTTCGCCAAGCCCGGAGACGACCTCGCGGTGGCGCAGCGCCAGGGGAGGCTGACGCGCAATTTCCAGGGCTACTCGAGCGCGGGGGACAGCGATATCGTGGCCCTGGGCGTCTCGGCAATCAGCAAGATCGGGCCGGTGTACGCCCAGAACGTGAAGACCCTCGACGAGTACTACGCGCGCCTCGAGAGCGACGAGATCCCGGTGATGCGCGGCATCGAGCTCACCCCCGACGACCTCGTGAGGCGCGCGGTGATCCAGGCGCTCGCCTGCCATTTCTCGGTGTCGAAGGAGGCGGTGTCGATCGCCCACCTCATCGATTTCGACCGGTATTTCGCGGCCGAGCTGAAAGAACTGTCGGAGATGGAAAAGGAATCGCTGGTCGCGCTCGACGAGGAGTGGATCACCGTGACGCCGCGCGGGCGGCTGCTGGTGCGCGCGGTGTGCGCCGTGTTCGACCGCTACCTCCGGGCCGACCGCGACCGCGCACGCTACTCGAAGATCATATGAGCGCCGCGGCGCTGACCGCGGTGTTCCTCGTCGGTCTGCTCGGCGGAACGCATTGCCTGGGCATGTGCGGCGGCATCGTCACCGCGCTCACGGTGCGCATGCCGCGCGACCGGCCGCGCTGGTCGCTGCACCTCGCCTACCATGCCGGGCGCATCACGACCTACGCGCTGGCGGGCGCGCTCGCCGGCGGGCTGGGGTCGGCGGCGTTGCGGCTTGGAGGCCTTCTGCCGGTTCAGATCGCGCTCTACGTCGTGGCGCAGCTGATGCTGGTCGCGCTGGGCCTCTATCTCCTGGGCGTGCCGCGCTACCTCGACGGGTTCGAGCGCGCCGGGAGGATCCTGTGGGAGCGGATCCAGCCCGCGGCTTCGGCGCTGTTCCCGATCCGCACGGCGGCGCGCGGCTACGCGGTCGGGATGCTTTGGGGCCTCCTGCCCTGCGGCCTCGTCTACAGCGTGCTCGTGACCGCGCTCGTCTCGGGCAGCGCCGCAGGCGGCGCCGTGGCGATGCTCGCCTTCGGCGCCGGAACCCTTCCCAGCCTGCTCGCGGCGGGGACGGTGTTCCCGGCGCTCGCGCGGACGCGCGGCGGGCAGGCGGCGCGCCGCGTCGCGGGAGGCATCGTCGTCGCTTTCGGCCTGGTCGGCCTCGCGTACGCCGGCGATCTGGAGCGCCTCTCGCGGAACCCGTACTTCTGCTGGACCGCGCCGGGAGGTTGATCTGGGTCAAGCCGCGCTCGGGGCGGCGTGCGAGCATCCAGCCATGCCGATCGCTCTCAACATCATCCGGGACGAGCACCGCTCCATCGCGGCGATCCTGCACGGCATGCAATACCTGGTGCGCCACGCGCGCGAGCGCGGCACGAAGGTCGATCCCAGGGTCTTCCGCGCGATGCTCTACTACCTCGACACGTTCACCGAGCGCATGCACCACCCCAAGGAGGACCGGTTCCTGTTCGATCCCCTGCGCCGGCACGGCGCGGGATCGGACGCGCTCATCGCCGACCTCGAGCGCGAGCACGCGGAGGGCGGAAACGCCCTGAGGCGCGTGGAGCAGTGCCTGATCCGCTACGAGGAAGGCGGCGAGAAGGAATTTCCGGAATTCTCGCGCGAGATCGAGCGCTTCATCGAGGGATACTGGGAGCACATGCGCAAGGAGGAGGAGCACGTGTTCCCGCTCGCCGAGAAGCTCTTCACCGCGGCGGACTGGGAGGCGATCGACGGCGCCTTCAAGGCACACGCCGACCCGCTCGCGAGCGAGCGCAGCGAGAAGGACTTCCGCAAGCTGTTCTCGCGCATCGTCAGCCTCGCGCCGCCGCCCGTGGGCGTCGGGCCGGCGTCGAGCTAGGCTCCGCTACTTCGCCTCCCTGATGAGCGCGCGGGCGGTCTCGCGCGCGATCTGCGCGTTGTTCCAGCGCGGCTTCCAGCCAAGCGCCAGGCTCTCTTCCACGTCGAGCACCTGCCCGTAGCGCAGCAGCAGCAGCTGCTCGGCCGCGAGCAGCCGGTAGCCGGTCGCGGCGGACATCCACTCGATCGGCGCGAGCGGCACGCGGATGCGCCGCACCCGCCGCACGCCCAGCTCCTCGCCGATCGCGTCGGCCCACTGCGAGATCGACAACGGCTCCGGGCCCGCGGCGTTGAAGACGCCCTGCGCCTTGCGCACTGCGATGCGCACGAGCAGGCTCGCCGCGTCCTCGACGTGCACCATGTGCGTGGGACGCGCGCCTTCGCCGGGAAAGACCACGGCGCCGAAGCGCGCGATCGATCGCGCGAACGGGCGGAACAATCCGCCGCGCCCGGGCCCGGCGATGATGCAGGGAACCATGAGCGCGGTCGGGTTCGGGATGGCGCGAGCCTTTTTCCAGGCGGCGATCTTGGAGGCGGAGTAGGCGCCCTGGCCGCGCATCGGGCTGCGGGTCGAGCAGGCGGCGTCGCCCACCTCGTACATCATGCTCGTGCCGACGTAGATGAAATGGGCCGGCGCGCCCGCGTAGCGCTGCGCGAGGTTCGCGGTCGCCCGGACGTTGTTGCGGTCGAACCAGGCGCGCCGGGAGAAAAACGGAAGATCCGGCGAGAGATATTGAACGCCGGCGTTGTGGACAACCGTATCGACCGCAGGCAGCGTCGCGCAGAACTGCGGATCGGCGAGATCGCCGCGGAAGTCGACGGCTCCGGCTCGATCGGTCGAAACGGCGGCGATGCCCTCGGCGCTCAGCTGACGGAGGCACTCGCGCCCGAGAAACCCCGCGGCGCCGGTGACGAGTATTTTCACTCCGGACGGAACTTCGTCTCCGGCTTCACGCCTCTCTTCCTCTGCTTCCCGCTGATCTCGCCGTTCTCGAGCCAGCGCCCCTCGACCGCGCGCTTCGCGGCCTCGTCCCAGGCAGGCAGCCAATCGCCGAGCGAATACCCGAACCAGGGCGATTGCGGGCGCAGCTTCGGCAGGCCCAGCTCTTCCCAGATCTTCTTGGCGCGCTCCATGTACTCCTTCTTCGGCAGCGCGAGCGGCGGCATGTCGCCCTTCATGGTCGCGTCGATGAGCAGCGTCGAATCCTCCTCGTTGCCGTGCTCGCGCTTGGGGCCGTGGCCCTGGCCGCGGTGCGGCAGCGTCTGCACGTCCTCGACCGGGTTCATGCGGTAGGCCATCGACCACAGCAGCGCGTCGCCCGAGTCCGGGTCGATGTCGTCGCTGACCGCGATCGTGATCTTGCCCATGTCGCCCTTGAAGAACGCCGCGCCGCGCAGCGCGCGCCACACCTCGGTGCGCGGCATGCCCTTCTCGCAGCACACCACGGTGACGCGCAGGAGGCCCGTGAGCGGCTCGTGCAGGGAGACGCGCTTCACGCCGCGTATGCCGAGGGCCTCGCGCAGGTGAGAGAGGAACAGCGGCTCGTAGGCGACGCGCTTGATCACGCTCGACTCCGAGGGCGCGACCTGGCTGATGTAGGAGGGGATGACCGGGTTCCTGCGCATCGTGATCGCGGTGACGCGCATCGGCATGTTGTATTCCTCGAGAGCGACGTGGCCGTGCGACTCGCCGAACGGCGCCTCGGGCTCGCAGTACTCGGTGTCGATCAGGCCCTCGATCACGATCTCGGATTCGGCCGGTACGAGTAGGTCGACCGTCCTCGCCTTGACCACGTTGATCGGCGAGCCGGCGAGGCCGCCCGCGACGGTGAACTCGTCGACGCCGACCGGCAGCTTCTGCGGCCCCATGAAGGCGACGTAGGGCGGGCAGCCGAGCACGATAGCGCAGGGCATCGTTTTCTTCCCGAGCTTCTGGTACTTGACGTAATGCAGGTAGCCCCCCGCGCCGCCGACGCGCGTCGCCATGCGCACGACGAGGCGATCGGAAGCCTTGAGCGCGGCGCGGTAAGTGCCCATGTTCTGCACGCCGGTCTCGGGGTCGCGCGTGATGACGTTGGTCGCGGTGAGCGTGGGCGCCGAGTCGAAACCCGGGGTCGAGATCGGGATGGGGAGCCGATCCAGCCCCTTGCCTTCGCCCTGGAGGTCGGATCCCTGGTGCACGACCTCGTGGCAGGGCGCGTCCTTTACCTCGCGCGGCGGAATCGGATGCGCGATGGCATGGTCCCACTTGCCCTGGATCCCGGAGAGCGGAGCACCCATGCCGACCGAGTAGATGGCGCGGTTGGCGGCGATCGCGCCGACCACGACGGGAATGTCGTACTTGCGGCCGCGTCCGTCCGTGATGTTCGTAAACAGGAATGCCTTGCGCTCGGCCTCGTCCATGCCGCCGACGAACTGCCAGCGCACCAGCGGGTGCAGCTCGGCGTCCTTGTCGATCGGCCGGTCGATCTCGAGCAGCAGCCCGCGCTTCTTCAGCTCCTCGAGGTGCTCGTGCAGGTCGGGGTAACCGCGCTTCGCGCCGGCCAGCACTCCGGCTTCGTCGGGGGAATTCATTGCTTGGGTATCTTCGCGGACTCGACCACCTTCTTCCACTTGGCGGTCTCGGAGACGAGCAGGTCGTGCAGCTGCTGCGGCGTGCTGCCGCGCGCATCGACGCCGAGCGCGAGCAGCCTCTCCTTAACCGCGGGATCGACGACCGCGGCGTTGATCTCGCGGTTCAAGCGCTCGACGACGGGCTGCGGCGTCCTGAGCGGCGCGGCAACGCCGTTCCAGGCCGAGGCTTCGTAGCCCGGCACACCGGCCTCGGCGAGCGTCGGGATGTCGGGCAGCCCGGCGAAGCGGTGATCGAAGGTGACGGCGAGCGCGCGCAGGCTGCCGCTCTTGATGTGCGGGAGCATAGGCGCGAGGATCTCGACCATCGCCTGGAGATCCCCGGTCTTCAGCGAGGTCACGATCAGCGGCGTGGTCTTGAACGGCACGGTCTGGAAGTCCAGGCCCGCCATCGACTTGAGCAGCTCGGCCGCGATGTACTGCGTGCCGCCGGGGCTGGTCGTGCCGACGTTCAGCTTGCCGGGGTTCGCCTTCGCCGCGGCGATGAAATCCTTCAGGGACTGGTACGGCGACTTGGCGTCGACGAGGAGCGCCATGCCGAAGAAGCCGACGGTCGAGATCGGCAGGAAATCCGTCGCGGGGTCGTAGGGCAGCGAGTTGAACAGCGACACGCTGACCGCGTGGCCCTGGTTGAACCACAGCAGCGTGTAGCCGTCGGGCGCCGCGCTCTTCACCGCCTCGGTGGCAACAATCTGGCCGGCGCTCGGCCGGTTGTCGATGATCACCTGCTGCCCGAGCTGCTGCGATAGTTTCTGCGCGACCACGCGCGCGGTGATGTCGGCGACGCCGCCCGTGCCGTAGGGAAGCAGGATCTTGATCGGCTGGCTCGGGTATCCCTGGGCGAGCGCGCCGCAGCAGACGAGCGCGAGGACCGAAGCGCCTACCGTCCTTCGTGTGCAGATCCTTGCCATCATCGCGGACTCCAGCAGTCTGCGCGGAGGCGGAACACGCTCTGCGCCGTTTCGCCCAGTATGCCTTTCTTCAGGGCTTCGTTGAAGTATGCGCCCTCGAGCGCCTTGCGCGGCTCCGGGTCGCCGATCGGGAAGGGCTGGTCCGACCCGAGCATGACGCGCCCGGGGCCGGCCTTTTTCGCGAGGTACTCGAGCGAGTCGGCGTCGAACACGCAGGAGTCGAAGAACATCGCCTCGAAGCCCTTGCGCGGGTCGGCGTACTTGCCCGCGGCGATCTTGTAGTTGCGCGCGAGGCGCCCGAGCGCGTAGGGCAGGGCGCCGCCGCCGTGCGAGATCACCAGCTTCATCCCCGGGAACCTGAGCAGGTGTCCCGAGAAGAGCAGCCGCGACACCGCGATCGAGGTGTCGGCAAGGCGTCCGATCGCGTTCACGAGGTCGTAGTCGGCGACGCGCGGCTCGCCGCACAGGAACATCGGGTGGAGGAACACCGCGGCCTCCAGGTCGGAGGCCGCCTGCCAGAAGGGGTCGAGCGAGGGATCGTCGAGGTTGCCGGCGTTGCCCTTGGGCAGCGTTCCGATCATCACGCCGCCGAAGCCGCGCTCCTGCGCCTCGGCGAGTACCTCCGCGGCGAGGCCGCCGTGCTGCAGCGGCACCGTCGCGAGAGGCGTGAAGCGGGTCTCGTCGGCGAGCGCTTCCTCGAGGCAGTCGTTGTAGAAGCGGCTCCACGCGAGGCCCTCGCCCGCCGGCAGCTCGTAGCCGAAGCTGTCGAGCCAGCCGCCCACGAGCTGGTGGTCGATGCCGTTCCGGTCCATCCAGGCGCGGCGGTCGGCGAGGTCGGAGAGCTTGGCCGCGATCGGCCGCGTCGGCTGCCCGCCCGGAAACTGCATGCGCACGCCCTTGTCGTCGCGCAGCAGCTTCACCTCCGGGAACTTCGCGGAACTGGCGTCGAAGCGGTCGTAGAGCAGCTTCGGGATGAAATGCGCGTGGACGTCGATGACGAGGTCTTTCATGTGGGTGCTTTCCTGGAAGATGTCATCCTGAGCGAAGCGAAGGATCTCGCACGCTACGATCGTGCCATAGGAGATCCCTCGCTGCGCTCGGGATGACGAGCAGCGTCGATCGCTTTCCAGATGGCGAGGTGCGACATCGGCAGGGTGTCGATCGCCGCGCGAAGGGGAGCGAGGGCGTCGTTGACGGCGCTGGCGATTGCCGCCGGCGCGCCGAGGTAGCCCGCCTCGCCCGATCCCTTCTGGCCGAACGTGGTGAGCGGCGAAGGGGTGCAGTGATCGACGATCGCGAGCGGCGGGACTTCCATCGCGCTCGGCAGCAGGTAGTCCATGAAGGTGCCGGCGGCGAGCTGGCCGTCCTCCGTATACGAGAACTTCTCGTACAGCGCCGCGCCGATGCCGTGGGCGATGCCCCCGCAGGTCATGCCGTGGACGATGTCGGGGTTGATCATGACGCCGCAGTCGTGGCCGCAGACGTAGCGCCCGAGAGACGGCTTGCCCGTGTCCGGGTCGATCTCGACGTAGACGAGGTGCGCCTCGAAGGAATAGCACGGATAGATCTGCACCCGCCCCTGCGCGTCGGGGAGCGCGCCGCCCGTGGGCACCTCCCAGACGAACTTCGCCTGCAGCCCCGGCTCGACATCCGGCGGCATCCTGTGGAACTTGCGGTGCGCGATCTCGACGAGCTGGTCCCAGGTGAGCTTCCTGTCGGGCGCGCCCTTCAGCGCGACGTCGCCGCCGCGGTACTCGAGATCCTCGGGCGCGCATTCGAAATTGTGCGCGGCGATGGCGACGAGTGTCTCCCTGATTCTCTTCGCCGCGCCGGCGGCGGCCCCGCCCAGCATGATCGCCATGCGGCTGCCGACCGGGCTGTTCGAAGGCAGCGCCTGGAGCGAATCGGCGCGCACCACGCGCACCGAGGACGGATCGCGCTCGAGCACCTCACCGATCACCGTCGAGACCAGCGACTCGTGCCCCTGCCCCGAGCTCGAGGTGTTCATCACGCCGGTGACGCTCCCGGCGAGGTCGACCCGCACCAGGCACGAGTCCATCCAGGTGGTGGTCTCGTTCTTCGGGTTCAGCAGCACTTCGAACGCCGAGTTGCCGCCGGAAGGCTCCAGGCACGTCGAGATCCCGATGCCGGCGAGCTTTCCGCGCTTTCGCGCCTCGTCTCGGGCACGCACGAGCGCGGGATAGTCGATCGCGGCGAGCGCCTTGTCGAGCACGGCGTGGTAGTCGCCCGAGTCGTAGGTCGAGCCGCTCGGGATCGTGTAGGGGAACTGCTCCTTGCGGATGAGGTTCTTCCTGCGCAGCTCGATGCGGTCCATCGTGAGGAAATCCGCGACGCGGTCGACGCAGCGCTCCATCGCGAAATTCGTCGGCGACTGCCCGAACCCCCGCACCGCTTCCTGCGGCGTCTTGTTCGTAAGGACCGAGGTCGCGTCGTACTCGACCGCGGGGATGCGGTAGGGCCCGCAGATCGCGGTGATCGGCTTGCCGAGCTGGAAGGGCGCCCGGCCCGCATACGCGCCGACGTCGTCGACTGCGCGGATCTTCCACGCGCGCAGCGTGCCGTCCGAGTCGAACGCGACCTGCATGTCGAAGAAGCGGTCCGGGCCCTGCATATCGCCGCCGCGCATGTTCTCCAGGCGGTCCTCGATGAACCTCACCGGATGCCCGAGCTTCCTCGCGAGATAGCCGACGAGCACCGTGTGCTTCAGGCCCCGCTTCACGCCGTAGCTGCCGCCGACGTCGACGTCGTAATGGACGCGCACGGCGTTGCCCGGGAGGCGCAGCGCCCTGGCGACCTGGTCGGGGTACTTCGGCATCTGGATCGAGGCCCAGACGTCGAGGATCTCCGTTCCCGCGTTCCACTGCGCGGCGACGCCGAAGGTCTCGATCGGCACCGTGGCCGAGCGGCCCCAGGTCGCGCGGAACGCGAGCTTGTGCTGCGCCTTCGCAAAGGCCTCGTCGACCGGGCCCCAGACGAACCTCTTGTGCAGGATGACGTTCGAGCCGTGCGCGGGGTGGACGAGCGGCGCGCCGGCGGCCATGGCGCGCTCGGCGTCGATCACGTGCGGCAGCGGCTCGTACTCGACCTCGACCCGCTCGGCCGCGTCCTCGGCGAGCGCGCGCGTGTCGGCGACCACCGCCGCGACCCATTCGCCCGCGTAGCGCACGACGTCCTTCGCCAGCGCAAAGCGCGTGAGCCTGGGCGCGTCGACCCCGGTGGCGAGGGAATCGGTTCCTGCGCAGAACTCCTCGCCGGTCACGACCGCGAGCACGCCGGGCATCGCGAGCGCCGGCTTCGCGTCGATCGCGACGATGCGCGCAGAGGCGTGCGGCGAGGCGACGAGCGCCACGTGCTTCATCCCGGGAAGCGCGACGTCGGCGACGTAGCGGCCGCGCCCGGAGACGAAGCGCGGGTCTTCCTTGGTGCGGCGCTTCCTGCCGATGTAGCGGTACTCGCTCATTTCGCCCGGACGCGCCTGGCGGCCAGCTCCACCGCCTCGACGATCTGCTGGTAGCCGGTGCAGCGGCACAGGTTGCCGCCGATCGCGTCGCGGATCTGCTCCCCGGTGGGATCGGGGTTGGCATCGAGCAGGGCCTGCGCCGCGATCAGCATGCCGCTCGTGCAATAGCCGCACTGCAGTCCGTGGGTCTCGCAGAACGCGTCCTGGAGGGCGCTCATCGAGCCGTCGGGCTTCGCGAGCCCTTCGACCGTCGTGACGCGGTGCCCGTTCGCCTGTACCGCGTACATCAGGCAGGACCTCACCGGCTCGCCGTCGAGCATCACCGAGCAGGCGCCGCAGATGCCGTGCTCGCAGCCGACGTGGGTCCCCGTGAGGCGCAGCTCGTCCCTCAGCCAGTCGACGAGCGACATGCGCACGGGCACTTCGGCGGCGCGCCTCGCGCCGTTCACCTCGACCTCTATCGCATACAGGCGTTCGCTCATGCCGCCATCGCCCGGTCGCGTGCCTCGCGCAGCGCCCGCGCGGCGAGCACGCGCGCGAGGTGCCTGCGGTACTCCTTCGTCGCGTGCAGGTCGCTGCCGGGATCGGATTCCTTCGCTGCGTCCGAGGCGGCGCCGTCGATCGCCTCGTCGTCGAGCTTCGCGCCGACGAGGCGCGAGGCGATCTCCGGGAACGCGAGCGGCGTGCCGCCGACGCCGCCCAGGCCCAGGCCTGCGCGCGTGCAGCGGCCGCCGGGGTCGAGCGCCACCTGCGCCGCTGCGGCGACGACGGCGAAATCGCCGTGGCGGATGGCGATCTCGGTGAACGCCGAGCCCGTGCGCCCCTCGCCCCACGCCGGCCAGTGGATTGCCTCGAGGCACTCGTCGGGCTGCATCGATGTGCTCATCGGCCCGGCGAAGAATTTCCCGGCGTCCAGCGTGCGCGCGCCCTTCGCGGAGCGCAGGATCATCTTCGCGCCGAGCACGCGTGCCACCAGCGGCAATTCCGCCGCCGGATCGGCGTGCGCGACGCTGCCGCCGAGCGTGCCGCGGTTGCGTGTCTGCACGTGCCCCACCCAGGCGAGCGCCTGGCGCAGGAGCGGCACGCGCGCCGCGAGCGCATCGTCGCGCTCGACCGCGCACTGGCGTGCGCAGGCGCCAGTGCGGGCGCCGTCCTTCTCGACTGTCACGAACCTCAGCGCGGCGATCTCGTTGATGTCGACGAGAAACGCGGGGCGCACCAGCCGCATCGCCATCATCGGCACCAGGCTCTGCCCGCCCGCGATCAGCTTGGCCGAGTCGCCGTGCTTCGCGAGCAGCGCGCAGGCCTCGTCGAGCGACGCGGCGCGGGCGTATTCGAAGGGAGCGGACTTCAACGGAGGCCTCGAAGTGAGGCCGTATGATATATCGTTGACCCTGTCGATACACGATGCTCGACCTCGACGCCTATCTGCGAAGGATCCGGTACTCCGGCGAGCTGCGCGCGGACTCCTCAGCGCTCGCGGCGCTGCACCTCGCCCACGCGTCGTGCATCCCGTTCGAGAACCTCGACATCCTGCTGGGGCGGCCCGTCCGCCTCGACCTGGAAAGCCTTCAGGCCAAGATGGTGGGCGCGGAGCGCGGCGGATACTGCTTCGAGCAGAACCTGCTGTTCGCCGCCGTGCTCGAGCGCGTCGGCTTCTCGGTCACACCGCTCGCCGCCCGGGTGCGCTACCGCGCCCGCCGGGTCAACCCGCGCACGCACATGCTGCTGCTCGTGGCCTGCGGGGGAAGCTCGTGGATCGCCGATGTCGGTTTCGGACTGGAAGGCTTGCTCCAGCCGCTGCCCTTTGGCTCGGTGCAGAAAGTACGGCAGCACGGACGGACGTACCGGATCGTGCCGGAGGGTAAGCTGCACTGGACGCTGCAGATGCAGGCCTCCGGGGCCTGGACCGATCTCTACACCTTCTCGCTCGAGCCGCAGGTGCCGGCCGACTTCGAGATGGCCAACTGGTACACCTCGACTCATCCGGACTCGCCGTTCGTCCGCACCCTGATCGTCCAGGCGCTCAGCCCCGAGTCGCGCAGGTTCCTGCGCAACCGCGAGCTCACCGTCGACGACGGCCGGTCGGTCACCCGGCGGACGATCGGAGGAGACGACGAGCTGCTCGATGTTCTCGCTGAGCTGTTCGCGCTGAGGTTTCCCCGCGGAACGCGATTTCCCTTCAGGGATTCCTAGCCGGCGCGGCGCTCGCTCCGCCCGACGGCGGCCGCGGCGGCGAGCCCGACCGCGGCGCAGGCGAGCATCACCCACAGCACCGTGTCCCACGAACCGCCCCAGGTGACGCTTGCCGCGACGAGCGGCGGCGCCACGAAAATGCCGAGGTGGGTGACGTTGACGATGAGGCCCTGGATCGCGCCGATCTCGGCGGGCGAGCGCGCGTAGCGGATTCCGGCCGAGAGCGCCGCGGCCGGCACCGTCCCGGCGATCAGGCTGTAGAACACCGCGAGGGCGTAGCGCGCCGGATCGGGGAGGCCCGCGGCGAAGATGCCGACGAAGGCGAGGCTGGTGACGACGAACGTCGCCGCGATGATCCGGCCACGCGGGATGTCGCGCTGGATGAGCCAGCCTCCGAGGACGTTGCCGAAGCAGTTCACGAACACCGCGGCCGCGGTGAGAAGTGCCGCCGCGGCGCCACCGATGCCGCGCGTCTCCAGCAGATACGTCGGCAGCCACACCATCAGCGTCGTATGCTGGATCGCGTACATCGCGAAGGCGAGCCCGAGCAGCCAGGGTACCGGCTGCGAGAGCGAGGCCGCGAGGCTCGCGAGCGAGCGGCGCGTGCCCCGCGTCGCGCCAGAGTAGTGGCGGCGCTCCGATACGAGGAGCAGCGCGCACGCGCCGGCTGCCAGCGCGACCAGCAGCCACGCCCCGCGCCAGCCGAAGCGCTCGAGCAGCGGCGGGCTGGCGGCGACGATGAGGCTTACTCCGAGAGGCATGTAAGCCGACCACAGCCCGAAGGCTATGCCCATGCGAGCGGGCGCCGTGGCCGCGGCGATCAGCCCCGGAGCGGACACGATGACCGCGAGGAACCCCAGGCCCTCGAGGAGCCGCGACGCGATCAGCCCGCCCGCTCCCGAGGCGGCGGCGCCGAGCGCGCTGCCCGCGCCGATCGCCACCGTCCCCGATACGCAGAAGCGCAGCGCGCCGACGCGGTCGGCGAACACGCCGAAGACGATCGCGCCGCAGGCGGCGAGCGCGTTGAAGGCGGACACCAGCCAGCCCGCCTCGATGAGCGACAGCCCGAACTCGGACTTGAGCAGCGGCAGCGCCGGCGAGGCCTTGCCGAACGCGCAGGCGCCGACGACGCCCGCGAAGAGCGCCGCGAGCACGGCCGGCCAGCGCGTCGCGGCGGGTTTCTCTTCGAGTATCATACGCAGCGACTCGAAGGATACCCGGAGGGAAGAATGAAGGGGAGATCGATCGCCGCGATCGCGTTTTTCACCGTGCATGCTGCCGCGCAGGCGCAGTGGCCCACGAAGACCGTCAAGATCATCGTCCCGTTCACCGCGGGCAGCGGCACCGACATCATCGCGCGCACGGTGAGCGAGAAGCTCTCGCCCCAGGTCGGGCACCCGATCGTGATCGAGAACCGGCCGGGGGCGGGCGGCACCATAGGCGGGGCGATCGTCGCGAAGTCTGAGCCCGACGGCCACACGCTCTTCGTGCATTCCTCGTCGTACACGGTCACGCCGTCGACCTACACGGACCTGCCCTACGACACGCTGCGCGACCTCACCGGGATCACGCCGCTCGGCCTGCTGCCCAACGTGCTCGTGATGGCGCCCTCCAAGGGCATACGCTCGGTGAAGGAGCTGGTCGCGGCGGCGAAGGCGAAGCCGGGCTCCTTGAACTCGGCCTCCGTCGGCGTGGGCAGCGCCACGCACCTGAACGCCGAGCGCTTCCGCCTGGGCGCGGGCATCGACACGGTGAACATCCCGTTCAAGGGCTCGCCCGAGGCGCTCACCGAGATCATGACCGGGCGCGTGGATTTCTATTTCTGCCCGGTCAACGCGGTGCTGCCGCTGCTCAAGGACGGCAAGCTCGTCGCGCTCGCCGTCGGCAGCACCAGGCGCTCGGTCGCGCTGCCCGACCTCCCCACGACGCTCGAGGCGGGGGTACCCAACTCGGACTACAACTTCTGGGTCGGCATGTTCGCGCCGGCGAAGACGCCGCGCGAGACGGTGAGCCGGATCTACCAGGAAACGGTCAAGGCGCTGCACTCCCCCGAGGTGCGCGAGAAACTCGCGCGGCTGGGCGCCGAGCCCATGGAATACACGCCGGAAGCCTTCAACGCCTACATCCGCGACGAGATCGCCGCCAACGCGGCGCTCGTCAAGGCCGCGGGAATCAAGATCGAGTAGCTACACGACGGCGCTTTTACACCACCGCAATGGCGCCGCCGACGAGCGCGGCGGCGACGAGCGCCGCCAGCATGACGCGGTGGCGCAGCAGCCGCCGCCAGAACCCGACCCGCCGCGGCGCCTTCGTCAGCAGCCTGCGGTCGGAGCGGGTGGGGTCGGTCAGCCGCCCGATCGCGTCGGCGCAGTCGAACCTGAACGACATCGGCAGCCGTGTTTCCGATCCGATTCCGGCGGTGGTCGGCGGGGGCAGGACGGCCTTGAGCGTCTCGGTGTCGATCCGCATCGTCTTGGTGGTTTCCCGCTGGATCTCCGCGGTCGCGGCGGCCTCCCGGTCGACCAGCTCGGCGAGCGCGGACCGCAGGTCCTGCGCGAGCTCGAAGGCGTCCTGGTAGCGCACCGCCGGGTCCTTCTTGAGCGCGCGCTCGACCACGAAATCGAGCATCGCCGGGACCTCGCCATTCAGGCGGCTGGGCGGCGGCGGCTGGAAGTTCGCCACCGCGTGGAAGATCTGCGGCGTGTCCTCCCCCTCGAAGAGCTTCGACTGCGTGAGCATCTCGTAGAGGACGACGCCGAGCGAGAAGATGTCGGAGCGGTGGTCGACCGGCGAGCCCGAGACCTGCTCGGGCGACATGTACTTGGGCGTGCCGAGCACGAGGCCGGTGCTCGTCTTGTGGTCTGAGGCGCGCATGCGCGCGATGCCGAAGTCCATGATCTTCACCTGCTCGTGCGGCAGCAGCATGATGTTGCTTGGCTTGATGTCGCGGTGGACCACACCGTGCTCGTGGGCGTACCCCAGGCCTTCGGCGACCTGCTCGGCGATGTGCACGGCCTCGGGGACGCTGATCGAGCCCTCCTTCATGCGGGTGCGCAACTCCTTTCCCTTCAGGAACTCCATCGCCATGTACGCGACATCGCCTTCCTGGCCGAAGTCGTAGACGGTGATGATCTGCGGGTGGGACAGCCGCCCGGCGGCCTTGGCCTCGAGGAAGAAGCGCTTCTGGTACTCGGTCTTGCCCTCCGCGTCGGCGGAGAGGATCACGGTCTTCAGCGCGACCGTGCGGTCGAGCGCGGGGTCCTCGCCCTTGTAGACGACCCCCATCGCTCCGCGCCCGAGCTCGCTCAGGATCTTGTAGCGGCCGAGCTTGGCGAGCTCCAGCTTCTTCTTGGCCACGGCTAGAGCCCGATTCTCTCGCGCAGCCCGCGCAGCCAGGTCTCGCGCTGCTTCGCCGACATCCCGACCTTTCCCATCGCCGCGTCGAGCACCTTCTGGTGCCCGCCGGTCGCGGCGCGCGCGCCGATCCCGGCGCCGACGAGCGCGATCGCCGCCACGAGGCCGAACGCGAAGAGGCGCCTGCGCCTGCGGCCGGCCGCCGCCTTGTCGGGGTAGAACAGCTCGTGCGTGCGGAGCCCCGCGTCGGTGAACACGCCCGCGGGCGCGAGCCCCGCTTCGAGGGCGGGCGACGCGTCGGCGAGCGCGTCGCGGAACGAGCGCGAGATCAGCACGCGCGTCGATGCGGCGAACTCCGCGACGCTCGCTGCCACGGCGATGCCGTCCCCGGTCATGCCGTCGGGCCCGCTCTTGCCCGAGGTCACCTGCAGCGCGCCGTGGTTGATGCCGATCGACAGGGGCAGGCCGGCCGCCGCGGCGGTGAGCGAGCGCTGGGCGAGGCGCAGGGCGCCTTCGGGGTCGGCGAGCACGGCGATCGCGACGCCGTCGGCGGCGTCGAGCGCGATCCAGCCGGCGTGCGGGAGGTCGGCCGTGGTGACCGCGACCACGGCCTCGAGCTGCGCGCGCATGCGCGCCTGCTCCTGGGCCGGCCTGCGCGCGAACTCCTGCACCTTCAGGAAGACGACGCTGGCGAGGTTCGCAGCGGCGTTCGGAGAATTCATCGGGATCGAGCGAAAAGTTCCGCGATCTTACCGCTTGTTCGAGCGCTGCGCTTACAATCTCCCGACACGGAGGATCCGATGACCGAGCTCAAGGCCGTTAGCCTCAAGGAGGTTTCCGAGGGCATCGCGAAGAGCGTCAAGCCGGTGAGCATCCTGTGGCAGGCCCCCGACACCATCGCCTTCGTCGCGCGCGGGCGGGCGGGGCGCAGCGAGTTCCATTCCGACCCGAGCGACGAGGTCATGTACATGATCAGGGGCGAGATGAACCTCCACTATCTCACGGGGGAGGGAGAGGAGAAGGTGGCGGTGGTGCGCGAGGGCGAGATCATCTACTGCCCCGCCGGCGTGCGCCACTCGCCGCGCTTCTCCCCGCAGGCCTTCCTGCTGGTGCTCGAGCGGAAGCGCAGGCCCGAGGAGAAGGACCGCTTCTTCTGGTACTGCGCGAAGTGCCGCTCGCCGCTGTACGAGGCGGTGCGGCACGTCGCCGACTACCGCGAGGACCCGGTGTCGCGCGTCTACGAGGAGTTCTACTCCGAGGAGAAGCGCCGCACCTGCGGCAAGTGCGGCCACGTGACGCCGCGGCCGGCGTAGCCTACATCCGCAGCACGCGCTCGGCGTTGCCGTGCGCGATCTTCTCGCGGTCGGCGTCGCTGATCGAGAGCTTCTTCAGGAACCCGATCCCGGTCGTGTTGGCCTCGTAGGGCCAGTCGACGGCGAAAAGGATGCGGTCCGCGCCGAGCGCGAGCAGAGTGCACAGGAACGCGGGCTCGTACCAGTTGCCGCTGGTCGTGACGAGGAGGTTGTCGCGCAGGTACTCGATCGGCTCGCGCTTCAGGCCGCGGCGCTTGGCCGCGCGCGCGGTGTGGTCGTTCAGCCGGTG
>Ga0187774_10000079_pt1 | contig 31082 bp, 33 predicted proteins | sample 0216_BV02_MP05_2_FD_133152 | JGI IMG/M metagenome (GOLD analysis project Ga0187774, IMG submission 133152) | Tropical peat soil microbial communities from peatlands in Department of Meta, Colombia - 0216_BV02_MP05_20_MG | ecosystem: Environmental > Terrestrial > Soil > Wetlands > Peat | place... | reverse complement strand
CGGATCGAAAAGGAAAGTCTGCCTGGGCTTCAGGCGCACCGCCTCGCCCGGGCGGAAGGCGTGCCGCTCGCGCACGACCGCGGTGACGTCGACGCCGTCGACCTTGCAGTAGATCTGGGTGTCGGCGCCGGTGGGCTCGACCACGACCACCTCGGCCGCGAGCCCCTCTTGGGCGATGTCGAGGTGCTCGGGGCGCACGCCGACGAGCACGTCGCGGCCGTTGCGCCGCTCGGGCAGGAAGTTCATCGCCGGCGAGCCGATGAAGCCGGCTACGAACAGGTTCGCCGGGTCGTCGTAGAGCTCGAGCGGCGAGCCTATCTGCTCGACGCGCCCCGAGTTCATCACCACGATCTTATCGGCCATGGTCATCGCCTCGATCTGGTCGTGGGTGACGTAGACCGACGTCGTCTTCAGCCGCTGGTGCAGCGCCTTGATCTCGGTGCGCATCGCGACCCTGAGCTTCGCGTCGAGGTTGGAGAGCGGCTCGTCGAACAGGAACACCTGCGGCTTCCTCACGATCGCGCGGCCCATCGCGACGCGCTGGCGTTGGCCGCCCGAGAGCTGGCGCGGGTAGCGCCTCAGGTACTCCTGAAGCCCGAGGATCTGCGCCGCCTCCTCGACGCGCACGCGCGTCTCCTCCTTCGACTCGCCGGCGAGCTTCAGGCTGAACGCCATGTTGTCGAACACGCTCATGTGTGGGTAGAGCGCGTAGTTCTGGAAAACCATGGCGATGTCGCGCTCCTTGGGCGCGACCGAATTCACCACCTTCGCGCCGATCGAGATCGCGCCGGCCGAGATCTCCTCGAGGCCCGCGATCATGCGCAGCAACGTCGACTTTCCGCAGCCCGAGGGGCCGACCAGCACGCAGAACTCGCCGTCCTCGACTGCGACGTCGACCCCGTGCAGGACCTCGGTCGAGCCGAAGCTCTTCTTCACGCCGGAGAGGGTGACCGATGCCATGAGAAGGATCTCGGGGGGCGAGGGCAGGTTAGCGGCGCCAGCGGTGGCGGTCAAGTTGTGACCGATGACTTTGGCGTAGACTTCAGAGTATGCGTTCGCCGGTGCTTGGACTGCTGCTTCTGGGAATCGCCGCGAGCGCCGCGGCCGAGGAAGCCACGTTCTCGGTCCGGCAGCTCACGCCGGAGACGGCGCTCGCGCTCGCGCAGGCGGCGCTGGAGCGCTGCCGCAAGCAAGGCTTCCAGGTCACGGTCGCGGTGGCCGACCGCGGCGGGGTCGTGCAGGCGCTGCTGCGCGACCGCTTCGCCGGCCCGCACACCGTCGACACCGCGATCGGCAAGGCCTGGACCGCGGTGTCGTTCCGCATCAGCACGCTCGAGCTCATGGAGGACACGGCGCCGAACAAGCCGGCGAGCGGCGTTCGCAACCTTCCGCGCGTCGTCGCGGTCGGCGGCGGCGTGCCGATCGAGGCGCAAGGCTCCATTCTCGGCGCGGTCGGCGTGTCGGGCTCGCCGAACGGGACGAACGACGACGCGTGCGCCCGGGCCGGAATCAAGGCGATCGCAGAGCGGCTCGAATTCTGAGCGTGCAACCGAAGAAGATCCTGATCACCGGCGCGGCGGGAGACGTGGGCGGCCACTTGCGCCGCGAGCTCGCCGGGCGCTACGCCCTCAGGCTCTCCGACATCCGTCCCGTCGCCGACCTCGCGCCCGGTGAGGAATTCATCCGGGGCGACTGCGCCAGCCTGCGCGACATGCTCAAGGCGACGAAGGGCGTCGAGGCGGTCGTGCATCTCGGCGGCTTCTCGGTCGAGGGCTCGTGGGAGACGATCCTGCGCGCCAACATCGTCGGCACCTACAACGTGTTCGAGGCGGCGCGGCGCAACGGCGCGCGGCGCATCGTATTCGCGTCGAGCAACCACGCGGTCGGCTTCTACGACCGCGACGAGACCATAGACCACCGTGTCTATCCCAAGCCCGACAGCCGCTACGGCGTGTCGAAGGTGTTCGGCGAGGCGCTCGGCAGCCTCTACGCCGACAAGTACGGCATGGAAGTCGTGTGCATGCGCATCGGCAACGTCAACCCGAAGCCCATGGACAAGCGGCGCCTGTCGATCTGGCTGTCGCCGCGCGACCTCGCTCAGCTCGTCTCCATCGCGGTCGACCGGCCGGGGATCCGCTTCGAGATCGTCTACGGGGTGTCGGGCAACCGCCGCAGCTGGTACGACAACGCCAACGCCGAGCGGCTGGGCTACAAGCCGCAGGACGACAGCGAGGCATGGGCCGAGGAAGTTCTGGCGAAGACGATACCGGGAGCCGACCCGCGCACCGAGAAATACCAGGGCGGCACCTTCGTCCTCGCCGAAGACGGCGGCGACCCGACGCGGGCGCCGGTGAAGCCGCAAAGGCCGGGGAGGAAGAAGTGAGGTTTTCCGCCGACAAGGCGAGCTTCCCCGGCGCGGTGCTGGTGACCGGCGCAGGCGGCTGCATCGGCAGCTGGGTGCTCTCGCTGCTCGCGCGCGCGGGAGTCCCCGCGTGCGCCTTCGACCTGTCGGAGGACAAGCGCCGGCCGCGGCTGCTGATGGAGGAAAAGGATCTCGCGAAGATCGCCTGGCGCACCGGCGACATCTCGGACAGCGGCGCGTTCACCCGCGTGGTGGAGGAGGTGAAGCCCTGCGCGATCATCCACCTCGCCGCGCTGCAGGTGCCGTTCTGCAAGGCGGATCCCGTGGCGGGCGCGAAAGTGAACGTGGTCGGGACGGTGAACGTGTTCGAGGCGGCGCGCAAGCTCGGGATCAAGCGTCTCGCCTACGCGAGCTCGATCGCCGCCTACGGCGCGATGGACGAAGGGCTCGGCGCGATGCACACGCTCTACGGCGCGTACAAGCACTGCGACGAACAGATCGCGCTCGTCTACTCGGGAGACTGGGGGGTGCACAGCGTGGGCATTCGGCCCGGCGTCGTCTACGGCGTCGGGCGCGACCAGGGGCTCACCTCGAAGACGACGGTCGCGATCCTCGCCGCCGCCGCGGGCAAGCCCTACGACGTGCCTTTCTCGGGCGGCGTCTCCTGGCTGTATGCGGGGGAGGTCGCGAGCGCCTTCATCCGCGCAGTCGCGCGCGAGCGCACCGGCGCGCCGGTGTTCAACATGAACGGAGTGCACGCGCCGGTCGAGAAGGGCCTGGCGATCCTCAAGGAAATCGCGCCGCAGGCGAAGATCACGTCCTCGGGAGACGCGCTCGCCTTCCCCATGCACCTGCCCGACGCGCCGCTGCGCGAGTTCCTCGGCGACTACGACACAGCGAGCCTCGCCGAGGGGATACGCGAGACCTACGACGCGTTCCGCGCCCTGCTTCAGACTTCGAAGATAGCCTTCACCGCGCCTTGAACTAGCTCCTGCAAAGGCCCTTCGGCTGCCAGTCGTGCGCCAGAGTCGATGCGGGTTTCGCGGTTTCGTGCAGGATCAGTACCAGCGCGCGCCGCTGCTCGGTGCCGGTCGCGGTCAGGTGCATCGGGGGTCCTCCGGGCACGATCACGTACTGCCCGCCCGCGCGCCCGATCTGCTTTCCCTCGGGGTTTCAAGACAGGTTTCTCCGGCGACCGTATACCACGCTTCCGGCCCGCTGTGACGGTGCGGCGGGGCGGTCATCCCGGGCGTGAATATCGCTTCCATGTACTGGGCCGAGTATTCCTCGCCTGCCTTCACGGGCAGCGGACCGATTTCGGCGACGCGCTCGCCGCCTTGGGCTTTCCAGCCCGCCTGCTCCACCGTCAAGAGCCAGATCTTTCCCAGGGACTCGAGGACGGTCCCGCGCGGGGTCTTGGCGGCTTCGGCAGCGGCGCGGGTCGGGTACGTATCCAGATGCCAGAAGACTTGCGATTGCGGCAGCACACCCAGCGTAGTCTGCGTCATGATCCAGCAACCGATCTCGTTGTTGCGCTCGCTCACCCACTTGCACGCGCCGCCGGCCACGGGCTGTGCCGGCAGGACGATCGGCATCGTCGCCATCGATAGCGCAAGCAGCCCCAGCCACGTGTGCCTCGACGTCAGTGCGGTTACGCTCGAAATCATGAATCGCCTCCTTTGTCTGGCGCGCGCAAGCGCGCGGCTCATCGCCAGCTACCGGTAGTTGTGATGGAGGTGGGGTTCGTCCCCGCCGGCACAGTAGCCGTCGCCATCGGCGTCAGACTTCCATCGCTGCCAACGGCGTACTGCGAGACGTTGCCGGCGCCGTTCGCCACATACGCGAAGCGGCCCGAGGGGTCAATGGTGACGGAGCGGGGACCCGTCCCCGCTGGCACCGTCGCGGTGGCCATCGCTGACAGGGCGCCGTCGGCTCCGATGATGTATTGCGAGACGGTGTAGCCCGCCAAGTTCGCCAGGTAGGCGTAGCGACCCGAAGGATCGACAGCGATCGATTCGGGATCATCCCTTGTCGGTACGGTTGCCGAATTCATCAGGTTGAGGGCGCCGTCGGCGCCGATGGTGTACTGGGAGACCGTGCTGTCAGACTCGTTCGTCACGTAGGCGAACCGGCCGGAAGGATCGACGGCGATGGAGCTGGGCACTTGCCCTGTCGCCACGGTCGCGGGGGTGGTGGCGTCCAGCGCGCCGTCGGCGCCGATGGTGTACCGGGTAACCATTTTGTCAGATGACATCACGTAGGCGAACCGGCCAGACGGATCGACGGCTACAGCGCCGGGGTGTCCCGTCGGTACGGTTGCCGGACTCATCGGTGTGAGGGCGCCGCTGGCTCCGATGGTGTATTGCAAGATAGTACTGTCGGTGAAGTTCGCTACGTACGCGTACCGGCCGGAAGGATCCACGGTGATAGAGTGTGGGGTCGTCCCCGCTCCTACCGTCGCGGGGATCGCGGTGGCCAACACGCCGTTACTTGCGACGGTGTACTGCGAGATGTCGCCGCCGCGGTTCACGACGTAGGCGTACCGGCCGGAAGGATCGACGGTGACGGATTGGGGATTCGTCCCCGTCTTCGCTGTCTCGTTGGCCATGAGACTCAGGGCGCCGTCAGCTCCGATGGTGTATTGCGAGACGGTATCGTCCCCGTAGTTCGCTACGTACGCGTACTTGGGCACTGCTATGACCGAGGTCCCGCGGATGATCGCGATGTTATTGGGACCGGCCCGGCTCGTCAGAACTGCCGGGGTCAGCGGGGTGAGGGCGCCATCGCTGCCGAGAGCGTAGTGCACGATGTGGTCGTCGCCATTCGTCACATAGGCGTAGCGGCCCGAGGGATCGACGGTGACGGATTGGGGATTCGTCCCCGCTTCCACCATCGCGGGGTTCATGACTTTCAGGCCGCCGTCGGCTTCGATGGTGTACTGCGAGACGGTGCCACCGCCGTTTGCCACATAAGCGTAGCGGCCGGAGGGATCGACGGTGACATATTGAGGTTTCGTTCCCGCTGGCATTGAAGCCGGAACCATGGGCTCCAGGGCGCCGTTGGCACCGATGGCGTACTGCGAGACGGAGCCGCTGTTCACGTTCGCCACGTAAGCGTAGCGACCCGAACGATCAACCGTGACGGCGAAGGGACCGAGCTCCGTCGCCGCGGTCTCGGGGGCCATGGGCTTCAGGGCGCCGTTGGCTTCGATGGTGTACTGCGAGACGGAGCCGCTGTTGCCGTTTGCCACATAGGCGTAGCGGCCCGAGGGATCAACGGCGACGGAGATGGGATTCATCCCTGCCGCCACCGCCGCAACAGGATCCATGGGCTTCAGGGCACCGTTGGCTCCGATGGTGTACTGCGAAACCGTGCTGCCGGCGAAGTTCGCCACGTAGGCGTAGCGGCCCGAGGGATCAATCGTGACGGCGACGGGACCCAAGTCTGCCGGCACGGTCGCGATGGCCATGGGTTTCAAACTTCCATCGCTGCCGATGTTGTACTGCGAGATGTTGGCGTCGCCGCCGTTCGCGACGTAAGCGTAGCGGCCTGAAGGATCGGTCGTGACGGAGCGCGGCGCCTTTCCCGCCGCCACCACCCCGATCCACTTCAGCCGCCCGGTGGCGGCATCGACGACATAACTCGACACGCTCTTGTCGCCGGTGTTGGCCACGAAGGCGAAACGAGGACCGGTCGGAGCGCCGGCGCCTCCCCCACCACCCCCACCACCGCCGCTACATGCGGCGAGCACGAGCGCCGCAAGGACAAGAACCCGCAACACGATTGGAAATGTCTTCATGGGCCTGCTCCGCTCGTGTTTCGAACGCTTGCTACTAACGCAGCGCGGTCGTCACGTTTCCCGAGTCCGATGAGAGGATGGCGAAGATGGTCATCCCCAGGCTTATTCCCATGACGTGTCCGCCCTCCCGCTTGGTCTCATTGGGCTCGAGCGCGAGCGAGCGCTGCAGCGCCGCGTCGAGGCTCGCCTTCCGCTCCGGGTGAAGGTGAACGAGGATGTAGTGCGCCGCGGAGGCGGCTGCGGCCTCGCTCGACGCGCCGAGCGGCGCGGGCGGCGTCACCAGGAACCGCGACGGGCGCTTGGCTTCGTTGTAGTTGATGGTCTCGGACATGGCCATGTTCACCATGGCCATGACGCTCGACTCCTCGTAGGCGCGGTACTTCCCGGAGGCCGTCACTGTGTCGAGGGCGATCGTGTTCCAGTCCGCGATGACGTCGGCGCGTGCGAGCGGCACGCTTGAAAGCAGCGCGAATGCAGCGATTGCAGACTTGAGCGCATTCATCGTCTTCTCCTTTTGCGTAGCCGGAGATCGATCCGGTGATTTCAATATCCACGCAACCGCCGCGAAACGATATTGGCCAGGCGGCGTAAACCGCTTGACCAAGGGAATAGGCGCTTGGGCGCGCGTTGGCGCTTAGATCGCTGAGGGGAACCGACTACTGCGCTCGCGCGGCGGAGACGATTCCCGGAAGTTCCGCGAATGCATCCATGCCGATCAATCGATCGTGGCGCCCGAAGCCTTTACGGCCCGGGACCATTTGGCTATCTCGACATCGATGAACGCGGCAAATTGCTCGGGCGTGTCGCCGGCGGGTTCGACGCCCTGGTTCGCCAGAATGTCGCGGACTTCCTTCGTCTCCAGCGCCTTCACCGTCTCGGCGTTCAACCGCGCGACCATCTCGGCCGGCGTGCCGCGCGGAGCGAGGAGGCCGGTCCAGGCGCTCCATTCGAAGTCCGGCAAGCCGGCTTCGGCGGTGGTGGGTACGTCCGGCAACTGCGGTGCACGTCTCGCGCTCGCAACCGCGAGCGGTTTGATCTTGCCGGCACGAATCTGACTTTGCATCGGCGCAAATTGCTCGATCGTTATCTGGACGTCGCCCGTCACCAATCCGATGATCTCCGCCTGCAAGGCTTTGTAGGGGATATGAACCAGGTCTAGTCCCGTCGCCGTCTTGAACGCTTCGCAGATAATGTGGGGCGGAAGGCCGTTTCCCGGGGAACCGTAGTTAATCTGCCCGGGCTTCGAGCGGGCGAGCTGGATGAACTCCCTCAGCGACGCCGCCGGCACGGAGGCATTCACCACGATCACGAACGACGCGATCCCGACGAGGCTGACCGGCGTGAAGGACGTGCGGGAATCGTACCCGGCGTTGGGATACAAGCTGGGCGAGGACGCGAGCGAGCCGGTGGAGCCGAGGAGGAGGGTGTAGCCGTCCGGCAGCGACTTTGCCGCCGCAGCCGCGCCAAGCGTGCCACCCGCGCCGGGGCGGTTCTCCACGACCATCTGCTGCCCCAGGCCTTCGGAGAGCTTCTGCGCGAGAACGCGGCCGGCGATATCGGGCGATCCGCCGGCGGGGAACGGGACGATCAGCTTGACAGGCTTCGTCGGATACTGCGCCGAGGCCGAAACCGATGCGAGACCGAACGCAATTGCGAACGCGCTGAGGATATTCTTCATGGGCCTGCTTTGATCATATTGCGAGCCCGAAGCCGATCACTTCGGCGGCGCCGGCCAAGTGATGTAAGGCGGCTTCGGTTCCTGATCCGGCGGCAGAAACGCCTGCGCCGCTTCGCCCGCCGGCCCGAGTTGTTTGATGAAGCGGTACATCGCGCGCAGGTCCGCGGCCGAGGTCTCATTGACGCTATAGAACGGCATCGGGCCGCGCGCGCGGAAAGTCTTCGCGTACTTGACCCACTGCGCCTCGCTCATGTCTTTCAGGGTGAGCCGCAGATTGGAGGCGTAGGCCGTACCCCACGGTCCGCGGAAACCGAGCGGCCCGCTGCCGAGCAGCCAGTCCTTCTCGGGAACCTTGCCTTCTTTGGCCGCATAGCCGGCGGTATGGCAGTTGTTGCAATGACCGGTGATGACCATGTAGCGGCCGCGCTCGATCTGTTTCGTGCTCGGTGCCTTGTCGGTGGCGTACGCGACGCCGCTCGCGGCGACGATCGCGATGATCGCACTCGACGAATACAGCTTCCGCGTGCAACTCATGGGGCCTCCTTCCCGAGTGAACCTGCGAAACGATCCCGCTGCAATAGCCTGTCCCTGCGTCAAAGGTCCGCCACGAGCGCAGTCGCCCACCACACCAAAAAGAAGAGGCCAGCGAGCAGCGCGGCGGAGGCGACGAGTCGCACGGCGAGGGAATCGCCCGCGCAACGCGCCAACATGCGTAGTCCCGCGCGTCGAACGACCGCCGCGACGCTCCGGGCAGGCATCGCGGCCATTCCCTCGCTCCTCGCTGACTGAGAGGCCGTGACAAGAAACGCTTTCATGTTTGAGCCTTCGATTAGGTCTGCGACGCCAGTCGCCGTAGCGGCGAGTATCGGCAGGCAAGGCTTCAGGCGATATTGCCCAGGTGGCTTAGTACGACTGGCTAATGCGGGCGGGAAAATTCCCGAGTCCTGCGCGTGGTCGGCAGGTGAAGGGGTTACCGCTCAGTCACCGACAGAAAAACCCTCGCGATGCAGCGCAACGATCGCTTCTGTCCGGTTCATCACTCCCAGGGACCGCAGGATCGGCTGCAGATGGGCCTTCACGGTAGAGGCCGAGATGCCGAGGTCGCGGGCGATCTGCTTCACGGGGCGTCCCTTCACCATCAGCGCGCACACGTGCTGTTGGCGCGGAGTGAGCCCGAGCTCGGAAAGCTTGCGCAAGGGCCGCGAGACGGGCTCCGAAGGCGCAGGCCGTGCGCTTCGCCGGCCGCGCAGAACGCTGGCCGGCACGTAGATGCCGTTCGCGAGCACCAGCCGCAGCGCCTGCTGCAGGACCGCGGGGGAGGATGTCTTCGGAATGAAGCCCATGGCTCCGGCATCGAGCGCGGCGGTGACAATGTCGGCGTCTTCCGTAGCGGAGAACACCACCACCGGTGGACAAGGCTCGACCGACTCGCGAAACGCGATCAGGGTCTGCACGCTCGAGCGGTCCGGCAGCGCCAGGTCGAGCAGCACGAGATCGAACGAGTCCGCGGGGCCGGCCGCCTTTGCGGCTCGCACCGCTTCCTGAAGATTGGCCGCCTCGACGAAGTCGGTGGCGGGATCGAGATCGACCAGACAGCTGCGCACTCCGGCGCGCATGACCGGGTGATCGTCGACGATCAGGATCTTCACGACGGCTCCTCCCCCGGAGCGAGGACCGCGACGAGGCGCTTGTAGAGCTCGTCGGCGGCGAGCGGCTTCTTGACGACCGGGTGGGCGGCGCGCGCCGCGTCCAGCTCGTCCCGGCCCAGCTCCTCGCCGGTCACGATGACGGCGGGCGTCCGCTCGCAAGTATACTCGCGCACCGCGGCGATCGCCTCCAGGCCGGTCTCCCGCGCGCCGAGGCGGTAGTCGGTGATGACCGCGTCCGGAAACCGGATCTCCTCTTCCAGCCTCGTCCGCACTTCCCCGACCGAGGCCGCCGAGGCGGTGCGGCAGCCCCACTCGCGCAGCAGCGCCTCGGCACCGAAGCGGACGTCGGCCTCGTCGTCGACGATCAATATGAACTTGTCCGCGAGCGTGGTCGCAGTACTTGCGTCGGCGCCGTCGCGCTGTCCCGCCGCGGGGAGATAGCCGGCGAAGGGCACCTCCAGCCCGAACCACGATCCGCGTCCAGGCGTGGAAACCACTTTCGCTTCGGAGCCGAGCAGGCGAGCGAGCCGTCTCACGATCGAGAGGCCCAGGCCCAGCCCTTCGCTGCGATCGCGCGGGCGGCCGCCGACCCGGACGTACTCCTCGAAAACCCGCTCCCGGTCTCCGGGGGCGATCCCGATTCCCGTGTCCCATACGCCGATCGCGAGCCGCTCGCCCCGCCGGCGGCACCCGACGAGCACTCCGCCCCTGCTCGTGTACTTGATCGCGTTCGAGACGAGATTGCGCAGCACGCGCTCGAGCAGCGCGGCGTCCGTCCGCACGATCGCGCGCGAGGGAAAGACCTTCAGCGCAAGCTGCTTGGAAGCGGCTTCCGGCGCGAAATGAACTTCGATCGAGTCGAGGATCGCTCGCAGCGGAACCGGCTCGATCGCGGGCCGCACCGCTCCCGAGTCGAGCTTGGAGAGATCGAGGATGGCGTTGAAGAGATTGTCCATCACCGCCACCGAGCGCTCCAGGCGCTGCGTCACCTCCTGCTCCTGTCCGCCTGCCACGCGCGACTTCAGCATCCCCGCGAGCAGGCCGATGGCGTGCATCGGCTGGCGCAGGTCGTGGCTCGCGGCGGCGATGAACCGCGTCTTGGCGCGCTCGGCGCGCTCGGCGGCGAGGGTCTGCTCCTGCAATTGCAGTCCTCGTGCCTCGAGCGCCGCCACCAGGCGTTCGTTGCGCATCGTGAGCTGCATCGTGCGCACGAAGTCGCGATTGATCCTGATCGCCAGGCTGTAGGCGGCAAAGACAGCCGCCACCCCGCCCAGCATCAGCACCTTGGGCAGCACCCCCGCGAGCGGTGCTAGCCCCGCCAGGTACATAAGCAGCATCGGCGTCAGCGCGAGGGCGATCGCGGGACGATATCCGGACAGCTTCATGCTGCCCAACGGCGCCGCGACGTACACCCACAGCGAAAGAATCAGGGCAACTTCCACGTCGTGACCGGACGACGCAGGCAGGAGGAAGATCGGACCGGCCCCCATCAGCGAGAGGGTGCAGATCTGCGGCAGCAGAAACCATTTCAGCCACCCATGGACCGCCTTATCGTCCGGCTTTGCTCCGGCGTAGGCGGCCCAGGCAAGCCACCGCGCGATGCTGGTCGCGACGATCGATGCGGCCCACAACAAAAGCACGGAATGCTCCTCGGGCAGGAACTGCCAGAGCGCCGCCGCGACGAGTGAGACACCCACAATAACGATCAGCGGAAAGAAAACCGGCGCGTTTTCGATATACAGCCGGATTTGGCGCACGCCGAGCGCTTCGTCGTCGATGCCGCCCTCGGAGTTCTCCGATAGCACGGGTCCGGTCCGCCCTGTGGGTCGCGACTTCGTAGTATGGACCAGATCGGAACCGGCATGAAACCGGGACGAAAGAATCCGGCCAATTGAGGTAGATTTACGTTTCCAGACCAAAAGGGGAGCACCATGCGTCCGATCGCAAGCCTCGTCCTTGTCCTGTTCGCCGCGGCAGCCCAGGCCAGGGAATTCCGCGCGGCCGACATCCAGCCGGACGACTACCCGACCGTGCTCGCCGTGCGCTACATGAGCGACATCATCAAGCAGAAGACCGGCGGCAAGGACTCGATCAAGGTGTTCTCGGGCGGGGCCCTGGGCGGCGAGAAGGACACGATCGAGCAGGTGAAGATCGGCGCGCTCGACCTCGTGCGCGTCAACGTGGCGCCGATGAACAACATCTGCCCAGAGACCATGGTCCCGACGATGCCGTTCCTGTTCCGCTCGAAGGAGCACATGCGCAAGGTGCTCGACGGTCCGGTCGGCGACCAGATCCTCGCGGCGTGCGCGCCGCAGGGCTTCGTCGGCCTCGCGTTCTACGACAGCGGCGCGCGATCGCTGTATACGGTGAAGAAGCCGGTGCGCAGCTTCGCCGACATGAAGGGGCTGAAGGTCCGCGTGCAGCAGTCCGATCTGTGGGTGGCGCTGGTGCAGGCGATGGGCGCGAACGCGACGCCCATGCCCTACGGCGAGGTCTACACCGGGCTGAAGACCGGAGTCATCGACGCGGCCGAGAACAACTGGCCTTCCTACGACACCGCGCACCACTACGAGGTCGCGAAGTTCTACACGCTGACCGAGCATTCGATGGCGCCGGAGCTGCTCCTCATCTCGAAGAACGTCTGGGACCGGCTCTCGCCCGAGGAGCAGAAGATCTTCCGCGCGGCGGCGAAGGAGTCGGTGCCCTACATGCGCAAGCTCTGGGACGCGAAGGAGACCGCCTCGCGCGCCATGGTCGAGAAGGCCGGCTCGCAGGTGATTGCCGTCGACAAGAAGCCGTTCCAGGACGCGATGAAGCCGGTGTACGACAAGTTCATCACCGATCCCAAGCTGAAGGACATGATCAGGCGGGTACAGCAGACGAAGTAGCCTATCCATGCTGGCCCGCTTCTGCGCCGCGACCGCCAAGCTGTGCCTGATGGCGGCCGTGGCCGGCCTCGCCGCGATCGTCGCGGCGGTGCTCGTCCAGGTGTTCGGCCGCTACGTCCTCAACGACACGCCGACCTGGGCCGAGGCCCTGGCGATGCTGCTCGTGCTCTACGTCACCATGCTCGGCGCCGCGGTGGGCGTGCGCGACGCCGGCCACATCGGCATGGAATCGCTGCTGGTGCTGGTCCCCGAGAGGCTGCGCCTGCGGATCGAGCTGCTGATCCACGTGCTCGTCGCGGCGTTCGGCGCGATGATGGCGTGGGACGGAGCGTTCCTCGCGTGGTCGGTGCACGACTACCGCATACCGACGCTGGGCATCTCCGAAGGGCTCAACTACGTCCCGATCGCGGTCGCGGGCGCGCTCATCCTGCTTTTCTCGATCGAGCACGTCATCGCGCAGCTGCGCGGCGAGGACGTGGTCCCCGCGTGGCACTGACCATACTCGCGGTCTCGTTCGCGTTCTTCCTCCTGCTCGGCGTTCCGGTGGCGTTCGCCATCGGCCTCTCCGCCGTCTGCACCATCCTGTACGAAGGCCTGCCGCTCGCGGTCGTGTTCCAGCAGATGCGCGCGGGGATGAACATCTTCTCCTTCCTCGCGATCCCGTTCTTCATCTTCGCCGGCGAGCTGATGCTGCACGGCGGCATCGCCGACCGCATCGTGCGGTTCGCCAAGGCGCTGGTCGGCCACATCCGCGGCGGCCTGGGGATGTCGAACGTCGTCGCCTGCACGCTCTTCGGCGGGATCTCCGGCTCGGCGGTGGCCGACGTCTCGGCGATGGGCGCGGTGATGATCCCGATGATGAAGAAGGAGGGCTATCACGCCGACTACGCGGTGAACGTCACCACGCACGCAGCGCTCGTCGGCGTGCTGATGCCGACCAGCCACAACATGATCATCTACTCGCTCGCCGCGGGCGGGAAGGTGTCGGTCGCCGCGCTGATCCTCGCCGGGGTGCTGCCGGCGATCATCCTCACGGCGTGCAATCTCGCCGCGGCGTACTGGGTAGCGATCAGGCGCGGTTATCCCGCGGGGGCCTTTCCGGGCTGGGACGCCGTGTGGCTCGCGTTCGCGTCGGCGCTGCCGGGGCTCTTTGTCGTGGTGATCATCGTCGCCGGCATCCTCTCGGGCGCGTTCACCGCCACGGAGTCGGCCTCGATTGCCGTGCTCTACGCCCTCGTGCTGACCACCATCGCCTACCGCACCCTGACCTGGGAGAACTTCCTCAAGGCCGCCGCCAAGGCCGTGAAGACCACCGGCATCGTGCTGCTTCTCATCGGGATCTCGGCGACCTTCGGCTACCTGATCAGCCTGTACGAGGTCGCCGAGCTGACCGGCAAGGCGCTCGCGAGCGTCTCGACCAGCCCCTGGGTGATCTTCCTTCTCGTGAACGTGATCCTGTTCCTGCTCGGCACCTTTCTCGACATGGCGCCGACCATCCTCATCTGCACGCCCATCTTCCTTCCGATCTGCGCCCAGTACGGCATGAGCCCGGTGCAGTTCGGTATGGTGATGTTGATCAACTGCGCGCTCGGCCTGAACACGCCCCCCGTGGGCACGACGCAGTTCGTCGGCTGCGCGATCGGCGGGGTGTCGATCGGCCATGTGATGCGCACCATCTGGCCGTTCTACGGCGCGCTCATCGCGGCGCTGATGCTGGTCACTTACGTGCCGGCGTTCTCGCTCGCCTTGCCCGGACTGTTCCTGAAATAGCAGAGCCCTCATTCATAGCACGCCGACCGCCCGCGAGATCAGAAGGGCCATGATCGTGAGCGAGATCAAGATCTGCGTCATGGCGAGGAGTTTTGCCCAATGAGTCAGAACCGGGGCGTCCGTCGGGCCAAACGTTGAACTGGTGGTGAAGGCGATGAATAGATAGTCCACAAATCCGGGGCGCCATCCATCAACCCCGAAGGTCTTGCGCTCCATTTTTTCGATTTGCATCTGCGGAAAAACGAAGCTGCGGCTTCCGAACTCATGTTCGGTTTCGCGTTTCCTCGGACCACCACCGTCGAGCCTCCAATACCAGAGCGCGAACACCAGAACGTTCGTCAGCCACAACGCCCCGCCCGAGCGCAAAAGTACCAGCGCCGAGTCCTTCCCCTCCGGGATAGTGGTGACGAGCAGAACCACCGATACGATGAGGCCGAACGTAATGATTGCGCCGATCACAATACCCAGAACATGGTTGAGCGAATGGCGTCCCGTCCGATGCGCGAACACGGTCGGGACCAGCAGCACCACGACCAGAGCCGGCAGCAGCCAAGTAGGTCCGACGATCAACTCCTTTGGCAGCGCCATGTAGATGCCAGAGACGGCAAGGAGCGCGAGGATTACCTGCCAGCGTGGCTCCGGTTGATCGATCCGACTCATTGTCATAGCATTCTGCAGAGCGGAGGGCGGGTCTTGCAAGGTGTCCTGAAATAGGCGATGGCGGAGGCGGCACTCATTGTCGGCGCCGGGAGCGGCCTCTCGGCGTCGCTCGCCAGGCTCTTCGCTAAGGAGGGCATGCGCGTCGCGCTCGCCGCTCGCAACACGGCCAAGCTCGCAGCGCTCGCGAAGGAAACCGGCGCTTCCGCGATCGAGTGCGACGCGTCGGCTCCCGCCCAGGTCGAAGCGCTGTTTGCAAAGGCCGGCGCGCCCGACCTTGTCATCTACAACGCGGGCTACCGCACGCGCGGGCCGCTCGTGTCGCTCGACCCCGTGGAAGTCGAGCGCACGCTCGCGATCTCGGCCTACGGCGGATTCCTCGTCGGGCAGGTTGCGGCGAAGCGCATGCTCGCCCGGGGAAGCGGCTCGATCTTCTTCACCGGGGCCTCGGCGAGCGTGAAGGGCTACGCCGAGTCGGCGCCCTTCGCCATGGGGAAGTTCGCATTGCGGGGGCTCGCGCAGAGCATGGCGCGCGAGCTCGCGCCCAGGGGTCTGCACGTTGCGCACTTCGTCATCGACGGGCGCATCGGCCGGGAGCCGAACGACGGCATGCTGCTGCCGGACGAGATCGCGAAGAGCTATCTCGCCGTCCACCGCCAGCACCGCAGCGCCTGGACCTGGGAGGTCGAGCTGCGGCCCTGGGTCGAGCGCTTCTAGAGGCCTACTGCCGCGCGATCACCAGCGTGCACGGGCGGTTCCCCAGGCCGCCCTTGAGGACGAAGCGCTCGCCGTCCGAGCGCCCCTGGAAGAACACGGGATAGGCGTTGCCGTAGTTGCTCTTCGTCTCCGAGACGCCCTTCCCCGAGAGCACGAGGGTGCCGTCGTCGGCCGGCTTGCCGCGCGCCTCGTAGGAGCCGGGCTCTCCGAGGTTGCCGCCGGCGATCACGAACTCGCCGTCCCTGACCGTGACCTTCCAGCTGTTTACCCGCGCGGGAATTTCGGCGAACGCCTCGCACGAGCGCGTGACCATCCACGAGCCGTCGTAGCGCGATCCCGCCGGCGCCGGCTGCTGCGCAGCGGGCCTTCGCGCCGAGCCCCACAGGAGGCTCGGTAGGAAGGTGCTGGAGCGTGGCGCTTCCTGCGTAGCGGGCTTGGGAGCAGGCTCCGGGTCCTTTCGCGCGACGGCGACAGGAGGCTGCTCCGTGGGCTGCGGGGCTTGGACGGGAGCACGCGGCTGCGGCGGCGCCTTCGCCTTTGCCGGGGGTCTGGCCTCGGCCTTCGCCTTCGCCTCGGCGATGCGCTCGCTCTCGAGCTGCTTCTTCGCCTTCTCCGCGTCGGCGGCCGCGGCCTTTGCGCGTCGCTGCGCTTCCTCGGCTTCGGCGCGCGCCTTGGCGAGCTGGGCCTCCATGTCGGGCTTCTGAGGCAGGATCCACCCGGGGCGCCACGCCCACCCGCCCGTCGCTGCGAGAACGAGGACGACGGCCGCGCCGGCGATCCATCCGAGGCGCGTGCCGGGCTTCGTCGCCGGCGCTGCGCCCGCGCGGGGAACGGCGCCCTGCTTGGGGCGCGGCGAGCCGCTCAGCTCCACCGCAGCCGCCGGCCGCAGCACCTCCACGATGATGGTTTCCTCCGAGACCGCTGCGGCTGCGGGCGCGTCGTGCGCTGCGAGGACCGCCGCGCGGAAGGCCTCGGCGGACTGGTAGCGGTCCTCCGGCTTCTTCGACAGGGCTTTCGCGATAACCGGGTCGTAGCGCTCCCAGCCCTTGCCGGGGTCGGCCATCGAGGGCCGAAGCGGATCGGTGTGGCAGGTCGCGTACGAGACCTGCTCGGTGGTGCCGACAAAGGGTTTGGCGCCGGTGATGAGCTGATAGAACACCACGCCCGAGGCGAACAGGTCGGCGCGGTGGTCGATCTGCGAGGCGGCGTACTGCTCGGGCGCCATGTAGCCGGGCGAGCCCATCATCATGCCGGTCTGGGTCAGCTCCGAGGCCTCGATGCGCGCGATGCCGAAGTCGGCGATCTTGACCCTGCCGTTGCGCATCACGATGACGTTGCCGGGCTTGATGTCGCGGTGCCATACGCGGCGCTCGTGCGCGTGCCCGAGCGCCTCCAGCAGCTGGGACATGATGCTCACTGCGTCGCGCTCGGCGAAGCGCGTCCCCCGGCCGATGTATTCGCGGAGCGAATTGCCCTCGACGTACTCCATCGCGATGTAGGCGACCTCGGCATCCTCCCCGTAGTCGTACACCGCGACGATGCCCGGGTGCGCAAGCTTGCCTGCCGCCTGCGCCTCGTTGCGGAAGCGCGCGAGCATCGCGGCCGCGTGGCGTTCGCCCTCGACCAGCTCCCTGCGTATGGTCTTGATCGCGACGGTGCGCCGGATGCCGGGGTCGAAGCCCTTGTACACGACGCCCATGGCGCCCTGCCCGAGCACCTCGGTGATCTCGTACTTGCCCAGATGGTCAGGCGTCGTCATGTTCCGGCCGTGAAAGCGTGCGCCGGGATATTATGCTTTTTTGGCGAAACAAAGGCAGAGGAATCAATGCCGCTGCGGCCCGGATTCGACCTCGCGCGCATGACCTGGGCCGCACTACCCAGGTGTAGGACGCGGCCGTGACGCACGGCCCGGAGCGGCGCAAGCTCGCGCCGCTCCGCTGCACGCAGCTGGCGCCGTATCCGAGGTAGCATGCGGGCATGAGCCTGGCACGGAAAGACCTGCTCAGCCCCCCCGGGGACGCGGAGTCCGACGCCAAGTCGCATTCGACCGGTATCGTTCCTTCGCAGGAGATCGAGTACCTCATTCGGGCATCGAAGGAGATCGTCGCGCGCGAGCCCGTCGACCCGGCCCAGATCCAGCCGGCGAGCCTGGACCTGCGCTTGGGGAGCGTCGCCTACCGCGTGCGGGCGAGCTTTCTCCCCGGGAAGAACGCGACGGTGATGCAGCGCCTCGACGACCTCGGGATGCACAAGATGGACATCAGCGAGGGCGCGGTGCTCGAGCGCGGCTGCGTGTACATCGTGCCGCTGCTCGAGGCCCTTGCCCTCAGGCGGCGCACCTCGGCGATGGGCAACCCCAAGAGCTCGACCGGGCGGCTCGATGTCTTCGTGCGGCTCATCACCGACCACGGCACCGAGTTCGACCGCGTGCGCGAGGGCTACAGCGGGCCTCTTTACGCGGAGGTGTCGCCGCGCACCTTCAGCGTGCTCGTGCGCAAGGGCTCGCGCCTCAACCAGATCCGAATCCGCCGCGGCAGTCCGCCCACCGGCGACGAGACGCTGAGGCGCCTGCACGAGGAGCACCAGCTCGTCGACTCGATAACGGCGGAAGAGATACGCGACGGCGTGCCGGTGTCGGTGGACCTCGTCGGCGACCGCTCGGGCGGGGTGATCGGCTACAAGGCGAGAGACCACGCCGGCCTGATCGACGTCGACCGCGTGAGGCATTACGAGGTGCTCGACTATTGGGAGCCGGTGCACGCGCCGCGCCGCGGGGGGCTCGTGCTCGACCCGGCCGACTTCTACATCCTCGCCTCGCGGGAGGCCGTGAGGGTGCCGCCGATGCTCGCCGCAGAGATGGTCGCGTACGACACCCTGATGGGCGAGTTCCGGGTGCACTACGCCGGCTTTTTCGATCCCGGCTTCGGCGACCCGCAGGCGGGCGGGCAGGGCTCGCGCGCGGTGCTCGAGGTGCGCTCCTTCGAGATGCCGTTCGTCATCGAGCACGGCCAGGTCGTCGGGCGCCTGGTCTACGAGAGGCTCACCGCGCCGCCTTCGAAACTCTACGGGGTCACGGTGAAGTCCTCGTACCAGCGGCAGGGCATCGCGCTGTCCAAGCACTTCAAGGGCTAGCGGGCTGCAACGCGGTATCATTGCGCGCGATCGGCGGCGTCCCGGCCGTCGCCGCGAGAACGACCCCAACACGGGAGGGGACGTCCATGGTTTCTCCGGAACAGCCGAAGAGTGCCCGCGAGCGGTTGCGAGGCTTGTGGGTGCGCTGGGGCCACGCGGCGATCGGGGCTTCGATCTTCGTCGTCGTCGGATTCGCCGGCAGCGTGATCCTCGACGCCCGCGTCGAGGGACGCCGAAAGGTGGACCTGATGTCCTTCGGCTCGCTGCTGCAGACTCGGCTCACGCGCGAGCTGGACAACGCGCTCTTCCTCACCGTCGGCCTGAAGAGCTACCTCGTGGCGCGTCAGGGCGTGCTCGTGCGCGGCGAGGTCGACGCGATCCTGCGGCAGCTCTACCAGGATTCGCGCCACGTGCGCAATTTCGGCGTCGCGGTCGGCCTCCGGCTGCTCTACGTCTACCCGGTCAAGGGCAACGAGAAGGTGCTCGGGCTCGATTACCGCAAGGTCCCGAGCCAGCTTGCCGCCGTCCAGCGCGTTATCGAGGGCGGCGCGCCGCTTCTGCTCGGTCCCATGAGGCTCGTGCAGGGAGGGCAGGGCCTGATCTACCGCGTCCCGGTTTCCGTGCGCGGGAAGTACTGGGGCCTCATCTCGACGGTCATCGACTCCGAATCCCTCCTCGCGGACGTCTTCGCGCTCGCGAAAGCGCAGAATGTCGATCTCGCGATCCGCGGACGCGACGGGCGCGGCATGGGCGGAGAGGTGTTCCGCGGAGATGGGAAGCTCTTCGGGCAGAGCGGCGTCGAGCTGGTCGACATGCAGGTGCCCGGCGGAAAGTGGGTGATGGCCATCCGCGGCGGTCCCGGGGCATTCCCGGACGTCAACGCGTGGCGGCTGCGGCTCCTTGCCTGGGTGCTCGCCCTCTCCGTCGCCTGGGGCGTCTACGCCCTTCTCCAGCAGCGTGCGCGGCTCGCGCGCCTGGCGATGTTCGACGCACTGACCGGCCTGCCCAACCGCACGCTGATCGAGGACCGGCTCGAGCGCGCGATCGCGGCGCAGCGGCGCAACCCGGCATCGGTGTCGGCGCTGCTCTTCGCCGATCTCGACGATTTCAAGCGCATCAACGACGAGAACGGGCACCGCGCAGGCGACGCGGTGCTGCAGGGCGTGGCCGAGCGGTCCACGCGCGCGGTGCGCGGCGTCGACACCGTGGGGCGCTGGGGGGGCGACGAGATGATCGTGGTGCTCGAGGACGCGGGGCGCGACAGGATCCCCGATCTGATCGAGCGCGTGCGCCGCGCGATCGAGACGCCGATCGACTACGCGGGGCTCTCCCTCCAGGTGGGCGTCTCGATCGGCGTCGCCATCGTCCCCGACGACGGCGACGGCGTCCAGGACCTGATCCGCCGCGCCGACCGCCGGATGTACGAGGACAAGCAGAAGCGACGGGGGGCGCGGCCGCGCAAGGGAGCCTGACTCGGCCGTCAGCATCGCAAGGTAGAGCGGCGCGCGGCTTTGTGCCTATCATCCTCCGGCGTGTTCAACCGAGAGGAGTCGCAATCATGGCACTGTGGCGAAACATCGGCGGTCTCGCATTCATAGGCCCGGGGTCGACCCACTTCTGGGAAATCGTCTATCCGCCCAACGGGCGCGACGTCGGCACGGTCGTCGCGGCGCCCGATCTCCAGGAAGGCGAGCTCAACGTCGAGCTGGTCGCGCGCGACCAGGGGGTGGTCGAGCGAGAGGGGGGTGAGGCGCCCGCGATCCACTACACCGTGCAGATCCACAACAACGGCACCTTTCCCGTAACGATGGCCTACAACCTCAACGTCGGAGACTGGCAATGAAGATAGACATCCAGGTGCTGAGCCAGCGCGGTCGCCTCATCGGCGTATGGATACCGCCGGTGACTCCCGTGACCGACCCGCTTGCGCCCACCGCGTTCCTGCGCGCCGGGCCGGGCCAGAGGCTGCATGAGATCGCGGTCGACGTGAGCGACGCCACTTTCAAGCGCGCGAAGGACGTCGCCGACCTGCATGCGGCGCTGCGCAAGCGGCTGAAGCTGAAAAAGGGCAGCTAGACCCGCACGCCTCGGGGCTGCTGGGCGGCCGCGGGGCTCTAGGGTCGCACTGCCGGCGCCTCGAGCTTCATCCCGCGCGCGCGCCACATCAGGTAGAGCTCCAGGTCGACCAGCTCGTCCGAGCCGAAGCCCGGGAGCCGCGCACGGATGCCGAACAGGCAGTTGCGCAGCCGCCGCTCGAGCGACCCCAGGCTCTGCCATTCCAGGCGATACAGCGGGTAGCCGGTAGGATGCCCCTGTGGTATCGGGCTCCCCGCAAGATGCTTGCCCCAGTTGTCGTCGTGGCACAGCGCGCACGACAGATTGAGCTGGCCCTGGCGGCGGCGGAAGGCCTCGCGTCCGGCCTCGAGGAAGGGCTTTGTCTTCGCGTCGATCCTGGGCGCGATCGGCAGCCCGCGCGACTGAAGCGCCACGTATGCGGTCAGCGCGAGCAGCTCCTCGCTCTCGTAGGTGAATGGAGTCGCTTTCTGGTGATCGACGCGGCAGGCGTTGATGCGCTGCTCGAGGGTAAGCGGCGTGCCGCGCGCGGCATCGAGCGCCGGATAGCGCGCCGCGACCCCTTTCATGCTCGCCTTCGCGTCGCCGTGGCAATCCCCGCACGAGCGCTCTGCGCCCGCTTTTTTTCCCCACAGTGCTTCCCCGTCCAGCACCCAAAGCATGCCCGGGTTGGTCGCATCGTCGTCCTGAATCTTCTGCGTCTCTCGGCTCATGGTCTCGTACCCGGAGCGGCGCTGATCCGGCGGGATCTCGCCCGCCCGCGCGCTCGCGCCGGCGAGGCAGGCGGCGAGGAGCAGGAGACGCGGGCTCACTCGACCTTGATCGCCGCGATCTCGGTCACGGTGTAGCCGTTGTCGCCGGCCCACTCGAAGGAGAGCGTCCCCGACTCGGTCGCCACGGTGGTGAAGGCGATCAGCGGGTTCGCGGCGATCGCGGGATGCAGCTCGGCGCGGAATACCTCCGTGCCGTTGTAGCTGCAGCGGAAGGTCCGGATGATGTCGCGCGGAATCAGCTCGCCCGTCTGCGTGCGGCGGAAGCCGGTCTCCATCGGGTGTTGCGCCAGCGTCTTGATCTCGACGATCTCGCCGCGGCGCGCCCTCGGGGGAACGGTGACGACCGCGCGCGCCATCAGATGAGACCCTCCTCGAGGCAGGCCGAGAGCGTGACCACGACCTCGGCGGTGTCGGACCAGAAGGCGCCGTCGCTCGTCTGCGCGATCGCGGTCACGGTCTGCGTGTCGGCGAGGCGCACGCGCGTCGTTAGCGTCGCGCGGCCCGCGCGCGGCCCCAGCGTGACGCTCACGACGTCGGGCAGCGGGTTCTTCTCGGTGAGCACGTGGATCGCCTTCACGTGGTCGGCCTCGGTCATTGGGCTCTCGACCGAGACCGTCAGCGGAACCGAGTTGCCGTTGTCGATGAGGGGCGGGAGCACGAGCTTGACGCGCTCCTTGCGCACCGGGCTGTCGCCGATGATCTTCTTCAGCGCCGCCTGGAACGCGGCCTTGCGGTTGGCGGCCAGGTTGGAATCGAGCTGGGCCGTCGCCGTCGCGGGAACGGCCGCGCATGCGGTGAGCAGGAGGAACTGGCGGCGCGTGGTCCTCATTGCAGCGTTACCGTAGGGTTACGAGATAGGCAACCACATCCTCGATTTGTTCCGCGCTGAGGATGGTCTTGCCGCGGTAGGCGTCGGCGACGCGCTCAAGGCCATCGGTCCTGTAATACGCGGGCATGATGGTGTCGGGGTTCGCCGTCGAGGGATCGATGATCCGCGCGCGAATCTGCGCTTCCGACAGGCGCGCGCCCACGCCCTTCAGGTCCGGCGCGAGGTCGCCCTGGAAGCGCTCCTCGGGGATGGGAGCGGCATGGCAAAGCAGACACAGGCCCCCCTGGCGATTGGCGACGATCTGCCGTCCCCGCTGGGGATCTCCCGCGGCAAAAGCGGGCCCCAGGCAAAGCGCCAGGAGGCCCGCCGCCAGCCTCACACCAGCTGGATCCCGTGGTTCTTCAGCGGCACCGAGCGGATGCGCTTGCCCGTCGCCTTGGCGAACGCGTTAAGCACCGCCGGCGCCGCGACGCAGATCGTCGGCTCGCCGATGCCGCCCCAAATCGTGCCGCCCGTGGGCATGATGATGCTCTCCACCTTCGGCATCTGCGCGATGCGCATCGAGTTGTACTGGTGGAAGTTCGTCTGCTCGATGCGGCCGTCTTTCACCGTGCACTCCTGGAAGAACAGCGCCGACAGCCCGTACACGAACGAGCCCGCGATCTGGCGCTCGATCTGCGCCGGGTTCACCGCGTAGCCCGGATCGGTGGCGCCGACGATTCGGTGGACCTTCACCTTGTTGCCGTCCTTCACCGAGATCTCGCACGCGGCGGCGACGTAGCTGTCGAAGCAGTGCATCTGCGCGAGGCCCCGGAATACCCCCGCGGGCGCCGGCTTGCTCCAGCCTATCCTCTCGGCGGCGGCGTTCAGCACGCCCAGGGCCCGCGGGTGGTTCGCCATGAGCTTGCGGCGGAACTCGAGCGGATCCTGGCCGGCGGCCTCGGCGAGCTCGTCCATGAAGCTCTCGATGAACACCGCGTTCTGGTTGATGTTCACGCCGCGCCAGAACCCAGGCGGCACATGCGGGTTGCGCATCGCGTGGTCGATCAGGAGGTTCGGCACGGTATAAGCCATCGAGTGCTCGCCCGACTCGAAAACGCCCTGGAAGGTTAGGGGGTCCCGCCCCTTCTGCGCCTGGAGCACCTCGGGGCGCACCGATGCGAGGATCGACTGCCCCGACAGGCGCATGCGCAGCGCCGTGAGGTTGCCGCTCGCGTCCAGCCCTCCGGTGAGCTTGCACTGCATCACCGGGTGGTACTTGCCGTGCGCCATGTCGTCCTCGCGCGACCACAGCATCTTGACCGGCGTGCCGGGCATCTGCTTCGCGATGAGCACCGCCTGGGTGACGTAGTCGTCGGGGTAGGTGCCGCGCCGGCCGAAGCCGCCGCCCAGCATCACGTTGTGCACGTCGACCCTGTCGGCCGCGAGCCCGGAGGCCTCGAGCACCTGCGCGAACGCTCCTTCGCCGTTCTGCGTCGGTCCCCACATCTCGCAGCGCTCCGGCGTCCAGCGCACCGTCGCGTTCATCGGCTCCATGCACGCATGGTTCTGGTAGGGGTACGAATACACAGCCTCGATCGTCTTCGCCGCCCCGGCGAGCGCCTGCTTCACGTCGCCGCCCGCCCTGTTGCCGACGAAAGTCTGCTCGGCGTCGAGGCCTTCCTTCAGCGTCTGTGCGATGTCGGCGCTCGATACTTTTGCGTTCGGGCCCTCGTCCCAGGCGACGGAGAGCGAGTCGAGCGCGGTCTTGGCGTGCCACCAGGTGTCGGCAATGACCGCGACGGCCGTATCGCCCACCTGCACGACCTTCTTCACGCCGGTCATGCCGGCGACCTGGTTCGCGTCGAAGCTCTTCACTTTGCCGCCGAACACCGGGCAGTCGCGGATCGCCGCGTTCAGCATCCCCGGCAGCTTGAGGTCGATGCCGTAGGTCATGGTGCCGTTGACTTTCTTCGCGGTGTCGAGGCGCTTCACCGGCTTGCCGGCGAGCTTCCAGGTCTTCGGGTCCTTGAGCGGCACGTCCTTCGGCTGCTCGAGCTTCGCGGCGGCCTCCGCCACCTTGCCGTAGGTCGTCTTCCTGCCCGAGGGCTTGTGGGTGATGACGCTGTTCGCCGCGCTGCACTCGGACGCGGGCACCTTCCACTCGTTCGCCGCCGCCTGCACCAGCATCATGCGCGCGGCCGCGCCGCCCTTCCGCACGTACTCGTTCGACTGCCGCACGCCGCGGCTGCCGCCCGTGGAGAACTCGCCCCAGGCGCGCTTCCGGGCGACGCTCTGCCCGGGCGTCGGGTACTCGATGGACACGCCTTTCCAGTCGCATTCGAGCTCCTCGGCGATCAGCTGCGCGAGGCCGGTGATCGTGCCCTGGCCCATCTCGGCGCGGACCGCGCGGATGATGGTCGTGTTGTCCGGGCGGATCGCCACCCAGACGGTGATCTCCGGGGAGCCGTCGGCTGCGCGGGCGACGGCGGGTCCGAAGGGCGGAAGGCGCAGGCCCAGCGCGAGCCCGCCGCCGACCGCGGCGCTGGAGATGAGGAAGGTGCGGCGGGAGATTTTCGTCGTCATGGTCGTCTCCCTCACGCGGTGGCCTTGGCGGCCATGTGGATCGCCTCGCGCACCTGCTGGAAGGTGCCGCAGCGGCAGATGTTGGTGATCGCGGCGTCGATGTCGGCGTCGGTGGGCTTGGGGTTCGACTTGAGCAGCGCCGCAACCGCCATGATCATCCCGGACTGGCAGTAGCCGCACTGCGGCACGTCGTGATCGAGCCAGGCCTTCTGCACCTTGTGCAGCGTCTTGCCCGTGGCGAGGCCTTCGATCGTCGTGATCTTGGCGCCGACCGCCGCGCTCACTGGGATCGAGCACGAGCGCACCGGCAGGCCGTTGACGTGAACCGTGCAGGCGCCGCACTGCGCGACGCCGCAGCCGTATTTCGTTCCGGTCAGGCCGACGTTCTCGCGTATCACCCAGAGCAGGGGCGTGGTGGGATCGACGTCGACCTCGTGTGACTTGCCGTTTATGGTGAGGCGCATTGTTGTGTCTCCTCCGTAGGTATATCGCGCGGCGAAGTATGAACCAATCTCCCGTGCTTGCCACCACTAGGGTCTAATGCAGTGCAGCACGGTCACCCGCGCGCTCGCCACGTAAACACGTGCGCGGGCGGATTAGTCCTGCGGAATCAGTTCAGCAGAGCGAGGGGTACGGGGACAGCGATGCGGAAGCCCTGCGCGTAGTCGACGCCCGCCTTGCGCAGAGCTGTCAGGGTCTCGGTGGTCTCGACGAACTGGGCGATCGTCTGCAGCCCGGCCTTGTGGCAGGCGGTGTTGACGCCGAGCAGGCCGGCCATCGCCTTCTGGCTCTTGTCGATATCGCGCACGACGCTCGCCGCGAGCTTCACGAGCTGGACGCCCGCGGCCCGGTAGTCGCGCGCGTCGGTCTCGGTGCCGGCGAAGTCGGACACGGCCACGGCGCAGCCCAGGCCCTTCAGCGAGGCGATCATCTTTCGCGCCGGGGCGCCCAGCTCGAAGAGCTGCCTCGCCGTGATCTCGAACCACAGCCGGTCGGGCGGCATGCGCGACTCGAACAGGGAATCCAGCACGTGTCGCGGGAAGCCTGCGTCGTGGAAAGTGTCGTCGGCGAGGTTGATGTTGAAGCTCGGGATCTGCCAGTCGGGCTTCGCATGGCGCTTTTCCGCCGACCAGCGCAGGACCTTCTGCACTTCCCAGCGGTCGAGCAGCGGTGTCAGGTGGTTCGCCTCGAGGATCGGAAAGAAGGTCCCGGGCGGGACCAGGTGCTCTTCCTCTTCGCGGAAGCGCACGAAGATCTCGAGCTGCCTGCGGCCGGTCTTGGCCCGGGCGAGGGAAGCGATCGGCTGGCCGAAGAGGGTGAACTGGTCCTGCTTGAGCGCCTCGGTGAAGCGCTCGGCGGTCTGCATCCTCGCTTCGAGGCTGTCCGCGGGCGCTTCCTGCGCGTCACTGCGCTGCTCGGCCCGCTGCTCAGCCTTTTCCTCGGCGGAGCTCTCTGGCGCTGCTGCCATCTCGGTGTCCCTCCCCAGGGTCCTGCGTGCTACGCTAGGGTTTCTACGGGCCGGTGTATATCCGGCAAAACGAGACAAGCTCTGTAGGGAAAACCTGACCCCACTCCCTTGGACGTGCCGATAGCATACATGCAGCGCACGCGCGAGTACTACCTCGCGCTGGGTTACGGCAATCCGTACGTCTGGGCGCACCACCTTGATGCGCCGTTCCAGCCCCTTGTCAAGCCGCTCGCACGCTCGCGGGTGACGATCGTCACCACGGCCGCGCCCTACCGGCCGGACAAGGGCGACCAGGGGCCGGGCGCCCCGTACAACGCGAAGGCGAAGTTCTACGAGGTGTACTCGGGCGACACCGCAGTCGACCACGACCTGCGCATCGCGCACGTGGCAATCGACCGAACGCACACGTCCATGGAAGACAGCGGCACGTGGTTCCCGCTACCCGCCTTGCGTAGAGCCGCGGCCCGGGGAAGGCTCCGGCTCGCCCCGCGCTTCCACGGCCTGCCGACCGACCGCAGCCAGGAGCAGACGAGCGGCGTCTACGCGCCGGAGATCCTCAGGCGCTGCAGGGAAGACGAGGTCGACGCCGCCCTTCTCGTCCCCAACTGCCCGGTGTGCCACCAGAGCGCGAGCCTCGTCGCGCGCCACCTCGAGGCGAACGGCATCGCGACCGTGGTCATGGGCTGCGCCAGCGACATCGTCGAGCACTGCGCGGTGTCGCGATTCCTCTTCAGCGATTTTCCGCTGGGCAATTCGGCCGGGAAGCCGCACGATGTCGGCTCGCAGGAGCTGACGCTCGAGCTCGCGCTGGCGCTGCTCGACACCGCGGCCGAGCCGCGCACCACGCTGCAGTCGCCGCTGCGATGGGGCGAGAGCGACGAGTGGAAGCTCGACTACAGCAATGCCGCGCTGTTGAGCGCGGAGGAGATCGCCCGCCGGCGCGCGGAGTTCGACCGTGGGAAGGAAACGGCGAGAGACCTGCGCCGCACGACTTCCTTGGGATAGGGCGGGAGCATGGTCGATCGGACGTTTGTATGCTGTGTGTTGTGCCTCGATATCGCCGAGTACTCGCGGCACAACATCGCCGAACAGATCCAGCTCAAGGAATGGCTCGTATCTGCCCTGAGCGGAAGCCTGAGCGACGATACCGTTGTTCGTGACAGCGGCGGCGGGGTGGTTGTCACTTTTCTCGCGGATCCCGAGCATGCCCTCTGGTCGGGGAGTCGAGTGCGCAACGCGTTTCAGGCCCGGCGGACGAGCGTCGAGTACGAGCCTGGCATTCGCGGCGGGATCAGTCTCGGCCCTGCGAGATTAGTGAAGGACCTGAACGGAATGCCGAGCATCGTCGGCGACGCGGTTACCGCGGCGCAGCGGATCACGACTGTCGCCGAGCCCGGGCAGCTTCTCGTGTCGCGCACCTATAAGGACGTCATGCTCCGACTTTCTCAGGAGTACGCCAAGTTGTTCAGCTCCCAGGGCGTGAAAGTGGATGGCGATCGGATATACGCGGTCGACGCCGACGCCCTCGACTTGCTCCCCAAGCCGGGGCCGATGAGCGCGCGGCCAGACAAGCCGAAGTCCGGGTGGGCCACGGCGCTCGCGGCACGGGTGAGAAGCCTCTTTCGCTAGCGGCTCGCTGGCGGGCTCGCACTGTGGACAGCGGTCGCCCCGCTTGCTTACCATGACATCTTCCGCCGCGAGGAGACCCGCATGACCCGCCCGAACCGCCGCACCTTCCTCAAGCGTTCCGCCGCCCTCTCGGCCGGCGCCGCGCTCGGCTTTCCCGCCGTCCTGCGCGCGCAGTCCGGGCCGGTGAAGGTCGGCGTGCTGCACCCGGTCACGGGCTTCCTCGCGTACTCGGGGAACCTGTGCCGCCTCGGCGCGCAGATCGCGATCGACGAGATCAACGCCTCGGGCGGCATCAGGGCGCTCGGCGGCGCGAGGCTCCAGGCGGTGCTCGGCGACGCGCAGTCCAAGCCCGAGGCCGGCGTCTCGGAGGTCGAGAAGATGAACGAGGAGGGCGTGTCGGCGATCGTCGGCGCGTACGCGAGCGCGATCTGCCTTGCGACCTCGCAGGCCGCGGCGAAGTACTCGATCCCCAACGTCGTCGACGTCGGCGTCGCCGACCAGATCGTCGAGCGCGGCCTGAAGAACACCTTCCGCTTCGGCCCGGGCTACCGCACGGTCTCGGAGGCCGCGATCAACGACCTGCATGTGCTGAACACGCTCGCCGGCAAGCCGCTGAGCTCCGTGATGATCGTTCACGAGGAGTCGCTGTTCGGCACCGGGACCGCGAACCTGCTCGCGGCACAGCTGCCGGGCCTGGGCTACAAGGTCGTCGAGGTGGTGAAGCACGCGAACCCGACGCGCGACTTCAGCAACATCGTGCTGAGGATGAAATCGCTCAATCCGGACATCCTGATCCCGGCGAACTACTACAACGAGTACGCGCTCCTGCTGCGGACCATGAAGCAGCAGGCGGTCGCGCCCCGCGCGATCTACTCGGTGCTGGGCGGTGCCGCCTCCTCGTTCAAGTTCGTGAAGGAATTCCCGGACGTCGCGAACGGCGTCATCGACTGCAACCACTGGTACAACGCGAAGGACAAGCGCGCGACCGCATTGCGCAGGAAAGTCGAGGGCATGAAGGACCAGTTCTTCACCTACGAGGTCTTCCTCAACTACCAGTGCGTCCACCTGCTCGCGGACGCCATCGAGCGTGCGAAGTCCCGCGACCGCGCGGCGATCATCGACGCGCTCGCGGCATCGACCTGGGACAGGCACTTCATGCCCTACGGCCCGACCCGGTTCGTGAACGGCCAGAACACCGGCGCGCGGCCGCTTGTGATGCAGGTGCTGAAGGGCGACATCAAGGTGGTGCTGCCCAAGGAGTACCGCGAGGCGGATCCGGTGTTTCCCTGGAAGGCGTGAAGCGCGTTCGAACTGCGCTACGAACTGCGCTGGTCACCGGGGGCAACCGGGGACTGGGTCTGGAGACCGCCCGGCAGCTGGCGCGCTCGGGCTACCGAGTCATTCTCGCGGCTCGCGACCCCGGCAAGGCCGGGGCGGCGGCGCGGGCTCTGCGCGGCGAGGGACCGGAGTTCGTTCCCTATGAGCTCGACGTGACGAGCGACGCGAGCTGCGCGCGGCTGAAGGACCTGGGAGCGATCGATGCGCTCGTCAACAACGCGGGCGTCATGCTCGAGAGCGACGAGAATCCGCTTGCCGCGGGCGTCCTGAGCCGCAGCGCCCTCGACATCGCCACCGGCCTGCTCCGCGAGACCTTCGAAACCAACACGCTCGGCGCCTACCGCGTCATCCAGTGCGTCGCTCCCGGGATGAGCGAGCGCGGCTACGGGCGCATCGTCAACGTCTCCTCCGGCCTGGGCCAGCTCGCCGACATGGGCGGCGGCTACCCGGCGTACCGCGTGTCGAAGACGGCCTTGAACGCGCTGACGCGCATTTTTGCGGCCGAGCTGCGCGGCCGGGGCGTGCTCGTCAACTCGGTGTGCCCGGGCTGGGTCAAGACGGACATGGGCGGGCCGCAGGCGCGCCTCACGCCCGAGGAAGGCGTGCGCACGATCGTCTGGGCGGCGACGCTTCCGGACGGCGGCCCCACCGGCGGATTCTTCCGGAACCTCCAGCCGATCCCCTGGTAGCCCGACAGGGCGCCGCATGTCGCTCGAGCCACAGATCGTCTTTGCCGCGCTGCTGAACGGCCTCACCCAGGGCGCGGTGTACGCGCTGGTCGCGCTCGGCCTCACGCTGATCTATGGCGTGCTCCACATCATCAACTTCGCGCACGGGGCGCTGCTGATGGCGGCGCTCTACGGCGTGTTCTTCCTCAGCGCGCGGCTCGGCGTCGACCCCTACGCGGCGCTCCTCATCGTCGCGCCCGCGATGTTCGCGCTGGGTTACGTCCTGCAGCGCTTCGTGGTCGCGCGCGCGAGCCACGGCCGCGACGAGAACATCCTGCTTGCAACCCTCGGCCTCGCGATCGTGCTCGAGAACGCGGCGCTCGCCGCGTTCAAGTCCGACACGCGCACGATCGAGACCCCGTACACCTTCGCGACGGTGAAGGTCGCCGGGGCGATGATCGCGGTGCCGAAGATCGTCGCGTTCTTCGGGGCCGTCGCGGTGGCGGCCCTGATGCTCGCATTCATCGCCCGCACCGACCTCGGCCGCGCCATCCGCGCGGTGGCGAAGGAGCCGCAGGGGGCGCGCCTCGTCGGCATCGACGTCGAGCACGTGTTCGCGGCGAGCTTCGGGATCGGCCTGGCGTGCCTCGGCGCAGCCGCGTGCTTCCTGCTCCCGGCGTATTACGTCAACCCGCAGGTCGGCAACGGCTTCGTGCCGATCGCGTTCACCATCGTCGTGCTCGGCGGCATGGGGAGCTTCGCCGGCGCGCTCGCCGGCGGCTTCATCGTCGGCGTGATCGAGTCGTTCGGCGGCCTGTGGCTGGGCGAGAGCCTGGGGCAGATCGGCATCTTCCTCGTTTTCATCGCCATCCTGCTGTTCCGGCCGCAGGGGTTGTTCGGCCGTGCGTGAGCTGGCGGCGATCGCGGCGTTTGCGCTGGCGGTTGCGCTGCTGCCGGTCTTCGTCGCTTCGGGCTTCCTGCTCAACCTCGCCATCATGGTGCTGTATACGACGCTCCTCGGCCAGGCGTGGAACCTGCTCGCCGGCTTCGGCGGCCAGTATTCCTTCGGCCACGCGCTGTTCTTCGG
>Ga0187774_10000074_pt1 | contig 31727 bp, 28 predicted proteins | sample 0216_BV02_MP05_2_FD_133152 | JGI IMG/M metagenome (GOLD analysis project Ga0187774, IMG submission 133152) | Tropical peat soil microbial communities from peatlands in Department of Meta, Colombia - 0216_BV02_MP05_20_MG | ecosystem: Environmental > Terrestrial > Soil > Wetlands > Peat | place... | reverse complement strand
GTCTCTGCTCCACCACTTCAAGGGCCTGCTCCCTCAACACCATCGCGCAATCCATGCGGCTTTGTTCGGCCAGAAGCCACTTGCCCTTCACCTTGCAGTATTCGGGATAGATGGTGGTGGCGTGGAAGTTCGCAGGAGCAACCCCCTCCTGCGCGACCCTTTCCACCCTCGCATCCGCGGCGGAACGGAGGCGTTCCATGGTGAAGTCCGGGGGAGTATACGAAGGAAGGACAAAGGCCATGGCGAAACCTCCCGCATCCGCATCGGCGAAATCAACCCGAGCGAGGAGACCCCCACCGCGTGCCCCGGACCTCGCCGAGAGCCCGCCTGTCTGCAGGCAGGCCTGACGCGGCCTTCTCGCCGCCAACAAGGTCTGGGATCGATCCCCGCTTTCTGGCTGGTTCACTATACCGCAGGAGGGCTTTCTTCTGCCAGGGAATGCTTCGACCCTTGCCGATCACAGGATCTCGAAATACGTGTCCGTCCCACCTCAGGTAAGGCTCAGGACGATCTTGCCGATGTTCTTGTTGTTCTCCATCCGAGTGGTTGCCTCGTGGAGCCGGCCGAAAGGAAAGACGGAATCGACCACCGGCTTCACCTTCCGCCCTGCGAGAAGCGGGAGCACCTCTCGGGCGAAGCGACGAGTCACCGCGATCTTTTCATCGAGCGTACGCTGCCGCAAAGTGCTTCCTATAATTCGGAGCCGCTTTGCAAGGATAACGGCAAGCGGCGTCTCTGCCTGGGCTCCTCCCATCATGCCGAGGATGATCAGCCTCCCCTGCACCCTGAGAAGATCGAGGTTCCGCTTCCAGTAAGGAGCACCCACGGTGTCAAGAATCACGGCGACAGCGTTCTTGCCGAAGATACTGATGGTCTTGCCATGGAAGTCTTCTTCTCGATAGTCCACGGCTGTGAAGGGGGCGAGTCTGGCCACCGCCGCGAGCTTCTCGGCGCTTCCGGCCGTGCCGACGGCTCGGCAGCCGGCGAGGTGAGCCAACTGCACCGCTGCGGACCCCACGCCGCCAGCGACGCTGTGAATGAGCACGACTTCCCCGGGCCTCATCTCCGCTTGGCTGCTGAGCGCGTCATGGGCGACCATGAACGCTTCGGGAACGGCGGCCGCCTCGTGGTCGGTCAGAACGTTCGGAACAGGGACGAGAAGCCCTTCATGGGTTATGAGCTGCTCGGCGTAGGAGCCTCCCGCGACCACCCCGAACACCCGCTCTCCTCCCTTCCACTCCTTCACCGCCTCGCCCACCTGGTCGATGCACCCGACGAATTCAAGCCCGGGGATGTCCTGGGGAGCGCCCGGGGGCGCAGGGTAAAGCCCCCGACGCTGGAGGAGATCGGCCCGATTGAGGGCCGTTGCCGTGACCCGCACTCTGACGAATTCCCCCGTAGCCGCCAGGTCGTCCCTGTCCTCGAAGACCAGGTTGGCAATCTCCTTTCCGAACCCCTTGATCACGGCACAGCGCATGGTACCTCCCTCACCTTCTCGGTGTTCATGGCGGCACGACTATCCTTGATAAGATAACGCTGGATCGGTTGGCTTTCCGTCACTTCTTCTTAAAGACAGCCCGCCAACCGGTGAGGGGCTGCATGGAAGGTCTGAAGATCTTGCTCACGCTTCCTGTCTGCTCGGTGATGTAGAAGGCGTCGGGCTCAACAGCTTCTACCAGAGGAAGGATGTCACAGAGATCCCGCCTCCTGCACACCACGTAGAGCATGGTCACGGCTCCACACTTCCCCTCGCCTTCGAAGGTAGTCACCGCATACCCCGACTCCCGGATCTTGTCCGCCATCTTCCTGCCGTTGCAGGTGCTGATGACGCGAAGGATCATGTGGCCGAAAGCGAGCCGCTTCTCGAGCTTGATCCCGACCACATTCCCCGTCGAGAAGCCCAGGGCGTAAAAGATCCCGAGGAGCGGCTTGTTCAGGATATCGTTTACCACCGCGGAGATGACGACCAGCCAGATGCTCACTTCCAGGAAGCCGAGAACGAAGGCGGTCTTGGTCCTCCCCTGGACGATGCTGATCGTCCTCACGGTCCCCATGGTAACATCCACCACGCGGGCAAGGAAAACTGCAATTCCCAACAGAAGCGTGCCGAGCTGAAATTCGAAGCGCATAGACTCCACCGCACTATGATCGCCGGCCGTACCTATTCTGGAAGACCCGTCCCCGGGGCGCGCCAGAGGTGCAGACCTCATCACGCTCGTGGGCCGCAGGTATGCCGGTCGCGACCCTGAAGGCAGGACCAGCAGGCCGGACTCGACCTTTCCGGGGAACGCGGAGCGCCTTCCCGGACCTGAACCGAAACACATTCAAGAACCATGCTGAACACGTGTGGTTTGCGGGCTTCGGCACGGACCGATGGAAGAAACACCCGTGCTCCGGCGAAGTGAAGCTCCCCGCAGCCTGGTAGGAAAGGGAATCAGCCGCCTCGCAGCTCGCGGATAGCGGCCTGGTAGAGAGAAAGGAGCCTCCTCTCATTGCTGTGGACGACGTCGTCGAGCTTGCCGAAGTGAACCTCGAGAATGGTACAGGCCTCGTCCCATGAACCCTTGAGAGCTTGCGGATCGAGGCTGGTCTTTCGAATCTGTCCCTTATAGAGATCGATCATCAATCGATCCATTATCCGATCAACGTCCGGAAGTACGCCTGGTTTCGCCATCAGTAGGTCTCCAAGACATCGGGAACCGCAAACGATGGTCCTCTCCCTTCGCGCCCGCAGGGTGGTGAGTCTCTCCCTTTTCAATTTGGCATCCTAACGGAGAGCCGCAGCCCCTGTCTATCGGAGAAAGTCCGATTTCGCGGGACTAAAATCCTGACGGACCATGGGGGTTCCGAGCGGCGGAGTGGGGAGTTTCACTACCCCTCCGTACGGGCTTTACCCCGCCCGCAAGCACGGAGAAATAAGAAGGCGACCCCGCGGTGTCGTCCCCTTTTGCCAGCCCTGGTGGTCAGGAAACCGCCTTCAACTTCCTGCCGACCTCCTCCCAGTTCACCACATTCCAGAAGGCCTCAATGTAGTCGGCTCTACGGTTCTGGTAGTGGAGATAGTATGCATGCTCCCAGACATCGAGGCCGAAGACTGGCTTAAGGCCTTCCATGGCCGGATTGTCCTGATTGGGCGTGCTCGTGACGGCCAGACCACCCGTCATATCAACGCTCAACCAGGCCCAGCCGCTCCCGAAGCGCGTCAACGCAGCCTTCGAGAACTTCTCCCTGAATGCGGCAAAGCTCCCGAAGGCCTTGTTGATCTTCTCGAGAAGCGTCCCGCTGGGCTGCCCGCCCCCTTTGGGGGACATGACCTTCCAGAACAGGCTGTGGTTGTAATGACCGCCGCCGTTGTTGCGAATGGCCGTGCGCACCTCCTCCGGTGCGCCGGCCAGATTGCGGACGACCTCGTCGATCGTTCTCTCCTGAAGGGCCGGCGCGCCTTCCAGGGCCTTGTTCAGGTTGTCGATGTAGGTCTTGTGGTGCTTGCCATGGTGTATTTCCATGGTGCGCGCGTCAATGTGCGGTTCAAGGGCATTGAAGTTATATGGCAAATCGGGAAGCGTGAACATCGCAAGCCTCCTTGTGGTTGGCGTTCATCCTGCATTGAACACGATAACTAGGAGGGACTGGGGTGTCAAATCGGGCGGACGGTTGGGATCGAGCCCCGGCGGCCAAATCAAGGAAGGGGTCGGCGTTCGCCGACCCCTTCACTATAAAGACGGGAGAGAAACCCCTCTCCCGACGCGACGTCTGCTTGAGCCCTGACTCCGTGCGCCCAGGCTAATTCGTATTGACGCTCTGCTGGTCGTGTTTCTGCCGATATATGTCGCTGCTCGCCCGGTCCTGCATCCGGTTGAGCCTTGCCGCTCTTCCGGCGTGACCTGGCCGTCCGCCTTCATCCGCTGCCCGGTCTGCTTGATTCGCGCCTGCTCCGCCTCGAGCCTTTCGGCGCTTTCGTCCAGACTGCGCTTCACCTTCTCGAGGAAGAGGTCCTCCCTCTCCCTTTGATCCGCACTCTTATCCACGGTCAAACGCCTCCAAGAGGTGTCTCAGGGTGTGGACAGCCCTTGAGTAATGGGTCTTGACGCTCCCCTCGGAGCATCCCATGGCTGCTGCCGTTTCCGCTACGTCCAATCCTTCCCAGGCCCGGAGCAGGAAGGCCTGCTGCTGCCTGGGCGGCAGCTTTCGAAGCGGTCTCTCGAGGGCCTGAGCGAATTGCTACCTGTACACCTGATCGGCAGGATCAGGAGCCGACGGGTCCGGAACGCCGTTCATGGGATCTTCCTGCTTCTCTTCGTCCGTCCGGCCGAACCAGGACAGGAATCGTCTCCGAACGATCATCCGCCGACGCCAGTCACTGATCCGACTCTGAAGAACACGGTAGAACAGCACCCGCCACTCCGGCTCAGGGCGGCTCGAATATCTCCGGACAAAGCCGAGCATCTCCTCCTGCACGAGGTCGAGGGACTCCTCCCTGCTGTCCGTGGCAAACATCGCCATCTTGAAGGCCCTCCTCTCAACCCGGCCAGAAACCCGTTGAGTCTATCTCTCGTCTCCAGGCGAAACTCCTTCAGAACCTTCCGTCGTCCAACCGGCAGGAAGCGTGGCCCTCGATATCCTTAAACGCACGATCCTTGTTTCGGTTGACAAGGCCTCCGCAGATTGAAATCTCACCCAAGTGCCCTCTGGGTAGGCTGGTCAAAAGTCGAGAACCCGTTTATGCATGATCCGGGCTAATTTCTTCTCTCCGGGGAGACTCAAACCGCGTTGGGTCCAGTAGTGGGTCACTCGAGGAAAGTTGCTGTGGGGCAAACGAAGGTGAAGTGGTTCTCTGACCGCCAGGCCGCAACCTAATGCCGGTTGGCTCCCGGGATGGAGGACTCATCCTAGGATGCTCTTCCTGGAAATTCTCCGGCCCTTCTGGGGTGCCCTTTTCTCACGGGCGGCGCGGATCACTTCGATTTTCCAGGCCTGCCGCCTCGACCACGCCCACCGTGGTCAAGTTCACCACCTGCTGGGCCGTGACCCCGTACTGGCGCAGATGCGCGGGCAAGCGCGTCCCGGTGAGCAAGGGGCCGATGGTAACGGCGTCGGTCATGTACTGGAACAGGTGAAGGGCGATGTTTCCGGACTGGACGTCGGGGAAGATGAGAACGTTGGCGTCGTGGGTCAGCTCGGAAAAGGGGAAATATTTCTGCCTCAGGTCGCTGTCCAGCGCGGGGGCAAGCTGGATCTCTCCGTCTATGACGAGGTCGGGCGCGAACTCTTTCGCAATCTCCGCCGCCCGGCGGACTTTGCGAATGGTTGGATGGCTGACGCTCCCATAGGTGGAGGAGGAGAGCATCGCCACCCGAGGTTCGATTCCCAGGGAGCGGGCCCGGTTCGCGGCAAGCAACGCCACCTCGGCCAGATCCTCCGCATCCGGATCGATGATGATCCCGCAATCAGCAAGGAAGTAAACGTTTTTCGGCAGGAGGACCATATGATGGCTGGAGATTCTCCGTACGCCCGGGGCAGGCCCGATGATCTCGAGGATAGGGCGGAGGGACTCCCCGTAATGGATCGATGCGCCGCCTATCATCATGTCTGCGGCTCCCGTATGGAGCATGAGACCGGCAAAGTGGTCGTGCCGTCGCACCCGGCGTCTGGCCTCGTCCAGCATCATGCCGCGGCGGCGACGTATGCGGTAGTACTCCTCCACGAAACTCTCATGGAGTGGACTCTTCGCCGGATCCACGATTTGGATGCCGCCAAGGTCGAGATCGAGCCGGTAGATGCCCTCCCTGATCTCCTCCTCACTGCCGAGGAGGATGGGACGGGCGATCCCTTCGGCGATGAGGACGCTACAGGCCCTCAGGATGGGCTCGCTGGCGCCGTCGGAAAAAACCACCCGGAGGTTCTTCTGGCGAGCCTTCATCACCAGGTTCCTCAGGGTTTCACCGCCCGTCCCCATTCGAACGATTAGGCTTTCCTGGTACGGCGCGTCTTCCACCTGGTGCCGAGCGACCCCTTCCTCGATAGCCCGTCTGGCCACCGCCGCCGACTCCCGGACAAAGATGCGCGGATCGATGGGTTTTGGCAGGAGATACTCGGGGCCGAAGCTGAAATGCTCGTAGCCGTACGCTCTCTCCACCTCTTCCACCACATCCTCCCTCGCCAGCTCCGCAAGAGCGCGGGCCGCAGCCAGGAGCATGGATTCCGTGATCTCGGTGGCGTGGACGTCCAGTGCCCCCCTGAAGATGTAGGGAAAGCTCAGGGTGTCCAAAATGGCGTTGGGATACTCGGCGAGGCCGGTGGCGACAATGACATCCCGGCGGCTCGCTCTGGCGGATTCGTAGCTGATTTCCGGCTCCGGCGTGGCTAGGGCAAACACGATGGGAAAGCGACTCATGGAGCGGACCATTTCCTGGGTGACAACCCCACCTGCCGAGGCCCCCAGGAAGACATCGGAGCCGCGGACACCCTCCGCCAGCGTCCGTGCCGGATGGTTGCGAGCGAAGATCCTTTGGTATTCGGGGAGATCGGTGCGATCGGGGTGAAGGAGACCAAAGAGGTCGTAGGCGAGGAGGTTTTCCGGTTGCACCCCGAGGCGGAGGAACAGCCGGGCACACCCTGTCCCCATGGTACCCATGCCGCAGACGACCACCCTGCACTCTTCGATTGCCTTTTCCACGAGATCGAGAGCGTTGAGGAGTGCGGCGGCGGCAACTACCGCCGAGCTGTACAGGTTCTGGTGGAACACCGGGATCTTCATGGTCTTGCTGAGCCGATCGTTGATGTAGAGACCCTCCGGAACACGGATGTCCTTCAGGTTGATGGCACCGAAGGTCGGCTCGAGAAGCTGGACCGTCCCGATGAAACGCTCGGGGTCGGTGGTGTTCAGCTCAAGGTCGAAGACGTCGATGTCGGCAAGCCGCTTCATCAGGACCGCCATGCCCTCCTGGATGGGCTTCGCCGCCTCTGGCCCGACGTTACCGAGGCTCGGGACCGCGGTGCCGTTGGTGATGACCCCGACCAGGTTCCCGCGAGAGGTGTAGCGGAAGATCTTGGCGGGCTCCCGCAGGATCTCCTCGGCGACGAAGACCGCCCCGGGCAGGTAGGCGAGACGGAGATCCAGGGGCGTGAGACAGGGCTTGGTCGCTTTGAGCTCAATTTTCCCCGGGCGTTCGGATTCATGATAGAGGAGTGCATCCTTTACCCTGATCATACGAGTTTCTCCTAGAGCGCGGTCGCGAAAGCGCTCTCTCCCGCAACGATGGGGTGATAGGTTGTGATCTCCCGAATCATGGCCGGGAAGGTGCCCACCGGCCTCGCCTGAAGAATCCAGAGGCTGGGGCCTTCGATGCCGAACTCGATATCCAGGGGGTAGCCGTAGGCCCCTTCCAGCCCGTCAGCAATCCGCACCAGCTCAGCCAGCTCCACGTACTCGAGGGCTGGCCTCAGACGTTGATGATAGAGGGTCTGGTTCCGGATCGTCCCCAACCCGGCCCGGGCGTCGAAAACCACCCGCTCCTGTTTGTCGCTGGTGATGTAGCGAAACTGGAGGGGGACGCCACGCTGGTCGGGGGTCTTGGCCACGAAGATGAGGTCCGCGGCCACGGTGCCGGAGACGATTCCCTCACCGAGTCCGAGACCGGCATTGATGACCATCTCGGTTTGCTTGTCCTCCGCCACGTTCACCGTTTGAAGAACGCCGGCGACCCGGGACAGAACCATGCGCTGCACGATGATACCACCCCCTGCCGACTCTGAAGTGGTGCCCAGGACAGCCCGATTGTGGATGGCCCGCTCGGTCCACAAGCCGCTCCAGGCCCGCTTCAGGTGGGCAATGATGGCGCCCTCCCCGCGAATGAAAAGGAAGGTGTCGAACTCCCCGGCACGGGTCGCGCTTTCCGTATCCTCTTCCCGCCCCGAAGAGCGAATGGCCACGAAGGGATCGGCGCCCTCATCCTCGGCACCGTCTGTGAGGGGCGCATCGGCGGCAAAGTGACGGTACGCGGAGAGGACCTCTTCGGTGACGGCAGCGGGGATGCTCACACGCTCCCAGAGCTGGGAGATCTGCAAGGACTTCTGCCCGTTGGTGAGATCGGACCGGGCCATGACCGCTCGGATCGCCGCCCGCAAACTCCCTTTGTCAGGGCCGTTATCCAGCGGTGCATCCAGTACCTCCTGGAAGGCTCGATCGGTGACGACAAACCAGGGAGGTACGAGACCCCGGCCGCCCAGTCGCTCGATCTCCGCCAGGTTCGCAGCCTTCCAGCCGATGAGGGAGTAGAGCTCAAAGCCGCCGTCATCCGGTCCCAGGACCCGTCTGTTCTGGAGACGCTGGCGCACGGCCTCATCCTCGTGGATGATCCGGCCTTTCAACGCGTCGGTCGGCGCTCGGTCGGCGGCGGAGGAGTTCAAGACGAGATCCAGCCGTTGAATCTGGCGGACGAGGTGACGGAGGCGCCAGTCCGATTGCGCCCGGGAAATTGTTTCCTCGAGGACGCGGGTCAGGTCCCCTCGCAGGGTCCGGAGTCGAATGCGAGCAACGGCGCGGATCTGGTCAGCAAGGGCGGCGTCGAGACGAATAGGTTCAAGACCGCAACCGGAGAGTGACGCCAAGGTCCCCTCGAGGCCGCGGAGAAGGCGAAACACCTGAAGGTAAAGGGATACGATCTCATAGGTGTGATTCGCCAGGGGTATACGACGACGGGCCTCCTCGAAGCGATCGTAGAACCGGTGGGTGAGGTTCCGGGAGATCTCAACCACGAACTCTTGGCAGGCCTGGCCCACGTAAGGGTTTTCCAAGAGCAAAGACACGAACCGGCCCTTCTCGTTTTTCGCCCCCGCCTCTCCCGCGAGATCCTTGCCGATGAACACTTCCTGCACCACATGGTGCGCCAGGAAAAGATCGGTCACCTGACCGAGCTGTTTCTCGATCTGATGGCGGGCCCGAAGCCGCCGGCCGCGGAGCACCAGAATTTCATTCGCCTCCTCCGCCTGGGCCAGACGCCGGGAAGCGTCGCCGAAATGGCACATGCTCTCATGAAGACTCAGAACCTCGCGATCCTGCCGGAGGTTCCGCAAGGTCCCCTCGTCGGCGTCCAGCACCACCACGTCACCCTCAGAAAGCCGACGCTCGCGCTTCTGCACATCCCGGTGGATGGAAATCCGAAAACCCCGAATCCTTTTTTCTTCCTCCCGGTACTCAAGGGTCCGGTAGAAGAGGACCGGCCGCTCGCCCGACGCTTCCTGCCATCGTCCCGAAATGATCAGCGCCGGCTTCCGGAACTGGACGGCGATAAGGCCCGCGTGACTGAGAATGCCCCCGCCGACGGATACGACCCCCGCGGCGTGGTAGAGGAAGGTATTGTCCTCGGGGGTGATCGCCGGCGCCACCAGGATCGCCCCGTCGAACTCCTCCGCGGCGCGGCCTCGGGGGGTGAAGAGGACCTTCCCGACCGCCCGGCCCGGAGAGGCCCTGAGGCCCTCGATGAGGTTGTCGCCCGGGAGGGGCCGCGGTCGCTGTGAGGGGTTCTGCCGGTGAAAGCAGAAGAGGGCCCTCTCCGCATCCCGTGCCACATCGGCTCTCACCGCTTCCAACCCCGAAGTGAGGTAGTTGTTGAGCCAGAGCAACTCGGCAAACAGGGTCGGATCGAGGCTGCCATTGGAACGCCAGGGCGAGGAGGGTTCTTCGCGTCTAAGGCAAAGGGTGTCGCCCCGGGAGAAGAGGGCAAGGCGAATGATACCGTCTGCGTCCCGGAGCACGTAGAGCCCGAGGGAGTACCCGGAAAGGGGCATGGAAGCCCGTTGTACCTCGAAACCGTTGAGGCTGCCGGTGGTCTGGAAGCGGAGGGTCCGCTCCAGGGGCCCGACGAGATGCGCCAGGAGAAAGGAGGCCCGGAGAAAACTCAAAGGCTGGGCGGGTGCGGCCCCGCTCAGGGCGGCCAGAGAGGAAGGGACGGCTGTCGGGTCATCCGTGGTGGAGAGAATCTCAGCAAAGATCTCCGCCTCATGCTTGCGCTGAAACAGCTCCGGAGCGCTCCTCCGGAATCCTTCCGGGGTTTCGATGATTTCTCCCAGGGCGACCGCGGCCCGGAGGGGCTTAAAGAGGAGGTTTTCCAGGTAGATCTGTCCGATCCCTTGATCCCTCCGTTCTTCGGAAAGGGGATTCGCCTCCGCCCCGAGGTTGGCAAGGGAGGAGCGCAGGCGCTTGATCAGATCTTCCGGCGTGGAAACGCTGAATCGGTCTCGGTACGGCCTCTCTCCCGACCAGGAAATTTCCCGCTCGCCCGAGCTGCCGGATTCAATGGCCACAAGGATCCCTCGGCGCTTCCTGGTGAGGATCTGTTTGATGGGAATAATGCCCCAGAGCAGGAAGAAGTCGGCCCACGACTCGGCGACGAGCTTCTTTGCCTCATCGGAAAGGTCCAGGGAGCCGATGACCCAATCAAGCTCCATGAGGTAGGGCGCCAGGCGAAAGATGGTCTCCGCCTTCTCGCAGATGTCCCCAAGCCCCAGGGCCCTCTCCTTGTCGTACCGGGCGTGGACGTGGGTCTTTTCCGCGGACACATCGAAATCGATCTTCAGGAAGAAATGCTGGATGGCGTCCAGCGCAATGTTGGGATGCAGATCGATCTCGTGCTTGCTGACCCCGAAGTACTCGAGGTCGATCATGCCGCCCCGCAAGGGCGGCGAGTAGTCGATGCGGAGAAAGACCGGATGATTCAGGAAGGTGAGGTAATAGTGGACCTCGTTTCCATAGAGGAAGATCTTTGCCGCCGGGAGATTCACCTGGCCGTGCATCATCTGCCTGCCGAAGCCGTCCACGACCACCTGCACGGGATAGGGAATCTGGTTCGGGTCCAGCCCGCTCTTGGACCCCTCGAAGTCGGCATATTGAATGGCCCGCGCTACGTGGAGGATGCGCTTCGGCGAGGCGACCACCAGGTGGACCGTTTTATTCGTGGCGTGGCCTGATTCAACGAGCCGGAAACCGAGATTGAGACCCCGTTGGTGGAGGTAGCGCTTGAGTCCGTGGAGGGTTCTCACCTCGGCGAGAGAGCGGGGATCCTCAAACATCTGGACGAGCCGCGTAAGCTCGGGAGAGATCTGCGGCCCCTCCTGCTCCTTCTGCAACTCCCGGTGGATTCGTTCCCTGAGTTCGCGATACAGTGAAGGGAGGATCCCGCCCTCCTCCGCGTAGGTGGAAAAGAGGGCAAGGAAGTCGGACACGATACTGTCCATCATGGAGAGGATTCGGTCTATCTTCTCCCGCGTCAGGGGGGCCACATCGAGAATTTCGGCCAGGACCTGGGAGTGGGTGAGGTTGTACGAGCGGAAGCGAGCCACGGTGTCGCCCTCGTCGGGAGATCTCCGGGTCTGGGCGGGGAGCCCCCCGTGGGCGACAAACAGGAAAGTTTCGCCGGTCCGCCGAACTTCTTCGATCCCCTTGAACAGGGAAGCCTCAGCGGAGAGGACCATGAGGGGAAAAGAGCCGCCGATGGCGATCCCTGCGTACTTCCGGACCTCGAGACCGAGATTGAGACTGGTCCAGCCGAGCTCTGAAATTACCTCCCGGAGGAGTTGGTCCTCGCACAGGGTTGTGGCGCGCTGCAATCCCGGCAGACAGGGGACCGGTTCTCCAGGGAGCGGGACCAAGTAGAGGAGGTCGAGGTGCGTTGCCCGGGTGAAGGTCAGGTAGGAGGCGAGGAGCCGGTAGGCCTCCTCCCCGAGGACCAGTCTCGCCAGATCCGGTGAAGCTGGCTCGCCACCGCGGTCCAGAACCCTCGCCGCCATTCGCCTGAGCGTGCCGTCCGCTCCCTTCATGAGGTAGAGGTTGATGACGGGGTCCCCCTGGGCTTCCTCACCCGGCAGGGTAGAGTGCCGGAGAATTTCAGCGAGCAGGTTGAGGTTTTCGTGTTCCCCGAGCGCGCTCCCCTCCACTTCCAGTCGTTCGGCAAGGAAGCCCGCTATCCCCTCATCAACGGCGAGTCTCCCGGACCGGGCGAACTCCACGGTTCGCATGAGGGCCTGATGGACGATAGCTTCATCCTTGGCGGCGAGAAGGCAGGCAAGGAGCGGCCAGGGGTTCTCCGTCATCCCACAAAGTTCAGCGAGGAGCTGAAAGAGAGAGGTGACGATAGCACCTGACCGAGTTGTCACCAGATCGAGAAGCGGCCTGAGATGTTCTATATCCGCAGGGCTTAATGACCCCATGCAGCGGGCGCGCAGTTGGGCGCAGCATTCCTGAACCCTGGCCGGACTTCCCATCACCACCTCACACTCATCCACGATGGTGGAGACGAGGGAGGAGAGAGAGCTGGCCAGATCGTGGCTTATCTCTTCGCCCACGGGTCTGTCGTGGTGCTTTGCATCCTTTCCCAATCGCGAACCCATGCGCACCTCTCGCGCTGAAGGTAAGAGAAGGTTCAGGGATAATCACATAATCTTATGGTGCCGAGGGGACGGCTGTAAAGCGGTTTCGCGCCGCGGTAATCGCACTTCCTTCCCCTGCTTGCGGCAACGGGTCTCGGGAAGGCGACCTCGGGGCAAGCGGTGTCTCCAGCAGTCAGAATACGCGGTCTGGTGACTGCCCGGCGTTTCTTCGAGCCGTTCGCTTGTGCCTTCACAGCGCGTGCTCCTATTCGGAGATCGCGAGGTTCTCCCCGGCCTCATCTCGACAAGATCGTCGAGAATAGCTCGACGGGATTGTCGAAATAGAGGGTAGCAGCCGGGATGAAATCGGCTATCAGGTTGTTCTGCCTCTATTTCTTATGTTGGCACAGGTTTCGCTCTAGGAGAAGTACGATAGCATCCCAGGTCATATGGATCTGGAGATTAACGACAGTGTAGAGGAGGTTTGGCGATGAGTCGAAAAACAATGATCACACTAGGAGGAATCGCAGCGAGCGTGCTCTTGGTAGCATCGCTCGCCCTGGCCCAGGGGCACATGGGCGGAGGCGACTGGGGGCGCGGGCCTGGAATGATGGGGTACTGGCATGCGTCGAATTTGACCCCCGAGCAGGTGGCCCAGATGACCAAGCTCCGCAGCGAGTTCTACAATGAGACGGCTGCGCTCCGAGGGCAGCTTGCCGCTAAACATGCGGAGCTTCAGGCCCTCATGACCAACCCCGACGCCACGTCTGCCCAGATCAGTGCCAAGGAGCGGGAGATTCTCCAGCTCAGGACCCAGTTCGGCGAGAAGCGCATCGCCAATCAGGCCAAAATGCGGAACCTCCTGACCAAGGAGCAGCTAACCGAACTGGCAACAAGTGGTGGGTGCGGTTTCCCCCGAGGGGGCGGGTATCATCATGGAATGGGGATGGGAATGGGACCTGGCCCGGGACCCGGCCCAGGGTTCCACCACGGCATGGAGGCCGAACCCGGACCAGCCCCTCAGACGCCCTAGCGCCAGAGAGTCGGGGAGGGACTTCCCCTCCCCCCTCTCCAAAATTCCCCGATCGTCTCACCCTTCCTGAATATCCGTCTTGTCCAACTCACGCCACCAAGGTAGGCCCGAACCGCGCAGGCGGCGGAGCCTCTCACCTCCGTGGCTCGAACGCAGATGCGCCAGCAATGAAACACCCCCCGCCGCCGCCACTATTCCACGCTGACCTCTCTCACGATGCAGACCTGGGCTCGGTGATCTTGAAGATGAAGGCATCGGTGCGGGAAACCCCTCGGAGGGTCCCATTGGTGAGGAGAGGGTCTTGGAGGGGAAAGCTCGGCGACTCCGTATCGCCTGCCACTACCATTGAAACGGTCGTGCCACTTTGCGGAGTAGCGCCCCCGCCTTCTTACTCAGCCGGCGTCGGCGCACGTGCGGGAGTATGTGCTCACCCTTGCACTCTCGCCCAAAATATGCGAGGTTCATGGTACAAGTGCTGTGGCGTACCAACTTCTGACCCTCTCGACCGACAACGGCGGCTGCGACTCGCGGTCCCTGAAGCAGTCTCCGCCTTGCCGTGGGAAACCCTGAGTTCCAAGAGACCAGGGACATGACAGGAGAAGGTTCATGCTGCGTCGTCGCTCCATGCTAAAAGTGGGATGCGTCACTCTCATCGTTTTTGTCCTCACGGCGCTTGATGGCGCCGCTCTCCACGCGGCGGGAAACGACGCCAAGCCTGTCGCCAAAGAGTCTCCTTCCCCTTCCCCCGCGGCGCTCAAGGAGATCCGGGTAGTATACCAGGAGGGCCTCTGGCACGTCGTCCTTACTGGATCCCAGCCCATGACCTACAGGGCACTGAAGGTAGGTGACCCCCTGCGCGTGCTCGTGGATCTTCCGAACACCTCCAACGGCTTGCAGAGTCCTCTCACGGTGAACAACGAGGTCATCAGCACCGTCAAGGCGGCAGCGGTGGTCACCGAGCCCGAACCCCTCACCCGGGTTGAGATAGGTCTGAACCGAGACACATCTTTTAGGATTAAGGGAGTGGGAGAGAAGGTTTGGGTGAGCTTGGGTGCCACGGCCCCCGTTCCCCCGGCCGCCACGCCGCTTCAGGTTGAGCCCCTCAAGACCGTGGAAAGAGGCAAGATTCAACCGCCTGAGCCCAAGCGCCCGGAGATAACCCTACCGCCCACGTCATCCGCTGTTCCCACCGTGCCCTTTACCCCGCCTGCCCAGACAAAGCGGAAAACGATGGCAACCAAGATCCTCGCTATTGAACCTGTGGCGACGAGCCAGGAGCTCAAGGTCTACGTCCGCGGAAACGGGAGCCTTGGCCGCTACAACGCCTTCCACCTCTCCGGACCGCCCCGCGTGGTGGTGGACTTCCTGGATGTGCACTCCACCCAGACGACCGACTCGGTTACCTTGACTGGAGCGCTGGTCAAGCAGGTCCGCGTCGGCCGCCACGGGGACAAGGTCCGGTTGGTCTTTGACGTCATCCCCGTTTCAGGGATTCCCTACCAAATCACCGAGGGAGCGGACCGTCTGGTCGTCTCCTTCAAACCCGGTCCCGGCTTCTCGTCTCGCTGATTGCGAGCGCCGTGGAGCTCTCTCGCCGAATTCCCTTGAGTCAGCACACACGTGGGTGACTTCGCGAAGGAAAAGCCGACTCGACAGAGAGGTGCGGGAAGATCAAGCCCGTTGAAGGTAACGAGAACCAAGCCTTTCGGATTGCTCGGGCTGCCGGCTGCTTTTATACTTGTTGTAGTGGTAGCAGGCCGCATATCATGTAATCCTGACCTCGACACGGGGAGAAGCGAGCCGTGAGGTGCAACGAGCTTCGATGGTTGCCTGTGGCGACCCTTCTCCTTTCCGCTTGTGGCGACACAGACGTTTTCATTTTCGCGAGCTTCAACGGGGGCTCCTCCCAGTCAGGCGGGCGTTCCGGTCAGTCGAGTCAAAGCTCGGGTAATCTCATGGTGCGAATCGCCGATTCCCGGCCGGTACTGCCTCCGGGAACCGAGCAGGTCATCGTTTCCGTCGAGGAGGTCCTCATCCACGCAGAGGGTGGCGAGTGGATCTCGCTACCCTTGGTAGCGGCTCCATTCGCAGTCGATTTGCTGGAGCTTCATTCGGGCACGACGGGAGAATTAGCCGGACCGGCCTCGATCCGGGAAGGTACATACGACAGGATCCGGCTCGTGTTGAGCAAGGCGTCCGTGATAAGTCAGGGCGGCATTCATGAGATTGCCCTCCCGCCAGAGGGTTTGACGATCGAGCGCGAATTTGCCCTCTACCTGGAAGAGGATTCATTCAACGATCTCACGATCGACTTCGATCTCAGCCAATCCCTCTTCCCAATGGGAGATCCGCACGCACCTTCATACGTTCTGAGTCCGGTTCTCCATATCAATCACACGCATGAGGCAGCGATAATTCGCGGCGAAATCGCTCCGGAAACCTTTGAGGAGCATGACGCCGGGGAGGTTGTCGTTACGGTATTCAGGGATACCGACTTTAGTGGTGGCCTCACTCCGGACGATGAGGAGTACACGAGGGTCAGGGTCGAAAAGGAGAGCCCCCATATCAGCATCCACTGGCTCGTTCCGCAAGAGGGGTATATCGTCACCGTGGATGTGGATGGAAAACAGCCTGCCGAATCTGAACAGTTCTTGTTTCCCGCCGATCTGCCCAAGGCTGGGGTCGCTCAGCTCAACCAGGGCAACCCCATTTGACGGGTGGTCGTCATCGAGACTCCCTCATCAGCGCTCCCGTGTTGGTTGAGGCAACAGGGGTGCCCCAAGAAAGGGGAATGCAGGGGACCCACCCGCATCCTGACGCGGATCAAAGACCACGGGCGGTACACTTTTGCGTTCTCGTAATCGGTACACTTTTGCGCTCACACTCGCCGGGCTCAAACGGCTAGAGTGTCGGAGACCGTCGGAGCCTTGTTGTACGCGCAGGGCCCTCTCCTAATTACTGTCGATAGGCGTTCTTCAAGAGCCTCGCAAAAATCCTGCCGAACCACCAGCCGGGGGAAAGTGGTCTCCCGAGAGTGGGACTCTCGATCTCGCACCACCTGCGTGACCGTCGGCACATCCCTTGCAGATTGCGGTCGCAGTGACCACCTGATCGCTCCCCAAAGGAATGATGCTCGATGGCTGCAAGACCTCTACGATCATTCATTTCGTCATTTGCACCTGGGGGGCTCCTGGTCCTGGCAACCGCGCTTTTGCTCCAACAGGGGCTCCTAAACGAATCCCTGACAGCGCTGGTTCATGTCTATCCGTCTATGGTCGCGGCAGCCGGGCTCTTCCTGGGCTTGCGTTTCAACCGCAGCCGGTTTGTTTTCGCCCTGCTCGTCCTGGCCGTCGCCGACCGAGCTTTGATGCATTACGCCGGCGGCGGCGCTGCAACGGAAGGTGTCGGCCGGCTTGTCTATAACGCCGTCTCCCTGGTTCTTCCCCTGAACCTTGTCGCGTTCTCCCTGCTCAGGGAACGCGGCCTCCTGACGCTCTGGGGCATCTGGCGGCTGTGTCTCCTCCTCCTTCAGATCTCGACTGCATGCATGGTCTGCTGGTACCTCTATCCCGAGGTCGACCGTTGGCTCGACTATACCATTCTCGATCTCCCCGCTCTCACCAACCTGCGCTTTGCCCAGCCTGCCATGATCGTCTCTGCCGGATCATTTCTCGTGCTCGCGGCTCGCTCTCTTCGGCGGCGGGGAGCCATGGAGAGCGGATTCCTTTGGGCGCTTGTCTCGTGCTTGTTTGCCTTGGCCATGGACGGGCCGGCTGAGGACGCAACGATCTTTTTTTCGACCGGCGGGCTCGTGCTCGTCATCTCCCTCATCGAATCGTCCCACATCATGGCATTTCGAGACGAGCTGACGGGACTCCCGGGGCGACGAGCACTCAACGAGGCCCTCCTCAGGCTCGGCAGCCGATACACGGTCGCCATGGTGGATGTGGACTTCTTCAAGAAGTTCAACGACTGCTACGGGCACGATGTGGGAGATCAGGTGCTCAAGATGGTGGCCGCCAGGCTGAATGACGTGAGCGGCGGGGGCAAGGCATTCCGGTACGGTGGGGAAGAATTCGCCGTGATCTTTCCAGGGAGATCTTCGGACCAGGCCGTTCCCCATCTGGAGAGCCTGAGGAAGTCCGTGGAGCGCTCAAGTTTCAGGGTGAGGGGTCGGAAGCGACCCCGAAAGAAGCCAGTGGCCCCCCTAGCAGGGAGCGGCTCTCGTGACCGGGCCGCGGTCACGGTCAGCATCGGCGTGGCGGAGCGGGACGATCGCTGTCCAAGCTGGGAGCAGGTGGTCCAGGCGGCAGACAAGGCCCTCTACCGGGCCAAGCAGACCGGCAGGAATCGAATCAGCCTCTGACCATCTCAGCGTCGTCCATCTCATCCCTGGGGCGTAAGGCTACGCCCGCCCGCACCCCTTTCTCCAGTCGGCGGGATTTCCAAACCGGGCCAACCACAGTCAGACGCAGTCCGCGTCTGGGAATGCCTATTGACATTCGCACCTTCGCTCGTGCGATACTCCTTCTCGACTTCTCAGTGTTCCGATTCTCTTTTACGATTACCCTGAGCTGAGCGATTCAGAGACACCGAGGCAGGTGATCCGCTGCCACGGAGCCCGTCATCCCGTGAGGTGCCCTATGGGACAGCGATCTGTGACGACGATTTGGTTGGTGCCGATTCTCGCAGCCGGGCTGATCCTGCTCGCGGAGACAGTGGCGGCCCAGGGCGGTCCGCCTTCCCAGCCATCTCCTGGAGAAAAGGGAAAAGCGGTCGCACCGCCCAGCCTGGCGGACCTCATCCCCTGGGCGACCGGCCTCTCCGACCGTCTAAATGTTCTCAAAAAGAGCGTGGAGACACTCGTTGACCTCTCGGCGACGGGTGAGCAGTTGCAGAGCCTGTCCAAAGAGGTGGGCGACATCTCGAGACGTCTGGAGAAGCTCAAGGCGAGCGAACGCTACGGCTTCGACCAAGTTGCGGAGGCCAGGACTGCGCTCCACCGCCAGGCCGGTGCTCTTGTCAAGGTCCTCGATCCCCTGACCGCAGCGATCACCCAGATGGACGCCTGGCAGAAGGAGTGGTCCGACGAGAATAACAAGGCAAAAGAATTCCGCACCTCCCTACCGCGAGGTGTGGCGGCCGGCACCGTAAGACCTGTCCTCGATCAGGCGCAGAAGACCATCGACACGGCGCTCAGCCTCATCGCTCAGGGCCTCAAACCTATACTGGAGGCACAACGACAGGCGGGAGACATTCAGGCCAGAATCTCTTCGTTGACCATGGCTGTGAATGGGTTGATCCAGGACCTCAGCGGAGACATTCGCGAGAAGTCTGACCCCTCCATGTTTGCATCCCAGTACTACGACCAGTTCGGTCCGGAGCTGTGGAGAGAACTGCGCGAGGGTCTCGGCCTGGTCTCCTGGCCGGGGAGAGAGTTCGTTGCCGGACAGGGGTGGCCTGTCTTCCTCCAGTGCGTCGTCGTGGTCGTTCTCGCCTTGAGCATCAGGCGCCACCGGCGTTTCCTTGAGCAGAGCGAGCGCTGGCGCTTTCTTGCAGGGCGGCCCATCGCCGCCGGCCTGTTGGTCGCGGTCATGACGATCACACCGTTCCAGCAAAGGCCCCCCGCCCTTTGGATTTTCCTGCTCTGGGTGGCAGGCGGCGTCGCCCTTGGGCGGCTCGCCGGAGCCCTCATCACTACGCCCTGGAGACGGCGACTCCTCTACGCCCTGATTCCCCTTCTCATCATCAATCAGCTTTTTCGCGTCATCGCCGTGCCCCGGCCCCTTCTTCGGGTATATATGTTGACCCTTGCCCTGGTCGGCTTCGCCTTGTTCCTGTGGCAGGGCCGGAAAAATGCCCGTCGCGGCGAGTCTCCTTTCTACACCTGGGCGCTCCGGGGGGGCGCTCTGCTGTTCCTCGCGGTAGCGGGAGCCGAGGTGAGCGGCTACAGCGCCCTCGGCACGCGGCTGCTCGAAGCCTCGCTAAAATCCGTGTTTCTTGTCCTGGTTGCCTGGATGCTTGTGCTCCTTGGTCGAGGCGGGTTGGAGTGGGGCCTGTACAAATCGCCCCTCAGGAACATTCCCCTCTGGCGGCGGGCAGCCGATGTCATCGCCGGAAAGGCTACCTTTCTGCTCAGTTTCGTCCTCTGGACCTTCTTCGGAGCCCTCATTCTCTGTCTCTGGGGAGCGTACTCCAACCCGTTCGAGGCGATTCGCGACATCATGTCTCTCGGAATCACCGTGGGCACCACCCGGATCACCCTCGGTCTGGTCCTCACTGCCGGGGCTCTTCTCTACGGCTCACTGCTCGCATCCTGGATCGTGCAGGCGGCCCTTGCCGAGGGGTTGCTCTCCCGGCGCCAGCTCGACCCTGGCGTGAGGATCTCCCTCGCCAGCCTGGTTCGCTACGCGTTCATCCTCATTGGTTTCTTGCTGGCACTGGCCGCCCTCGGTGTGAATCTGAGAGAGATCACCATCCTCGCCGGCGCCCTGGGCGTTGGGATCGGCTTCGGCCTTCAGACCGTTGTGAACAACTTCGTCTGTGGGCTCATTCTCCTTTTCGAGAGACCGATAAAGGTCGGGGACTACGTTCAACTCGGCGAGCAGTGGGGGAAGATTAGGCATATCGGCTTGAGATCGACTATCGTCCAGACCTTTGAGAACTCGGAGATCGTTGTTCCCAACAACGACCTCGTGGCCAATCAGGTCACCAATTGGACCCTCTCTGATCGCGTGTCACGCATTACTATTCCCGTGAGGGTCGCCCACGGCTCCGATGTTTCCCTGGTCATGGAAACCATCCGGGCCTGCGCCGAGGAGAACGCCCTCGTGATGAAAAACCCAGCCCCCGACGTCTCATTCACCGGCTTCGGAGAGAGCGCTCTCGATTTCAGGTTGCTAGCCTGGGTTGCGGATGTTGACAACAGAGGACAGGCTCAGACCGCGATCCTCCGCGCGATTGACCGGAGGTTTCGAGAGCTGAAGATCGAAATTCCGTTCCCCCAGACAGACGTTCGCATCCGCAGCGCGGCAGACTCGGCCTCCCGAACGCTGTCCGGTCCGGCGCCCTCCGCTCCCGACTCCACCCCACGGAAAGAGCCGGAGTAAAACCAGAGCCCCGACGAGCCTCATTCTGTTGTCGTGCGCCGAGCTGCCTGTGCATGGCACAGGCCTTGCAGACCCCTTAGTCATCCCTCCATGGTCTCGACGTGTGGGCAGAAAGAGAGGCTAATTCCGCACCACAACAAGCAACAATTGCTCGGCAGTTCACGAGGACGGATTCTAATTTCAAACACTGTGGGTGAAAACAAACAATATCTCGCCCCGCGGAGCCTGATAGTGTCCCGACGACTGGAACATCGTAAGCACCCGAGAGTTACCATCGAGTGGCCGGCAGTCCTCATGACCCGGGACGGACAAAGGGAGGGTACGGTACGGAATATCAGTCTGGGCGGAGCACTCATTGCCTGCGTTGAGATGCCGGCTCTCGACGACAGGTTTATCCTGGTAGCGGAATCCGATGGCGGTGTCGTCCTGAAACTGACGGCCGAGAAGGTCTGGTCGGCCAACTTCAACCTTAACGGCAAGACTACATTCAGCGGCATCGGCGTCCGCTTCACCGAGGTCTCCGAAGACAATCGTCAGATCATCAAGAAGGCCGTCTCCCACCGCTTGAGCCCGGATCAGCCGATCGCAAAGAAGACCATCAACCCCGGCTTCGATCTCCTATAACATCTGAGGCAACAGACGCCGGAGGTATGCTCCGCCAGAGCCCGCCCCGTGTTCTCCCTCGATTCCACTCTTGGTCCGGCACTATGGTTGGGTCTGCGGTTTAGCCTATCAAGCTGATCCCGACGAGGCTCAAGAGATGACCGAGCTGGTCCAGAGAATGAATCAGCAGCCAGGGCCAGAGAGTCTTGAGGTTCATCTTGCCCCTATCCGCCGCCTTGCCGCCTACCCAGGCGAAGAGCTCGGACCGTTTCACGTAGAGGCGGCCCGCGCCGTAGAGGGTGATCTCAACGCGACATCTGGTGAAGTCGATGAGAAAGTGAATCGCCAGGATGAGGAGGGCCGCCTGCCACCAGGGACCGCCGAAAGAGAACAGGAGCGAGCCGGCGAGGACGGCGTGGACTGCGGCGTGAAAGCCAATTGCCAGAGCCTGGGGGAGAATCCCCGCGTTCCGTTTCCGGATGGCCAGCGCGTAGGAGGCAATAGCGACATCTCCCAGGACATGGGAGACGACAAGAAGGGCGAACGTCTTGACATGCATAGGGGGAACCGGGGTGCAGGAGTTCAGCGCAATAGCTTGGTAAACTCATCCACCTCCTTCTCAAGTCTCTGGAGGGCGCTCTTCACTTTGGCGATGGCCAGAGCTGCTCTCCTATCCCGGACGGACGACGGATCGATGGCACTCACCGCTTCCCCGACTTCGGCGACCGCTTCGCTGAGCAGGCTGTTCAACCGCTCCGCAGCCTGCAACTGCTTGCGCATCAAGATGATATCTTGAACCGTGAGCTGCCGTTGTGACAAGGCGTGAGATCCTTACGCGAGAAAAGGAAGGCTGGCATCTTTCCCGATCAGCGTGCCGTTCCAGACGCCGGAGCGACGGAATTCCGGTTACCCGCCTTACTCTGTCATAACGCGATGGAGCGTGTCAAGGCGCCGACCGGCTATTTGAAGTGATCCCAGCCCCCCGGGCGAATGGCTCGGAGGGAACCGTCGACGCCCCTCAAGCCGAGACCGGCCCCTGCCACGATGGTGCCGACGGGGAAGAACTCGCAGCCTTCAGATCGCAGTGCCGTGGCGAGCCTGTCAGCTTCCCCTTCCGGTACGGTTCCGAGGAGAACATAGTCCTCCCCAACGTGGAGGGCCAGGTGCAGGAAATCGAGGTTGAAGCGGTCGCAGTACTTTCGAACGAGGGACGTCGCGGGAATCAGCGACCCCTCGATGATCGCTCCCACTCCCGATTCCCGGCAGATGTGGCCGAGATCGGCCGCCACGCCGTCTGAGACGTCGATCAGAGCGGTCGCGACCTTGAGCCGGGCGATGATACGGCCCGCCTGCACATGGGGCCGGGGGTCGTGGTGGGCGTTCAGGAGAGGACCCTGCTCGTCGAAAGATCTCTTCGACAGGATAATGTCGAGACCTGCAGCCGATGAGCCCACGGTGCCCGTGAGAAAGATTACATCCCCCACCCGCGCGCCGGATCGGTACAGGATCTCGTCCTCGGCTGCCTCGCCGACGAGGGCGATATTGACCACCAGGTGTGCCGGAGACGCGGTCGTATCCCCGCCGAGGAGATTCACGTCAAACTCCCCGGCAATGGCCTTCATCCCCTCGTAAAGGGCATCCAGGTACTCCACCTCGAGAGTCTCCGGAATGGCGATGGATACCACCGCTTCCCTCGGCGTGCCTCCCATGGCGGCGATATCGGAGATGTTCACCGCCACGGACTTCCGGCCGAGCTTGTAAGGCGAGATCGCCTGCCGCATGAAATGGACGTTCTCCACGAGCATATCGGTCGTGAGGAGCGTCGCGAGCCCTGCCGAGGTCTTGAATACGCAGCAGTCGTCGCCGATCCCCTTGATGACCCTCGCGGTCCTGATGAGGCAGCCGCTTCGGATCCGATCGATGAACCCGAACTCGCCGATCTCTTTAAGCCTCATGATCAATCCCCGCCAGGTATGCACTGATCCTCAACGTAAGGTCTTGGCCTTCATGACCTCCGCCTTGATGGCTCTGGCCGCCCCTGCCGGATCGTGGTGGGAGCAGATGGCGGAGACCACGGCGACGCCGTCCAGCCCCGCCTCCATCGCCCGAAAGGCGTTCCCCGCGTTCAGGGAGCCGATGCCCACAAGCGGGATCCGCACCGCCCGCCGGATGGGAGGGATGCCTTCGATCCCGATCTGCACGGTCAGCTCGGGCTTGGTTGAGGTCACAAAGATGGGAGAGAGGCCCAGGTAATTAGCTCCCGCCGCCTCAGCCTCCCTGGCCTCCGCCGGAGTGGACACGGAGGCGCCGATGATCTTTTGCTTTCCCAGGATCTTCCGGGCAGCAGCCACGGGCATATCATCCTGGCCGAGGTGGACGCCGTCTACATCGAGAGCGAGGGCGATATCCAGCCTGTCATTGATGATGAGGGGTATTTCCCGCTCCCGCAGGAAATCCCTGATCTTCATCCCCTCCTCGTACAACTCCCTTGTGGTCGCCTCCTTCTCGCGGAGCTGCACCACGGTCACACCCCCGGTGACCGCCGCCTTGATGATCTCGAGGTTGCTCCGCCCGAGGGAGAGTCTCCTGTCCGTCACAAGATAAAGAGAGTAATCCACATCTCCCCTGCTCATGGACCTACCCCGTCTCCAGGCTCGCTCCGGCCTGGAGTTGGTCGGGAGTGATCTGATAGAGGGCGTCCACCAATGCCACCTGAAAGGAGCCGGGCGCCTGGGCCCTACGCGCCGCGACCTCCCCGGCGAGGCCGAAAAAGGCGAGGCCTGCCGCCGCTGCCTCCAGCGGATCCTCGGTGACAGCGGCGAAAGCGGCGATGGCGGTGGTTGCGGCGCACCCCGTCCCCGTCACCGTGGCGAGGAGCGGATGACCGTTCCGGCAGCGGATGACCGTCTCGCCGTCGGTGATCACATCCACCGGGCCGGTGATGGCCACGACGGTCTCGATCCGCCTGGCCGTTTCCCTGGCCGTTTCTGCCGCCTCCTCGACCCCGTGGATCGCCTCGACGCCCTTCGTCCTCACCGTCTCCGAGGCAAGGGAGAGAATTTCGGAGGCGTTGCCGCGGACGACGGCGAGCTTCAGCTCCCTCGCCATCACCGCAAAGGTCCGGGTTCTGAGCGAGGTCGCTCCCGCGCCCACGGGATCGAGGATGACAGGGATACCGAGGCCGTTGGCTTTTCTCCCTCCCTTGAGCATCGCCTCGATCCAGTGTTCGGAGAGGGTCCCGATGTTGATGACGAAGGCCCGGGCAAGGGAGACCATCTCCTCCACCTCATTGACGGCGTGGGCCATAACGGGCGAGGCGCCCATGGCGAGGAGCGTATTGGCCGTGAAGTTCATCACCACGTAGTTGGTGATGTTGTGGACGAGCGGTCTTTCCTTCCTCACCTTTTCCAGTAGTGACCTTAGATCGTAGAGAGCCATTCCTTCCTCCGGTTGTCTGGCGACCATTGCGGCCCGGCACCTGATCGTGATGGGTTGGCCGTCCCCGATTCATCACCCTCGTATTCACGGCCGGGAGCCATGATATAATAGATTTAACTTTACCTGCCGCAGTCGTAAACCTAAAGAAAGGAGCGATATGATTCCCAAGAGAACAGCATTCCTCTTGTTGCCCTTTTTCCTCATGGTGCTCGGTGCCGGCTGCGCCGCCGGCGTTTCCAAACAAGCCCGCTCCCAGGTTACTTACAGCGGAAGCTTTTCGGTTCTACAGAAGGATCTGAAGGGCTATGTGGGTCAAGTCGTCATATTCGGCGGGAAGATCGTCGAAACCAAGCCCTCGCCGACCTCCTCTGAGATTACCGTTCTCCAGCTTCCTCTCGGCACCAGCGATCGACCCAAGGACGGGGACAGTTCGGAAGGTCGTTTTCTCTTGCGCTCAGCCCAGTTCCTCGATCCCGCCATCTACCGGAACGGCACGCTCCTGACTGCAGTGGGCAAGATCACCGGAAGCGAGGTGCGGCCCATTGGAGGTTTCGATTATGCCTATCCCGTTGTGGAGGCGATTGAAATCAAGCTCTGGGAAGCGAGGAGCCCCGCGTACCCCGGCTTCAGTATCGGCGTTGGAGCGGGCGGCGGCTCGGGAGGTAGCGGTGGCGGCGTCGGGGTCGGCATGGGGTTCTGATCCGGCCGCCAGGGTCACCCGGACGCTTGCCGAGCTGCTCCTGCTCGTCCTTGCGTTATCGGCCGCTCTTGGCCTCTCTGCTTGCGCTCCCGCCATCTCCCAGAAGCTCAGGGATGAGGCCGGGACTCCCGTTCCCTTCCAGGACCTCCTCGCTCATCCCGAGACTTACCAAGGACGGGTGGTGATCCTGGGAGGCTACATCCTCGAGACGCAAAATGAGCTGCGCGGCAGCGTCCTCACCGTGCTCCAGACGCCTCTCGACCTCCAGGACAAGCCCAAGGCTCGCGACCTCTCTGAGGGCCGGTTCCTCATCACCGCCGACAGGTTCCTCGATCCCGAAGTCTACGCCAGAGACGGCCGGATCACCGTCGGGGGGCGCGTCGCAGGGATACGAGAGCTGCCGCTCGGTGGCACCACGTATCGTTACCCGGTCATCGAGGCCCAGGAGCTCCACCTGTGGCCGAAGGAATTATATCCACCCCCACCGTACTATCCCTATGACCCCTGGTATCCGTGGTACCCATGGTGGCCCCGACGCCCATGGTGGTAGCCCCACCCGTCGTGGTCGTGCGGAAGGTGATCGGGAAAAAGCCTTGCCACATGGTGAGCCAAGAAGGTGGGGGGCCACGCCCTCACCTTTGCTCCACTCCGAGGAGCGTGAGCAGGTCCTTCCATGTGGAAATCCTCGGGACCCCTTCCTTGGCCTCATCGGTATTCCTCACGACCGTGGCCGAATCCGGAGGCATGAGCCGTTCTTGCACGTAGGTAGTCCAGATGGGACGCAGACCCGCCCGGTCCGCACCGCTGACGTCGGCCTCCGCGTCGTCCCCCACGAAGGCGATCTCCTCCTTCGCCACCCCGAGTTGATCGACGAGCATCTGAAACACCAGCGGGTGAGGCTTCCGATACCCCACCTCCCCGGAGATGACCACAGCATCGAAATACGGAGTGAGCCCGTGCCGGTGAATGACCTCCACTGCGGCAGGAGCGTGGGTGAAATTGGAGAGGAGACCGAGACGGTATCCCCCGGTGAGGGCCACGAGCATCTCCTTGGTTTCGGGGATCAGGTGGGACGCCTCGATATAGGCAGAGAAGTACGCCTCCACCGCGCGACCGATCCTCAGGTCCTCGGGACCGACCCGATGGCCCAGGGAATTTAGGGCGGTGCTGATCCAGAACCGGTTGTGAGTCTCCCTGCCGTCAACCCGGGTCTGTTCCAGGTGGCGCAAGGCAGCCTCCCCGTGCGCCCGGACGAAGGGGTCTCGATCGACGTCGAGGCCCGATGCGCGGAGGGCGTCGGTGAGGCGGTTCAGCGACTCACGCCGGGCGGATAACTCCACCGTGATCAGGGTATTGAAAAGATCGAAGCCGACTGCCTTAATCTGGTTGTTCACCTTATTCCCGCCTCCTGACGCAGCCTATGGGCATTCTGTCCGTCCCAAGGTTGCTCACAGCGTCTCCGCGTCGGTCAATCAAGAGGCATGGGGTTGCAGAGGTTATCATCGCAGTCGGCAACACGGCCGCAATTGAAGCAAATGTACTTGGGGCTTCTGGTCAACTCCCTGATCATGTCTAATTTTCCGGCACTCGCAAGAACACAGATGTGGCCTGAATGGTCGCCCCGGCAAACTGGTGTTCTCTCGCTCATCGATCGTTCTCCTCTCTGCATCCCTCGAACCGTCACCGTCACACGCCAGGCGACGGGAGTCTACGCCGATCACACAGGATAGGGCATAAGGTGCACGGCACCGGGTACAAGCAGAAAAAACCCCTACATGCTTGCCTCGTCCCCTCTGCCTTATGCGTTGAGCCCCTCCTGAAACTGTCCGCATACTCTCACTGAAAACGGCACCTGAGTCAAGGGCCACCGACTTGCCGCGCCCCGCCTGACGCCTAAGGTGAAGGAACTCCGTCCCAGCCCTCTTCATCTCTCCACTTTCGGCGTCTGGACCCACGAACCTGATGGCCGTTCCAGACCGAGGTCCGGTAAGGTCGGGGGTCAACCTTCCCTTTGGGGACCTCTTCGCCTACAATACGACCAACAGCTCAAAGCGACCCATCGATGGAGACGCTCTGTTATGCAGTTTTTCGGCACTGATCGCTACTACCTGAATTCCGAGCTCAGAGACATCGTCAATATCGCCATCGCCATGGAAAGGCCCCTCCTCATTACCGGCGAGGCGGGGACCGGAAAGACCCAGCTCGCCTTCGAGATTGCCCGGGCCCTGGGTCTCGACCTCGAAGAGGCCAGGTGCAAGTCCACCTTCAAGGGCGAAGAGCTTTGTTACGTCTACGATACGGTGCTTCGCCTGAACGACTCCCGCTTCAGCACCGGTGACAGCGGCCGTGATGTAAACAACATCTGGGACTATCTCAGGTTCGGTCCCATCGGCCGGGCCTTCCAGGCGGAGAGGCTCTGCGTTCTCCTCCTGGACGAAATCGACAAGACCGACTCCGATACCCAGGACAACCTCCTTGACGTCCTCGAGGACGGCTCCTTCATCATTCGGGAGATCAACCACAAGCTCAAGGCCAGGCAAAGGCCGATTACCATCATCACCAGCAACGCCAAGCGGGAGCTCTCCGACCCCTTCCTCCGCCGCTGCTACTGCCACCATATCCCCTTCCCCACCATGGAGGAGATGACCCAGATCGTGCGCCTCCACTATCCCCAGCTCCCCGCGCCCCTCCTCGACGCCGCCCTGCCGACCTTCTATCGCCTTCGCCAGATGGGCTTCGAGAAGCCGCCAGCCACAGGAGAGCTCCTCGACTGGCTGGGGGCCCTTCAGCTCGACGGCGCGGCGAGACCGGCCGAGCGGGGAAGGATCCTTCATCTCGGCACCCTGCTCAAGCGCACCCAGGATCTGCTGAAGTATAAGGGCCGGGAGGCACGAGATAGCTAGCAGTCGGCACCTGGCGGCAATTCGACTTGGTCGCCACTTCCGTTTCTTGTGGCGAGCGCCAGTGGGGAAGCGTCAAATCAGGTGAGGGCGAAGATCCATGTTCCTCCCTTTCTTCCAGCTCCTCCGAGACCATGGCCTTCCGGTAAGTCTCCGGTACGTCCTGGAGTTCTACGAGGCCCTGGAGAGAGGTCTCGCTCCCGATCTAGACCGGCTCTTTGTCCTGTTGCGGCTCATCTTCGTCAAGAAGCTGGAACACTTCGATGCCTTCGAGCAAACCTTTGCCGCCTACTTTCTGGGCTCTGAACATGATTGCTCTCCGCGGCTCTCACGGGAGTTCTGGGAGAGCAAGGCCTTCCGCCGCTGGCTGGAGGACGAGACCCGCCGGGGAGCACTGACGCAGGGGGATTTCGAGAGACTCCCGCTGGAGGAGCTCCTCCGGCGGTTCTGGGAGGTCGCGGCACAGCAGGCGGGAAGACATCGGGGAGGCCATACCTGGGTCGGCACCGGCGGCACTTCGCCCTTCGGGCATTCCGGGGCCGAGAGCAAAGGTGTTCGGGCCTGCGGCGAGTCGGTGCACCGTTCCGCCCTCAAGGTGATCGAGACTCGCCGGTACATAGACTACGCCGCCACGGCGCCGCTCAGGGCTGAAAACGTCCGCCAGGCCCTCGCCGCCCTCAAGCACATGGTACCAGCCGGACCGGCCACCGAGCTGGATGTGAATGAGACCGTCGCCCGTTCCTCCCGAAACGGGGGAGAGATCGACCTCGTCTTCCGGCGTGAGCTTCGGGATCGCATCCAGGTGGTGGTGCTCCTTGACAACGGCGGCGCCTCCATGGTCTCCTACATAGATGTGGTGAAGCTGGTGTTCGCCAGGATGCGGGATCAGCTCCGGGACCTCGATTACTATTACTTCCACAATTGCATCTATGGGTGCGTGTACAGCGATCCGGAGCGCCGCACCGCCCTTCTCCTCCACCAGTTTTTGCGTCGGGATCCCGAAACGAGGCTCATCCTCATCGGCGATGCCAACATGGCTCCCGCCGAACTTCTCCTCTCCAACGGCGCCATCGACTACTTCAGCAAGGTCCGCGTGCCCGGGCGGGAGTGGCTCCTCCGGCTTCGAGACCGATTTCCCCGCAGTGTTTGGCTGAATCCTATCTGCCGAGGGCGTTGGGCCCAAGAGAGTTCCACTATAAGGTCAGTGGGGGAAATCTTCCCCATGGAAGACCTCACCCTCTCGGGGATCAGGCGGGCGGTGGAGTGGCTGAACACGGGGGGAACGCAGCGTCTCCGTGTCGGTCCGTCGCCGCGTCGCCCCATCGCCGCATCGCTTTCCAAGCAGTCGTAGGGTGGATCAAGCGAAGCGGATCCACCTATCCCCCCGGCCAGCGGGAGATGGCATCGAACTGAAGGTCCCAGGGTCCGGGGCTCGTCTTCAGCCGGTGGAAACCGGCAGCGGCGACCATGGCCGCATTGTCCGTGCAGAGATCCGGCCGGGGAAGGTGAAGCCGGACGCCAAGCCTAGTCTCCTCCTCTTGCAACCTCTGCCGGAGCCGGCTGTTCGCCGCCACCCCGCCCGCGACCACCACATTCCTCACCCCGAAGCGGTCGACGGCAAGGCAGGTCTTCCGGACGAGCACATCCACCACCGCCTCCTGGAAGCTCGCGGCGATGTCCGCAACTTGAACCGGTGGGGACGGCGCCGCCGGCATAGGCCTCTCCAAAGGAGAGGAGAGTTGGCTGGTGTCCACATATCGTCGGACAAAGTGGACCACGGCGGTCTTGATGCCGCTGAAGCTGAAGTCGAGGGAGTCCCGCTCCAGAAAGGCCCTGGGAAAGGGAATGGCGTTGGGATTTCCGGCCCGGGCGATGCGGTCGATGACCACGCCGCCGGGGTAGCCCAGATCCAGGAGCTTGGCCACCTTGTCGAAGGCCTCCCCGGCCGCGTCATCCCGTGTCCTCCCCACCAGGGTCGCCTTGTCGTGGTCCGTCACATGGTAGAGGTTGGTATGGCCGCCGGAGACCACGAGGGCGATGAAGGGGAAGTCTGGTGGCGTGTCCTCGAGAAACGCGGCCTGGATGTGGGCCTCCAGGTGGTTCACCGGAACGATGGGCTTCCCGGTTGCGTACGCCAGGGCCTTGGCGACCCCGATCCCCACGAGCAGGGCGCCGACCAGCCCCGGACCCTGGGTGACGGCGATACCGTCCACCTGCGAGAGCCGCAGGCCTGCCTGCTTTAGAACTTCTCCGATAACCGGGATGACGACCTTGAGGTGTTGTCGGGAAGCAAGCTCCGGCACAACGCCCCCATAGGGGCGATGGATGCCCACTTGCGAGGCGACAACGCTCGCCAGGATCTCCCGGCCGTTGGCCACGACAGCCGCTGCCGTTTCATCGCAGGAACTCTCGATTCCGAGTATCTTCATCGTAAGCCTTCTACTTGGCTACTTGGCGGATACTCCTTGACTTGAAAGCGGCCGCCCGCTACGATGGCAAAATTGACATATGCGTTGCCCGCCCGGTGAACATGAGCGAGGTCGCGCGCCTCGAGAGTTTGTCTATGCCCCCCATCGACCCGTATGAGCGCCGCATTGATTACCTCCGGGTTTCCGTGACCGACCGCTGCAACCTCCGCTGTCGCTACTGTATGCCGCCCGAGGGCGCCCGCAAGTTGGCGCACGCAGACATCCTCTCCTACGAGGAGCTCCTCCGCCTCGTTCGCATCGCTCTGGACATAGGGATCTCCAAGGTGCGCCTTACGGGCGGGGAGCCTCTGGTCCGGAAAGGTATCATCGACTTCTGCCGACGTCTCTCCAGGCTTCCAGGGCTCAAGAGTCTGAGCCTTACTAGTAACGGCGTGCTCATGGAGGAGTGTGCCCGTGACCTCTTCGAGGCAGGCATTCACCGAGTCAATATCAGCCTCGACACCATCCGACGAGAGAAATTTTACCAGATCACCGGGGTGGACGCCTTCGACACGGTCTGGCGTGGGATCAGGGCCGCCGAGGAGGCGGGATTCTATCCGATCAAGCTCAACGTTGTCGCCATGCGGGATATGAACGAGGACGAGATCGTGGACCTGGCCCTGTTGACCCGGAGTCACCCGTATCACGTCCGCTTCATAGAATTCATGCCGGTCAGCCCGGAGGTAAGCTGGAGCCCCCGGCACTTCGTCAGTGCCGACGAAATCATCGCGCGGCTGCAGACCATCGGGCCTCTGGAACAGATCACCGCGGCGCACACCAACGGACCCGCCCGTCATTTCCGCTGGCCTGATGCGCCGGGCGTTATCGGCATCATCAGCCCCATCTCGCACCACTTCTGTCCCACCTGTAACCGCATCCGGCTCACAGCCGACGGCAAGCTCCGAACCTGCCTCTTCTCCGACGAGGAGGGAGACATCAAGTCTCCCTTGCGCCAGGGGGCATCCGACGCCGAGCTTGCCGACACGTTGCGAAAGGCCATCGCCCGAAAGCCGGAGAAACACACGGTGCAGCCGGATCTCTTCCGCAAGTGTCAGAGCCGGCCTATGGTCACCATCGGCGGCTAGTTCCGGACGATGGTTATTTCTTTCC
>Ga0187774_10000073_pt1 | contig 31837 bp, 39 predicted proteins | sample 0216_BV02_MP05_2_FD_133152 | JGI IMG/M metagenome (GOLD analysis project Ga0187774, IMG submission 133152) | Tropical peat soil microbial communities from peatlands in Department of Meta, Colombia - 0216_BV02_MP05_20_MG | ecosystem: Environmental > Terrestrial > Soil > Wetlands > Peat | place... | reverse complement strand
GAGGAGAGCTTCTCGGCGATGATGCGGCACATGACGTCGATGTTGCCGCCGGCGACCGAGGTCGAGATGAGGCGGATGGGGCGCGACGGCCAGGCGTCCTGGGCCGTAGCGGCGAACGGGACCGCAGTTGCGAGTACGGCGAGCGCGACGCCGAGCAGGAATCGGTAGATCATTTGGACTATTATTCCCGGCCTTCCGGAATATGACCACTGTTTACAAGATCCCCCGCTCCGTGCTGGTGGTGATCCACACGGCCGATCTGCACGTGCTGATGATGGAGCGCGCAGGATGGAAGGATTTCTGGCAGTCGGTCACCGGGAGCGTGGCGAGCGAGTCCGAGCCGCTGCGCGAGACCGCGATCCGCGAGGTGCGCGAGGAGACCGGCCTCGACGCCTTGCGCTATGAGCTGCGCGACTGGGGTATCGAGAACCGCTTCGAGATCTTCAAGCGGCATCGGAGCCGCTACGCGCCCGGGGTGACGCACAACACCGAGCACGTCTTCAGCTTGGCCGTGCCGGGGCCGGTCGCGGTCACGCTCGATCCTTCGGAGCATCTGAGCTACAGATGGCTGCCGTGGCGCGAGGCCGCGGCGATGACGATCTCCTGGACCAACCGCGACGCGATACTGGCGCTCCCGCAGAGGATCGGCGTGAACTAGTCCCGGCGAGGTTGCGCGGGAACGTCCGGCTGGGGCATGCTGTGTCCATGGCGGCGAAGCTCACGGGACCATGTGCGCTGCTCGCGCTCCTCGCGGCGTGGGGCCCGGCCCTGGGCCAGGATGTCTCGATACGCACCGGGCGCGAGGGCGAGTTCGTCACCGTATCGGCCACCGCCGACATGAAGGTCGATCCCCGCGTCGCCTGGGCGGTGCTCTCGGACTACGACCACCTCGCCAAGTTCATCCCCGACATGAAAAGCTCGCGCGTGGTGTCGCGCGACGGCAACCGGCTGCGCGTCGAGCAGCAGGGGGACGTAGGCTTCTTCTTCTACAAGGAGCCGGTGAACGTGCTCCTCGAGGTGCACGAGGAGCCGCCCCACCGCATCACCGCGCGCAGCATCGAGGGTAACGTCAGGCAGCTCGAGACGCGCTACGAGCTGCATTTGTCGGGCGCCGGAACCCGGCTCGAATACGCCGGCCGGTTCATTCCGGAATTCGCCATCCCGCCGCTCATCGGCATGCCGTTCGTGAACCGCGTGATCGAGCGGCGCTTCCGCGCCATGGTGACCGAGATCCAGCGCCGCGACGCGCTCGCGCGGGGCGCGGGGAAGCAGACATCCAAATGAGAACGGGCGGCTCGCGCCGCCCGTTTCTGCTTCGGCCGTCCTCTGGTCAGAACTTGTAAATGCCCTGCAGCCCGAAGCTCATCATGCTCTTGGACGTCGAGCCGTCGGAGTCGACGAACACGGAGTTGCTCGCCTTGTCCATCCGCACCTCGGTTCGCCCCTCGAAGCTGCTGTTCGGCAGCCAGGAGAGGCACAGCGTCCCTTCGTAGTACTTCGTCGCCTGTGCCGTGGCGAAGTGGAAGCCGTTCTTGTCGTTGAAGTACTCGCCCCGCAACACCGCGCGCCACTGCGGGTTGAGCATCATGGTGGCGTACAGCGCAGCGCCGTCGTACTTCACCGACGTGCCCGGCTGGTCCTGCTTGAAGGTCAGGAACTCGGCGCCGAAGCTGAGCGAGTTGCTTACGGCGAAGTTCGCGACCACGTCGATCAGGTCGATCTCGCCGTTTGGACCGGTGCCGGCCCGAGGATTCGCCGGGTCGACCCCGAAGTAGCCGGAAGCCGTCAGCGACAGCGCCTTCGTCGGGTTGAACGCGGCGCCGATCTCCGCTGTCTTGTTCCGGTTCGCGTCGCTGAGCTGGTCCCACCCGTTGTTCAGGCCGCCATACAGCGTGATGGTGTCGCTAGGCGCAAAGCTCGCGCGCACGCCAGTATGGGTGAACGGAATGGCGCCGAACAGGATCGAGCGCGAGAAGGTGGTGTTGCCCGTGCTCGCGATCACCTCGGTCCCGGCGAGTGTCGCGAACTTCCCGCCGATCAGCGTCAGGGCTCCGGACGAATAGCTCCCGTAGGCTTGGGTGAGGTCGAACGTCGAATTGGTAGCGGACTCGGGGAACGAGTGGATGAACTGGGAGTCCTGGCCCACCGTGATGTTGACCAGCCCGCCGAAGCCCTCCTTGGGCTGCTTCGCGACCGAGAGGCCGAACTGGTGCAGGCTGAAGGAGTTGTTCTGCTGGTCGAACACCCTGTCGGTGAAGGCCTGCTGGTTTCTGTTCGCCCAGGAGTACGCGGCGTCGATGTAACCGTTGACGTTGAGCCCCGAAGCGTCCAGCACTTGGGACAGCGTGGGTGCCTTGGCCTGTGCAAGTACTGAGGCGGGCGCCGCGAGCGCGGCAGTCACTGCGGATGCGATCAGAAGCTTCTTCATGTAGAGCGTCCTTTCGTGGTTGGATATAAAGCTTTTCTTGGAGGCTTCACTCAAATGCTCCGCCGGGCTTTTCGACCCAGCCGGGTCGTCCGGACTTGCGTCCACACGCCCTCCCCCTGCTGCCTTTCCCGACCGACGTCTACTTGAATTCGCTCGGCTGCTCTCCTCGATTTGATTGACACCCCCGGGGCTGCGACCCCGGAGCGCCGCAAGCTTAGACCAAATAATGGATTTTTCCAAGCCGGGGAACCCGTTATGCGGCTTTTCTGACAAAATACTTAGGTTTCGATCGGCTCCCCGTGTGACCGATACCACGCCGAAGACCGGCCATCCCGCGTGAAACTTCACGTAGCCACCTACAACATCCACAAGGGCTTTTCGCAGTTCAACCGCCGCCTGATGATCCACGAGCTGCGCGACCACCTGCGCCTGCTCGACGCGGACATCATTTTTCTCCAGGAAGTGCAGGGGCATCACCGCCGTCACGCGGCGCGCTTCGATGAATGGCCCGACGAGCCGCAATACGAGTTCCTCGCGGGCGAGGTCTGGAACGAGTACGCGTACGGGCGCAACGCGGTCTACGACCAGGGGCATCACGGCAACGCGATCCTCAGCCGCTACCCGATCCTCAGCGCGGAGAACCAGGACATCTCGACGCACAACCTCGAGAGCCGCGGCATGCTCCACTGCGAGATCGGGGTTCCGGGGCTCGCCATGCCCCTGCACTGCGTGTGCATGCATCTTTCGCTGCACGAGCGCGGCCGGCGCCACCAGGTGGGCGCGCTGATCGAGCGCATCCACCGCGAAGTGCCCGACCGCGCGCCGCTCGTCGTCGCGGGCGATTTCAACGACTGGCGCAATTTCGCGGGCAAGCGGCTCGCCGAGGCGCTCGGGCTGCGCGAGGCGCTCGCCGATCACTGGGGCAGGCCTGCGCGCACTTTTCCGAGCGCGCTGCCGTTCCTGCGCCTGGACCGGATCTACGTCCGCGGCTTCCAGGTGGGCCGCACCGAGACGCACCGAAGCCGCAGCTGGGCGCGCCTGTCGGACCACGCCGCGCTGTCCGCGCACCTGCACCTCGAGTAGGCCGCCGCCGTGGCGGCCAGGTTCACGAACGGCAACCGGCTGCACCTGCTGCGCGCGGGCGCGGAGTACTTTCCCGCGCTCGAGTCGGCGATCGGAGCCGCGAGGGAGGCGGTCTTTCTCGAGACCTACATCTACGCCGGTGACTCCACCGGCCGGCGCATCACGCGCGCGCTGTGCGGGGCCGCGTCGCGCGGCGTTGCGGTCCACGTGATGGTCGACGGCTTCGGCGCTCGCGAGATGCCCGGGGAGCTCGCCAAGGCCCTCGGCGACGCGGGGGCGCGCCTGCTCGTGTTCCGGCCCGAGGTCTGGCGCTTTCCCTGGCGCAGCGACCGCCTGCGCCGCATGCACCGCAAGCTCGCCGCGATCGACGACCACGTCGCCTTCATCGGGGGCATCAACATCATCGACGACGCGGACACGCCCCACCAGCGTCCGCCGCGCTACGACTTCGCGGCGATGATCGAGGGGCCCCTGGTCGGCGAGGTCAGGCACGAGGCGGAGCGCCTGTGGAACCGCATCGCCCTCGCGCGGATGCGGCCGGAGTGGCGCGCGCGGATCGGCGGCGACCGTCCGCCGGCCCCGAAGGGCCACCAGCGCGCGGCGCTGGTCGTGCGCGACAATCTGCGGCACCGCCGCAGCATCGAGAACGCCTACCTCGAGGCGATGGACGCGGCCTCCGACGAGATCATCATCGCCAACGCCTACTTTTTTCCCGGCAGGCGCTTCCGCCGCGCGCTGGCCGGTGCGGTCGCACGCCGGGTGCGGGTCGTGCTCATGCTGCAGGCGCGGGTGGAGTACGTCGCGCTGCACTACGCGACCCGCGCCCTCTACGGCGCGTTGCTCGAGGCGGGCGTGGAGATCTACGAGTACCGGCGCAGCTTCATGCATGCCAAGGTCGCGGTCGTCGACGGCCGCTGGGCGACGGTGGGCTCGTCCAACATCGACCCCTTCAGCCTGCTGCTCGCGCGCGAAGCGAACGTGGTGGTCGAGGACGAGCGCTTCGCCCTCGAGCTGCGCGGCCTGCTGCTCGGGGACATCGCGCGCGGGGCCCGCATCGTTAAGGCGCGCCACTGGTCGCGCCAGCCGCTGTGGCGGCGCGTTCCCTATTGGATCGCCTACGGGCTGGCGCGCTTCGCCATCGGGGTGCTCGGCCTGGGCGGCCGGTTTTGACGCCGCCGCGCCCGCCAGCGTAGAGTGGGGGTATCCCCGCAATCCCGCCGCCCCGCGCCAGAGGCGCGGCGGCGCTTTCCGCTTGGGAGGAGGTCATGGCGAAGTACTCGACGGAATCCATCCGCACCGTCGCTCTCGTCGGGCACACCGGCTCGGGCAAGACGACGCTCGCCGAGGCGCTGCTCGCCAGGGCCGGCGCGATTCCCGCCGCGGGCAGCGTCGAGCGCGGCAACACGGTCTGCGACTTCGATCCGCTGGAGAAGGAATACAAGCACTCGCTCAACTCGGCGATCGTGAACTTCGCCTGGAGGGGCACGCACATCCACATGATCGACACGCCCGGGTCTCCGGACTTCATGGGGCAGGCGATCGGCGCGCTCGCCGCGGTGGAGACGGCGGTGATCGTGATCAACGCGGAGACGGGCGTGCAGCTCGCCACCGACCGCATGCTCAAGTGGGCGGCGAAGCGCAATCTGTGCCGCATGATCGTGGTGAACCGCATCGACGCGGAGAACGCCGACCTCGAGGCGATGCTCGGCAAGATCCAGCAGGCGGTGGGCAAGGAGTGCCTGCCGATCAACCTGCCGGCGAAGGGCGCGACCGCGGTCGTCGACTGCTTTTTCAATCCCGACGGCGAGGCGGATTTCTCGTCGGTGAAGGCCGCGCACTCGGCGCTCGTCGACCAGGTGGTCGAGGTGGACGAGAAGCTGATGGAGAAATATCTGGAGAAGGGAGAGGTCGCGCCCGAGGAGCTGCACGACCCGTTCGAGCGCGCGCTGCGGGAGGGCCATCTGATTCCGGTGTGCTTCACCTCGGCGAGGAACGGCGCGGGGGTGGAGGAGCTGCTCGACATCTTCGTGAAGCTCGCGCCGAACGCGACCGAGGGCAACGCGCCGCCGTTCCTGAAGGGCGAGGGCGAGCAGGCGCAGGAGTTCCATGCGATCCCCGGCCCGAAGGCGCACGTGCTCGCCCACGTGTTCAAGGTTGTCATCGATCCCTTCGTCGGCAAGGTGGGGATCTTCCGCGTGCACCAGGGGACGCTGACGCCGAACACGCAGCTCTTCGTGGGCGATGGCAGGAGGCCGTTCAAGGTCGGGCATCTGTTCGCGATCCAAGGCAAGGACTACGTCGAGACCGACTCGCTCGTCCCGGGAGACATCGGCGCGGTGACCAAGGTCGAGGAGATCGAGTTCGACTGCGTGCTGCACGACTCACACGAGGAGGACCACATCCACCTGCGGCCGCTCGAGTTTCCGACGCCGATGCACGGCATCGCGGTCGAGCCGAAGAAGAAGGGCGACGAGCAGCGCCTGTTCGAGGTGCTGCACAAGCTCGAGATGGAGGATCCCTGCTTCAGGCTCGAGCGCCACGCGACGACGAACGAGACGGTGGTCCGCGGGCTGGGCGACCTGCACATGCGCACCAAGCTCGACAAGATGGCGCAGCAGTACAAGATGGAGCTGACGACGAAGCCGCCGAAGATCCCCTACCGGGAGACCGTGACGCGCGTCGCCGAAGGCCATTGCCGCCACAAGAAGCAGACGGGCGGGGCGGGGCAGTTCGGCGAGGTGTACCTCAGGGTCGAGCCCCTGCCGAGAGGGAAGGGCTACGAATTCGTCGACAAGGTGAAGGGCGGGGTGATCCCCAACGTCTTCATCCCGGCAGTGGAGAAGGGCGTGAGGATGGCGCTCGACTCGGGCGTCATCGCGGGCTACCCGGTGCACGACATCCGGGTCACTGTATACGATGGCAAGAGCCACCCGGTGGATTCGAAGGAGGTCGCCTTTGTCTCGGCGGGAAGGAAAGCGATCATCGACGCTTTCGCCAAGGCCGCGCCGATCGTGCTCGAGCCCATCGTCAACATCGAGATCAACGCCCCCGACAAATTCATGGGCGACCTGGCGTCCGATCTCTCGGGCAAGCGCGGTCAGGTGACCGGCACCGACAACAACGGCGCCGACCTTACCACCATCAAGGGCATGGCGCCGCTATCCGAGCTCTCCGACTACCAGACGAGGCTCAAGTCCGTCACCGGCGGCCAGGGCAGCTACTCCATCGACTTCAGCCACTACGCGCCCGTCCCGCCGCACACCCAGGCGCAGCTCGTCAGCAAGCACAAGGCGCCGGTGGAGGAAGAGTAGAGTGACCGTCAGCGCAGTCTTCGCCTGATGGCGAGGGCAATCGGGTACTGATCATGCCGGACTCCCGGGGCGTCGTAAGCCTGGCAAGCCCTCACACCTTTGCCGACACCGTCCAGCGCCTGCTCTCGGGGTTCGCGAGCCACGGGATCAAGGTCTTCGCCACGATCGATCAGCAGGCGGAGGCTCGGGCAGTGGGCCTCACGATGCCGCCGACCACCCTGATCGTATTCGGCAACCCCAAGGCGGGAACGCCGGTCATGCTGGCGCAGCCGCGATCGGGGATCGATTTGCCTTTGAAGGTTCTTGTGTCCGAGGCGGAACCGGGCGAGGTGTCGGTGAGCTTCAACTCGGCGTTTTACATCGTCGAGCGGCATTCGCTCGCCGCTGCGCTCGCGTCGAACCTCGCGCCGGCGGAGCGACTCATCGCAGAGCTGGTCGGGCATAGCTTGTGAGTTCTCTTCGGAGGAGCTCGTGGAGCAAGGCCGTCCTCGTGGCCCTGGGTGTATTGCTATTCGGTATGAGCTTGTGGGTCACTGGCCGGGCCATCGGTGTGGCACAGCTGCCTTATGCCATTCTCCTCTTCGTCGCGACCCATCCTGTCGCGTTTCTCGGAACTGTCTTTGTGTACTTGGTGGTGGGGCTAAACGGACTTGGACTGCGGAAAGCCATTCCATTTGCCTGCTTTTTCCTGGCCGGAATGACAGTGGCTAGGTTCCAGTGGCATATAGCGTTCGACAAAGACACCGGCGGGCTCGAGCAATACTATTTCGAAGCTATTATCCTGGTACCGACAGTGAGCTTCGTCGGGCTGCTGCTTTCTGTCCGATATCTCGCCGTTGACCGATTGCTGGCGCTGATCATAGGCATGACTCTGCTGCTAGGACTGATGCAGTTTCTTTGGGAAGTCACGGTAATTCCGGCCGTCGCTCTGAATCTCTACGCTCGCGCGTATGCGGCGACAGGGATAGTCTTGCCTTTCATCGCTCTAGGACAGAACCATTACGTTCGGCGCTCAAAGGGAGCGCAGAGAGAAGGGAGCCCCGATGCGTAGTTCACTTATTCCCCCGCTGGCCATGCTTCTTGCCGCCTGTACCACTGCCCCCATCGCCCTTCGCGACATGGGCTCGTTCCACGTCGGCGGGCGCGACGTGGAGGTCACCGGGAAGCCGGTGAAGGAGGTGGTGTTCACGCCGGGCGGCGTGCCGGCGAAGATCGATTTGAACGGCACGTACTCGGTCGAGGCGATGTACGTCCAGTACTTCTTGCCGGAGAACCGCCGCGGTTCGGTTCCGCTCCTGATGTGGCACGGCGGCGGACTGACGGGCGTGTCGTACGAGTCGACTCCGGACGGGCGCGAGGGGTGGCTCAACTACTTCATCAAGCAGGGCTGGGACGTCTACAACTCCGACGCGGTGGAACGCGGGCGCGCGGGCTGGGCGATGTCGCCGGACATCTTCAAGGGCGATCCGCTCTTTCTTACGAAGGCGAACCCCTGGGAGCGCTTCCGCATCGGACAGGGCCCGGGCTCCTGGAGCGCCGATCCGGCGCAGCGGAAGGTGATGCCGAACTCGCAGTTCCCGGTCGAGGCCTACGACAATTTCGTGAAGCAGGCGGTGCCGCGCTGGACGACCACCGACGACGCGATTATCCGCGCGTACATTGCGCTGGTCGACAAGGTGTGCCCGTGCTTGATTCTCTTCCACTCGCAGGCGGGGCAGTTCGGCTTCAAGGTGGCGCAGGCGCGGCCCGACAAGGTGAAGGCTCTCGTCGCGGTCGAGCCGGCGGGCGTGGGCGACCCGAAGCAGGCTGCGGCGCTGAAGGGCATCCCGATGCTCGCGGTCTTCGGCGACAACATCGCGCTCGACTCGCGCTGGCCGCAGATGCGCAGGAACGACGACGATTTCTTCGGAGAGATCGCGAAAACAGGCGGCAAGGTCGACGTGCTCGACTTGCCGAAGGCCGGCCTCCGCGGCAACTCGCACATGCTGATGATGGACAGGAACAACCTCCAGGTCGCTTCACTCATCCAGGATTGGCTCGCAAAGCAAGGGCTGGTGCGCTAGGGTCGCCGCCGGTAGCTGGGCTCTCGTCGATACTGGCGCACGCCGGACGATGTTCAAGACAAAGACTCTCTTCCTCGCCCTTCTCGCGGTCCTCGGCTGGACCGTGATCTTCTTCATGTTTCTGGACTGGTGGGCAGTCCACGCCGCCAGCGAGCGCGCGACTACGACCGTCGGCCTGCTCGTGGGCGAGGCGGAGCGAACCGCGCCGACCCTGATCTATTTCTTCGCGGTCGGGCTCCTGCTCGGGCGGGCGCTGGGGCTGCGCACGGGCGGCGTCTTGACGCTCGTGACGGCGGCGGCCGCGGTGGTGATCCAGGCGATAGCGACGCAGCAGGTCTTTTCCGATGGCATCGGGCTCATGGCCGTCGTCGTGCTCGCCATCGACTATCTGCTTCCCCTGCTCTGCGGGATCGCGGGCGTGGCGACATCGGGTCTGTGGCGGAGCACGGCGGGCGGCGGCAACCCTCCCTAGGAGAGCGAGCCATGTTCAGGAAGATCGACCACGTCGAGATCGTCACCGATCAGCTGGAGCGAAGCGTCGAGTTCTACACCAAGGTTCTCGGCTTCAGGCTCAAGTTCCGCGACCAGGTCCCGCAGCCCGGCGGGGGCGGCTCGCTCGACATCGTGTACCTCGATCTGGGAGGCACCGCGATCGAGCTGCTGTCATACGCCAAGCAGGTCGAGCCCGCGCCGCAGAAGGTCCACCTCGGCTACCGCATGATGGCGCTCGAGGTCGACGACATGATGGCGACGCTCGGCTTCCTCAAGCGCAACGGCGTCGACCCAGTCTGGGGCCCGGTGTTCCGGGAAAAGTACGCGCGCGCGGAGATCCTCGACCCGAACGGCTATCACATCGAGCTCAGGCAGTGGAACCGGTGAGACCAAGGAGGTCCGCATGAACCGCCCCATCCTCAACATCGCCGAGGTCGAGCTGAAAGCCCGGCCCGCCGCATTCGCCGCGACCGGAGCCGCAGCGGAGCGCTTCGACGCGCGCATGGGCGCGGTCGCGTCGAAGCTCGGCGCGCAGAAACTCGGTTACAACGTGACCGCGGTGCCCGCCGGCAAGCGCGCTTTCCCGTTCCACAACCATCGCGTGAACGAGGAGATGTTCTTCATCCTCGAGGGGACGGGGGAGGTCCGCATCGGCGACGCCGTGCATCCGATCCGCGCGGGCGACGTGATCGCCTGCCCGCCGGGCGGCAGGGAGACCGCCCACCAGATCGTCAACACCGGAGCGGCGGAGCTGAAATATCTCGCGGTCAGCACCAAGCTCTCGCCCGACGTCGCCGAATACCCGGACTCGGGCACGTTCGGCGTGCTCGCCGAATTCCCTTCCGAGACCGGCGGCAAGTCCCAGACCTTCCGCTTCGTCGGCCGCGAGAGCAACGCGGCGCCCTACTGGGACGGCGAGTGAGCGTGGGCTTCGAGAAGCTCCCCCCGCCGGTCGTCCCGCGCAACTTCTACGCGGCGGGCTTGAACTACCTCGCTCACATCGAGTGGGCGAACAGTCGGGGAGGGAGCTACAAGGTGCCGCCGCAGCCCGACATCGGCTACCGCTCGGCCGCGGCGCTGATCGGCTCGGGGGAGGACATCGTGATTCCGGCAGACTCGCCCGGGCCGGTCCATTACGAGGGCGAGCTGGTCGCGGTGATCGGCAAGAAGGCGAGAAACATGTCGGAGGCCGACGCGCTCGGCTGCGTGCGCGGGTACACGCTCGGCAACGACGTGAGCGAGCGCAGCTGGCAGAAGACCGACCGCACGCTGTGGCGCGCGAAGAGCGCAGACACCTTCAAGCCGATGGGGCCGAGGATCGTCTCCGGGATCGATCCCCAGAACCAGGTGATCGAGGTGCGCGTCAACGGCCGCACGGTGTCGAGCTACAGCACGAAGGGCATGATCTTCTCCGTCGCGCGCTACATCGCGCGCATGTCGCAGTACGTGACGCTCTGGCCCGACGACATCATCTGGTTCGGCTGCGACGGGCCGACCGAGCCGGCGCTCAAGGACGGCGACACGGTCGAGGTCGTGAACGAGGCGATCGGCGTGCTGCGGAACGCGGTGAGGAGGGCGAAGCCGTGAAGGTCCGCGTCTACAACGCGAGGGGCGAGCTCGTCGGCCCGGTGGAGAGCGCGCCGGTCGTGAAGAGCGACGCCGAGTGGAAGCGCCAGCTCAGCCGCGAGCAGTACGAGGTCGCGCGCGGCAAGGGCACCGAGCGTCCCTTCTGCGGCCTGCTCCTCGACAACAAGCGCGACGGCGTCTACGCCTGCGTGTGCTGCCGGCTGCCGCTTTTCTCCTCGGACTCGAAATTCAACTCGGGCACCGGCTGGCCGAGCTTCTTCCAGCCCGTCGGCCCCGAGAACGTCGTCACCAAGGAGGACCGCAGCTACGGCATGCGGCGCACCGAGATCCTGTGCGCGCGCTGCGCCTGCCACCTCGGGCACGTGTTCGAGGACGGCCCGCGCCCCACCGGCCTGCGCTACTGCGTCAACTCCGAGTCGCTGGACTTCGTCGACGCGAAGGACCTCGCGACGCTCGCCGACCCGGCCGCGGGCTAGGCCGTGGCCGACGCCGACTTCCACGGAGTCTTCCCCTACCTCGTCTCCCCCGTCGACGCCTCGGGTGAGGTGAAGCGGGCGGTGCTCGAGCGGCTGTGCAATGACCTGATCGCCGCCGGCGTGCACGGGCTCACGCCGCTCGGCTCGACCGGGGAGTTCGCCTACCTCTCGTGGCCGCAGCGGCGCGCGGTCGCCGAGACCGCGGTGCGCGCGGCGAACGGCCGCGTGCCGGTGGTCGCGGGCGTCGCCTCGACGACCGTCGCCGACGCGGTGATGCAGGCGCGCGAGTTCGAGCGCCTCGGAGCTAGCGGCATCCTCGCGATCCTGGAAGCCTACTTCCCGCTGACCGACGAGGGCGTATACGACTATTTCGCCGCGGTCGCCGGCGCCGTGTCGCTCCCCGTCGTGCTCTACACCAACCCGAACTTCCAGCGCTCGGACCTCTCCCTGCCGGTGATCGAGCGGCTGTCGCGCATCGACAACATCCGCTACATCAAGGACGCCTCGTTCAACACCGGGAGGCTGCTGTCGATCATCGGGCGGGTGGGGAGCAGGATGAAGGTGTTCGCGGCCTCGGCCCACATCCCGGCCTGCGTCATGCTCATCGGCGGGGTCGGCTGGATGGCGGGACCCGCTTGCGTCGCGCCGCGCCAGAGCGTGCGCCTCTACGAGGCCTGCCGGCGCGGCGACTGGGCCGCGGCGATGGAGCTGCAGCGGCCGCTGTGGGCGCTCAACCAGGCGTTCGCGAAATACAATCTCGCCGCGTGCATCAAGGGCGGGCTCGCGCTCCAGGGCTATGATGTCGGGGCGCCGCTGCCGCCGCAGGCGCCCCTGCCGCCCGAAGGGATCGCGGAAGTCAAGCGGGTGCTCGAGGCGATCGGCGCGCTGTGACGCAAACCCGCAAAGGAGGAGACATGTCGACCAGTAAGCTATGGCTCACCACGGTGTTCGCGCTGACGGCCGCGGAGCTTGCCGCCCACGCCGGCGCCCAGGGCAATCTCGAGAAGCTGGACAGGGCCTACCGGCAGGGCCCGTGCGCCGAGGACCTGAAGAATTTCTGCGCCCGCGTGACGCCGGGCGAAGGCCGGGTCGCCGATTGCCTCGCGGAGCATTTCCGCGAGATCCGGCCCGCGTGCCGCGGCGCGATCACGGCCGCGCGCAACAGGTTCGACGGGCTGGTCGAGGCGTGCAGGGGCGACGCGGAGAAGCTGTGCCAGGGCATTCCGTACCGGGAAGGGCGCGTGCTGAGCTGCCTGAAGAACCGGCAAGCGGATCTCGGCCCCGCGTGCGCGAAAGCATTCAAGAACGTGGGCAGCGACCCGCGGGTCACGCAATAACGAGAACGGAGCAGGGAAGACACACCCACGAAACCCAAGACAGGAGAAACCATGTCGATTCGAAACGCAGTCGCGTCAATGGCACTCATGCTGTTCGCCGCCGGCGTCGCGGGCGGCGCGTTCGCGCAAGCGGCGAAGGGCCAAGGCCCCTGCGCCGAGGACGCGAAGAAATTCTGCCCCGGCATGAAGCCGGGCGGCGGCCGGATCGCCCGGTGCATGAAGCAGCACGAGTCCGAGCTCTCGCCCGCGTGCCAAGAGAATATCAAGAAGGCCGAGCAGAGGCTCAAGGAGTTCAGCGACGAGTGCAAGGCGGATGCGGAGAAGTTCTGCAAGGGCATCCGGCCCGGCGGCGGGCGCATCCTCGCGTGCCTCAAGAGCCACCAGTCCGAGCTCGCGCCGGCGTGCGCGGCGGAGTTCAACCGCGCGGGCAAGAAATAGGCGCGCGGGAGACGCGGACGCGATGGCGCTCGACGACCGGCTGATCCGCGTCTCCGGCGCCGGCGTGCGGCGCGAGCACGGCGAGCTGCGCGCGGGCGAGACGGGCCCGGTGAAGGCCGACTACCGGGTGGTCGAGCCGGGCATGACCGCGCCGGAGGCGTTCCGCGCCCTGTGCGCGGCGTGCGTGCAGCACCTCGAGGGCAACCGTTACGGCGCGCTCGCCGGCGAGGACCCGGAGTACCTGCACCAGATGCGGGTCGCCCTGCGGCGGCTGCGCACCGCGTTCGCGATCTTCGCGGACGCGCTGCCGCCGGCGGCCGGCGCGGAGGTGCTCGCCGAGCTGCGCTGGCTCCGTCGCGCGCTCGGCGGCGCGCGCGACTGGGACGTGTTCCTCGCGGGCACGCTCAATCCGGTCCTCGCGCGGCACCCACGGCACGCCGGGCTGCGCGCGTTCCGCGCGGCCTGCGAGGAGCACAGCCACCGGGCGAGGGGCACCGCGCAGCGGGCCCTGGAGTCGCGGCGCTACTACGCGCTCATGCGCTCTCTGCGCACGCTGAGCTACGGCGATGCGCCGCTGCCGCCTGCCGCGCCGCGACGGCAGCCGATTGAGCGGCACGCGCAGGCCGCGGTCGCCGGCCTCATCGTCCGGGCGAGAAAGCGCGGGCGCAGGCTGATGCGCCAGGACGCGACCAAGCTCCACCGGTTGAGGAAGGCGGTGCGCAGGCTTCGCTATGGGCTGCTGTTCCTCGCCGCGCTGCTGCCCGAGCGGCGCGTGCGGCCGCTCGCCGGCGCGGTCGAGGCGCTCCAGGAATCCCTGGGCACGCTCAACGACTGCGCCGTCGGCAAGACGCTGATCGCGCGCGTGCGCGCGGAAGCGCGCGGTCGCGAGCGGCGCAAGGCGCGCAAGCTGCTCGCGAAGCGGCTCAAGGCGGCGCGCTCCGCGCGCCGCGGCGAGCTCGAGGCGCAGTGGGAAGCATTCCGGACGGCGGAAGCCGCTTTCTCCTACGGCTGATCGCTGCGGATGTCGGGATAGACGTCCTTCGTCTCGACGCGGGTGCCGTCCTCGTCGTACCAGTACAGCTTCGCGGGAGCCTCGCCCTTGGTGATCTTGTGCGAGCCGTCGCAGAAGGGCAGGTTTCCCGAGAGGCCGCAGGCGCATATCCACTGCGATTCTCCGCCGACTTTCACTTCGTAGGGGTGGTCGCGATGGCGCTTCACGATCCGGGCCATGGGCGGTTCTCCTTTTCCTGTGGATAGTGCTCGACCATAGACTCCGGCCGCGCGCCCGGCGTTCCCGGGCGTTGCCTGGGGCGGGGGCGTTTGCTACATTGCGCGGGGGAGAAAAAACAGACAAATCCGGGATGAAGGAGACCACGATGTCACGCATTCTGATTGCTTTGGCTGCCGCGCTGTTCGCCGGCGGCACGCATGCGCAGGTGCTCGGATTCGGAAGCGCTCCGCAGGGCTCGATCGGCTACAACATGAGCGCGGCGATCGCGCGCGTGATGCTGGAGGACGCGCACATCCAGAGCCGCGTGCAGCCTTACTCGGGCTCCAGCGCGGTCCTTCCGCTGGTCAACTCGGGCGAGCTCGACCTCGCCGTGTGCAACGTGATGGAGATCGAGGAAGCGACCAAGGGCGAGGGGCCGTACCAGGGTCGCAAGCAGCCCAACCTGCGCGTGCTCGGAGTGATCTTTCCGCTCTATTCGAGCATCTTCGTGAGGAAGGACTCCCCGATCAAGAGCCTCGCCGAGCTGAAGGGCAAGCGCCTGCCGTACGGCTTCTCCGCGCAGGTGACGCTCGAGCGCATCGTCGACGCGATCATCGCGACCGGAGGGCTTTCGAGGAAGGACGTCGTCCCGGTGCTCGTGCCGAACGTGATCCGCGGCGCCGACGACTTCATGGAGGGCAAGCTGGACGGCGGCTTCTTCGCCATCGGCGCGGCGAAAGTCGCCGAGGTCGACAAGACCGCCGGCGGCATCCGGTATCTGCCCGTGCCCGACGATCCGAAGTCGGAGGCGGCCATGAAGGCGATCATCCCCTACGCCTACGTGAAGCTCGTCAATCCCACTCCGGCCTACGTCGGGCTGGCAGGACCGACCAAGCTCATGGCCTACGACTACCTCGTCGCCGTCGGGGCCCATGTCAAGGACGACAGCGTCGCGGCGATCGCGAAGGCGATGTACCAGCACAAAGACAAGCTGGTTCAGAGCCTGGGGGCGTTCCGCGCCTGGGATACGAAGACCATCAACAAGCCGATGCCCGCGGCCTACCACCCGGGCTCGCTGAAGTTCTTCAAAGAGGAAGGGCTGGGCGCGAAATAGCGCTCCTCGATGGCCGAGGAATTCATCGAGGAGAGGCCGGCAGGAAAGCGCCCCTGGGGCCGCACGCTGTTCGCGCTTCAGGCGGCGCTCGTCGCGAGCGTGGTCGTGTGGGTGCTCGACCTGCAGCGCTCGCTCCTCGGCCTGTCGTTCTACACCGAGCAGCTGCTGCTGGAAGTGCTCGGCATCGCGCTCGCGATCTGCTTCCTGATCACGCGCAAGTCGCCGAAGTGGTGGGACCTCGCCTGCGCCGCGGCGGGCCTGGTCCTGTGCCTGTACCTCGCGTGGCGCTACCCGGAGCTCTCCGACCGGCTCACCATGCGGCCGCTCGACGGGATCCTCATGTCGGCGGCGCTCGCTCTGCTGGTGCTCGAGGGCACTCGGCGCATGGCGGGACTGTCGCTCGTCTGGTTCACCCTGGGCGGCGTGGTCTACTGCATGTTCGGGCACTACCTGCCCGGAGTGTTCCAGGCGCGGCCGGTGGAGTTCACGCGCCTGCTGGTCTACCTCAGCCTGGACACGAACGCGCTTCTCGGCACCTCGCTGCAGATCGGGATCATCGTCATCGTCCCCTTCATCCTGCTCGGCAACGTGCTCGGCCGCTGCGGCGGGTCCGAGTTCTTCACAGACCTCGCGCGCGCCTGGATGGGGCGCTATCGCGGCGGCTCCGCCAAGGTCGCGGTGGTGGGATCGGCCTTCTTCGGCATGATCTCCGGGAGCGCGGTCGCGAACGTCTCGGCGGTCGGCGTGGTCACCATCCCGCTGATGAAGCGCTCGGGCTTCCCGGCGCAGATCGCCGCCGCCATCGAAGCGGTCGGCTCGACCGGCGGCCAGCTCATGCCGCCGGTAATGGGCGCGGCGGCCTTCCTCATGGCGGAGGTCCTGCAGGTGCCCTACGCCAAGGTGATGATCGCGGCGATCATCCCGGCGTTCCTGTACTACCTGGCGCTCTTCTTCGCGGTGGACGTCGAGGCCGCCAAGCGCGGCATCGCGGGCGAGGACCCCGCGATGCTGCCGCGCGCGCGCGAGGTGCTCAAGGCCGGCTGGTATTTCCCGCTGCCCTTCGTCGCCCTCGTCTACGCGCTGGTGCAGTGGAACTGGCAGGCGGAGCACGCGGCGCTGCTTGCGGTCGCCGTGCTCATCGTCCTCTCGCTCGCGTTCGGCTACAAGGGCGAGCGCGTGCCCGTGAAGGACATCGTGAAGGCGATCGTCTCGACCGGGTCGTCGGTCGTCGACCTGATCCTGATCTGCGCCGTCTCGGGCATGTTCATCGGCATCCTCAACATCTCCGGCCTCGCGTTCGGCATGACGCTGCAGCTCCTCGCGATCACAGGCGAGAACCTGCCGATGATGCTCGCGGTCACCGCGGTGATGGCGGTGCTGCTCGGACTGGGGCTTCCGACCGTCGGCGTGTACATCATCATGGCGACGCTGATCGCTCCCGCGCTCGTCAAGGTGGGCGTCACGCCGATGGCCGCGCACATGTTCCTGCTCTACTTCGGCGTCATGTCGATGGTGACGCCGCCGGTGGCGCTGTCGGCGTTCGCCGCCGCCAACATCGCGGGCGCCGACGTCGACAAGACCGGGTGGACCGCGACCCGCATCGGCTGGGCCGCGTACATCGTGCCCTTCCTCTTCGCCGTGTCGCCGAGCCTGCTGATGAGCGGCGATCCGCTCACCATCGTCTGGTCGGTGATCACCGCGGGGCTGGGCATCTGGATGGGCACGATAGGGGTGGTCGGCTACTACTCCGGGCCGATCGCCGCTCCGCTGAGGATCCTCTTCATTGTCGGCGGCGTGCTGCTGCTCATTCCCACCGACGCCTTCCGCGGCGCCGCGTTCGCCGACGTCGCCGGATTGATCCTCGGCGGCGTGCTGTTCGGACGCGAGGTGCTCGGGAGTAGAATTGCCCGATGAGCGCGACGATCGGGGAAAACGACCTGCTGGAGCAGATCACCCGCCATCTGCGCGGCGTGCGCGACAGGCTCGCCGAGGAGATCCGCAGCTACCCGACGCCGATTCCGCGGTGCGATGCGCAGTTCAACCATCTGTATGAGCAGCAGGGCCGGCTCCTTCGCGATCTCGATCGCATCGAGGCGACGCGCGAGTCGATCGAGCGCTTCGTCGCTTCGGCGCCGTACACGGACGATCCCTCCGAGCGCGACTTCCGCGCGCGCGTCAAGGCAGCGTTGCGCTAGCCCGTCGCGGGCGGCGTCCGCTCGTAGCGCAGGATCGCTTCCCTCACGGCCTCTGGCCAGGGCTCGGATTTCCTCGTCTTCACACCGGCGTTCACGTAGACCAGCTCGCCGCTCGTGAGGTGCTCGGCGCCGCGCCACACGCCGAGCAGCAGCCGCAGCGACGAGCGCCCGATGCGCGCGGCGCGGCAGCCGATGTCGAGCAGCTCGTCGTAGGTCGCCGAGCCGTGGTACTCCGCGCTTGCCTTGACCGCGTAGATGTCGGTTCCGAACCTGTCGACGAGATCCTTCGGGTAGCGGAAGCCGATTGCGCGCCAGTATTCGGCGACGGCGACGTCGAAATAGAGGAAGTAGTGGCCGTTGAAGACGACGTCCTGGCGGTCGACCTCCGCCCAGCGAACCCGCAGAGGATGGAAGAAGGTGAATTCGCCTCGCTGCATCGCGGCACTATACTGGATACGCCATGGACGAGATCGTCATCCGCGGCATGATGAAGTGGCCGGACGTGCCGGCGGTATACGGCTGGCTCTTGCTCGACCGCCGCGGCAGCTGGCTGATCAGGAACGTGTCGGGACGCTTCGAGCGCATCGGCAATCCGGCGGTGAACGCGTTCATCGGCAGGAACTACGCGGCGGACGCGCAAGGGCGCTGGTATTTCCAGAACGGCCCGCAGCGGGTGTTCGTCGCGCTCGACTACACGCCCTGGGTCTACCGGCTCGACGACGCGGGCGAGGGCCTGCTCGCGCACACCGGCGCGGCGGCGCGCGAGCCTCGCGCCGTGTTCATCGACGACTCGGGCGCGGTGCTCCTCGAGACGGACATCGGCATCGGCGTGCTGCTCGACCGCGACCTGCCGGCGTTCGCCGAGCGCCTCTCGGAGCGGCTGCTGGAGGATGTCGCGCGCGGCGGGGAGGCAAAGGCGACGCTCCTCGGCCGGAATGTCCGCGTCGCGCGCATCCTCGGCGCGGAGGTCCCCGGACGCTTCGGCTTCGTCCAGCGTCCCGCTCCGCCCGCCGGAGAGCCCGATTGCGCGTGAAAAACGGACGGATGTAACGGGGTGTAAAAGGTCAACAGGGGGCGGAGTGGGGCGTTACACTGCTTTATCCGAGTTCTCCGCAAGGAGGCTCACACAATGAAGCGCTCGATAGGAGTCCTGCTGGCATTGCTGCTGGCGGCCGGCGCCGGGTTCGCGCAGGCCGGAAGGAGCGGAGGTCACGGAGGCCGCGCGGTGGCTGCGCGTCCGGCCCCGAGCGGCGGATTCACGCACTTCGCGACCGGCCCCATGCGCTTCACCACGGGGACGATGCATTTCACCACCGGGCCCCACCCGGGCAGAGTCGTCGGCATCCGCCCGCCGGGCGTGATCGCGCGGCCCGTTCCTGTGCCACCGGTTCGCCCGATTCACTCGCACCCCGGATTCGTCGGCGGCGGGACCGTGATCGTGACCGCGCCGCTCTGGTATCCGCCTTATCCGTACCCTTACTACTACTACCCCTACGTCGTTCCGACATACGGAGGGCCGGTGGCCGCGGGCGTGCCGACCTACTCCGATGCGCCGACCTATGCGGAGCAGCCCAGCGCAGACGCGCCCGCGTACCCGGACACGCCGGGCTACTCCGAGCGCAACGACTACTGGTACTACTGCCCCGACCTGCAGGCCTACTACCCGTACGTGCCCACCTGTCCGTCGCCGTGGATGCCTGTCGTTCCCGGCGACGCGGGCGCGGCCGGCCAATAGCCCTCGCCTAGCCGCGCGCGGTTGCCTCGCTCGCAGCGCTCGGGCTACCATGCCGCGCAGGGAGAGGCCATGGCCGACACGCGCGAGCCCAGGTACGCCGGATTCTGGCTGAGGCTGGGCGCCTCGATAATCGATGTCATTGTCCTGGTCGCGATCATCGCGCCGATAGAGCTTTTCTTCTTCGGGCGCGAGTACCCGATGCTCGCCATGGAGGGGAAGACGCTTGCCGTGGACTTCTGGACCCAGCTCGCCCTGCCGCTGCTCGCGATGATCCTGCTGTGGCGCTACCGCAGCGCCACGCCGGGACTGATGCTGCTCTCAGCGAGGATCGTCGACGCGGCGACGCTCGCGCCGGCGACCGTCGGCAAGCTCACGCTGCGCGCGGTGGCGCTCCTCGTCATGTGGCTGATCCCCATTCTTCTCATCGGCGTCGTCTGGGTCGCCTTCGACGGGCGCAAGCAGGGCTGGCACGACAAGCTCGCGAAGACCGTCGTGGTGCGCGTATCGGAAGAGCTCTGACAAGGGAGGCGGCATGAGCTGGGGTTTCTGGACCGTGGTGTGCATCGTCGTCCTGGGCGTCGTGTGGCTGATCTCGATCTACAACGGCCTGGTCGCGGCGCGCAACCGCTTCAAGAACGCCTTCGCACAGATCGACGTGCAGCTCAAGCGCCGCTACGACCTCATCCCGAACTTGGTAGAGACGGCGAAGGGCTACATCAAGCACGAGCGCGAGACCCTCGAGGCCGTGATCGCGGCGCGCGCCGGAGCGCAGAGCGCCAACCAGCGCGCCGCGGCCGACCCGGGCGACGCCGCGGCAATGAAGCAGATGGTCGCCGCCGAGGCCGGGCTGTCGGGCGCGCTCGGCAGGCTGTTCGCCCTGTCGGAGTCGTATCCTGACCTCAAGGCGAACCAGAACATGATGCAGCTCTCCGAGGAGCTCACCAGCACGGAGAACAAGATCTCCTTCTCGCGCCAGGCGTACAACGACGCCGTGATGACCTACAACACGGCGATCGAGAGCTTCCCGGGCAACTTCGTCGCCGGCTTCGGCGGCTTCAAGGAGGCGACCCTGCTCGAGGCGACCGAATCTCCGGAGGAGAGAAAGCCGGTCAAGGTGTCGTTCAGCTAGTCTCCCGCAGCCGCGCGGGCTGCCCATGGACTTCTTCGAGCATCAGCATCGCGCGAGGCGAAACACCGGCTGGATCCTGCTGGCATTTCTCGTCGCGGTCGCCGCGATCGTGCTCTCGATCAACGTGGTCGGGGGCTACATCTACGTCCTCGCCACCGACCGGCCGTTGCTACCCGTGGTGCGCGCGCTCGCGGCAGTTCCGCACTCGGCCTATGTGGTCACCACGATCGTCGTGCTCGGGGTGATCCTCGGGGGAACGCTGGTCCGCCTGAACCAGCTCTCGGGCGGCGGCGTCGCGGTCGCCGACATGGTAGGAGCGCGCCGCATCGCGCGGGACACGGGCGTTCCCGAAGAGAGGCGTCTCCTCAACGTCGTCGAGGAGATGGCGCTCGCCTCGGGCGTCGCGGTTCCCCAGGTGTTCGTCATGGACGGCGAGGGCACGATCAACGCGTTCGCCGCCGGCTATTCACCCAACGAGGCTGCGGTCGTGGTCACCGAGGGAACGCTCGCGCAACTCAACCGCGACCAGCTGGAGGGGGTCGTCGCGCACGAGTTCAGCCACATCCTCAACGGCGACATGCGGCTCAACATCCAGCTGCTCGGTCTCATCGCCGGCATCGTCCTCATCGGCTCGGCGGGCGGTTTTCTCATGCGCCTCGGATCCGGAGGCCACGGCAACCGCGGCGACGCCAGAGTGGTGCTGGTGGGGGCCCTGCTATGGCTCATCGGCTCGGTGGGTGTTCTCGCGGGGCGGCTGATCAAGGCCGCCGTGTCCCGGGAGCGCGAGTTTCTCGCTGACGCGTCCGCAGTGCAGTTCACCCGCAGCACCGACGGAATCGGCGGCGCGCTCTTCAAGATCGCGCGGCGCGGCAGCGTGATCGTCCGGCGCCACGCCGAGGAGCTCTCGCACATGTGCATCGGCGCTCCCGTCGGCGAACTCATGGAGTTCTCGCTGCTGAGGACGCACCCGCCGATCGAGGAGCGCATGGAGCGGCTGCTCGGCCCCGCCGCCCAGCGCATGCTGAGAGAGCGGGTCGAGCGCGAGGACGCCGCTGCGGAGGGCAGTCCCGTGGTCGAGGCGTTCAGGACTCCGCCGCCTGCGTCGGCCGCCGGCGGGGCTCTGCCGGGCGCGGCGGCCCTCGTCGGCAGCATCGGCAATCCCACGCCCGCGCACGTCGACCACGCGCGCCGCGTGCTCGACGATATTCCAGCGGAGCTCCGCGCCGCGACCGGCAGCGAGGCCGGGGCAAGAGCGGCCATTCTCGCGCTCCTCGTGGCGGCGGACGATACGCGCGCGCGCCAGCTCGCGATGGTGCGCGAGGATTCGGGCGCAGCCGTCGCCGATCAATGCACGCGCTTCGCCGACGCGCTCGCTCCGCTCGGCCCGAAGCTGCGCTTCCCGGTGCTCTCCCTCGCGCTGCCGACGCTCAAGGTCCTGCCGCAGGACGCGCGCGAGCGCTTTCTGCGCCTGGTGCAGGAGCTGATCGCCGCTGACGGCAAGGTGAGCCTCGGCGAGTTCGTGCTGCAGACGGTCCTGCGCCGCTACCTCGGGTCCCAGGCGAAGGGCGCACCGAGGATCAAGCACCGCGACGTCGCCTCGGCCGCCCGCGAGGCGGCGGTCGTGCTCTCGCTGCTCGCCCACGCGGGCGGGGGAGAAATGTACGCGTTCAGCAAGGGCATGGAGGCGCTCGGGCTCACGGGAGGCGTGCTCAGCGCGCCGGCCGAGCTGCGCTTCGACGTCGTCGACGGCGCGCTCAACGAGCTGAAGCAGCTCGCGCCTCTAAAGAAGCCGGCGTTCATCAAGGCCTGCGTCGCCGTGGTGATGGCCGATGCTAAACTCACGCTGACCGAGGGCGAACTGCTGCGCGCGGTGTGCGCGGCGCTCGACTCGCCGTTGCCGCCGATAATCGAAACTGGGCTGGAAACCACGGAGACCGCCGCGTGAGCGCGCTTGAAGGAAGGATCGCCTGGGTGACCGGAGGCGGAAGCGGCATCGGGCAGGCCTCTGCGGTCGAGCTGGCGAGGGCCGGCGCGAGCGTCGTCGTGTCCGGCCGCCGCACCGAGGCGCTCGCGGAGACGAAGCGCCTGATCGAGCAGGCGGGCGGCCGGGGGGACGCGCAGGCGGTCGACATCGCCGACCAAGAGGCGGTCGGGCGCGCGGCACAGGCGATCCTCTCGCGACACGGGCACGTCGACGTCCTCGTCAACAGCGCCGGCGTCAATATCCCGAAGCGCTTCTTCAAGGACCTTGCGGCCTCCGAATGGGACCGCGTCGTCGACGCCAACCTGAACGGCGCGCTTTACTGCATCCTCGCGGTGCTGCCGTCGATGCGCGCGCGGCGCGACGGCGTGGTGATCAACATCGGTTCGTGGTTCGCGCGCTACCAGGGCTACGTCGGCGGCGCGGCGTACAACGCGGCGAAGCAGGCGCTCACGGGACTCACGCACCAGATCAACATGGAGGAGGGCATGCACGGCATCCGCGCCTGCGTCGTCCATCCGGGCGAGACCGTCACGCCGATGCAGCGCGCGCGCCCGAGGCCGCCCTCGCCCGAGGACCAGGCGAAGATGCTGAAGATGGAGGACCTCGGGCGCGTCGTGCGCTTCGTCGCCGAGTCGCCGCCTCACGTGTGCGTCAACGAGATCGTCGTCACGCCGACGTGGAACCGGCTCATCCTCGGCGGCGGGGAGATGATGCTCGCGCCGAAGATCGAGTGAGTGACCGAGTTCCGCACGACGCGCATTTCGGCAGCCGGGAGCGAGACCGCTCCGGACGGGTCGGAGGTACAGCCTCTTCTCGCGCTGCGAGGTGGAGGCATGGCGCGGTTCGAGCTGGCCGCGGGGCAGACGTCGCGGGCGGTCGCGCACAGGACGGTCGATGAGATCTGGCTGTTCGTCGCCGGGCGCGGCGAGTTGTGGCGCAGGCAGGGCGGGCGCGAGGAGGTGGTGCCGGTGGAGGCGGGCGTCTGCGTGACGATTCCGGCCGGAACACACTTCCAGTTCCGCTCGCTGAGCGGCGAGGCGCTGGCCGCGATCGGGGTTACCATGCCGCCTTGGCCCGGCGACGGCGAGGCGACGCCGGTTCCGGGCAAATGGAAGGCGAGCGTGCCCTGATGATCTCGCGAGAGCCGGTCGGAGCGTTGCGCTTCATCCTCGTGGGCGCCGCGCTAGGGCTCGCGGTGCCGCTGGCGCTGCGGCTCATCTCCGCCGGCCTGGATGTTTCCCCCGACGCGCCGGTCGGCGTGCTCACCGCTTTCGACTATCTCCAGCTGATGATCTGGCCCACGCCGCTGCTGCTCGTGCCGGTCGAGGAGCCGGGCGCACCCAATCTGAGCGCGTGGGGCTCGTTCGCGATCGCGACGCTCGCGAACGTCACCGTCTACGCGTCGCTCGCCGGGCTCGTGTGGCTGGGCCTGGCACGGTGGCGCTGGGTGCTGGCGGTTCCCGCGCTCCTCGTGGCCGGCGCGTGGTACATCGTGTGGCGCGGCTAGTGAAGACGCTCAAGTCGCTGGAGCGCCCCGCGACGCTGGCTGGGGTCGCGATGCTGCTCGCGGGAGTCTTGATACAGTGGCCCAACTGGGCAAGGGAGCAGCCATGAAACGACCTATCCATTGCGTTCTGCTTGCCTGCCTCGCGGCGGTGTGTGGGCCCATCCACGCGCAGTCCGATTTCAAGGTCACCCTGCTCGGCACGGCGTCGCCCACGCCCAGGCCCGACCGCTTCGGCCCGAGCACCTTGGTCGAGGCCGGGGACCAGAAGCTGCTCTTCGACGCAGGGCGCGGCGTGCCCATCCGCCTGCGGCAGATCGGCGTGCCGATCGGCCGGGTCGACGTGCTCTTCATCACCCACTATCACTCGGACCACGTTTCCGGCATTCCCGACGTGTGGCTCACGGGCTGGCTCGCGCCTCCCTTCGGACGCAGGACCGAGCCATTCCGCGTCATAGGCCCGACCGGCGCGAAGGCGCTCATGGAGAATCTCGAGCGCGCCTACGCGCTCGACGTGAAGATACGCCTCGAAGACGAGAAGCTCCCGCCCAAAGGGATCGCGATCGCCGCGGAGGAGTTCGACAAGGACGGCGTCGTCTACGAGAAGGGCGGCGTGAAGGTCATCGCCTTCGCGGTCGAGCACGGCGCGGCGATCAAGCCGGCGGTCGGCTACCGTGTCGAGTACAAGGGGCGCTCTGTGACGCTCTCGGGCGACACGAGGTATGACGAGAACGTCGTGAAGCACGCGACAGGCACCGACCTGCTCATCCACGAGGTGGGCGCGGCAAGAGCGGAGTTGCTCGCGGCGAGCGTGCCCATGCAGAGGATCATCGCGCACCATACGACGCCGCGCGAAGCCGGCCAGGTGTTCTCGCGCGCGAAGCCGAAGCTGGCGGTCTATGCCCATATCGTCCTGCTCTCGAGCGAGAAGATCGCCGAGCCGACGCTCGACGACGTCGTCGCCGAGACGCGCCAAACGTACAGTGGACCCCTTGTGGTGGGTGAGGACCTCATGTCCTTCGAGATCGGTGATGGGGTGTCGGTGCGCCCATACAAGAAATAGGAGGCAGTGATGAAAGCAGTGCGCTTCATGCTTGCTCTGGCATTCCTCGGCAACGTCCTCGCGGCCCAGGCGCAGGGCTTCCCGACCCATGCGGTCACGCTGGTGGTGCCGTTCTCGGCGGGCGGTCCCACCGACACCATCGCGCGCATTCTTTCGGTGCGCATGTCGACCGCGCTCGGCCAGACCGTCGTCGTCGAGAACACGACCGGCGCCGGCGGCAGCATCGCGGTCGGCAGGGTCGCCCGCGCCGCGCCCGACGGCTACACGCTCGGCATCGGCCACATCGGCACGCACGTGATCAACGGCGCGATCTATCAGCTTCCGTACGACCTGCTCAAGGACCTCGAGCCGGTCGCCCTGGTGGCGAGCAACCCGCAGATCCTGGTATCCAAGAACGCGGCGCCCGCGAGGAACCTGAAGGAGCTGCTCGCGTGGGTGAAGGCGAACCAGGAGAAGATCTCGTGCAGCTCGGGCGGAGCCGGCACGCCCTCGCACATCAGCGGCGTCTATTTCCAGAAGGTCACGGGCACGCAGATCCAGATCGTCCACTATCGCGGCTCCGCGCCGGCGCTGCAGGACATCATGGCGGGCAATATCGACCTGATGTTCGACCAGGCCGCGAGCTCGCTTCCGCTGATCCGCGGAGGGAAGATCCGGGCCTACGCGGTGACCGCGAAGACGCGCCTGGAGGCGCAGCCCGACATCCCCACCGTCGACGAAGCGGGGCTGCCGGGCTTCTACATGGCGGTGTGGCACGGGATCTGGGCCCCCGCCGGCACGCCGAGGGCGGTGATCGACAGGCTGAACGGCGCGATCGTCCAGACGCTCGCCGACCCGGCGACGCGCAAGCGCCTCGCCGATCTCGGCCAGGAAATTCCGCCGCGCGACCAGCAGACGCCTGCGGCGCTCGGCGCGCACCACAAGGCCGAGATCGAGAAATGGTGGCCGGTGATCAAGGCGGCAGGGATCAAGGCGGACTAACTTGCCGCTGATCGCAACACTCAAAGAACGCGCGCGGCAGCTCAAGGCCGAGGTGCTCGCGCTCTTCCTCGCCGCGCGCCACCCGGGGACACCCTGGTACGCCAAAGCGCTTCTGGCTGCGATCGTCGCCTATGCCCTGAGTCCCATCGACCTGATCCCGGATTTCATCCCGGTGCTCGGCTTCGTCGACGACATCATCTTGGTCCCGATCGCGATCGGATTGGCGGTGAAGATGATTCCAGACGATGTAATGGCCGAGTGCAGGGAGCGGGCGGCGCTGCAGCGGCCGGACGTGAAGCGGGCCGGACGCGTCGGAGCGGCGATCGTCGTGCTGCTATGGCTCGCGTTGATCGTCCTCGCGGCGATCTGGGCGCGCGACAGCTTCGCCCGGCAGGACGGGCGAGGCGGGCTTCTCGGGTATCAGCTCAGCGCACAGCTTCCGGGACCGCCCGGATGGCCGCACGTCGTGCAGGCGCCCGCGGCGACGGGCTCGGCCTCGGCGGTCGAGCCCGCGGTGGCGAACACCGACAGCTTCTTCTCCAGATCGGTCGAGCGGCAGCTTGGGCAAGCTGGAACGGTGCCCGTGCGCACGAGCGACTCGAACTCGCGTCCGCAGCTCCGGCACCCGTATTCGAATATCGGCATGGGGCGCATTGTGCATCCGCTCGCGGCCCTTGCCAAGCCGGAGGACAGCATCGCAGCAGTCCGTAATGTCGCAACTCAAAAAGGGGGAGCGTTATGAATGAGACCGACCGCATCAAGTACCTGCGAATCGCCCTGATTCTCGTGGGGCTGACGTTCATGTTCGGGATCTACCCGCTGTCGATCGTCTGGCCGTCCGGCTGGTCGTGGGGACAGCCGGAATCGCTGCAGATGATCATCGGAATCTACTTCACGCTGGGCCTGTTCCTGCTCCTTGCCTCGCGCGACCCGCTCGCGCACCGCAGCCTCATCTGGTTCACGGTGTGGTCGAGCGTCGTGCACGGCGTGATCATGGGCGCGCAGTCGCTCGCGATGAGCCAGCACATGGGGCATCTCTGGGGCGACGTGGCCGCGCTGATCGCGGTGGCGGTCGTGCTCGCGGTGCTCACGCCGCGATCGATGACGGCGGCGTAGCGGCCTCGGGCGTGGGGCGCCGCCGCTGCGACGGCGCCCCCCGCGGGATCACCTCGACCGGCCCATGGCCAGGTTCCGCATCATGAGCGAGTCCTCGGTCAGCTTCAGAAGGCTCGCGCGATACGCGCGAGCCTTCTCGGCGTCGCCCGCCATCATCGCCGCTTTCGCGGCGCCGGCCGTGGCGCCCAGCCGGTTGGGTTCCTTCTTGAGAGTCGCCTCGAAGGCGGCGAGTGCATCGGCGTAGGCGCCGTCCTGGAGCAGCATCGCTCCGAGCAGCTCGCGCGCCGGAGCGAGCGGGCCCGGCGTCACGGTGCCCTTCTCCGTCCTGTCCTCGGCGTCCGCTGCGCGGGTCATGGCCGCGAGCGCTTCTGTGCGCCGGCCCTCCGCGTAGAGCGTCCAGGCGGTGGCGGCCTGCAATTGGATGTCCACCTGGTTCGCCCAGTACTCATCGCTGGCGTGGCGGAGCTTGTCGCGGAGCTCCGACAACCTGGCTATCTCCGCCTTCGCAGACTCCGGACTTCCGCTGCGCGCGGCGCCGAGCGCGCGCGCGAAACGCGTCATCGCTTCCACGTAGGCGAACTTGGTGGGCCGCACCTGGAGTTGCGCTGCGGCCTTCCAGTCGCTGCGCTCGACGACGTGGCGGGCCGGGCTCGCGGCCAGGGCAAACGGAGCGGTGTTCCGCTCCGGGTTGAATCCCGTCACGGTGTTCATCTGCTCGATGATCTCTTTCGCCTTCTCGTACTGCCCGAGCTGAAGATAGGCATAGACCATGTAGTCGTCGGCGTGCAGCTCGTCGTCGGGCTCCTTCTCCGCCCTGGCGATGCGCGCGGCCTCCGTGTTCGACGCGATCGACTCCTTCCAGTACCCGACGCGGGTGAAGATGTGTGATGGCATGTGCTGCGCGTGCGGCGCGGCCTCGGCGATCTCGGCGTAGCGCTTCGCCGCGTCCAGCCCTTTTGCGGCGATGGGCGGGTAGTCGTAGGTGTGGATCAGGTAGTGCGCCGCCCCGGGATGGCGCGGCTGTCGCTTGAAGATCGGCTCCAGTATCGACGCGGCCTTGAGCTGGTTGGCGTAGGTCTTGTCGGAGGGCGAGGCCGCCATGTCGAGCGCGAGGGCGTAGTAGATCTGCGCCTCGTCGTCCTCCGGATAGGTCTTCGCGAGCTTCTCCATCGCGGCGAGATAGTTCTGGGCGCGCTTGCGCTGGTCCAGCTTGTCGTAGTCGGCGTAGTAGGCGCCGATCGAGGCGATAAAGTCGTTCTCGCGCTGGGTCTTCGCGCCAACCGCGAGGCCGCGGCGCACGGTTTCCAGGCCGAGGGGAAGGTTCTTCGCCGGCGTCGGGTTGAAGGGATTGGCGAGCAGGCTCTGCGCATAGCCCCAGTAGGCGATGGCGCAGCCCGAGTCGGCCTTGAGAACATCCTCGAACGCGCGCGCCGAGGCGCTGTACCAGAAGGAATGCTGGAACAGCATGGCCTGGTCGAAGAGCTTTTGGGCCTGCGGCGTGCAGGAAGTCTGGAAGTGCACCGCGCCGAGCTGGTCCTTCGCTTCGTGGGCCAGGGCGGGGCCCGAGGCGGCGAGAGCGGCCGCGAGCAAGGCGGCGAGGGGGGTCTTGGTCATCGTCTTCTCCTGGTTTGGGTTGAGACGAGGCCAATCTAGGCCCGGCGCGGCCGCGCTGGCCCTACGGACCGCCGAAGGTTTGCCTACGCTTTTCCGAAAGCCCCGAAATCAGTGCAGATCGAGCCCGGCCAGCGCCTCGGTGAGGCGCCTGCGCTCCCCCGAATCGGCGAGGGGATAGTTCTTCAGCCATTCGCCCAGGCTGAACTTCGGCTCCAACGCGCGGATCTCCTCCCGCTCCCAGCCCGCCGCGTCCCGCCGGCCGGCACGGGCGAGCGCCGCGGCGAGATAGACGTGGCTCTCGACGCTTTCGTGATTGCGCTCGACCGCCTGGCGCAGCTGGAGCAGCGCGGAGTCCGTGTCCCCCAGGAAAAAGTACGCGCGCCCCAGGATGAGCGAATACAGATAGCCCGAGTTGGGCGCGAGCCGCATCGCGACCTGGATGAGGGGAATCGTCTCGGCGGGGCGGCCGACGTAGGTCTGGATCCCGGCGAGCAGCGCGTAGGCGTCCGCGTACGAGGGATTGAGGCGCAAGGTCGTGCGCAGGGTGTCGGCCGCCTCGGAAAGCTCGCCGCGCTCCATCGTCACGAAGGCCCACGCGAAGAGCACTTCCGGGCTGTCCGGGTCGGATTGCACCGCGGCCTTTGCGAGCTCGGTCGCTTTCGCGAGCGCCGCCTTGCCGTCGGGGGTCCAGTTGTTGCGGCGGTCCGCCGCGTACGTCAGGGCCAGTCCCGCCTGCGCGCGCGCGAAGGAGGGATCGAGCTGTATCGCTTTCGAATACAGGCCTCGGGCGAGCTCGTTGTCGGATTTGCTGCGCACATTGAGCGCGGCCTGCGCGCGAAGGAAATACTCGTACGCCTTGAGGTTGCGCGTGTAGGGCGCGGCCCGCCTGCGCAGCTCCGCGTCTTCGACCTTGATCTTCAGCTTCTCGAGGACGCGCTGCGTGAGCTCATCCTGCAGCGCGAGCAGGTCGTCGTAGGGCCGGTCGTACTGCTCCGACCACAGCGCTTCGCCCGTCGCGGCGTTCACCAGCCGGACGTACAGCCGGATCTTGTCGGCGCTGCGCTGCACGTCCCCCGTGACGACGTAGCTCCCGGGCTCGGACTGACTCGGCAATGCGCCGGCAGTCTCCGGGCTGATGACGCGCACATCGGGAAACCGGCCGAGGTCGGTGATCAGGCGGGACGTGATCCCCCGCGCGAGCAGCGACTGCTTCGCGTCGCCTTCGATCTCCTTGAACGGGACCACGATCACCTTCGGAGACGCGTCGATCTGGGCGGCCACTATGGCCTCCGCCGAGGCGTTCGGGCCCGAAGCTTCGCGCGAGAAGAGCCAGACGCCGAGGACGCATGCCGCCGCGAGGAGGCACGCTCCGGCGATCCACACGAGGCGCCGCGGCGGGCGCGACTCGGGCGAGCCGACCGGCGCGATCAGCCGGTAGCCGCGCTTCGGGATGGTCTGGATATAGGCCGGCTCGCCGGACGCGTCCCCCAGGGCCTTGCGCAGCTTGATCACGGCCTGCGTGAGCACGTCGTCGCCAACGACGACACCCGGCCACACCTGGGAGAGCAGCTCCTCGCGGCTCACCACCTCGTCGGCGCGGCGGGCGAGCGCCACCAGCAGATCGACGGCCTTGGGCTCGAGGTGGACTCGCTCGGAGCCGCGCACAATCTCGTTGGTCGCCGGATCGAGCAGCCACTCGCCGACACGCAGCCATTGAGCGGCGCTCATCCTGCGGTGCCCCTAGCCGCCCTTCCTGTCCTTGTCCGCGAGCAGCTTGAAGGTGCCGATCGCCTTGGCGAGCAGCGCTCCGCTCTCGTCGCGCGCCTCGGCCTCACAAAAGGCCGTGGACTTGCCGCCGTGGAGCACGCGCCCCTCGGCGGTGACCTTGTCGCCGAAGCTGCCCTTCATGAAGCCGACGCTCATGTCGACGGTGAGCACGCCGCCCACGACTCCGTAGTGCCCGCGCACGGCCCAGCTCATCACGAGGTCGAGCATGGTCATGATGACCCCGCCGTGGGTGGCGCCCCAGCTGTTGAGCAGCTCCGGCCGCTTCTTCAGCGACACGACCGCATGCTCCTTCGTCGATTCGAGAAGCTGCACGCCGAGGTGCTCGGTGAAGGGGATGCGGATCGCGCCCGAGCCTTCCATGGTCCCCGCCTACGCGGCGGTCGCGCCGCCGTCAACGGCGATGATCTGCCCGGTGATGTGCCGCGCGGCGTCCGACGCGAGCAGCGCGACGATCCCCTTGAGGTCCTCCTCGTTGCCGAGGCGGTGGAGCGGCGATGCTGCGACGACCTGTTCGCCTATCCGCTGCAGCGCCACCTGGCTCATCTTCGAGGGAAAGAAGCCCGGCGCGATCGCGTTCACGGTGATGCCGTGCTCGCCCCACTCGGATGCGAGCGCGCGCGTGAAGTTCACCAGGCCCCCCTTGGTCGTGTTGTACGCGAGCGTCTTCAGCATGCCGACGGGGTTGCCGCGCAGCCCCGCGATCGACGCGACGGTGACGATCCTGCCGTAGCGGTTGGGGATCATCGAGCGCTTGCCGACGGCCTGGGTGACGAGGAAGGTCCCGGTGAGGTTGAGGTTCACGACCTTCTGCCAGGCTTCCAGCGGATGGTCCTCGGCGGGCGCGCCCCACGAGGCTCCCGCGTTGTTGACGAGGATGTCCACCCTTCCATAGCGCCCGAGGAGCTTGCCGACCATCGGCTCGATCGCCTCCGGCTGCGACAGGTCGCAGGGCAGGGCCAAGGCCTCGACATTCTGGCGCGACAGGTGCTCGCGCGCCTGCTCGAGCTCGTCGGCCTTGCGCGCCGTGAGCGCGAGCCTCGCGCCCATCTCGCCCAGGGCTTCCGCGATCTGCAGCCCCAGGCCTCGCGATCCGCCGGTGACGAGCGCGATTTTTCCGGTGAGGTCGAGGAGCTTCTTGACGCTCATGGCTGGAGCGGATTGTAGATTGACACGGGATTTCGCGCAGGTT
>Ga0187774_10000072_pt1 | contig 31995 bp, 31 predicted proteins | sample 0216_BV02_MP05_2_FD_133152 | JGI IMG/M metagenome (GOLD analysis project Ga0187774, IMG submission 133152) | Tropical peat soil microbial communities from peatlands in Department of Meta, Colombia - 0216_BV02_MP05_20_MG | ecosystem: Environmental > Terrestrial > Soil > Wetlands > Peat | place... | reverse complement strand
GCACCGCGAGGTACTCGACGATGCGTTCCTTCACCTTCTCCAGGCCGTAGTGGTCGGCGTCGAGAATCTTCTCCGCCGCGCCGATGTCGCGCGAGATCTTGCTGCGCTTCTTCCAGGGCAGGTTGACGAGGGTCTCGATGTAGTTGCGCACCACCGTCGCCTCAGCCGACATCGGGGACATCAGGCGCAGCTTCTTCAGCTCGGCCTCGGCTTTCTTGCGGGCCTCCTTGGGCATGCGGGCGGCCTTGACGCGCTTTTCCATCTCCTCGAAGTCGGCTCCGTCCTCGCCTTCGCCCAGCTCCTTCTGGATCGCCTTGACCTGCTCGTTGAGGTAGTACTCGCGCTGACTTTTCTCCATCTGCCGCTTGACACGGCCCCGGATGCGCTTCTCGACCTGGAGGATGTCGATCTCGGCCTCGAGCTGCGACAGCAGATGCTCGAGCCGCGCCTTCACCTCGAACATCTCGAGGACCTGCTGCTTCTGCTCGAGCTTGAGCGGCAGATGCGCCGCGATCGTGTCGGCGAGGCGCCCGGCTTCCTCGATCCCGGCGAGCGAGGTCAGGATCTCCGGCGGAATCTTCTTGTTGAGCTTGACGTACTGGTCGAACTGGGCGATGAGCGCCCGGCGCATCGCCTCGATCTCGGTGACCTCTCCGGCGTCCGCGGGCACCGCGATCGCGTCCGCGACGTAGTGGCTGCGCAGATCCTCGATGCTCTGGATGCGCGCGCGCTGGCCGCCTTCCACGAGCACCTTCACCGTGCCGTCGGGAAGCTTGAGCATCTGGAGGATGTTCGAGATGCAGCCGATCTTGTACAGGTCCTCCGCGCCGGGCTCATCCTTGGCTGCGGACCTCTGCGCGACCAGCAGGATGCTCTTGCCGGCCTCCATGGCCATCTCCATGGCCTTTATGGATTTCGGCCGGCCGACGAACAGCGGAATCACCATGTGCGGGAACACCACAACGTCGCGCAGCGGAAGCAGCGGGTACTGGTTGGGTGCGGAGACGCTTTCGTTGGCCATGGGCTTTCTCTGCAAAGAAGTCATGCGCTACATTGGGGCGGAACGCCCCCGCTTCAAGCCGCGCCTCGTCCGAGGGCAGCAGCCTTCGCTCAAGCGGTGCCCGCCACCTTAGGCGGCTCGGCGTAGATGAGAAGAGGCTTGCCCTCGCCCACGATGGTGTTCTCGTCCACCACCACCTTGCTGACGTTCTCCATAGTGGGAAGGTCGAACATGATGTCGAGCAGCACCTGCTCGAGGATGGAGCGCAGCCCGCGCGCGCCGGTCTTGCGGGCGAGCGCCTTCTTCGCGATCGCGTGGAGAGCCTGCGGCCGCACTTCGAGATCCACCCCTTCCATGCCGAAGAGCTTCTGATACTGCTTGATCAGCGCGTTCTTCGGCTCCGTCAGAATTTGGATCAGCGCCTGCTCGTCGAGTTCCTCCAGCGTGGCCACCACCGGGAGCCGGCCGACGAATTCCGGAATGAGCCCATACTTGATGAGGTCTTCGGGTTCCACGGTCTTGAGGACCTCGCTGATGTCCTTGGCGCTCTTCAGGCTCCTCACGTCGGCCGCGAACCCGATGCCGCTCTTCTCGGAGCGGCCGCGGATGATCTTCTCCAGTCCATCGAATGCGCCGCCGCAGATGAACAGGATGTTGGTGGTGTCCACCTGCACGAAGTCCTGGTTTGGGTGCTTGCGCCCCCCCTGCGGCGGTACCGACGCGATCGTGCCCTCGATGAGCTTCAGCAGCGCCTGCTGAACGCCCTCGCCCGATACGTCCCGGGTGATCGAGGGGTTGTCGGACTTGCGCGAGATCTTGTCGATCTCGTCGATGTAGACGATGCCGCGCTTCGCCTTGTCGACGTCGTAGTCGCAGTTCTGCAAGAGCTTCTGGATGATGTTCTCGACGTCCTCGCCGACATAGCCGGCCTCGGTCAGCGTCGTCGCGTCGGCGATCACGAACGGAACGTTCAGGAGGCGCGCCATGGTCTGTGCGAGCAGCGTCTTGCCCGATCCCGTCGGACCGACGAGCAGGATGTTCGACTTCGCGAGCTCGACGTCGTCGTTCTTCGACAGGTGCTTGAGCCGCTTGTAGTGGTTGTACACCGCCACCGACAAGATTTTCTTCGCGAGCTCCTGGCCGATTACGTACTCGTCGAGAATGCCGCAGATCTCGCGCGGGGTCGGCAGGTCGGACTTGGCGGGCTTTCCGCCCTTGTCCGCCGCGCTCTCCTCGCGGATGATGTCGTTGCATAGCTCGATGCACTCGTCGCAGATGAACACCGACGGGCCGGCGATCAGCTTCCTGACCTCGTGCTGGCTCTTGCCGCAGAAGGAGCAGTACAGGAGCTTTTCGCCGCCGGTCTTTTCGGTCATCGCGTTTCTCCGCCCTCAGGCCGCCGTGGCCACTTCGGTGCGCGAGGCGAGCACCTTGTCCACCAGACCATACTTCACCGCCTCGTCCGCCGACAGGAAATTGTCACGGTCGGTATCGCGAGAGATGCGCTCGACGCTCTGGCCCGTGTGCATTGCCATGATCTCGTTCAGGCGCGCGCGCAGGTAGAGGATCTCCTTGGCGTGGATCTCGACATCCGATGCCTGCCCCTGGAACCCGCCCATGGGCTGGTGGATCATGACGCGCGAATTCGGCAGGCAGAATCGCTTGTCCTTGTCGCCCGCGGCAAGGAGCAGCGCGCCCATGCTCGCCGCCTGACCGATGCACAGCGTCGAGACGTCGGGCTTGATGAACTGCATGGTGTCGTAGATCGCGAGTCCCGCCGACACTGATCCTCCGGGGGAGTTGATGTAGAAGAAGATGTCCTTGTCGGGATTCTCCGACTCGAGGAACAAGAGCTGCGCAACGATGAGATTCGCCGATATCTCGTTGACGGGCCCGACCAGAAACACCACGCGTTCCTTGAGCAGGCGCGAATAGATGTCATAGGCGCGCTCGCCGCGCCCGCTCTGCTCGATGACCATGGGAATGAGGCCCAGGTCCTGCGGTTCTTGACGAGGGGCCTGGCCTCGCGGCTCGCCCGCCTGCCACAGCACGCCGCTCATGTCGCGGCTCCCATCAGTGCCTCAAAGCTAATCGCCTGGTCCTCCACCTTCGCGCGCTCGAGAACCCACTTGACCACGTTCGCTTCGACTGCCAAGCCTTCGAATTCGCCCAAACGCTGCGGGTCTGAATAAATCCATTTTACCACTTCGAACGGCTGCTCATAGGTCTGCGCGTGCTCGGTGACGAGCGCTCTCACCTGCTCGGGCTTCGCTCCCAGGGATTGCTCCTTCACCAGCTCGCCGATGATGAGGCCCAGCGCCACGCGCCGCTTGGCGCGCTCCTCCAGCGCCCCCGGGTCGACGGGAAGCTTCTCGAGCTTCAGGCCCCGGGATTCGAGCTCGGCCCGGGTCTGCTGCAGCATGCGCTGCACTTCCAACTCGACCAGGGATTTCGGCAGCTCGAGCGTCGTCGAATCAATGAGCGCCTGCATGACCTTCTGCTTCACCTCGCTCTCCACGCGCTTCTTGACCTCGAGCTCGACGTTGGTCCTGACCTCGGCGCGCATCTTCGCGAGATCGCCGTCGGCCACGCCGAGGGTCCTCGCGAAATCGGCGCCGAGCTCGGGAAGCCTCGGCGTTTCGACCTTCCTGACCGTCACGTCGAAAGTCGCCGTCTTGCCCGCGACCTCCTTGCCCGCATAGTCGGCCGGAAAAGCGACCGGAAACGTCTTTTGCTCGCCGGAGCCGGCGCCGGACAGTCCGGCCTCGAAGTCGGGCAGCATGCGCCCCTCGCCGAGAATGACGCTAATCCCGGATCCCTTGCCTCCAGGAAATTCGCTGCCGTCGATCCGCCCGACAAAGTCGACGCTCACGCGGTCGCCCGCCTGCGCGGGCCGCGCCGCAGCCTCCCAGGCCACACGCTGCTTGCGCAGGATTTCGACGGTGCGATCGACGTCGGTTTCCTCGACCGCGTGGACCGGCCGGCGGATCGTCACCGCCGCGAGGTCGCCGAGCTTGACCTCGGGGTACACCTCGAACGTCGCGCTGAAGGCGAGCTGCTTCTCGTCGCCGCCCTCCTTGCGTTCGATGCGCGGATACCCCGCCACCCTCAAGTTCTTCTCCCTGACGACCTCGGTGAATCCCTTCTGCACGGCGTCGCCGATCACCTCCGAGCGGACCTGAGGACCGTACTGCTGCGCCACGATCTTGAGCGGCACCTTGCCGGGGCGAAACCCGTCCATGCGCACGGTGCGCGAGAGCTTGCGCAGGCGCTGCTCGACCTCGCGTTCGATTTCTTCCGCCGGAACCGCCATGCTTAGGCGCCGCTCCAGCTTGCCCAACGTTTCTATGTTCGTCTGCATACCCTCTGTTCCCGCTGCGTGGTGCGAAGGAAGGGACTCGAACCCCCATGCCTTGCGGCGCTGGAACCTAAATCCAGTGCGTCTACCAATTCCGCCACCTTCGCCAGGCGGCTTCCTGTGGCATTCTACCGCAAGGCCCCTATACTGTCAGCCTAACACCCTGAAACTCCTTGAAAAATAGGACGATGTCCGTCTCGCATTACGAGAATTTTCCGGTCGCCTCAGTGCTCCTGCCCGCGCGGCTGCGCCACCCGGTGGCGGTGATCTACCGCTTTGCCCGCTCGGCGGACGACTTCGCAGACGAGGGCGAGCTTGCCGCCCCGGCGCGCGTCGCGCTCCTCGACGGCTACCGCGCCGAGCTCGACCGGATCGGAACGGGAAGCGCGCCGATCACGCCCCTGTTCCGCGAGCTGCGAGACGTCGTCGCCGCGCTCCGGCTCCCGCTCGCCCCTTTTTACGACCTCCTCGACGCCTTTGCGCAGGATGTGACCAAGCGGCGCTACGCCAACTTCGCCGAGGTCATGGACTACTGCCGCCGCTCGGCGGATCCGGTGGGACGGCTGATGCTGCATCTGTATGAGCGGTACGACGAGCGCAACGCCGCCTCCTCCGATTCGATCTGCTCCGCGCTCCAGCTCATCAACTTCTGGCAGGATGTCGAGGTGGACTTCCGCAAGAACCGCATCTATCTCCCCCAGGACGAGATGCGGCGCTTCGGCGTCGGCGAGGCGCAGATCTCCGCCGCCGACGCGTCCGGCGGATGGTGGGATCTGATGCGCTTCCAGATCGACCGCGCGAGATCGCTGCTGCTGGCGGGCGCGCCGCTCGCTCGCCGCCTGCCGGGACGGATCGGCCTGGAAATCCGCACCGTGGTCCAGGGCGGCCTGCGGATTCTCGAGAAGCTCGAGCGTGTGCGCGGCGACGTGTTTCGCCATCGTCCGGTGCTGAAGCCCCTCGACTGGCCGCTCCTCCTCTGCCGCGCGCTGCTCGCCCGATGACGCCCGACGAGTACTGCCGACACAAGGCGGCGCAGAGCGGATCGAGCTTCTACTATTCGTTCCTGTTCCTGCCGCCCGAGCGGCGCCGCGCGATCACCGCGCTCTACGCCTTCTGCCGCGAGGTGGACGACGCGGTCGACGAGCCGAGCGAGGCATCGGCCGCGCGCGTCACGCTCGCCTGGTGGCGCGGCGAAGTCGGCCGCCTCTTCGCCGGCAATCCCCAGCACCCGGTCACGCGCGCCCTTGCGCCCTGGACGGCGACCTTCGGCATCGGCGAGGCGCAGCTGAACGAGATCATGGACGGCATGGAGATGGACCTGAACCAGACCCGCTACCTCGATTTCGCCGGCCTGAAGGCGTACTGCCGCCGCGTCGCGGGCGTGGTGGGCACGCTCGCCGCGCGCATCTTCGGCTACCGCAACGCGAGGACGCTGGAATACGCGGACCGGCTCGGTCTCGCCTTCCAGCTGACCAACATCATTCGCGACGTCGGCGAGGACGCGCGCAAGAACCGCGTTTACCTTCCCATGGACGAGCTGCGCGAGTTCGGCGTCACGCCTGCGGACATTCTCGGGGCGAGGTACTCGAACGAGTTCGTCCGGCTGATGCGCTTCCAGGCCGAGCGCGCACGGGCCTGCTACGACGAGGCGCTCGCGCTGCTCCCGCCCGAGGATCGCCAGGCGCAGCGGCCCGGGCTCGTGATGGCGGCGATCTACCGCACGCTGCTCGACGAGATCGCCGACGACGGCTTCCAGGTTCTCAGGCAACGCATCGCGCTCACGCCGGTCCGGAAGCTGTGGATCGCGTGGCGCACCTGGGCCGCGGCTTGAGCCGCGTCGCGGTCGTCGGGGCCGGCTGGGCCGGGCTCGCCGCGGCGGTGACGCTCGCCGAGCGCGGCGTGCCGGTGACGGTGTTCGAGGCCTCGCGCAGCCTCGGCGGGCGCGCGCGGCGCGTCTCGATCGACGGCGTCGACCTCGACAACGGCCAGCACGTCCTCATCGGCGCGTACCGCGAGTGCCTGCGGCTGATGCGCCTGGTCGGCGCCGATCCGGAACGATTGCTCCTCCGCATTCCCCTCGAGCTGCGCTTCGCGGACGGATTTCACCTGCGCGCGCCGCGGCTGCCCTGCCCGTTCAACCTCGGCGCGGCGCTCCTGCGCGCCAAGGGGCTTTCGTTCGCTGAGGCCGCGAGCGCGGTCCGCTTCATGGCGTCGCTGCGCCTGCGCAAATTCAGGATCGACCCCGACCGCAACGTCGCTCAGCTGCTCGACGAGCACGCACAGTCCGGCGCGCTGCGCGTACACCTGTGGGAGCCGTTGTGCGTGTCTGCGCTCAACACGCCTGTCCAAGCGGCATCGGCACAGGTCTTTGCGAGCATCTTGCGCGACGGCCTGACCGAAAGCCGCGATGCCAGCGATTTCCTCGTCGCGCGCGCCGATCTCGGGAAAATCTTCCCCGAGCCCGCCGCCGAATACGTGAAGGCGCACGGCGGCGAGATCAGACCCGGCGAGGCGGTCCGGCGCATCGCCCGCGTGCACGGAGGCTTCCGCCTGAACGATGCGCTGGAGTTCTCTTCGGTTGTAATCGCGTGCGCGCCGCAGCACGCCGGGCAGCTGCTGGTGCAGCTGCCCGAGCTCGCCGACACGCTGTCGCGTATTGATTCGTTCAGCTACGAACCAATCGTCACCTGCTACCTGCAATATCCGGACAGCGTATCGTTGCCCTCGCCCGTGCTCGGCTTCACCGGTGGGATTCCGCAATGGGTCTTCGATCGCGGCCGGCTCGGCGGGCCGAGAGGCCTGCTCGCCGCCGTAATCAGTGCGTCCGGGCCTCATGAGGACCTTTCCAGGGACGCGCTCATCTCCCGCGTCGAATCCGACCTTAAGGGAGCGCTGGGTCCGCTGCCCACTCCGGCATGGTCACAGGTCATCACCGAGAAGCGTGCGACGTTCTCTTGTCGACCCGGAGTCGAACGACCGAAAGGCGCTACACCGTTGCCCGGCCTGCTGCTCGCCGGCGATTACATTGCATGCGATTACCCGGGAACGCTGGAGGCGGCCGTGCGCAGCGGAGTCACGTCCGGGACAGCCGCTATAGGCCGATCGCCCTCAGATCGAGCTTCCTCCCCCGCACCGGCGGGCACCAGTAGTATCCCCCCGTCACCGGTCGGGTAAACGTAAACAGCGCGTCCACGGTCCCGTCCTCCGCGCCGGCCATGCGCCTGAGCTGAGCGTCGAAGGCGTCGAGCGATCTTCCGAAGGCAACAAAGTTGAGGCCGGCCTGGGTACCGTCGAACCAGGGCATGGAGCGGCGCCAGACGAAGGCCTCGGGATTGAAGCTCTCCTGCGCGGTGCGCTTGACGTGCGCCGACTCGGGCGCGCTGGCGAGCTCCTTGTTGTCGCGCCTGCGCCGGCCGATGGTATCGTCCTGCTGCTTTTGCGGCATGGCTGCAAAGGCGTCGAGGTCGTGCACCCACTGCTGCACGGCGACGAAGCTCGCGCCGCCGAATCCCTGCCGCTTGTCGTTCACGATTGCGGTCTCGAAGGCCTTCCGACCCTTGGGGTTCTCCGTGCCGTCCTCGTAGCCGGTGAGGTCGAGGCCGCGGCCGTACTTGAAGGCGTCGATAGCGCTCGCGACTTCGAACGCGGGGGCGAGCATCTTCTCCAGCTCTCGCGCGCGAAGCAGGATCTCGCCCCGGTCGTCCCCGCGCAGCCAGCACCAAAGCGCGGCGGGTGTCGACGGGACTTCCACCTTGTCGCTCCGGTAGTGCGGGAACGGCCGCAACCCGTCGATCTCCTTCTGGAGCGCAAAGGCGAGCAGCGCCCCGACGCCGACGACGCAGGCCTTGCCGTCCGCGGCGGCGGCGAGCGACTTCAGCTGGGCTTGCGACCTGGCCCCGGGCTTGAGGGCGAAGGTCAGGTAGCGCGAGTGAGGGGGAAGCGGGGCCAGTATTCCGGGTTGTGCGTTGTTCATCGCTTTAGCCTTCACTTCCTGAAGCTGCGGACCGCCTCGGCGACGCTCGCCACCGGGACGATCTCGATGCCATCGATCCTCTGCTTCGGCTGGTTGGCCCTTGGGATGATCGCGCGGCTGAAGCCGAGCTTCGCCGCCTCCCTCAGCCGCTCCTGCCCGCGCGGCGCCGGGCGCACCTCCCCAGCGAGCCCGATCTCCCCGAACACCGCCAGCTTCTCCGGGATCGGCTTGTCGGTGAGCGAGGACACGATCGCGAGCACGACCGCGAGGTCGGCCGCCGGCTCGGAGATGCGCACGCCGCCCACCGCGTTCACGAACACATCCTGATCGTAGCACGCGATGCCGGCGTGCCGATGCAGCACCGCGAGCAGCATCGCGAGCCGGTTCTGCTCGAGGCCCACGGTCAGGCGGCGCGGGTTGGGCGCATGCGCCGCGTCGACCAGCGCCTGGATCTCGACGAGCAGCGGGCGCGTCCCTTCCTGGGTTACCAGCACGCAGGACCCGGCCACCTCGCCCGCGTGCTGTGAGAGAAAGATGGCCGAGGGGTTGGACACGCCGCGCAGGCCGCGGTCGGTCATGGCGAACACGCCGAGCTCATTCACCGCTCCGAAGCGGTTCTTGAAGGCGCGCACCAGGCGGAAGCTCTGGTGGGTGTCGCCTTCAAAATAGAGCACCGAGTCGACGATGTGCTCGACCACCCGCGGCCCGGCGATCGCGCCCTCCTTCGTGACGTGGCCGACGAGCACCACCACCGCGCCGCTCGACTTCGCGTAGCGCGCGAGCTGGGCGACGCACTCGCGCACCTGCGAGACCGAGCCCGGCGCGGAAGTGAGTTGCTCGGAGTACAGCGTCTGGATCGAGTCGACGACCGCGATCTCCGGCTGCGCCTTCTCCAGCGTGGCGAGGATGCGCTCAAGCTGGATCTCGGCGAGCAGCTCGAGCCTGCCAGGGTCGAGGGCCAGGCGCCGCGCGCGCAGCGCCACCTGCTCCACCGATTCCTCGCCGCTTACGTATACAGCCTTGCGCGAAGCGCTCATCGCCGACAGCGACTGTAGCAGCAGCGTCGACTTGCCCACTCCCGGGTCGCCGCCCAGAAGCGCCACCTCCCCCGCCACGAACCCGCCCCCTAGCACGCGATCGAGCTCCTCGATGCCGCTCGCCATGCGCGGCGCCTCGCGTGCGCTCACCTCGGACAGGCGCTTCAGCTCCGAGCTCCTCGCGACCCCGGAGAAGCGGTGCTTGGAAGCCTTCTCGGCGACGCTCTCGACGAGCGTGTTCCACGCGCCGCAGTGCGGGCACTGCCCCTGCCACTTCGGGGATTCGCCGCCGCACTCGGTGCAGGCGTAGACCGTCCTGGCCTTAGCCATCAGGCGGTCTCCGCGACCGGCACCCGCTGCGACAGCGCGCACAAGAGCTCGTAGCTCACGGTTCCCGCGCTGGCCGCGACCTCGTCCGCCGAGAGTCCCTCGCCCCATAGCGTCACGGGTGACCCGACCGCAGCTTCTGAAATGCCGGTCAAATCGGCGATGATCATGTCCATCGCCACCCTTCCGAGCGTGCGGGTGCGCTTTCCGCAGACTAGGATCGGCGTGCCGGTCGGCGCGTGGCGCGGATAGCCGTCGGCGTAGCCGCAGGCGACGATGCCCACGCGCATCGGTCCGGACGCCGTGTAGGTGCAGCCGTAGCCGACGCTGTCGCCCGCGGCGAGCTCACGCACTGCGATCAGCTCGGTGGACAGCGTCATCACCGGCTTGAGCCCGAGCTTCTCCGCGCTCGTGTCGGCGAACGGCGAGCAGCCGTAGAGCATGATCCCCGGCCGCACCCATTCGGTATGGGCCTCGGGGTAGCGCAGGATAGCGGCGGAGTTGGCGAAGCTGCGAGGGTTATTCAGCCCGGCGCTCATCTGCCGGAACCGCTCGAGCTGCCACTGCACGCCGCGCGCGCCGTCCGCGTCCGCGAAATGGGTCATGAGCGTGACCTCGCCCGCGCAGCGGGCAAGGCGCGCGAGCGCGTCCTTCAGCCCGTTCTCGGCGAAACCCAGCCGGTTCATCCCGGTGTTCAGCTTGAGATAGACGGGAATCTTCGCCGAAGGACGCACCTTCTCGAACATCGCGAGCTGCTCCGCGTGGTGCACCACCGTGGTGATTCCGTTCGCCGCGATCGGCTCGAGCTCGCCTGGTGAGTAGAACCCCTGCATCAGCAGGATCGGGCGCTTCTCGCCGGCGCGGCGCAGCTCGAGCGCCGCCTCCAGCTCGATGAGTCCCAGGCCGTCGGCTGCAAGGGCCCTGGCAGCGCGCGCGACGCCGTGCCCGTAGGCGTTCGCTTTCACCACCGCCCAGACCCGCGAGCGCGGCGCGAGGCGCCTCGCCGCGGACAGATTGTGGCGCAGAGCTGCGGAATCGATACGGGCTCGAATCGGGCGCATGCCGCGGCTATTCAACCATAAACTCCCCGTGGCCGTGGTATAAAGCGGCGCAGAATGAATCGAACGTTCTACACCATCATGGCGGCGCAGTTCTTCAGCTCGCTCGCCGACAACGCCCTGCTGATCGCCGCGATCGCGCAGCTGCTCGAGCTCGACGGGCCCGCCTGGATGGTGCCGCTGCTGAAATTCTTCTTCACCGTCTCGTACGTCGTACTCGCCGCTTTCGTGGGCGCGTTCGCCGACGCGATTCCCAAGGGGCGGGTGATGTTCATCACCAACACCATCAAGATCGCTGGCAGCGTGATGCTACTGTTCACCGACTACGTGGAGTTCGCCGGCGTCCCCGGATACGCGCTGGTGCTCGCCGCGTACGCGGTCGTCGGCTTCGGCGCGGCGGCGTACTCGCCGGCCAAGTACGGAATTCTGACCGAGCTGCTGCCGGCGGAGAAGCTGGTCGCGGCCAACGGATGGATCGAGGGCCTGACGGTCGCCTCGATCATCCTCGGAACCGTGCTGGGCGGAGCGCTCATCAGCCCGCGCATCGCCACGATGCTCCTCAAGATCGACGTCCCGCGCATCGACACGGGGATAGAGACTCCGGCGGAAGCCGCGATAGTCGTGATTTCGGGCATCTACATTGTCGCCGCCATCTTCAACCTCTTCATTCCCGACACCGGCGCGCGCTACGGCAGGCAGCAAACCAACCCGCTGCTGCTGATGCGGGACTTCTACCTGTGCTTCGCCATGCTGTGGAAAGACAAGCTTGGTCAGATCTCGCTCGCGGTAACCACGCTGTTCTGGGGAGCCGGAGCGACGCTGCAATTCCTGGTCCTGCAGTGGGCGGCGGTGCACCTGGGGTTGCCGCTCGACAGGGGCGCGGTCCTGCAGGGCGTCACCGCGGTCGGGGTAGCAGTGGGTGCCGTGCTCGCGGGGAGGTTCATCTCGCTCCGGCGCTCGCTCGACGTGCTGCCCGCGGGTGTCGCGATGGGCGCGGTGGTGATGCTCATGATCTTCGTGACCAACATGCCTGTCGTATACGCGCTGCTGATCTTCATCGGGGCCATGGCAGGCTTCTTCGTCGTCCCGATGAACGCCCTTCTCCAGCACCGCGGCTACGTGCTGCTTTCGGCCGGCCATTCCATCGCGGTCCAGAACTTCAACGAGAACATCTCCATCCTGGTGATGCTCGCGATCTATTCCGCCATGGTCAAGGCGTCGTTCCACATCAACACCATCATTGTCGTGTTCGGAACCTTTGTCGTGATCACGATGTTCGCCGTCATGCTCCGCCACCGCTACAACCAGTCCAAAGGCGACTCGGAGCACATCATCGGGATAAAGACCGACCCTCGGCGCGGCTATCCTTGAACTTCCCGGGCTGCGCCCCCAAGTTCGGCTGATCATGGGCGCGCCTCTCCGCGACGACGTCCTGCTCGACGCCTACTCTGCCGCGGTCGTCGCCGCGGCCGATGGCGTTGGGCCGGCCGTGGTGCACATCCAGGTCGCCCAGGCCGCGCGCGGCGGCACCGGCTCGGGATTCGTGTTTACGCCTGATGGATTCATTCTCACCAACAGCCATGTCGTCCACGGCGCACGCTCGATCCGCGTCACCCTCGCCGACGGGACGAGCCGGGACGCCGACTTGGTCGGCGACGACCCCGATACCGACGTCGCCGTGATCCGCGTCGCCGGGCACCAGTTGCCCGTGGCCGCGCTCGGCGCCTCGCGCGATCTGCGCGTCGGGCAGCTTGCCATCGCCATAGGCAATCCCTACGGCTTCCAGCACACCGTGACCGCGGGCGTGGTGAGCGCGCTGGGCCGCAGCCTGCGCTCCACGACCGGCCGGCTCATCGACGATGTCATCCAGACCGACGCGGCCCTCAATCCCGGAAACTCGGGTGGACCGCTGGTGAACTCCCGCGGCGAAGTGATCGGCGTGAACACCGCGATCATCCCCTTCGCGCAGGGGATCTGCTTCGCCACGGCGATCGACACGGCGAAGTGGGTGGTCGAGCAGCTGCTGCGCTTCGGGCGCGTGCGCCGCGGGTACATCGGCGTGGCCGGCGCGACCATGCCTCTCTCGCGTCGCGCGGTCCGCTTCCACGGCCTCGGCGCCGGCGCAGGCGTGCGCGTCGAGTCGCTCGAGCCGGACGGCCCGGCCCAGCGCGCGGGCGTCGAGCCCGGGGACGTCATCATCGGGTACGACGGCGAGGAAGTCGCGGGCGTCGACGAGCTGCACCGGCTGCTGAGCGAGGAGCGCATCGGCAAGGCGACGAAAATGACGCTGCTGCGCCGCGCGCAGAAGCTCGAGCTGCCGATAAAGGCCGAGGAGATGCCCGCGAGGGCCTGAATTCAGAGCACCACAGGCTTGTTCGGCAGCTCGTCGCGATCCCGGGAAACCGGAAAGTGCCCCGCGAGCAGATCGCCGATCGCGCGTATCCCTACGACCGCACCGCGCTCGAACTGACCGCGCGCGAACTCGCGCTGCATCTCGCCGCAGATCGCCTCCCACGCCGTGGCGCCGGCCTTCCCGTGGATGCCTCGGTCGGCGACGATCTCAACGCGCCGATCGGCGAACAGCACGTAGACCAGCACGCCCGAGTTGTGCTCGGTGTCCCAGACACGCAGACGAGAAAACCATTCGATCGCGCGCCGGCGGGCGTCGACCCCGCGCAGCAGCTCGCCGAGCGGCAGCGATGCCTCCACCGCGAAGCGGAGCTGCCCCGCGTGCCGCCGCTCCTCTTCTGCGATCGCTCTCTCGATCGCATTCATCGCGGGGCGCGGGAACGCGCGCTTGACGGAAGCTCGATCAGTGAGGAGATGCCGCGCGAATCGCCAGAGCTTCATCGGTTCACCAGCTGCCGGACGCACCGCCGCCGCCGAATCCGCCTCCACCACCGCTCCATCCGCCGCCGAAACCGCCGCTGCCTCCGCCGAATCCACCGAAGCCTCCCGGCCAGCCTCCGCCCCAGCCGCCGTAGCGGCCGCGCCCCAGCCCGCTCGCCGCGGCGAACAGCACGAGGACGAAAACGATCACCGCTGCAATCATCCCGACGAAAAGTATCCCGGAAACCGCCCACGCAGCGAACCCCGCCAACGCCCCGGTTCCAAGTGCCCCTGCGCCGCGGCCCAGCACGCGCGATAAGACCGCGCCCACGATCGTTGTTAGGACGACTAGGACAAGGAACAGCGATCCGTAGTCCGGGCCCTGCGTAGCGGCCTCGGGCTCCCACGTCGACGCGGGTAGCGGCTCGCGCTCGATCAGTTTCATCAACGCGTCGGTCCCCGCGGCGATCCCCCCGTAGAAATCGCCGATGCGGAAATGCGGCGCGATCACCTCGCTCACGACGCGCTTTGCGACGGCGTCGGGAATCGCGCCTTCGAGGCCATAGCCGACTTCGATGCGGAGCTTACGGTCGTTCTTGGCAACCACCAGGATCACGCCATCGTCCACTCTGACGCGGCCGACTTTCCAGGCATCGGCAACGCGGATCGAATACTCCTCGATGGTCTCCGGCTGGGTCGAAGGCAGCACGAGTACCGCAACCTGGCTGCCCTTCGCGCGCTCGAAATCGCGCAGCCGCGATTCGAGGCTCTGGATCTGCGAAGGCGAGAGCGTCCCGGTGAGATCGGTGACGCGCGCGCGGAGCGGCGGCACCGCGACTTCGGCCGCCGCGGGCAGCGCGAGTAGCAGCGCGGCCCCCGCCGCGACAGAGGCGAGCCAGCGCTTGAGCATGCGGGTTATTTCGAAGCCGGCGCGGGTTTGCTGAAGTCGACCGCCGGAGGCTTCGCGATCGCCTTCTCGTCCTCGACCGCGAAATTCGGCTTGGGCTGGTAGCTGAACATCATCGCCGTCAGATTCACCGGGAACTGGCGGATGAGGACGTTGTAGTCCTGCACGGCCTTGATGTAGCGGTTGCGCGCCACCGCGATGCGGTTCTCGGTGCCTTCGAGCTGCGCCTGAAGGTCACGGAAGTTCGCGTCCGACTTGAGCTGCGGATAGTTCTCGGCGACGACCAGCAGCCGCGACAGCGCCTGGCTCATCGAGCCCTGGGCCTCCTGGAACTTGCGGAACGCGGCGGGATCGTTGAGAAGCTCGGGGGTCGCCTGGATGCTCCCGACGCGCGCGCGCGCCTCCGTCACCTGGGTCAGGACCTGCTGCTCCTGCGCAGCGAAGCCCTTGACGGTGTTGACGAGGTTCGGGATCAGGTCGGCGCGGCGCTGGTACTGGTTGAGCACTTCCGACCACGCCGACTTGACCTGCTCGTCGGAGCGCTGGATGTCGTTGTAGCCGCAGCCCGCGAGCGCTGCCAGCACGAGGATCAGGAATGCCGTCCAGAGCTTGCGCATGGGTTCCTCCCGGGGACGAATGGCGGTTACATTGAGGCGCGCCGCCGGATTACAAGGCCGCAATCGCGCGGCGCGCGAAGCACAGGTCTTCCCATGCCTTGGCCTTGTCGGGCAGGTTGCGCAGCAGGTACGCGGGGTGGTAGGTGACGATGAGCGGCACGCCCTGGTAGCGGTGCAGCCTGCCGCGCAGGCTCGCGATGCTCGCCTCGGTGCCGAGCAGGGTCTGCACCGCGAAGCGTCCCATCGCGAGGATCAGCTTCGGCTTGATCAGCTCGAGCTGGCGCAGCAGGTGCGGCGAGCATTGCGCCACCTCGAAGGGCTCGGGATTGCGGTTGCCGGGGGGCCGGCACTTGAGCACGTTGCAGATGTATACGTTCTCGCCGCGCTTCAGGCCGATGGCCGCGAGCATGTTGTCGAGCAGGCGCCCGGCCTGGCCGACGAAGGGCTCGCCGCGCGCGTCCTCCTCCGCGCCCGGCGCCTCGCCCACGAGCAGCCAGTCCGCATTCTCGTCCCCGACGCCGAACACGGTCTGCGTGCAGGTCTTTCGCAGCCCGCAGGCCTCGCACGAGGCCACCGCAGACTTCAGCTCCGGCCAGTCCATCTTCAGGATCCGCGCCGCGCGGTCGTCGGCGAGGTCGAGCTTCGCGCTGCCTTTGATACCGGGAACCGGGTCGAAGCGCTGCTGCGCCGGTCGGCGCGGGGCCGCCGGCGGCGCGGCGGGCGCCTTCGGCGGTTCGCGCTTCTCGCGAAGCTTCCACACGGGCCCAAGGCCCATCTCCTCGAGATAGGTCTCGCGCCTGCTCACAGATCGAGCGCCAGCACCAGTGCGTCCTCGCGCCCCCTGCGCGCGGGATAGTAGCCGCGCCGCACGCCGATCTGCCTAAAGCCGTACCCGGCGTAAAGGCGCTTCCCCACGTCGTTGGTCGGCCGCACCTCGAGGAACAGGACCTTGGCCTTGTACTCGCGCGCCGCGAGCACGACCGCGTGCAGCAGGCTGCGCCCGTGGCCGCGCCGCTGCGAGCCGGCGGCGACGCTCAGGTTGAGCAGATGCGCTTCGCCCGCGGCGAGCATGAGCACCGCGTAGCCGATCACGCGCCGGCCCTCGCGGATCACCCAGCAGGCGTAGCCGGCGCGGAGCGAGTCGCGGAAATTCCCCAGCGTCCAGGGGAATTCGTAGATACTCTCCTCGATCTCGAGGACCGCCCGCAGGTCGCTCTCGCGCATGGGCTCGACCCCGGCGGGCCGCAGCACCGCGCTCACGCGCGCTCCCCGGACCTGAACGCCACCTTGTCGCGCAGGTACCTCGGCACCGCCGTGGACGGATCCTTCGCTTCGCCCGCCGCGAAGCGTGGCATTGCGAGCTTCAGCACCGAGCGCGCGCTCGGCGACGCCTCCGGGCGGATGAGTGAGACGCGGTCGCCGAGCCGGCTCGCCAGGCGGTCGCGGTGCGCCGCGAAGCCGTCGCCGCAGCCGGTCCAGTCGCGGCCCGAAGGCAGCGGCACCGCCTCGGGCTTGTACAGCCCCGGAGCGTGAACCTCTTCCCAGGCCCCGCCGTCCTTGACGTAGGCCGCGTGGTAGACCTCGCCCATGTGCGCGTCGATGCAGGCGATGACCTTTTCTCCGGCGGATTCCTCGGCCAGGGTGAGCAGCGACCCCACTCCCACGACGCCGACGCCGCGGGCCAGGGCGAGGCCCTGGGTCACGCCCGCGGCGATGCGCAATCCGGTGAAGGAACCGGGACCCTCGCCGTAGGCGATGCCCTCGATCTGCGCGAGACCGAGGCGCGACTCGGCGAGCAGCTCCTCGACCATTCCCAGGACTCTTTCGGCCTGGCGCTGGAGCGCGGGCTCGCTGCGCGAAAAGAGCGCCTCCCCGCGGCTAGCGGCGACCGAGCAGGAGTCCGTCGAGGTGTCGATCGCCAGCAGATTCATGCCGCGATTCTAGCGGATCGCGCGCTTGACGAGAGGCTCCGTCTGCAACCATCATTCGGCTACTCGTTCGAACAACATTTCTGGAGGAGCGAAATGCGCCGCTTGCTGATTTTCCTTGCGTTGGGCCTGCCGGCGGCGTCCTCGCTTGCGCAGGACGGCTATCCCTCCCATCCGATCACCATGGTCGTGGCCTTCCCGCCCGGCGGCGTCGCCGAGCTCACCGGCCGACCGACGGCGATCGCGATGGAAAAGGTGCTGAAGCAGCGCGTCATCATCGAGAACCGGCCCGGCGCCGCGGGTGCGGTGGGGAACGCGCACGTCGCCAATTCCAAGCCCGACGGCTACACGCTGATCATGGCGCTGTCGTCGATTTCGGTAATACCGGAAGCCGAGCGCCTGCAAGGCCACAAACCACCGTATGAACTGAGCCAGTTCGCGCCGATCGCGCTCGTCTCCGCCGATCCCGTCGTCCTGGTCGTGCGCGCCGAGGCGCCGTGGAAGACCGTGCAGGACCTCGTCGCCGACGCAAAGCGGCGCCCCAATAAGATCACCTACAGCTCTTCCGGGATCTACGGCGCGCTGCACATGCCCTTCGTGATGCTCGAGCACGCCACCGGCACGAGCCTGTGGCACGTGCCGTACAACGGCGGCGGCCCGGCGATACAGGCGCTGCTCGGCTCGCAGGTCGACGTCACTGTCGGCGGGCCGGCCACCATGATCGGACATATCAAGGGCGGGCGCCTGCGTCCGCTCGCGAGCTTCGGCGACAAACGCCTCGCTTCGCTTCCGGACGTTCCGACGCTCAAGGAGGTGGGTATCGACGCGGAGTATTTCATCTGGTCCGGACTGATGGCGCCCGCTGCGACGCCGCCTGCGATCCTGCAGAAGCTGCGCGATGCAGTGCGCCAGGGCGTGCAGGACCCCGAGTTCAAGAGCGCAATGGCAAAAGTCGAGACGCCCGTGAGCTACCTGGATGCCCCGGAGTTCCAGAAGTTCTGGGACGCGGACGCGAAGAAGCTCGTCGCGGCGGTGAAAACGATCAAGCCCGTCGAGCAGAAATAGCTTCATGGCCGCGGCGCAAGGCAAGGTCATCATCACCTGCGCCGTGACGGGCGCGATCCACACGCCCACGATGTCGCCGCACCTCCCGATCACGCCCGAGGAGATCGCCGAGGGCGCGATCGGCGCGGCGAAGGCGGGCGCCGCGATCGTTCACCTGCACGCGCGCGAGCCCGCCGACGGGCGCCCGACCCAGGATCCGGCGATGTTCATGCGCTTCCTGCCGCCGATCAAGGCGGCCTCGAACGTGGTGATCAACCTCACCACGGGCGGCGCGCCGACGATGAGCGTGGAAGAGCGCCTTCAGCCCGCGCTCAAGCTGAAGCCCGAGGTCGCCTCGCTCAACATGGGGTCGATGAACTTCGGGCTGTACGAGATGCTCGGCCGCTACAAGGAGTTCAAGCACGACTGGGAGCGTCCCTATCTCGCGGGATCGGACGAGCGCATCTTCAAGAACACCTTCCGTGACATCGCCTACATCCTGGAATCGTGCAGCGGCAACGACACGCGCTTCGAGATCGAATGCTACGACATCGGCCATCTCTACACCGCCGCGCACTTCCTCGACCGCAAGCTCGTCAAGCCTCCGCTTTTCATCCAGTCGGTGTTCGGAATCCGCGGCGGCATCGGCCCGCACCCCGAGGATGTGATGCACATGAAGCGCACCGCCGACCGGCTGTTCGGCGACGCCTACCTGTGGTCGGTGCTCGGCGCCGGGCGAAACCAGATGTTCGTCGCCGCGATGTCCGCGGTCATGGGCGGAAACGTGCGCGTGGGCCTCGAGGACAGCCTCTGGCTCGGCCGCGGCACGCTCGCGAAGACCAACGCCGAGCAGGTCACGAAGGTCCGCAGGATCTTGGAAGAGCTCGGGCTCCAGGTCGCGACGCCCGACGAGGCGCGCGAGATGCTGAAGCTCAAGGGCGGCCGCAACGTCGCATTCTGAAAGGCAGAGCGTGGCAAAGAGCTACAAGGTGGCCGTCATCCCCGGCGACGGCATAGGCAAGGAAGTCATGCCCGAAGGCGTGCGCGTGCTCGAGGCCGCTGGCCGCAAGTTCGGGATCGAGTTCAAGTGGGACGAGTATCCATGGAGCTGCGAGTACCGCGCCAAGCACGGACGCATGATGCCCGAGGACGGGCTCGCGACGATACGCCATCACGACGCCGTGTTCTTCGGAGCGTGCGGCTTTCCCGGCGTCCCCGACCACGTGTCCTTGTGGGAGCTGCTCGTGCCGATGCGCCGCGGCTTCGACCTGTACGTGAACCTGCGGCCCGTGCGCCTCATGCCCGGCATCCAGTCGCCGCTCACCGGGCGCAAGCAGGGCGACATCGATTTCTGGGTGGTGCGCGAGAACACCGAGGGCGAATACTCGGCGATCGGCGGGCGCATCTTCGAGGGCACGGAGCGGGAGACGGTCATGCAGCAGTCGACGTTCACCCGCGCGGGCACCGACCGCATCCTTAGGTACGCCTTCGAGCTCGCGCGGAGCCGCCCGAAGAAGCATCTGACGTCCGCGACCAAGTCGAACGGCATCTCGATCACCATGCCGTACTGGGACGAGCGCGTGCGCGCGATGGCGGCGCAGTACCCCGACGTGAAGACCGACCAGTTCCACATCGACATCCTCACCGCCCATTTCGTGCAGCACCCGGACTGGTTCGACGTGGTGGTCGGCTCGAACCTCTTCGGCGACATCCTCTCGGACCTGGGGCCCGCGTGTACCGGCACGATCGGCATCGCGCCTTCGGGAAACATCAACCCGGAGCGGAAATTTCCCTCGGTGTTCGAGCCGGTCCACGGCTCGGCGCCCGACATCTACGGCAAGAGCATCGCGAATCCCATCGGCCAGATCTGGTCGGGCGCGATGATGCTCGACCACCTCGGGCACGGGGACGCGGGCGCGGCGATCGTGCGCGCCATCGAGCGGGTCCTCGTCGAGGGACCGCGAACGCGCGACATCGGAGGCAAGGCGTCGACTACGGAAGTCGGCAAGGCGATCGCCTCCGCGATCTAGTGCTGGTTCGGCTTCGGCCTGCCGTAGATATCGCGTCCGTGGTCGACTACGTCGCGGCGCAGCTGGCGGCGCTGCTCGGGCGTCATGCGCGCATCGCGGTTAGCGTCGCGTTGCTGCCATCTCATGTCGCGCGCCGGCGCCTGCTGCGGCGCCGAGGGACGGCCGGGCCCGGCCTGACGGCCGCCGCCCTGGGCGTGCTGGGCCGCTGCCGTAAGCGAAACCGGCGCGAGGACCAACGCGGCAGCCAGTGCGATAAACGCTCTCACGATCCCTCCCGAAGCAGAACCGGAGACGTATATTAGGGCGCGTTTGTAAGGCATGTACGACGGCCCGCAAACCGATTGTAACAACTTGTTTCCACCCTTCCCCTCGCAACGCGCGGTTACCTTCGCGCTGCAGCCCTTCTGATCATCGAGTTACGATACGCCGATGACCGAGCCCAAGACAAGAATCCTGGTCGTGGATGACGATCTGCGCCTGCGCGATCTTCTTCAACGGTATCTCAGCGAGCAGGGGTTCGCCGTGCACACGGTTTCGGACGCCGCGGGCATGGACAAGCTGCTCTCGCGCGAGCGCGTCGATCTGCTGGTCCTCGACCTGATGCTCCCCGGCGAGGACGGCCTGTCGATCTGCCGGCGCCTGCGCGGCGGGAAGAACGCCGTCCCCATCATCATGCTCACGGCGAAGGGCGAGGACGTCGACCGCATCGTCGGCCTGGAGATGGGCGCCGACGACTATCTGCCTAAGCCTTTCAATCCACGCGAGCTCGTCGCGCGCATCAACGCCGTGCTGCGCCGGCGCGCCGCGCCCCTGCCCCCGGGCGCTCCGGCGGTCGAGCCCGAGAAGGTCAGCTTCGGCAACATGACAGTGAATCTCGCCACACGCACGCTGGACCGCGACGGCCAGTCGATCTCGCTCACCACCGGCGAATTCGCGCTGCTCAAGGTGCTGGTCACGAACCCGCGCACGCCGCTGTCGCGCGACAAGCTGATGGAGCTCGCGCGCGGCCGCGAGTACGAGGTATTCGACCGCTCCATCGACGTCCAGGTCTCGCGCCTGCGCAAGCTCGTCGAGAAGGACCCGGGGCACCCTGCGTACATCCAGACGGTGTGGGGCTTCGGCTACGTGTTCGTGCCGGACGGCGCGCCTCAATGAGGTTGTGGCCGAAGTCGCTGCTCTGGCGCACGTTTCTCCTTCTCGCCGCGCTGGTGCTGGCGACCACCGTAGGGTGGTTCGAGATCTTCCGCGCGTACGAGATCGAGCCTCGCGCCCGCCAGATCTCGCAGAACCTGGTCAGCATCGTCAACCTTACGCGCGTGGCGCTCATCAGCTCGCAGCCCGAGCTGCGGCGCGAGTTGCTCTCCGACCTCGCCGAGCGCGAGGGCATCCAGGTGTACACGGCGGAGCCGGGCGAGCGCGTCGTCGAGTCCGAGCGGCCCCTGCTCAAGCTGGTTGGTGAGCTGATTCGCCGTCAGCTCGGCGCGGACACGCGGTTCGCCGTCGAGCGCGACGGCAAGGCGGGCCTGTGGGTGAGCTTCTTCATCGACGACGACGAGTATTGGGTGCGCGTCCCGCGCGAGCGCATCGAGCGCCAGATCGCGCTGCGCTGGCTGGGCTGGGGTGCTCTCGCGCTCGCCCTATCGCTCGTAGCGGCCTACGTGCTCGTGTCGCGTCTCAACCGGCCGCTGCAGGCGCTCGCGCACGCGGCGGACGCCATCGGCAAAGGCAAGACGCCGGAGCCGCTCGCCGAATCGGGCCCGGAAGAGATCCGCACGCTCTCGCACGCCTTCAACGGGATGTCGAGGGATCTCGCCCGCCTGGACGCCGACCGCGCGCTCATCCTCGCCGGCGTGTCCCACGACCTGCGCACGCCGCTTTCGCGCCTGCGCCTCGGCGTGGAGATGAGCGGCGCCGATCCCCTGCTCAGGGACGGAATGACCGCCGACATCGAGGAGATGGACCGCATCGTCAACCAGTTTCTCGATTTCGCCAGGACCGACGGCGGCGAACCCATGCAGCGTGTCGACCTCACGGCGATCGCCGCGGAGGTCGCCGAGCACTACCGTCGGCACGGAAGGTCCGTGGCGACCGAGCTCCTGCCGTCGCCCGAGCTGCCGCTGCAGACCATGGCGATGAGGCGGGTGGTGATGAACCTAGTCGACAACGCGCTGCGATACGGAGAGAAGGAGGTCAGCGTTTCCGTGCGTGCCGAGGACCACGGCGTGCTCCTGCAGGTGGCCGACCGCGGCCCGGGCATTCCCGCCTCGGAGGTCGAGCGCCTCAAGCGGCCTTTCACGCGTCTTGAGGTTGCCCGCAGCGACAAAGGGGGGGCGGGACTCGGCCTCGCCATCGTCGAGCGCGTAGTGCGCACGCACCGCGGCACCCTCGAGCTGCTCCCGCGCCCGGGGGGTGGCCTGCTTGCGGAGATCCGGCTCCCCCTCGGCTAGAGCCCGGTATCGCCGCCTGAGGCGGTCTCGGGTTACACTTCGCTTTAGAAAGGGGAGCCAACATGCGGAAAACGCTTGCGGTTCTGTGCTTCGTCGTCGCGCCTGCGGCGCTCGCACAGATCTGTCCGGAGAAGAACCTGCTCTACTGGCAGGCGTTTCCCGCCGGAGGCGAATCCGATATCTCCGCGAGGCACCAGCAGCTCGTGCTGAAGAAGAAGTGCCCGTCGATCGAGACCATCATTCAGTACAAGCCCGGAGTCGGGGGCGCGGTGATGTGGAACCAGATGAACTCGCTGCCAGGCGATGGACTCAACATCGTCGGCATCAACCTTCCTCACATCGTGCTCGCCCCCTTCGAGGGCCAAGTGCAGTACAAGACCGAGGACATCACGCCGACGTACTGGTTTCACTATACGCCGGACGCGCTGGTCGTGCCCGAATCCAGCGCGATCAAGTCCTTCCAGGATTTCCTAAAGGCCGCCAAGGCCGAGCCCGGGAAGCTGACGCTCGGGGGCTCGGGGCTGAACTCGGCGAATCACGCGGCGCACGAGCGGCTCGATTCCGAGTTCGGCGTCAAGACCCTCTATGTCCCCTACAAAGGCACGGGCGACATGACCGTGGCGATTGCGGGCGGCCACATCACTGGAGCGATGGGCTACTCGGCCCTGGCGATCAACAACAAGGGGAAGATGCGCGCGCTCGCCGTTGCGATGGAAAAGCGCCACCCACTGCTGCCCGACACGCCCACGTTCAAGGAGCTCGGCGTGAACTGGGTCGACGGGGCGTTCCGCGGCATCGGCATGCCAAAATCCACGCCTCCCGCCCAACGCAAGCGCATGTCCGACCTGTGGTCGCTGCTGAACAGCGACCCCGAGATGAAGGAACTCGCCGCAAGGAGCGGCTTCGAACTCGTGAATGTCGGGGTCGACCGGATGGACGCGTTCATGGCCGAGCGCATCAAGGTCTATACGGAGGTCGCCAAGCGCATGGGGCTGGCAAAGTGAGGGGCAAACCAAGGCTTCCTGTGCCAGAATGGGGCCCTCGCCGGTCCAAGTGACCGAAAAAATCAACAAGAACAAGCAGCAAATGAGGGAGAGCCACGCATGAGTCTATCGCGGGCTTCTCTGTGCACAGGGATCCTCGCGCTCGCCGCGACCGGCGGGCTTCTGGAAGCCCTAGACGCGTGCGCCCAGACCCCGAGCCCGCCGCCCGGCAAAGCCCTTGTCATTCTGTATCGCGCGGACAGGCAGCCGGTCGCCGCGCGGGTCCCCGTGATCGCCAACGCCGACCGGCTCGGGGACATCGGCAACGGCGAATTCGTGAATGCCGTGGTCAATCCCGGCCGGACTTTCCTGCGGGTCGGCGACCGCATCCTGACCACGCTCGCGATCCAGACGAGCGCCGGCCGGACCTCCTACGTGCTGATCGAGGCCGTGCCCGGACTCGCTCCCGTGCGCGTCGACATGCGGGAAATGAGCGAAGCCTCAGCGCGCCGCGTCCTGGCGCAAAGCCGTCCTGCGGCAGCGGGGCCCGCGGCCGTTACGCGGGCACCCGCCGCCGCGCCCCCGGCCGCCGCTCCTCGGCCACCCAGGCCGGCCGCGCCTCCCCCGCCTGTACCCGCCGCCACGGCACCACCACCGCCGCGCCAGGCCCAGGCTGCTGCGCCATCGCCTACAGGGGAGAAGGAACAGGAAGAAGCGAGCCAATGGCGGGTCGCCATGGTCGCGAAAACGGGCGCGTTCAAGCTGGCCTCGACGAGCCAGATGATAGGCGGGCTGCAGACTGCCTATGACAAGAGCTCCAAGCCGGTCGTCGGCTTCGAAACCGAGCTGCGCCACGCCGAGGGCTTTGCCATCGGCGTGGAGTTCCTGTACTACAAGAACAACCTCACGGCGCAGGGAGCGACCCTCACCGGAGACCAGGCGGTGCTGGCGACCATGGCCAACGGCAAGTATTATTTCGGTGGAGATTCGGGCGCGTTCCACCCCTACCTCGGCGCGGGGATCGGATTCACCGGCGCGAAGTTCGGCGGGGACCTCACTGGAAAGTCGAGCGGACCCGCGTACCAGGGAATGGTAGGGCTGGACCTGAGGTTCGAAAGCGTCGGACTGTACCTCGAATACAAGTACCTCAACTCGACCACCCAAGACAGCGCCAACCAGAAGATCAAGGTCGGCGGGTCGGGGTTCCTCGGCGGCGTGAGCTTCGCTTTCTGAAAATCTAGGGCGACGCGGCCCAGGTGGCCACGGCCTCGTAGCGACTGCCGCGTGCGCTAGGCTGCGAACGCACGAGGACGAATCCGTCGACTTCCCAGGCGATCGGCTCGAGCGCGGGCATCGACCGCGGTTCGCGCGCCTCGCGCAGCAGCGTGACGTGCGTCGCGAAAGGCTTCGCGTCGAAGCCGATCTCGTGGCGCGCAAGCGCCCCGCGCAGGTCGCGAGCGAATTGCTCGACCCCGGCGGGCGCGAGCGACGTTCCTGCCCAGACGATGCGGCTCTGCCTCCAGAATCCGGCCCGATCGAGGAGCAGCGTGGCCCGGCGCACCGCGACCTCCCTCGCCGCGCGCTCGACCTCGGCCGCGCCGGCGACGGAGCCCAGGAAAGCGACCGTCAGGTGGAGATTCTCGGCGGGCGTCGCGCGGCCGCCGCACAGCGTCCGGAGCTCGCGCGACCACCGCGCGAGCTGGGCGCGTACTTCCTCAGGCGACCACAGCGCGAAGAACAGCCTCATTCACTCGAGCAGCGCGATCGCCTCGGCGGCAATGCCCTCGCCGCGGCCGATGGCGCCCAGACGCTCGGCGGTCTTCGCCTTCACGCTGACCCGGTCCGCCGGCACGCCGAGATCGGCGGCTAGGTTGGAGATCATCGCGCCGATGTGGGGAGCCATCCTCGGCGCCTCCGCGAGAATGGTCGCGTCGACGTTCGCTATGGCGAAGCCGATGCCGCGCACCTTGGCGGCGACCTGGCGCAGCAGCGCGCGGCTGTCGGCGTTCCGGTAGTTCGGATCGGTGTCCGGGAAATGCGTCCCGATGTCGCCGAGCGCCGCGGCGCCGAGCAGCGCGTCGCACACCGCGTGGATCAGCACGTCGGCGTCGGAGTGGCCGGCGAGGCCCTTCTCGAAGGGAATCGCGACCCCGCCGATCACCAGACGGCGACCCGCGACGAGCGCGTGGATGTCGTAGCCCTGCCCGATCCTCATCCGAGGAGCCGCTCCGCGATGTCCAGGTCCGCGGGGAAGGTTACTTTCAGATTCCTGGTGCTTCCCTCGACGAGCTTCGGCCGGTAGCCGAGCGCCTCGATCGCCGCGGCCTCGTCGGTGACGTGCACCGCGTCCCGCAGCGCCTTGAGCAGCATGCCGTGGCGGAACATCTGCGGGGTCTGCGCCTGCCACAGGTGGTCGCGCGGCTCGGTCTCGACGATGCGCCCCTCGTCGTCGGAGCGCTTCAGCGTGTCGGAGACCGGAATCGCGAGGATCCCTCCGACCTCGTCGCGACCGGCGCCGTCGATCAGGCGCGCGAGCTCCGCGCCGCCCAGGCAGGGCCGCGCCGCGTCGTGCACCAGCATCCAGTCGTTGGGGTCGACCGCGCTCGCGGACGCGACGAGGCCGTTCAGCACGCTTTCCCGGCGGGTCGTGCCTCCGCAGTAAAGCGGCGCGATGCGCCCGCCGAATCCCGTCCAGTCGTGCTTGCGGAACTCCCCGTCGCCGGGCGCGAGCACGACGAACACCACCTCGACCTGCGGCGCAGCGAGCAGGCGCTCGATCGCGTGGTAGAGCACGGTCCTTCCCGCGAGAAGGGAATACTGCTTCGGGCCCGCAACTCCGAAGCGGGAGCCCGAGCCGGCGGCCGGAACGAGGCCGAAAAATCTGGAAGTCACTGAAATCGGAAGGGATTCGACACGCTACAATTATAGCGGCTTGCACGAGACGACCGCCGTCTTCCTCCCCGAATCGCCAAAGAGCGAGGCCGGCGCTCGCCTGCACGACTCGAGCGACGCGCTCGCCCTCGCCCGGCTCGCGGGAAGCTCGCGGCCGGTCGCGGTGATCTGTGCGAGCGCGACCGATGCGCAGCGGCTGAAGGAAGAGATCCCGTGGTTCGCGCCGCAGCTCGCCGTGCTGCTGCTTCCCGACTGGGAGACGCTGCCCTACGACGCCTTCTCGCCTCACCACGATCTGGTTTCCGAGCGCCTCGCGACGCTGTACCGCATCATGCGCGGGGACTTCGACATCGTCATCGTTCCCGCCGCGACCGCGCTCGCCCGCCTCTCGCCCCCGTCGTACCTCGCGGCGCACAGCTTTTTCCTGAAGGCCGGCGAGAAGCTCGCGCTCGATCGCCTGCGCGCGCAGCTCGCGCTCGCGGGCTACAGCCACGTCACCCAGGTGGTGGCGCCGGGCGAGTTCTGCGTGCGGGGGGGCCTCGTCGATCTCTTCCCCATGGGCAGCGCTCTGCCCTACCGGCTGGATCTCCTGGACGAAGAGGTCGAATCGATCCGCTCCTTCGACCCGGATTCGCAGCGCACGCTCTACAGAGTCCCGGAAGTGCGCCTGCTACCGGCGCGCGAGTTCCCCATGGACGAGGCCGGGCGGAACCAGTTCCGCCGCAGCTTCCGCGAGCGCTTCGAAGGGGACCCGACCAAGCGATCGCTGTACAAGGACGTGAGCAACGGCGTCGCGCCCGCAGGCATCGAGTACTACCTGCCGCTGTTCTTCGAGAGCACCGCGACCTTCTTCGACTACCTGCCCAAGGCCGCGACGCTGTGCCTGCACGGCGCGGTTCACGATGCCATCACCGAATTCTGGCGCGACGCGCAGGGGCGCCATCAGCTCCTCGCCGGCGACCGGGCGCGGCCGCTGCTCGCGCCGCCGGAGATCTTCCTCTCCGCCGAGGACTTCTTCCTGCGCGCGAAGGACTTCCGGCGCGTGGAGATCGACGGTGCGACGCTTGCCCTCCCCGAGCTCGCCGTCGAGCGGCGCGCCCCCGATCCGCTTCACCGCCTCAAGGCCTATCTCGCCGGCACCCCTCACCGTGTTCTGCTGCTCGCCGAATCTCCGGGGCGCCGCGAGACCCTCGTCCAGTACCTTGCCGAGTACGGCCTCAAGCCCTCGCCCGCGACCGGCTTCGAGGAGTTCCTGCGCTCGGACGCGAGGCTCGCGCTCGGGGTCTCGCCGCTGCTCAACGGCTTCGCGCTCGAGGCCGAGGGGCTCGCGCTCGTCACCGAGTCGGAGCTATACGTGGGCACCGCGCGGTCCCGCGCAGCGCGCGAGCGTGCCCGGGCGAGCTCCGTCGAGGGGATGCTGCGCGACCTCTCGGAGCTGCGCGCGGGCGATCCTGTGGTGCACGTACAGCACGGTATCGGCCGCTACCGCGGCCTCGTCGACCTGGACCTGGGGGAAGGGCCGGCGGAGTTCCTGCAGATCGAGTATGCGGACGAGAACAAGCTCTACGTGCCGGTGGCGCAGCTGCACGCGATCGGCCGCTACTCGGGCGGCCCGCCGGAGCAGGCGCCGCTGCACAAGCTCGGCGGCGACGCGTGGGAGCGCGCCAAGCGCAAAGCGGCGCGCATGGTGCGCGATACCGCCGCGGAGCTTCTCGCTATCTATGCCCGGCGCGCCACCCGGAAGGGGCACGCCTTCGGCCTGAACCAGCACGACTACGACGCCTTCGCGGAAGGTTTCGGCTTCGAGGAAACGCCCGACCAAGCCGCCGCGATCGCGGCGACAATCGAGAGCATGAAGGGTGGCCGCCCCATGGACCGCCTCGTATGCGGCGACGTCGGCTTCGGTAAGACGGAGGTCGCCTTGCGCGCGGCCTTCGTCGCCGTTGCCGACAATATGCAGGTGGCGGTGCTCGCACCCACGACGCTCCTCGCCGAGCAGCATTTCCACACCTTCCGGGACCGTTTCGCCGACTGGCCGGTGAAGATCACTGAGCTGTCGCGCTTCAGGAGCGGAAAGGAGACGAAGGTCGCGCTCGACAGCCTCGCTTCCGGGGAGATCGACATCGCCGTCGGCACGCACAAGCTCCTCCAGAAAGACGTGAAGTTCAAGCGCCTCGGCCTGGTGATCGTCGACGAGGAGCACCGCTTCGGCGTGCGCCAGAAGGAGGCGCTGAAGGCGCTGCGCGCCGAGGTCGACGTGCTCACCCTCACGGCGACCCCCATCCCGAGGACGCTCGCGATGTCGCTCGAGGGCCTGCGCGACCTCTCGGTGATCGCGACCGCGCCCGAGCGACGCCTCTCGATCCGCACCTTCGTCACGCCCTGGTCTCAGGGGATCATCCGCGAAGCCGTGCTGCGGGAGCTCAAGCGCGGCGGCCAGATCTTCTTCCTGCACAACGAAGTCGCCACGATCGAGGTGATGCGCGAGAAGCTCGAGAAGCTCCTGCCCGAGGCGCGCATCGCGGTCGCCCACGGGCAGATGCGGGAGCGCGAGCTCGAGCGCGTGATGCGCGACTTCCTTCAGCAGCGCTCCAACCTGCTCTTGTGCTCGACCATCATCGAGACCGGGATCGACATCCCCACCGCCAACACCATCATCATCGAGCGCGCCGACAAGTTCGGCCTCGCCCAGCTGCACCAGCTGCGCGGCCGCGTCGGGCGCTCGCACCATCAGGCCTACGCCTACCTGCTCACCCCAGGGACGGACGCGCTCTCCTCGGCGGCGAAGAAACGCCTGGAGGCCATCCAGATGATGGAGGAGCTGGGCTCGGGCTTCTACCTGGCGATGCACGACCTCGAGATCCGCGGCGCCGGCGAGGTGCTCGGGGAGTCGCAGTCGGGCGAGATGCAGGAGGTGGGATTCAACCTCTATGCCGACATGCTTGACCACGCGGTGCGCTCGCTCAAGGCCGGGCGGGAGCCGGACCTGTCGCAGCCCTTCGAGATCGCGACCGAGATCAACCTGCACTTCCCCGCGCTCCTGCCCGCGACCTACTGCGCCGACGTGCACGAGCGCCTGGTGCTGTACAAGCGCTTCGCCAACTGCGATACCCAGGAGCGGCTGGAGGCGATGCAGGAGGAGCTGGTCGACCGCTTCGGCGAGCTGCCGGGCGCCGCGCGAGCGCTGATCGAGTCCCACCGCCTGCGGCTCTTCGCGAGGCCGCTCGGCGTCGCGCGCATCGATGCCTCACCCGAGACAATCCAGCTGCACTTCGCGCCGCACCCGCCACTCGAACCGCCTGCGGTGCTCAAGGTCGTGCAGAAGCAGGGATGGAAGCTCGCCGGCCCGAACAAGCTGCGAGTCGAGCGCGTCACGAGCGAGCTCCCGGAGCGCGCGGCGGCGGTGCGGAAAGTCCTCGAATTGCTGTCCCAGGCCTCAACATCGTCATCCTGAGCGAAGCGAAGGATCTCCTTTGGCATACTTGGTCATTCAAGGCGAAGACGTCGAAACTCCTGACCTCAAGGAAATCGCCAAGCTCTCCGGCGCCTCGCGCATCGAAAATCTCGGCCGCAACGCCTTCCGCCTGCACGACTACAAGCGGCAGGACGGCGTTGCCGAACATTGCGCGCAGGCCGGGCTCGACTTTGCTTTCGTCCCCGTCCCGCGCAAGCTTTCCGACTTCCGACTGCTCGTGATGGACATGGATTCCACCCTCATCACCATCGAGACCATCGACGAGCTGGCCGATCTGGTCGGCCGGAAGTCCGAGGTCGCCGCCGTCACCGCCCAGGCCATGCGCGGGGAAATCGAATACGATGAAAGCCTGCGCAGGCGCGTCGCAGTGCTCAAAGGCCTCCCCGAGACCGCGCTGGAGCAGTTGTATACAGAGCGGGTGCGCCTGTCCCCCGGGGCGGAGCGGCTGATCGAGGGCGTCAAGCGGGCGGGACTGAAGATCCTGCTCGTGTCCGGTGGGTTCACACACGTCACCGACAAGCTCGAGGCGCGTCTGGGACTGGACTACGTGCGCGCCAACACCCTGCGAGTCGATAACGGTGCGTTCACCGGCGAGCTCATCGGCCGGATCGTCAACGCGGACGCGAAGCGGGAGGCGCTGCTGTCGGCGCGCGACGAGCTCAGGGCGACGAAAGACCAGATCATCGCGATCGGCGATGGGGCGAACGATCTGAAGTTCATGGGCGAGGCGGGCGTCAGCATCGCGTATCACGCGAAGCCGGTGGTGCGGGGAAAGGCGAACTACTGTTTCGACCATATTGGGCTAGATGGAGCGTTGAGTCTTTACGCCTAGGGCTCCGCCCCTCGAACATGGCGCACCCGGCGGGGCATAATAGGCACACCGCCGTTCACGCAGGCCACCGCGGGAGGAACGCGATGTCGGAGGTTGCCCTCGATAAGGTCTCGAAGCGCTTCGGCCAGGTGCGCGCGGTCGACGCGATGAGTTTTCGCGCCGAGGCCGGGAAGTTCGTGGTGCTGCTCGGGCCTTCGGGCTGCGGCAAGTCGACGGTGCTGCGGCTGATCGCAGGCCTGGAGGACGTGTCCGAAGGCAGGATTCTCATCGGCGGACGCGACGTGACGCGCCTCGACCCGGACAAGCGCCGCGTGTCGATGGTGTTCCAGTCCTACGCGCTCTTCCCGCACCTTTCGGTAGCGGAGAACATCGTGTTCGGCCTCAGAGTGCGCCGCCTGCCCGAGCCCGAGCGGAACCGGCGCCTCGCCCGGGTGGCTGGGCTGGTGGGGCTCACCGAGCAGCTCGAGCGCAAACCCCAGCAGCTCTCGGGCGGGCAGCGGCAGCGCGTGGCGCTCGCGCGCGCGATCATCGCCGAGAATTCGATCTGCCTGATGGACGAGCCGCTCTCGAACCTCGACGCGCAGCTGCGCCACGGCATGCGCGTGGAGATCCGCGCTCTGCAGCAACGCCTCGGCGTGACGGTGGTCTATGTCACCCACGACCAGGTCGAGGCGATGTCCATGGCCGACCGCGTGATCCTGATGCGCGAAGGGCGCATCGAGCAGGAAGGCTCGCCCGAGGAGCTCTACGCCAGGCCCACGACGACCTTCGCGGCGCGCTTCATCGGCACGCCGGCGATGAATCTGGCGGCCCTCGAAGACGGGCCGCAGGGCGCGGTGATCCGCGGCGCGCCGGACACGGCGATCCTCCCCGGGCGCGGCAGAGGGCTGACGCTCGGCGTGCGGCCGGAGCACATCCGCATCGTGGGAGACAGAAGCGGAGTGCCGGCGGTCGTGACGAGCGCCGAATACCACGGCGCCGACACCGTGATCACGGCGCAGGTGGGCAGCGAATCGCTGCTTGTTCGCGCTCCCGGGCAGTTCGCGCTCGGCGCCGGGGCGCGCGTGCGCCTCGCCTGGGCTCCGGAATCGATTCATCTTTTCAACGCGGGCACGGGCGTCCGCGAGGCCGGCGCGCCGCAGCCGGCGCAGCGCGTCGCGATGGTGTAACTTTTCGAAGCTATCACTGGCAGGCACCCAGGAGGAGAAGACATGAAAACCGCCTTGACCGTCGCATTGGCCGCGCTGCTCGCAGCATC
>Ga0187774_10000071_pt1 | contig 32379 bp, 24 predicted proteins | sample 0216_BV02_MP05_2_FD_133152 | JGI IMG/M metagenome (GOLD analysis project Ga0187774, IMG submission 133152) | Tropical peat soil microbial communities from peatlands in Department of Meta, Colombia - 0216_BV02_MP05_20_MG | ecosystem: Environmental > Terrestrial > Soil > Wetlands > Peat | place... | reverse complement strand
GCGTCGCTACTGCTCTTAGAAGGTCCGGAGAAATACCGGTTGGAGGACGCAAATTACACAACCTGTCCAGTAGGAAACAATGACTGGTACGTGCGGGCCCGCGACCTGAAGATCGACGAGGGCACCGAAATCGGCGTGGCGCGCGACGCAAGCGTCGTGTTCAAGGGCGTGCCGATCCTTTACACCCCGTGGATCGATTTTCCCATAGCCAACCAGCGCAAATCGGGATTTTTGCCACCGATAACGGGCAACAGCAGCAACAGCGGCTTCGAGTTTACGCTTCCCTATTACTGGAATATCGCGCCCAATTACGACTCAACGCTAGGCGTGCGCGGGATGACAAAGCGCGGAGTGCAGTACCTTTCCGAATTCCGTTACCTGGAGCCGACTTTTAACGGCACCGATCGACTGGATTTACTTCCGGACGACCAGGTTGACCAGGATAAAACGCGTTACGCAATGCTATTCCAGCATACGCAGAATTGGGCCAACGGACTTAGCGCCTCGGTGAACTACCAGAGGGTTTCCGATGATAGTTATTTCCGCGATCTCAGTACCAACATTTCTTTTACGTCGCAAGTCACTTTGCCCCAGCAAGGAACCCTGAGCTATGGCCAGCCGAATTGGAATGTCTCGCTGACTGCGTTGGGCTATCAAACCTTGCAGCAACCACAGGCGCCGATCATACCGCCCTACGAACCGCTCCCGCAACTTAATTACAACTACACACGCCAGGATGTCAATGGCTTTGATCTGTCGCTTCTCAGTCAGTACAGCAATTTCTACCACTCCACGCTGATCAACGCGCAACGATTGATAGCGTATCCAAGTATCAGCTATCCGCTGCAGAGTTCCTACGCCTTTTTTACCCCGAAGATCGGTGCGAACTTCACTCACTATACGTTTAGCGAAACTGAAAACATACCGGTCCCGGCAGACATTAACCGCACGCTACCGATATCCAGCGTCGATACCGGGTTAATCTTCGAACGCGCTACTTCCATGTTCGGCCAGAACTTGACGCAAACCCTGGAACCCAGAGTGTATTACCTGAACATCCCGTTTCGCGATCAAAGCCAGATCCCGGTCTTCGACAGCGGGCAAGCCGACGTTAACTACTCGCGAATATTTACCGAAAACGTGTTCACTGGCGGAGACCGGATCAACAACGCCAATCAGATGACCTTAGGCATCAGGTCGCGATTGCTGGCTGAAAACGGAGACGAACGGCTGCGTTTCGAATTAGGGCAGCGCTTCCTGATCGGTCAGCAGCGGGTGACCTTGAGCAGCACCGTGCCGTTATCGCAAACCGGTCCGGGCACGAACACTGCAACCACGACCACTAACACTGCCTCGGACATCATCGCCTCGTTGAGCGCCACAGTACTTCCCAAGGTATACGCGGAAACCTCCCTGGACTACACCCCGTCCTCTAACACTAGCCAAAAATTCGACGCGGGCATACGCTATCAGCCCGAACCCGGAAAGGTGCTGAATTTGAGCTACCGTTACATCCGTGATTCCATCTCGCAGACCGATATCAACGGACAATGGAAGCTTGGAGGCGGATGGTACGGAGTCGCTCGCTTTAATTATTCGCTACGCGACGATACGACTTTGGAGGGATTGCTGGGATTTGAATATAATAGTTGTTGCTGGACGTTTCGCCTCGTGGCGCACCGTCTTACGACCGCCCAATCTCAGGCAACCACAGGAGTGTTTATTCAGCTTGAGCTGAACGGTCTTGCGAAGCTGGGCTCTAATCCTCTCAAGGTCCTAACGCGGGAAATCCCGGGGTACACCAAGACCAACCAGCCACTCAGTACTACTGAGCCCCCAGTTCCATAACAAGGCGCGAAATGCCGTGCGATTAGATACGCTCAACAATTTTCTGGGACGCTGGTGCTGGATAGCGCTAGTGAACGCCTGCTTTATTGCCCCTCTTAGCGCAGCGCAGACCGATGCTGGAACGAGGAAGGCCGTCCCGCTGGATCGCATTGTTGCGGTGGTAAACGATGACGTAATCACCCAATACGAGCTTAACGACCATATTCAGCTGATTGTCAGTCAACTCAAAAAACAAGGCACTCCGCTGCCGCCGCAGAACGTTCTGGAGAGACAGCTGCTGGAGCGTTTAATCGTCGACCGGGTGCAGTTGCAGTACGCCAAGGAAACCGGTTTGCGTGTGGATGATACGCAGCTGGAAAAAACCCTGGAACGGATCGCCGAGAATAACAAAATGAGCCTGCAGTCAATGCGTGAAACACTCGAACACGATGGGGTCAATTTCAATCACTTTCGCGAAGAAATAAGGAACGAGATAATCCTGGCGCGGCTCAAGGAGCGGGAGGTCGACAATAAAGTCGTAGTTACCGACAGCGAAATAGCCAATTATCTGAAATCCCAGGCTGCACTAGGCAAGGAGGATGAATTTAATCTCGCCCACATTCTGGTAATGGTGCCAGAGCAGGCCAGCCCGGAACAAATCCAAAACAAGCGCGCACGCGCCGAGCTGGCACTTGAGCAAATAAAAAAGGGTGCCGATTTCGGCCAAATTGCCGTAAGTTTTTCCGACGCCTCGGATGCACTGCAAGGCGGTGCTTTAGGCTGGCGTCCGGCGGGCCGGCTGCCACCCCTTTTTCTCGAGGCGTTGCGTTCCATGCAGCCGGGCGACGTAAGTAGTGTGTTGCGCAGCGCCAATGGCTTCCACATCATTAAATTGCTGGATAAGCGCGGCAAGGACGCGACTATCGAGGTGCAGCAATCCCATGTCCGGCATATCCTTATTAAAACCAGCGAGCTGATGTCCGAGAGTGAGGCGCGCACCCGTCTGCTTAATCTCAAGGAAAGACTGGAGAATGGCGCCGATTTTGCGGAGCTCGCGCGCGTGAACTCCGAAGACGGCAGTGCCGCGCAGGGCGGCGATTTAGGTTGGATCGGTCCGGGCGATACGGTACCCGAGTTCGAACGTGCTATGAACGCGCTCAAAATTGGCCAGATCAGCGATCCGGTGCGTTCCCCTTTTGGCTGGCACCTCATCGAAGTACTTGAGCGCCGCAAACAGGATGTCACGCATGATCGAGAACGGCTGCTTGCCCGGCAGGCGTTGCGGGCACGCAAGGCCGATGAAGCCTACGAAGAATGGTTGCGCCAGCTGCGCGACAGCGCGTACGTAGAATATCACTTGGACGATAAATAACCTCGTCGCAGCTGCAAAAATTGCATTGATCTCGTGGCTAATAAATGCGATTTGATTTTGCCCATGCCACGCCCTAATTCATTACCGACCCTTGCTGTGACTGCCGGCGAGCCTGCGGGCATTGGGCCCGATCTGTGTGTACTTTTGGCGCAGCGCAAGTTTCCGGCGCACGTGGTGGTCATTGCCGACAAAACATTGCTCGCCCAGCGCGCGCGGATGCTCAACAAGAAAATTCATTTGCTTGATTATGTACGCCATGGCATCAAGACGCATGCCCCAAACAGTTTGCTGGTGCTCCATGAACCACTTGCCAAGCGCGCGATCCCGGGACAACTGGATTGCGCCAATAGCAGCTATGTGCTGCGCACACTACGGCAAGCGCTGCGGGGCTGTTTGAATAACCAGTTTGATGCCATGGTGACCACGCCGGTGCATAAGGGCGTAATTAACGATGCTGGCGTGCCTTTCACCGGGCATACCGAATATCTGGCGCAACAGACGGCCACACCGCATGTAGTCATGATGCTCGCCGGTGGCGGTTTACGGGTCGCGCTTGCGACCACCCACCTTGCATTGAAAGATGTACCGGCTGCACTAACCCAGGACAGTTTGGAACGCACCTTGCGCATCCTGGAGCATGATCTGGTCGCGCGATTCGGCATTGCTGCTCCGCGCATAATGGTGGCGGGTTTAAATCCCCACGCCGGTGAAGCCGGTTATTTGGGAAATGAAGAAAAGCAGGTAATCGTTCCGGTGCTGAATAAGCTCCATAAGGAAGGTCTCGACGTGCAAGGGCCGTTTCCAGCGGATACCCTGTTCACTCATGAGCGGCTTAAGGACTGCGATTGCGTACTGGCGATGTACCACGACCAAGGCCTTCCGGTGTTGAAATACGCCAGCTTTGGCTCGGGGGTCAATGTCACATTGGGATTGCCTGTTATTCGCACATCGGTCGACCACGGCACTGCGCTCGAGCTCGCGGGAACCGGCAAAATCAAATGCGGAAGCCTGTGGTCGGCAATCCGTCTCGCAGTGCAGCTCGCAAATAACACCAGACGCCTGAAAACGCGCCGCCCGGCCCACGGTCCCCTGACCAGCAAATAAAAATGAATCGCAGAATGCCGCGAGCACTTGTGACATGGTTCAACGATGAAACATACCGCAAGGAAACGGTTCGGCCAGAACTTTCTGATTGACCATCAGATCACGGACGCCATCATTGCAGCGATTGCCCCGCAACGCGCAGATCACTTGGTGGAAATCGGGCCCGGCTTGGGAGCACTGACGCGACCGTTGCTGGAACGGGTCGAACATCTTGATGTCGTGGAAATTGACCGCGACATCGCTGCCCGCTTGATTGGTGAATTTCCCGCGTCTCGACTAACGGTACACAATACCGATGCCCTGCATTTTGATTTCTCCGCTCTGGGCGAAAACCTGCGGGTCGTTGGCAATCTGCCTTACAATATTTCTTCGCCCTTGTTGTTTCATCTGACACGCTTCGCAGGATGCATCCGCGATTTCCATCTGATGCTGCAAAAGGAAGTCGTGGACCGCATAGTTGCGCGACCATCTACTGCCTCCTACGGGAGACTGTCGGTGATGCTACAATATCGATACCATGTGGAAAAACTGTTAGACGTGCCGAGCCATGCATTTCGGCCGGCGCCGCGAGTCGAATCCGCGGTAATACGCATGCGCCCGCGCGCCCTGGGCGAATTACAAGCGAAAGACGAAGCGCTGTTGAGACAGATCGTGAGCAGTGCCTTTTCCCAGCGCAGAAAGACATTGCGCAACACCTTGAGCCGCTTTCTTGCCCACGAAGACTTTGCGGCGCTGGGAATTGACTCCGGGTGGCGCGCGCAGAATTTGACTTGCAGTGATTTTGCGCGTATTTCTAATTATCTCGGCAATAAAGTTGGAGAATTAAAGACGGCGCCATTGCATCCCTTGTCGAACGCATGAAGTGGTTCTTGCCGGGGACAAGCGTTCTCGCATTCGGTTTGGCAACTTTGCTTGTCGCCGCCAACATCGCACTCTCCGCTGTCGTCTACCGCAACACCGTTAAACTGGTCGCCTCGCTTGACCAAGCAACTGAATTGCACCAGGCGCTAAAAATCGCTGGAGAAGTGCTGCAGCAGCTAACCGATGCCGAAATCAGCCAGCGCGGTTATCTTATTACTGGCGAGGACCGCTATCTGGAACCTTACAACTTGGCTGTCGCCAGCCTGACCAATAAGCTCAAGCAGCTGAATTCCGTCCGTTTCGCCGTTGCCAGTCAATATCTAAATTCGCTGAACACGCTGGTCAGCACCAAAATCGGAGAACTCAATGACGCCATTGTCCAGCGCAGAAAAGCCGGATTTGACTCCGCCGCGAGATCGGCGCTGACCGAGAAAGGAAAAATCTCTACGGATGCCATTCGCCACCTGATTGGCGAAATTGAAGAACAAGGGCAAAAGCTGCTGGACGACAGCAACCAGGGTGCGCATATGACCTCACGCGAAACCTATATGGTGTTTGCATTAGGTGCGCTGGTCAATCTGCTGCTACTGGGTTCGATTCTCTTCACGGCCTACTATGAATTTAGAAAACACACGCAAGATCAGCGCGCCTTGATAGATCTTGACGAAAGATTGAAAATCGGGATGGACGTGCTGCAGCAGCGAGAACATGAAAAAGTAGTGCTCGGCCAGATGAGCGGGGTGCTACAGTCCTGCATCAACGTCAAGGAGGCATATGACGCCATCGCCCAATTTGGCAAGCGGCTGTTTCCGGGAGAGGCCGGTGTTTTCTTCGTGATGCATGATTCGCGTGAATACCTGGAAGCCACTGCGACTTGGGGCGAACCTGAAATCGGGGGACCACTATTTGCTCCAGAGGAATGCTGGGCGCTGCGGCGCGGCAGGCTGCATCTGGTGGATGATCCGCGCGTCGGCCTGCAGTGCGATCACGTGAAAGCCGCCGGAGTCCCACAGTTGCCGTACATGTGCGTGCCGATGGTGGTGCACTCGGAAACAGTGGGCCTGTTGCACGTGCAGCTGGGCATGGATTCGGTTCGTAGCGAACCCAAGCAGCGCCTGGATATGATTCAGCAATTGGCAGCAATCTTTGCCGACCAAGTGGCGCTGGCGGTCACTAATTTACGACTGCGAGAAACCTTGCGGCAGCAGTCAATACACGACCCACTCACCGGTCTGCACAACCGGCGCTATTTACAGGAAGTAATGCAGCGCGAGCTGGCACGAACCGCGCGCAAAAAAAGCATGCTTGCGGTCATTATTCTCGATGTGGATCACTTCAAGCATTTCAATGACACGCACGGGCATGAAGCCGGCGATGCAGTACTGCGAAACCTTGCGCAACTGATAGAACGTCAAATACGCGGTAGCGATATTGCTTGCCGGTACGGTGGAGAAGAATTTATTCTCGTGCTTCCCGAGGCGTCTTTAAGCATTGCGCGCCAGCGCTGCGAATTGTTGCGAGAAGCTGCGCTGGGCATGCGCGTAACCTTAAGCGGACAAACTCTGGGGCCGGTCAGCATTTCGCTGGGTCTCGCGCTGTTCCCACAGCACGGAAACACTCCGGAACAGTTAATTCAGGCTGCGGACGTCGCGCTTTATCGCGCCAAACAAGCCGGTCGGAATCGTCTGATGATTGCTGACGAGACCTCCAAAACAGTTTGAGCGAACACCCGCGGCGCAGTTGTTATCTGCCGCCATTCTTCTGGATGAACTCGATTTTGTAGCCGTCTGGATCTTCGATGAATGCGATCACCGTACTCCCGTGCTTCATCGGCCCCGCTTCGCGCGTCACCTTTCCGCCGCGCTTTTTTACCTCTTGGCAGGCCTGGTATGCATCCGCTACCTCGATTGCCACGTGGCCATAGCCGTTTCCAAGATCATAAGACGAAATGTCCCAGTTATGAGTAAGTTCAAGAACCGCCTGGGAAGCTTCATCGCCGTAACCGACAAAAGCCAAGGTGAATTTGCCCTCAGGATAGTCTTGCTTGCGCAGCAGCTTCATGCCCAGCACCTGGGTATAAAACGCGATCGAGCGTTCAAGGTTGCCGACGCGCAACATGGTATGCATGATCCGCATGGTGTTCTCCCAAACAATTCCTAAATTTCGACCATCTCAAAATCTTCCTTGCGGGCGCCACATTCGGGGCAGGTCCAGTTAGGTGGCAGATCTTCCCACTTGGTCCCGGGCGCAATGCCTTCCTCCGGCAAACCTGCGGCTTCGTCATAAATGAAACCGCAGATCAGGCACATGTAAGTTTTCATGGAACGCAGTGTTTAAGTTAGAATGATTTATTATAACGAAACTCCAAATGCCTCAGCCCCCTCCCATAGTTCTGTGCTTCGCCGCGACTGACCCATCCGGTGGTGCGGGTCTGCAAGCCGATATCATGACACTCTCGAGCATGGGCTGCCATCCGCTTTCAGTGGTAACTGCCATCACGATCCAGGACAGCGCAGGCGTGGAAGATTTGCTTGCACTAGATGCGGAATGGGTTGCCGACCAGGCACGCTGCGTACTCGAGGATATGGCGGTGTCCGCGTTCAAGATCGGCCTTCTCGGCAGCGTGGAAATTATCGCAGCGATTGCCGAAGTGGTGTCGGACTACCCGGACATTCCTTTGGTGTTTGATCCGGTGCTGGCATCTGGACGCGGAGATGAGCTGGTAACCGATGAAATGATTGCGGCTATGCGCGAACTTCTGATTCCGCAAACAACCTTAATAACACCCAATAGTGTGGAAGCAAGACGTCTGGCACACGAAGAAAGGGACGAGGGCGATGAGCCCAGCCTGAGCGAATGCGCGCAACGCATCCTGGGGATGGGCTGCGAATATGTGTTGGTTACGGGCACTCATGAAAACACTCCACAGGTCATCAATACCCTGTACACACAGGAGGGCATTTTGCGCAATGACTCCTGGGAGCGCTTGCCAGGCAGCTATCACGGCTCGGGCTGCACGCTCGCTGCCGCAGTCACGGCAACCATCGCCAACGGCTTGAGTATTTCTGAAGCCGTCAGGGATGCGCAGGAATACACCTGGCATGCGCTGAAATCGGCATTCCGCCCCGGGATGGGACAATACATTCCCGATCGCCTGTTCTGGGCACGTGAAGAAGATGAACAACAGGATTAGCGGTCTTTACGCGATAACCCCGGACCTTGACGATACCCAGAAATTAATCACGCAAGTGCAGCTCGCGCTACAAGGCGGCGCGCGCTGGCTACAGTACCGAAACAAGAGTGCCGATCAATCGCTTAAGCTGCAACAGGCAAATGCGTTAATGAGCGTATGCCGGGAATTCGCGGTACCGCTGATTGTGAATGACAGCTTGGATATGGTGTTGGAAACCGATGCTGCGGGTGCCCACCTTGGGATCCAAGACTGCTCCATTCCGGACGCACGAATCAAACTGGGCAAAAATAAAATCATTGGCGCCTCGTGCTACGACGATCTTGAGCGCGCGCTTAAATGCCAAGCTCAAGGTGCCGATTATGTCGCTTTTGGAAGTTTCTATCCCTCGTCGGTCAAACCCGATGCGGCCAGAGCATCGCTTACACTGCTGCGCGAGGCAAAAGCGCGGCTGAGCGTGCCGGTGGTGGCGGTCGGAGGAATCAATTTGCAAAACGCCGGCTTGCTGATAGACGCGGGTGCGGACGCGGTTGGCGTAATATCCGCCGTGTTCAATGCGCCAGACATCATGGAAACAGCAAAAAAATTTACCGCCTTGTTTGCCAGCTAACATTATGGCGTCACGCAACCAGGAACTGTTCGACCAATCGCTTAAACTCATTCCGGGTGGAGTGAATTCACCAGTGCGGGCATTCAAATCGGTTGGTGGCACGCCACTTTTCATCACGCGGGGTCACGGTGCGACAGTGTGGGATGCGGACGGCAAGGCTTATACGGATTATGTCGGCTCATGGGGTCCGCTTATTCTCGGCCACGCACATCCAGATGTCGTCGCGGCGGCGCAGCGGGCAGCTGTCGACGGCTTAAGCTTCGGCGCTCCAACCGTGGGGGAACTGGAAATGGCGCGCCTTTTGTGCCAGCTGTTGCCGTCACTGCAGCAGGTGCGGCTGGTGAGTTCCGGCACCGAGGCGACAATGAGCGCCATTCGCCTTGCGCGCGGCTTCACTGGCAGGAAGCTCATTCTCAAGTTTGCCGGTTGCTATCACGGCCACGCTGACTCGTTGCTGGTCAAGGCCGGCTCTGGAGCACTCACTTTGGGCCAACCCGATTCCGCGGGCGTACCCCCGGAAACCGCTGCCCTTACCCTTGTGCTTGAATTTAACGACAGCGAAGCTCTGGAGCGCATCTTCAATAAATGTGGTGAGGAAATTGCAGCGGTTATCGTGGAACCTGTTGCCGGCAACATGAATCTAGTAAAACCGAAAACGGGATTCCTGCAACTGCTTAGACGTGTGTGCACGCAGCATGGCGCAGTGCTGATTTTCGATGAAGTGATGACCGGCTTTCGGGTAGCCCTCGATGGGGCGCAGGGACTTTACGGAATAGCGCCCGATCTCACGACACTGGGCAAGGTAATCGGCGGGGGCATGCCCCTCGGTGCTTTCGGCGGCAGGAAGGATATCATGCAGCGTATCGTCCCTTTGGGGCCGGTCTACCAGGCGGGCACGCTCTCCGGCAATCCCCTGGCAGTGGCGGTGGGCTTGGCGACGTTGCGCTTGGTGCAAGCGCCGGGTTTTTACGAGAAGCTCTCCAAAGCCGCCCAAATGTTGTGCGATGGCCTGAGTCTGGCCGCCCGAAAACACCACGTTGCATTTTCCGCGCAAGCAGTAGGCGGAATGTTTGGAATTTATTTCCGCCAAGCCCCGCCGCAAAATTACAGTGAAGTCACACAGTGCAACGCATTTCTGTTCAACCAGTTTTTCCACGCCATGCTGCGCAAAGGCGTCTATTTCGCCCCTTCGCCGTTTGAGGCGGGTTTCGTGTCTGCAGCGCACGGTGACCAGGAAATTGCCGCAACGGTTGCCGCTGCCGAGAATGTGTTTTCAACTTTGTGACGGCGCTCACTAAACAGTTGTCCGCAGTCAGCCGTGAAGCCATACGCCGGCATTTCCTCGCGCTACCACCCAAGGTGGTCGCTGCAGGCGCCGGCTAAGCCGACTCCCACCTGGAATTGTCGCCCCCAGACGCCGCCAACGTAACCCGCGAGTTAGTGCAGGACCGAGTTGCTTGGTGGGATATCGCGATAAAAGCTCAGGCCGATTGCTTTGACTTTTGGGCTAGCGACCTGCTGGAGATTAAAGTGGCGCGCCGTGAACGTGTTTGCCACACGCCACCGCTGCACCAAACCGATTTGATCACGGGTTATGCGAACCGGGCGACTTGCGTCATCCTTATTTCCGAATTTGGATTAACGGTACCGGGATATTAATGCAAACCTGAGACATACTCCGCCACGGCCCGCATTTCCTGCTCGCTCAATTTCACTGCGATGGCCCGCATCATTTTGCTGTTGTCATCAGCACGCTCTCCACTGCCGAAAGCCTTTAACTGAGCGAATACATAGTCCGCGTTCTGTCCAGCAAGTCGCGGAAACTGGGAAGGAATGCCGGCGCCATCAGGCGTGTGGCAGCTGGCGCATGCTGGAACCGCGGTAGCGACATTGCCGCCCCGATAGATCTTTTGTCCCAGCGCAACCAGTTCCTTGTCTTTGGCAGCGCCGAGTCTTGCGGGTTGATTCGCGTAATACGCACCCAGATTCTTCATGTCTTCCGGGGTAAGGGTGGCCACTATTCCGCCCATCACCGCGCTCCTGCGTTTGCCCGATTTAAAGCTCAGCAACTGATTTGTTAAATATTGAGGGTACTGCGCCGCGAGATTGGGAGTCGCTGGGACTAAACTGTTGCCATCCATTCCGTGACACGCCGCGCAAACTTGAGTGACAATCGGTTGCGCTTTCGCCGGGTCACCTTGCATTGCATAAGCAGGAACGATCGCGTACCACATGGCCACCGCGATTATGGACACCATAGTACACTTCATTTTTAATCAGCTCTTTGAGAATCGCTTTGCCAAAAACGCTCTCATTTTATATCAGCCATCATCAATTCTTCTACTGAATTAACTCGTTGGTACCGAATTGGCTCATGTCCCTGTTTCAGCGTGTTGAATTCATCGCTTCATTTGATGATCCGCGATACTTGCCAACGGCGATCGGCAAGGAAGTCGCGATCGCCGGCCGCTTCACCGCCGGAAAATACAGCGCAATAAATGCTCTTGCAAACCGAAAGCGCCTTGCTTGTGCCCCGAAATCGCTTGATCGAACTCGGCACATCAATTTTTTCAGTTTGGGACATGCGCGCTATCTTGTAGACCTGTCAGGTTATGACTGCGCAAAGCTGCCTGCCAATATGGGCGGCATTGGGAACTCCTCTTACAAAGCTGCTCAAACCAGAAAGACATTGCTAGGGCTGGTACTGGTCATGGACGTTCGCCACCCGATGACCACACTGGATAGAAAAATGCTTGACTGGTTTTTGTCCACCGCGAAACCTGTTCATATCCTGCTCGGCAAGAGCAACAAGCTGAACAAGGACGACGCAAATATCGCCCTAAGGCATGTTGCCAAAACCTTAGCGCAGTCCTATCTGCAGTGTACGGTGCAAATGTCTTCTAGCGTCTCGAAAATTGGGGTCGACCAGGCCTCGGCCGTTGTCGCAACTTGGTTTAACGAGAGCCTCAAAAATAAAAAACCCCCGGTTAAAGGGGAACAAACCGGGGGCGAAACGCCTTAAATGGAATTAAGGCACCCGCTCAGGGAGGAGAAGCGGGAGACGATGAAAATCGTCCGAAAATTAGGCCAGAATATATCGGAATAAGTTCCGTCTATCGCGATAAAATTGCTTTTGCATTTATAAATCAATGGGCTAAGTATCGAAAGGTTTTGGTGTGATTGTGAAACGGGCCCTCAGGAGGTTTTGCATGTGCTAAGGCAAGCATTCGCCCTAGCCGTCAAGCAGAATATTGTGTCAATATAACTATTTATTGCTGCATGCGGACGCTAATGCGAGGGTTGGGTCAATATCCGAGTACCAGAATGCGACGATTGCGTCGCGATGATTTTTCGCGCCGGCTGGTGCGGGAAACCAGACTTACCGTCGAGGACTTGATCTACCCAGTATTTGTCCTCGAGGGAAGAAACCGTTCTGAGCCGATCGTTTCCATGCCGGGAATCGCGCGGCAAACATTGGACCGGCTGCTGGTTCAGGCTGAGCAATGCAAAAAATTGGGCATCCCCGCAATCGCATTGTTTCCGGTGATTGCCCAAAATTTGAAGACGCGGAACGCAAAAGAAGCATTTAATCCCCGCGGCCTTATACCGCGGGTGGTCAGGACTCTGAAAGATCGCCTGCCCGAACTCGGCATTATCACCGACGTCGCGCTCGATCCCTACACCAGCCACGGGCAGGACGGTTTGCTTGACTCGTCTGGTTACGTAATGAACGATGAAACCGTCGAGGCTCTCACTAAACAGGCGCTAATACATGCCGAGGCGGGTACCGATATTTTGGCGCCTTCGGACATGATGGACGGACGTATTCGTGCGATCCGCAAGGCACTCGAGGAAAACAATTTTGTTCACACGCGCATTCTCGCTTATTCGGCCAAATATGCATCGAATTTTTACGGCCCGTTTCGCGAAGCAGTGGGCTCTGCCGCGAATCTGCGCAATAGGAGCAAGGACACTTATCAAATGGACCCCGCTAACAGTGACGAGGCGCTGCGCGAAGTCGCTCTGGATTTGCAGGAAGGCGCCGACATGGTGATGGTCAAGCCGGGAATGCCCTATCTGGACGTATTGCGCAGGGTGAAAGAAAAATTTAAAGCGCCGACTTTTGTCTACCAAGTAAGCGGCGAATACGCTATGCTAAAGGCTGCGGCACAGCAAGGCTGGCTGAGCGAAAAGGAATGCGTATTAGAGGCGCTGCTCGCCTTCAAGCGTGCTGGCGCGGATGCGATCTTGTCTTATTTTGCGTTGGATGCTGCGTCCTGGCTTGCCAAAGAGCGGCGTTAGGTGGCGCCGGTCAGACTTGCTGCAACAGGCTCTCCAAAATGTTGGTGCTCGCGCGCTCCATCGGCTTTCCATCTAGCGAGGTTCTAAGCGGGTGACGCTGGTCGTCAGTCGAAAAGACCGCGATCGTCACGTTTGCCTCATCTTTATCAAGCGTGAAGACTGGAATTACTCGACAGGCGTCGCCGACATACATCCGCTTTTCAGCTCTTCGATAAGATATCTGATTATTCAGCAAAAACAATTCCACGTCCTTAACGCTATCCACAAAAACCTGCAAGCTGACTTCGGAATGCTTGCTTGCAGTGCCCGAGAGTACCGAGCCAGTCAGATGTGGATTAAAGCTTGCAAGCAGCTGCATTACTGAAATTGCTTGTTTTCGCAGCTGCCTTAGCACTGCGCGTTGTTCTTGAGATTGGTAGAGTTCCTGGTAAGCGCGCAATGCCTGTTCTACTTCTTCATTGGTGGGAAGTTCGTGAACGCGGGAGACGCCGGTTTGACGTGCCGCTTTGCGCTTTGCCAAGGCAAAGTCGACTATCCCGTCTTCGGCCATCAGGCGTGCCGCAACGTAAGCGATATGCTGGCGCAGTTGCTGCCGCTTTGGAGCGAGAAGTCTCGGCATGAGGCACGCCTTTCAAAATAGCTGGTTCTTAATTTCTTCCGCGGGTCGACCCGCGCTCGCCGAAGATCCACCGAAACCATTTTCCTGCATAGGCGGTAGATTCTCCTTATAGAAATATTCAATGATGCCATTTTTGTTTTCCGGGTCCAGCAAACCGGTATCGGGATTGATTTTCGCGGTAATTACACCTTCGGGAGCCGAGTAGCTCCCTTCCGGCACGCCGCTCAACACCTTGCGCATATAATCCATCCAAATTGGCAGCGCGGCCACGGCACCCGTTTCATGCTCTCCCAGACTAATAGGCTGGTCAAAACCTATCCAAGCTACCGCGACCAGGTTTGGTTGATAGCCGGCAAACCAAGCATCGACGTTTTCATTGGTGGTACCGGTTTTACCAGCTAAATCCTTCCGCTTAAGCTCAGTCGCTCGCACGCCAGTTCCTTTGCTGATCACATCCTCCATCAGCGTCGTCATGATAAAAGCATTTCGCACGTCAATCACCCGCTGCGCACCTTCCCCCGCGCGTTCCGGTTTGGCCTGCGCCAGCACGTTGCCGCGTTCGTCCTCGATGCGCTCGATAAAATAGGGGGAAATTTGATATCCACCATTTGCGAACACCGCGTACCCGGCCACCATCTGCAACGGGGTGGCGGTTCCCGCGCCTAGCGCCATGGTCAAGTAAGGCGGATGGCGCGACGGATCGAATCCAAAACGACTAATGTAGTCTTGGGCATATTGCGGAGTAATAGCTTGTAATATGCGCACCGAAACCAGATTTTTGGACCGAGCTAAAGCAGTACGAAACCGGATCGGACCGGAGTAGTCGTCCTCGAAGTTTCGCGGTTCCCAGTCTTGGTTACCGGTTTGGGAGGGCTCCACTACGAGCGGGGCGTCGTTGATGACCGTAGCCGGGGTAAATCCTTTCTCTAGCGCGGCGGAATAAATAAACGGTTTGAAACTCGAACCAGGCTGACGAAAAGCCTGGGTAACATGATTGAATTTGTTGTAATTAAAGTCGAAACCACCGACCAGGGCGCGAATAGCGCCATCCTTTGGATTCAAGGATACTAGCGCGGCCTCGACAATCGGCAGCTGTGTGATCTGCCACCGATTCTGCTCGTCTTTCTGAAGCCGAATTAGCGCTCCCCTGCGAATACGTTGTTTCAGGTTAACTCTTTCCCCGATATTTTTTTGCACGAACTTGAGACGATCACCGGTTATTTCCACTGTTTCTCCACCCTTGGCATAGGCCTTGACCAATTTCTGATTGGCCTCTAAAACCACTGCCGGGATCAGATCGTCGCTATCGCCTACGTCTGAAAGCGCATCATCAATGATATTTTCAGCCTCGGACGGATCTCTCGGCAATTCGATATGTCCTTCCGGCCCGCGATAGCCCATGCGCCTGTCATATTCGAGTACACCTCTGCGCAATCCCGCATATGCGGCATCCTGATGCGCTTTAAGCAGTGTGGTATAGACATTGAAGCCGCTGGTATAGGCTTCGTCTTGGTACCGATCATACATAGCCTGGCGCACCATTTCCGCAATATATTCGCCTTTCACTGCAAATTCTTGTTGCTCTGGCTTGATCACGAGAGGTTGTTTAATTGCAGTCTGATATTGCTCCTCATTGATCAATTTGAGTTCTTGCATGCGCCGCAAAACATATTGCTGGCGTTGCTTGGCGCGTTTTGGATTGGCCATTGGGTTATCGCGTGAGGGCGCTTTCGGCAATCCGGCGAGCAAAGCCATTTCCCCTAGATTCAAGCGATCCAAGGTTTTGCCAAAATAGGTCTGCGCCGCCGCTGAAAAGCCGTACGCACGTTGTCCCAGATAAATCTGATTAATATATAAGTCGAGTATCTGGTCCTTGCTCAGACTGTGCTCAATCTTCAGGGCAAGCACCGCCTCGCTGAATTTGCGCGCCAGTGTTTTTTCCTTAGACAAGAAAAAATTGCGCGCCACTTGCATGGTTATGGTACTCGCACCCTGCCGGGCAACACCCGAAGTAAAATTGGAATAGGCGGCACGCAGCACGCCAAGGTAATCCACGCCACCATGTTGGTAAAAGCGTTCGTCTTCAGCAGCCAATATTGCCTGCACCATTGATTTCGGCACATCTTCAATTTTGACAATGTTTCGCCGCTCTTCACCGAATTCACCTATTAGATAGCCATCCGCCGTGTATACGCGTAAGGGAACCTTGGGGCGGTAATCGGTCAATGTCTCTAGCGACGGTAGGCCTGGGTACGCGATTATCGCGGCAAAGGCCACGAGTAGCGCCCCAATTGCGCCTACGCCGAGTACTGCGAGAACGAAATATCCCAGCCAGCGGATAAACATCATAAGGTTTTCTTCTTAAAGGCAAGATTCATGAATTTTGCGGATTATAGGCGCACTAACTGGCAAAAGAAATTTGCCAAAAAATTACTTTACATGGTTTAGGCTTGTTGCTAGCATTTAATGTAAATTATATAGATTACCTCTAACCGGTATATGGCCAAAGGAAAATTTGCTTTCTTCGAAGCGCCTTCACCGCCTTTGATCGGGGTAGACGTTAGTTCATCCGCAGTAAAGATGGTCGAGCTCTCCCAGGCCGGAAAAAGTGGTTACCGTGTAGAACGCTACACCATTGAAGCCTTGCCCAAGGATTCAGTAGTGGACGGCAACATATCCAATCTCGAAGCGGTAAGCGACGGCATTCGGCGCGGCTGGAGAAACATGGGCACGCGTATAAAAAACGTCGCATTAGCATTGCCTGCAGCTGCGGTCATCACAAAAAAAATCATCCTTCCCGGTGGACAGCGCGAAGAAGATCTGGAACAGCAGGTTGCAGCCGAGGCGAACCAGTATATTCCATTTGCAATAGACGAAGTTAATCTGGACTTCCAGGTTTTAGGGCCAGCGCCGAACAGCGCGGACGAAGTTGAAGTTCTCATTGCAGCGTCTCGCAAGGAAAAAGTTGAAGATCGCGTAGCTGCGGCGGAGGCAGCCGGTCTCAAGGCAATTGTCATGGACGTGGATTCCTTCGCCACGCAAACAGCATTCGAGTTGATAGAACCGCAGTTGCCGGATGGCGGCCGGGATCAAGTAGTGGCAATAGTTGACATCGGCACCGCGATCATGAATATCAACGTGTTGCATAATGATCAGTCGGTCTATACTCGCGAGCAACCCTTCGGCGGCAATCAATTGACCCAGGAAATCCAGCGCCGTTTTAACCTATCTGCCGAGGAAGCGGAAAGGGCCAAGCGAGATGGATCGCTGCCTGACAATTACCAAACTGACGTGCTGCAACCTTTCATGGATACCTTGGCGCTGGAAGTCGCGCGCGCTTTGCAATTTTTCTTTACTTCTACGCAGTTTAGCCAGGCGCACCATATACTTCTCGCGGGCGGCTGCGCGATGATTCCGGGATTAGACGACGTAGTGGCGAGCCGTACTCAGGTTAACACGATGATTGCCAATCCGTTTGCCAATATGGCGCTTTCGAGCAAGGTACGGCCTCGCGAGTTGAGTACCGATGCGCCTGCATTAATGGTCGCTTGCGGTCTTGCCATGAGGAGGTTTGACCAGTGATCCGCATCAATCTGCTTCCTCACCGCGAACTCAAACGTCTCGCCAGGCAGCGTCATTTCTATATTCAGGCCGGCATGACCGTAGGCTTGGGATTACTTATCGTGTTTTTTGTGCACGGCATACTCAGCGCCCGGATATCCTACCAGACGGAGCGTAATCAGTACCTGGAAAAAGAAATCGCGATTTTGGATACACAGATTGCCGAAATTAAAAAGCTTAAAGAACAAATTCAGGTGCTGCTGGCGCGTAAGAAAGTGGTTGAGTCACTGCAAACCGACCGCTCGGAAACAGTCCATTTGCTTGATCAGCTAGTGCGGCAACTTCCCGAAGGAGTTTACCTTAAAGGTATTAAGGAAACCGGAAACCGGGTCGATCTCACGGGTTATGCCCAAACCAATGCCCGCGTTTCCACTTTGTTACGCAATCTTGAGTCAACTCCTCAGTTTGAGGCTCCAAACCTCGTCGAAATCAAATCGGTCATTCAAGGCACTAACCGGCTCAGTGAATTCAATTTGAACTTTCTACTCACTCGGGCCAAGCAAGAAACTAAACCTGCGCCCAAGCCAGTTCCCCAACGCGGAGCATAACCAGAATGACATTGGACGATTTAAAAGCGCTTGACCCCAATAACATAGGCAACTGGCCCGTTGCGCCGAAATTGGGGTTGTTGGTTATCGCTCTGGTATTGATTGTCTTTGCAGGCTACTGGTTTGACTGGCAAGGCCAGCTAGACGATCTGGAGAAAGCCCAAGCTAAAGAAGAGCAACTGCGTAACACATTTCTGGACAAAAAGAGGCAAGCGGTCAACCTTGAAATTTACAAAAAGCAACTCGCGGAGATTGAGTTGTCGTTTGGCACCTTGCTCAAGCAGTTGCCCAACAAATCGGAAATGGACGCACTGCTAACCGATATTAACCAAGCGGGTCTGGGCCGCGGCCTCCAGTTCGAATTGTTCAGGCCGGATGCTCACGAAAACGTTAAGGAGTTTTACGCCGAACTGCCTATTCACATACGGATAACGGGAAATTATCACGAACTTGGCGCGTTTGCCAGCGACGTCGCCAAAATGCCGCGCATCGTGACTTTAAGCGATATCAACATCAATCCGGTAAAAGACAGCGAATTGGCAATGGATGCGGTCGCCAAGACCTACCGCTACCTCGATGAAGATGAGATTGCGAAGCAAAAGCAGGCAGCCAAAAGCAAGAGACCATGAAGCGGACCGTCTTTATCCTATTTCTGGGGTTCCTGCTGACAGCATGTAGCGAAGAATTCCAAGATCTTAAGGACTTCGTCAAGGAATCCGACAAGGGGCCGAGAGTACCGGTCGCGCCTCTGCCGGAGGTTAAGCCGTACGAGCCATTTATCTACAGTGCATTCGATCTTCCCGATCCTTTCAAACCGCGAAGAATCGAGCCCGTTAAAGGTGCGGGGGCCAGCAAATTGCAGCCGGACTTAAACCGTCGCAAGGAAGCGCTCGAGGCATTTCCGCTGGAAAACCTGCGAATGGTTGGGACATTGGAGCGAGGCAAGGCGATCTATGCATTGATCAAATCTCCAGATAATAATCTCTACCGGGTCACAACCGGCAACTACATGGGACAAAACTTTGGACTTGTGACGGCAGTAACTGAATCCTCCTTGACGCTCAAGGAGCTGGTTCAGGACAGCATTGGCGACTGGAGTGAGCGGCAAAGCAGCTTGCAGTTGTTGGATGATCAAGGGGGTAAAAAATGAGTAAATCAGTCACTCTGTTCAACCGGTGGTCATGCCTTGCTTTGGGAGCCATGCTGTATTGCTCCAGTTATGCCGCTGATCCCGCGCCGGGCACAGGCAGCAGCGATAATCCTGCACAAAACAGCATTGAAGCAATTAATGTAACTGCCTTGCAGGGCGGCTCAGTGGCTGTCAGGATCACCTTGAATCAGGCGCTTGCCAATCCTCCCGCCGGATTTAGCATCAACAACCCGCCGAGGATTGCTTTTGACTTTCCCGATACTGCGAACGCACTTGGCACTAATACCCAGGAATTCGAAAAATCCGGATTACGCAGTATCAATGTCGTGCAATCCGGCGGACGCACGCGGCTGGTCATGAACTTGACGCAGCCCTTCGGTTACGACACAAAAATAGAAGGAAAGGACCTGGTTGTCACACTTCAAGCCATAAGCGCGGGAGTAGCCGCTGCACCAAGCACTACCCGTTTTGCGGAAGCCAGACCGAGCGCAACCAAGCATAGTGTGCGCGACATCGACTTCCGCCGCGGCCCGAATGGTGAGGGCCGAGTAATCATTGATCTCTCGGATACCTCTACCGGCATCGACTTGCGACAACAAGGTAAAAATATTGTAATTGATCTTATTCAGACCTCGCTTCCGAGTAACCTCGAACGCCGCCTCGATGTCGTGGACTTTGGAACCCCAGTACAGACCATAGATGCTTTCAGCGAAGGTGGAAACGTACGAATACTGGTGCAGCCGAAAGGGCTTTGGCAACAGTCAGCGTACCAGACCGACAACCGCTTTACCTTGGAACTAAAGCAGGTTGTGGAAGAACCGAATAAACTGGTGCAGACGGGTTACACCGGCGAGAAGCTGTCGTTAAATTTCCAAAACGTCGAAGTACGAGCAGTATTGCAAGTCATCGCAGATTTCACCGGTCTTAACATAGTCACGAGCGATACCGTCACCGGCAACCTGACCTTACGCCTGAAAGACGTACCATGGGACCAAGCGCTGGACATCATTTTGCAAGCCAAAGGGCTGGATATGCGCAAAACCGGCAACGTGGTTTGGATCGCTCCTCGCGATGAGTTGGCCACGAGAGAGAAACTGCTGCTTGAATCGCGCCAGCAAATTTCCGAACTCGAACCGCTCCATACTGAAAGTTTTCAGCTCAACTATCAAAAGACCGACGCCGTGCAAAAGCTGTTGACCGATCCCCAGCAGAGAATTCTGTCCAAACGAGGGAGCGTAGTGGGCGATGCGCGCACGAATACGCTTTTTGTACAAGATACCGCCGCCAAGCTCGAGGAGGTACGTGCCCTAATAAAGAAAATTGACATACCGGTACGGCAAGTTTTAATTGAATCGCGGATTGTTACTGCAACGGATAACTTCAGCAAGAATCTCGGGGTGAAATTTGGCTATCAAACGCAAACTCCGGCTGGATCATTTGCCGGTCCGGGTGGGCTAAGAACCGGACTCGGAGGTGAAGTGGGAACCACCGCCAGCAACGCCGGACAAGCTAATGCAACCTCAGTCAATATTCCCGGCGCACTAAATGTCAATTTGCCGGCTGCGGGTATCGGTGGTGCACAGGCCGGGGCACTGGCAGTGACTATTTTCAACAACTCAATGACCCGCTTTCTCAACCTCGAATTGAGCGCGCTCGAAGCTGACGCCAAGGGGAAAGTCATTTCCAGTCCGAAAGTCGTAACCGCTGACCAAGTAGAGGCAACGATCTCGCAGGGAACTCAAATTCCGTATCAGCAGGCAACCTCGAGCGGCGCGACCGCAGTCGCCTTCCAAAATGCTGTCCTCAGCCTCAAGGTTAAACCGCAAATCACGCCTGACGATAACGTTATCATGGGCCTTGATGTCCACAACGACTCGGTGGGGCAAAACACCACCAACGGGCCGGCGATCAACACCCAGGCCATTCAAACCCAAGCGCTGGTCGAGAACGGCGGGACGGTAGTAATAGGCGGTATCTACATTCAAAACCAGCAGACCACCATAAATAAGATTCCCCTTCTGGGAGACATACCTTATTTGGGCGTGCTATTCAGGAATACTTCCGTCCAAGACAACCGGTCTGAACTGCTGATATTCATCACGCCTAAGATTCTCAAGGATGTCCTGACCGTCCGCTAGGACCCATCGCAGGCGCTCTCTTTACCGGCCGGCTAGGCAGCCGGTACTCGCGGCAGTACTTCGTCGCGCAGTAAAATTCCGCTAGAATTTCCGCCCATGGAAAGCGGTGGTCTGAATCGGTCGCAAAACGGCGCGCCGAAACCTGTTCCCAATAATATATATCTGGTAGGTTTAATGGGCGCCGGGAAGACCACTGTGGGCAAGCTCCTCGCGAAGCGACTGAACAAGTCCTTTTTTGACACTGATCACGAAATCGAGCGCCGGACTGGAGTCAATATCCCGGTAATTTTCGAGATTGAAGGCGAAGCGGGGTTCCGTGCCCGCGAGCAGGCTGTTTTACACGAGCTGGCAAAGCACAATAATATAGTGTTGGCTACCGGCGGCGGCATCGTCCTAAGCAAGGCAAACCGTGATATTCTCGCCAAAAATGGCACGGTGATTTATTTGCATGCTGTTGCGTCTGATTTGGTGCAACGCACGTGTTACGACAAGAATCGCCCGCTTTTGCAGACCGCAGATCCCCTCGCCAAGCTCAAGGAATTGTATGAAGAACGCGACCCCCTATACCGACAAGTAGCGCACATTGTGATCGACACCAGTAAACAGAGCGTACGCGTTCTAGTACAGCAAATTGAGCGGAAACTGGCGCAAGTTTAGTGTGTATGCGCGGCGCAGCGTTGAACCGTATCTTATGGAAACCTTAAACGTAGATCTCGGTGAACGAAGTTACCCGATTTACATTGGCGAGGGGCTTCTAAGGCGCTCCGAACTACTGCTGCCTTGTTTGGCGCAAAACAAGGCCGCGGTTGTGACTAACACTACGGTGGCAGAACTCTATTTGAGCTCGCTGACTGCAGTGCTTGGCAAACAAGGTGTGGAGGTGGTTCAGGTGGTGCTGCCTGACGGCGAAAAATACAAAAACTGGGAAACTTTGAATCTGATATTCGACGCGCTGTTGTCGCACCATTGTGAACGCAAAACGGCGTTGCTCGCGATGGGCGGCGGAGTGATAGGCGATTTGGCCGGATTTGCCGCAGCAGTTTACCTGCGCGGGGTTCCCTACATCCAGATTCCCACGACTTTGCTCGCGCAAGTCGATTCTTCTATCGGCGGAAAGACTGCCATCAATCACCCGCAAGGAAAGAACCTGATCGGCGCTTTCTATCAACCTAAATTGGTGCTGGCGGACACCGCTACCCTGAAAACACTGCCCGAGCGCGAGTTTAGCGCGGGACTTGCGGAGGTCATCAAATACGGCTTGATCCGAGACGCATCATTCTTCGACTGGCTCGAACGCAATCTGGAAAAGCTGCTGAAACACGACGCCGAGGCAATCACTTACGCCATCAGACGTTCCTGTGAAAACAAGGCGACAGTGGTAGCTGCGGACGAACACGAGAGCGGAATGCGCGCGCTTTTGAACCTCGGCCATACGTTCGGCCATGCGATTGAAACTGGCACGGGTTATGGAGCTTGGCTGCATGGCGAGGCGATTGCTGCAGGCACCTTGCTGGCTGCGCGCTTGTCGCGCCGCATGGGCTTGATCGGCGAAACCGAGGTGGGACGCATTGCAAATCTTTACCGCAGGGCAAAGCTTCCCCTTTCCGCGCCCGACTTTGGGGTAAAACGCTACCTACAGCTGATGGGACTAGACAAAAAAGTAGAACACGGGAGAAACCGCTTTGTACTGCTCAAGAAGATCGGTGAAGCCTTCATTACCGCGGATGTGCCGCAACAAGCACTCACGGCCACTCTCAGCGGCGCCACCGCAAATGCCTGAGTTGGCCGCCTACGCTATCCATCCGGCACAGTCCCGCGGCCGGTGCCACGAAGAAGCAGCGCCGCAAGGACGCAGCGAATTCCAGCGTGACCGAGACCGGATTATACATTCCACGGCGTTCCGCCGGCTGGAATACAAGACCCAGGTATTCGTCAATCATGAAGGCGATTTGTTTCGCACCCGCCTCACCCACAGCTTGGAGGTCGCGCAAATTGCACGCTCGATCGCCCGTGGATTGCGGCTCAACGAAGACCTCGTAGAAGCAATAGCACTGGCACATGATCTGGGTCACACGCCATTCGGGCACGCCGGCCAGGAGGCGCTGAATTCTTGCATGAAAAACTACGGCGGATTCGAGCACAACCTGCAATCGCTGCGAGTAGTTGATGTGCTCGAGGAACGTTATGCCGCATTCGACGGCCTGAATTTATGCTATGAGACGCGCGAAGGCATACTCAAGCACTGCTCGCGCAAGAATGCTAGGGCTTTGGGGGAGCTGGGCGAACGATTCCTGCGCAAGCGGCAGCCCTCTTTGGAAGCCCAGTTGTGCAATCTGGCAGATGAAATCGCTTACAACAATCACGACGTCGATGACGGTCTTCGCTCAGGATTGATCAGCCTCGAGCAACTTCTCGAGGTCGGAATATTTAGCCGCCACTGGCAAGCGGTAAAAAAGCAGTATCCGGCCCTGATGGAGCGTCGCTTAATCCATGAGACAGTAAGGCGCATGATCAATACTCTGGCATCCGATGTTACCCGCCAGAGCCTGAAAAATATTCGGCAGATCTCACCCAGAAGCCCCGACGCGGTTCGCACGACGGGGCCAATGATTTCCTTCAGTCCCAGCACGCGCGAAGAGCAGCAGCAATTAAAGCAGGTTTTGCGGCTGCGGCTATACCAGCATTACCGCGTGGCGCGCATGAGTGGCAAGGCAAAACGCATTATTTCCTCCCTGTTTCACGCGTTCATGGAAGACGTCAAACTACTCCCGCCGCAATTCCAGGAAAAAGCGGCCTATGACAAGGCCAGGACGATTTGCGACTATATAGCAGGCATGACCGACCGCTACGCTATGCGCGAGCACCAGCGATTATTTGCGGTGGAAGAACGCTGGTCGTAATCCATTTCCGTTCGCTCTTACGACAGGTTTTTTCGGCTGGCTAACAAGATGCATTCCGGTTGAAGTAGCCTATTGAAAGTTGTAGACTTAAATGCTTTCGCTGATATTTTTCGGTTTCTCGAGAGCATAGGACACTAGACCGAAATCTTTGCTCCGCCAGTCGTCCTGTTAGCATTTTCACGAGAGTGAACAATGAATCTAGCGCCGGTTAAACAGGGTCTGTATGATCCCGCCCGCGAGCATGATGCGTGCGGGGTGGGTTTTATTGCCCATATCAAGGGCAATAAAAGCCACACCATCATCGCGCAAGGCTTGCAGATCCTCAACAACCTCACCCACCGTGGCGCCACCGGTTGGGATCCGCTGCTGGGAGATGGTGCGGGGATTTTGATTCAGACTCCCGATGCTTTCTTGAGGCCGGTGTGCAGGGAAATCGGAGTTTCGCTTTCCGCGCCGGGATCTTATGGGGTAGGGATGGTTTTCTTGCCGCGCGTACCTGAAAGCCGCGCCGCCTGCGAACGTGTCACTGAGCAAATGATCGCCGAAGAAGGGCAATCGGTACTCGGTTGGCGCGATGTGCCTACCAACAATCAGGGCATCAGCCAGGACGCCAAGCTGCAAGAACCGATAATTCGGCAAATATTCGTGAATCGGGGCGACTCTTGCCCGGACCAAGACCGTTTCGAGCGCAAACTATTCGTGATTCGCAAGCGCATCGAACATGCCGTTCGGGCGCTCAGGCTTAGCGACGGGAAAATGTTTTACATCCCGTCGCTGTCGAGCCGTACCCTGGTCTACAAAGGCATGCTGCTTGCGCACCAGGTGGGCACTTATTATCTGGACCTTCAGGATGAACGCTTGGTTTCCGCGCTTGCCCTGGTTCACCAGCGCTTCTCTACCAATACCTTCCCAACTTGGGAGCTAGCACACCCGTTCCGCATGGTCGCCCACAACGGCGAGATCAACACCTTGCGTGGGAACATCAATTGGATGGCGGCGCGGCGCCAGGCGATGCAATCAGCCTTGCTTGGCGAAGACCTTGAGAAGCTGTGGCCACTGATTATCGAAGGTCAATCGGACACCGCGTGTTTCGACAACGCGCTGGAACTTCTGGTTGCTGGCGGGTACTCGCTGGCGCACGCCATGATGCTGCTTATTCCAGAAGCCTGGGCGGGTAACCCTTTGATGGATGAGCGCCGTCGCGCATTTTATGAATACCAGGCAGCACTGATGGAACCATGGGACGGGCCAGCCGCAGTGGCTTTCACCGACGGTCGGCAGATTGGCGCGACACTCGACCGCAACGGGCTACGGCCTGCGCGCTACCTGATTACCGACGACGATCTCGTTGTGATGGCCTCTGAAATGGGCGTGCTCGACGTTCCACAGAACAAAATCGTCAAGAAGTGGCGATTGCAGCCAGGCAAGACCTTTCTGATAGATCTCGAGGCGGGGCGTATTATTGACGACGCGGAGCTCAAGGAGCAATTATCGGCCGCCAAACATTACCGCGCTTGGATCAATCAATCCAAACTAGCTCTTGAAGAACTGCCCGCGCAGGAGTACCACATCGAATCGAAGGCTTCTCTGCTGGATCGCCAACAAGCGTTTGGCTACACCCAGGAAGATTTGAAATTCATTCTCGCTCCTATGGCGGCGGTGGGCGAGGAAGCAGTGGGCTCGATGGGCAATGACTCCCCGCTTGCGGTGCTGTCGGACCGGCCCAAGCCGCTGTACCAGTATTTCAAGCAGATGTTCGCTCAGGTAACCAATCCGCCGATAGATTCTATCCGTGAAGAGTCGGTAATGTCGCTGGTAACCTTCATCGGTCCTCGCCCGAATCTGCTGGGTATTGAGGTCACCGAACCGGGGGCACGACTGGAGGCCAAACAGCCGGTGCTCTCAGCCGAGGATATGGGCAAAATTCTGCACATCGCTGAATTGTCCGATGGTGCATTCCGCTCCTGTACTCTTTCCATTTGTTACCCGGCTGCTCAAGGCGCAACCGGAATGGAGACGGCCCTGGAAATCCTCTATCACAAGGCGGAAAAGGCGGTGCGCGACGGCTGCAACATCTTAGTGCTAAGCGACCGCGACATTGCACCCGACTCGATCGCGATTCCGGCCTTACTCGCCACTTCAGCGGTGCATCACCATCTCGTTAGAAAGGGGCTGCGCACCAGCACCGGCTTGGTGATCGAAACCGGATCCGCGCGCGAAGTACACCAATATGCCCTGCTTGCAGGTTACGGAGCCGAAGCGATTCATCCGTATCTCGCCTATGAAACGCTCGCGCATCTCGGTGATTTCGCGCCCAAGGACCTGGGCTATAAGGAAGCGGTCAAGCGCTATACCAAAGCAATTAACAAGGGCCTGCTCAAGGTCATGTCCAAGATGGGCATTTCTACCTACCAGTCGTACTGCGGCGCGCAGATTTTCGAGGCAGTAGGGTTGAACACCGCTTTCGTGCAAAAGTATTTCACGGGTACGGCGAGCCAAGTAGAAGGTATTGGAATCCTCGAAGTGGCCGAAGAAACTGTGCGCACGCACAAGCTGGCATTTGGCGATCATCCATTGTTCCGCAATGCGCTCGATCCGGGCGGCGAGTATGCCTACCGGGTGCGGGGCGAAGAACACATGTGGACACCGGAATCCATAGCGAAACTCCAGCACGCCGCCCGCGCCAACAATTCCAGGACGTACAGGGAATACGCCAAGCTCATCAACGAGCAAAGCAAACATCTCATGACGCTGCGCGGCCTGTTTGAGATAAAGGAATCCTCCAACCCGATCCCCATCGAAGAAGTCGAACCCGCCAAGGAAATCGTCAAGCGCTTCTCTACCGGCGCCATGTCGCTCGGCTCGATTTCCCAGGAGGCACACACTACCCTGGCGATCGCAATGAACCGCATCAAGGGTAAATCGAATACCGGGGAGGGTGGAGAAGATCCACAGCGCTACCGGGAAATTAGGGCCGACGGAATGCTCGCGGACTACGTGCAGAGCGTGCTGGTGGACATCCCGGTTAAGGCCGGCGACTCGTTGCGGTCCGCGATCAAGCAAGTTGCCTCCGGCCGTTTCGGCGTGACTACCGAATACCTGGTAAACGCCGATCAGTTGCAGATCAAAATTGCGCAAGGCGCTAAACCAGGTGAAGGGGGACAGCTTCCAGGTCATAAAGTAAGCGCTTACATTGCCCAAGTGCGGCACACGGTACCGGGTGTAGGATTAATTTCACCGCCTCCACACCATGATATTTATTCGATCGAGGATATCGCGCAGCTCATTCACGACCTGAAAAACGTCAATCCCGGTGCGAGTGTCAGCGTCAAGCTGGTCTCTGAGGTTGGAGTGGGTACGGTTGCCGCGGGAGTATGCAAGGCTAAATCCGACTACGTCACAATCGCAGGGCACGACGGCGGCACCGGCGCTTCCCCCTGGAGTTCGATCAAGCACGCTGGAACACCCTGGGAATTGGGGTTGGCCGAGACACAGCAAACCCTCGTCTTGAACCGCTTGCGTGGCCGCATTACCGTACAAGCGGATGGCCAAATGAAAACCGGCCGGGATGTCGTTGTGGGCGCGTTGCTTGGAGCGGATGAGTTCGGCTTTTCCACTGCGCCGCTGGTCGTGGAAGGCTGCATCATGATGCGTAAGTGTCACCTGAATACCTGTCCGGTGGGGGTCGCCACTCAGGATCCAGAACTTCGCAAGAAATTTACCGGCCAGCCTGAACATGTCGTGAATTATTTCTTCTTCGTCGCAGAAGAGGTGCGCGAATACATGGCAAGAATGGGATTTCGCACCTTCAACGAGATGATCGGCCGCTCCGACATGCTGGATACCAAGAAGGCGGTGGACCATTGGAAAGCCAAGGGTTTGGATTTCACGAAAATTTTCCACCGGCCGGATGTACCGGCGGAAGTGGCGAGATACCATTGCGAAAAACAAAATCACGGATTGGAGAAGGCCCTCGACCATAAGCTAATTGCCGAAGCCAAGGCAGCGCTCGAACACCGACAACCCGTGGCAATTGAAAGCCCTATACGCAATACCAACCGTGTGGTCGGCGCAATGCTATCCGGAGAAGTCGCCAAGCGATTCGGACATCAAGGTCTGCCGGATGACACGATTTACATCAAACTTAAAGGTACCGCCGGCCAGAGCTTTGGCGCATTCCTGGCCCGCGGGATAACCCTGGAACTCGTCGGTGAAGGTAATGACTACGTAGGAAAAGGGTTGTCGGGCGGACGCCTGATGATTTATCCTCCGGCCGACTGCCCGATAGTCCCGGAGCATAACATCATCGTCGGCAACGTGGTGCTGTACGGGGCGATTTCGGGAGAAAGTTATTTCCGCGGAGTAGCCGGCGAGCGTTTCGCGGTGCGCAATTCTGGTGCCATCGCAGTCGTGGAAGGCGTAGGCGATCACGGTTGCGAATACATGACCGGTGGCACTGTGGTAATACTGGGTTACACCGGCCGTAATTTTGCCGCCGGTATGAGCGGTGGCGTCGCTTTTGTACTCGATGAAGAAGGCGACTTCGAGCGCCGCTGCAATTTGGCGATGGTGGAACTGGAAGCCGTGCCCGAAGAAGCGCAGGCGATGGAGGAGCTTGGCGGCGGAAGCCTTGAATCCCATGGCCGCGTCAACGTAAAACAGCTTGGACAGTCCGATGAGCGGTTGCTTCGCGTTCTGATTCAAAAGCATCTGCACTACACGGGCAGCCAGCGTGCCAAGGAAATCCTCGAACACTGGCAGAAATACCTCCCCAAGTTCGTCAAGGTGATGCCGACCGAGTACCGGCGCGCCCTGAAAGAAATGGCTGCAGCTCAGGAGCAAGCGCACCCCAAGGTTGAAATCGCGCAGCATGGGTAAAGTCACCGGGTTCATGGAGATCGCGCGGCACGATCTGCCCGCCCTCCCGGTGGAGGAACGGGTACGCAGCTTTCGCGAGTTTTACCTGCCGCTATCTGATGCCGAGATGGCGAAGCAGGGAGCGCGCTGCATGGACTGCGGGATTCCTTTTTGTCAGACCGGCTGTCCCATCAACAATATTATTCCCGACTGGAACGACCTCGTTTACCGCCAGAACTGGCGCGAGGCTTTGGATGTTCTGCATTCGACCAATAACTTTCCCGAGTTCACCGGGCGCATTTGCCCCGCCCCCTGCGAGGCTGCGTGCACGCTCAACATTAATGACGATCCGGTCACCATAAAATCCATTGAGCACACCATAATCGACAAAGGATGGGAAATGGGCTGGGTGCTCCCGCAGATACCCGCGCGCAAAACCGGCAAGCGGGTTGCAGTGGTGGGATCCGGGCCGGCGGGAATGGCATGCTCGCAGCAATTGGCGCGCGCCGGACACGATGTCGTGCTTTTCGAGAAGAACGACCGTATCGGAGGACTTTTGCGCTATGGCATACCCGATTTCAAGATGGAAAAACATCATATTGATCGGCGCATGGCACAAATGCGCTCCGAAGGCGTGGAGTTCCGGGTGAACCAGCATGTGGGAGTGGATTTCCCGGTAAAGAAGTTGCTGGAGGAATTCGATGCAGCCGTGCTGACTGGGGGCTCAGAACATCCCCGCGAACTGCCGGTGCCGGGCAGGGAATTGCGTGGGATTCACTTTGCCATGGAATTCCTGCCACTACAAAACCAAGTAAATGCGGGAGACAAGATTACCGGCCAAATCACCGCCAAAGACAAACACGTAGTGGTGATCGGCGGGGGCGACACAGGTTCCGACTGCATCGGCACCTCGATTCGCCAGGGTGCGATCACGGTGACCAATTTCGAACTTCTTCCCCAGCCGCCGTTGGAGGAAAACAAGCCTTTGACTTGGCCCGACTGGCCGATGAAGCTGCGCACTTCTTCTTCGCACGAAGAAGGTTGTTATCGCGATTTCAGCATAGCTACGCGTCGCTTCTCGGGCGTAAAAGGGCATGTCACAACCCTGCATGCTGTGCGGCTAGAATGGAAAGACGGCAAAATGCAGGAAATACCCGGCACGGAATTTGAGATTAAAGCTGACCTGGTATTGCTCGCAATGGGTTATTTACATCCTGTTCACGAAGGTATGCTCAATCAATTGGGCGTGGAATATGATACGCGCGGCAACGTCAAGGCCGACACTATCCGTTATCAGACCTCGATACCCAAGGTTTTTTCTGCGGGAGACATGCGCCGCGGCCAATCACTTGTGGTGTGGGCGATTCGCGAAGGCCGTCAGGCAGCGCACGCAGTGGACGATTTCCTGATCGGCTCGTCCGACCTGCCCCGTTGACCTTAAGGGTGGGCGCAGTGAATTTTCTGAATTTGTTATTGCGTTTGCCGTTCAAATCCTACGATGCATAAATTAAAGAACGACACCTTGTTGCGCGCGCTACTGCGCCAGCCCACGCCCTACACGCCGGTTTGGGCAATGCGCCAGGCCGGACGCTACCTGCCAGAATACAACCAGATCCGCCAGCGCGTCGGAGATTTTATGTCCTTGTGCCGAAACCCGGATCTGGCCGCGGAAATTACATTGCAGCCGCTCGCGCGCTTTAAATTGGATGCGGCAATCCTGTTTTCCGATATTCTCACCATTCCTGACGCCATGGGTCTCGGACTGCATTTTGCGGAGAACCAGGGACCGAAATTCGCAAAGCCTCTACGCGATGAGCGGGATATAGAAAAATTACGGGTGCCGGACCCCGGTTCGCAATTGCGTTATGTCATGGACGCGATAAGCCAAATCAACAAGGCTCTTGACTATAATTTGCCGCTGATCGGCTTCGCAGGCAGCCCGTTTACTTTGGCTTGCTACATGATCGAAGGTGCGGCAAGTTCCGACTTCATACAGGTCAAAAGCATGCTTTACCGGCGGCCAGACCTCATGCACCGCGTACTGGCAACTAACGCCCGTGCAGTAACCGCTTATCTCAATGCGCAGATACAATCCGGGGCAAATGTAGCTATGATCTTCGATACTTGGGGCGGAATCCTTTCAAGCGCCGCATATCAAGAGTTCTCCTTGCACTACATCGAGCAAATATTGAGCAGTCTGAGGCGTGAACAAGCCGGATCCCGAGTACCCAATATTATTTTCACAAAAGGCGGTGGAGATTTCCTGGAAAGTATCGCGGCCACCGGCTGCGATGCCATAGGTCTGGATTGGCGTACCGACATCGGCATCGCCCGCAAGCGCGTCGGCCACAAGGTTGCACTGCAAGGAAATCTCGACCCTGCGGTTTTACTCTCGCCGCCGGAAGTTATAGTCAAGGAAGTCAACAAGGTTCTGCAGAGTTTCGGTCCAGGCAATGGTCACGTTTTCAATCTTGGACACGGTGTGATGCAGATTACGGCCCCGGAACATGTCGCGGTAATGGTCGACGCCGTGCATGATTTGAGCCGAAACCGCCAGTGAAATTTGCGCCAATGAGGATTGCGCTCAAACACAGTGGCCGCTTTCACTGATCTTTTGCGCGCATGAACCGATGTTAAGTTGAGGAAAATTCTTGTCGTTTGGAAGCGACGTTTCCGGTTTTTACCGTCCAATGAAACCCGCTCTCTTGTGCCGCTCAAATTTTTAGCACGCTAGCGGAATCGGTATTTCAAAGGGGCGTGCGGTTGCTTTTGCAAATTCTTATTCACAGGGTTGTCCACAGAATTTGTGAATAAATAATTTTTGGCCGAGCGCGGTATCACGGTGCGATAAAATTCGTTTTACAAATTTCATCCGAATCAAATCATTTTCTTATTGACCTTACATGACTTTCGCACGCGTGGCGCTCGATGTACCGGTTGCACGCCTGTTTGATTACGCAGCACCCAATTTAACGCGCGAGTGTATCGGCAAACGCGTGCTCGTCCCATTTGGAAAAAAACAAATGGTGGGAATGGTGATGGAGATCGCCAATCAACCCAGTGTCTCCCCGCAACGTATTAAACAACTCTCCCTCGTATTTCAGGATCTTCCTGCAATCCCTGCAAGAACACTGGCGCTTTTTAGGTTCTGCAGTGACTACTACCACCACCCGCTGGGACAAGTTGTCATGAGCGCGCTGCCGTCCCGATTGCGCCGCAACAAACCAATTACTCCAAGAGCCGGTTGTTGGTTCGATCTTACTGAAACGGGACGCGGGCT
>Ga0187774_10000070_pt1 | contig 32828 bp, 30 predicted proteins | sample 0216_BV02_MP05_2_FD_133152 | JGI IMG/M metagenome (GOLD analysis project Ga0187774, IMG submission 133152) | Tropical peat soil microbial communities from peatlands in Department of Meta, Colombia - 0216_BV02_MP05_20_MG | ecosystem: Environmental > Terrestrial > Soil > Wetlands > Peat | place... | reverse complement strand
GTCGCCGCCGGGCCCGTCGCTGCCTCGAGTACGAGGCGCACTCCGGTCGACCCGGAATCCGTGATGTTCGCGGCCACCGTGACGTTGTTGGCCGCGGAAATCACGACGTTGGTGCCCGCGGAGAGCGCCGTGCTGATCAGCCCGGCGCCGACGGTTTGCGTCGCGTCGTCGCTGTCGTTGTCGCCGGGGTTGCTGTAGGTGCGGGTGCCGCCGCTGTTGGTGACGGTGATGTCGTCGTTGGTATCGCCGATGCCGTTCCCCGAGACGATCGTGATGTTCGCGGGGTCGAGGAGAAGCGTGCCTGCGCTTCCATCCCTCGCGCGCGTGTCCACAGCGCCCTTGAATACCAGGTGCTCCTTCCCGGAGATTTCGACAAAGCCGCCACCGCCACCGCTCGCACCACCCGTCGCGGAGATGCCGCCGTAGTAGCGCGTGTCGCCATCGGCCCATACCACCACTTTTCCGCCGCTCCCGTCGCCGCTAGCGTCGGCCTTGATGCTCGCGCCAGGTCCGACGTAAGTGCGCTGCGAGTTCTGAACATCGGGATTTTTCCCTTGGAAGTCGCCACCGACGAGCACTGTTCCGCCGCCCGTCCTGCCCGAAGCGTCGATTGCCGTCTGCCCGAGAAGACCCACGCTCGTACCGAGGAGCCTGATCGATCCGCCCGAGGATTCCGAGCCGATCGCTTCGATGCGCCCGTCAGCGAGGAGCGTCCCCGCTTTCGCTTGTACGCTCACCTCGCCGCCGTTCGCGCCGCTCGCCGCGATCACGGAAGATGGGGCCAGAGTGACATCGCTCTCGGCCAGAAGTGCGATTCGCCCGCCGCCTGTGGCGGAAATCGTGCCGCTGTTCGTGACCGTGCCGCCTTCAAGGCGGATCACGCCGTTGGTCGAGGTGATGGTGTTGGCCTGGATGATCCCGGTATTGTTGACCACCGAACGCGCAAGCGCATCGGCCGACCTGGCGCTCAGAAAAACCTGTCCGCCATCGGCGCTGATTAGCTGGCGGTTGCTCGCGAGTGCATCCAGCGCGCCTCGGTCAACGGCGATGCTGACCAGGCTCCTGCCGCTCAAGTTGAGCGTGACCTGCTCTCCCGCAGCGAGCGTTACCGTGCCGAGCTGGGCATTGATGACGCCGTCGTTCGCGACCTGCGGCGCGATCAGCGCGACATAGCCGCCGCTCGCCGCGGTGATCGTGCCCTGGTTGAGCACCGCTCCGGCACCCGGGGCCTTGCTGAAGGTATAGCGGCCTGCCAGAAAATCCGCGTCGGACAGGTTCAAGGTGGAGGCGACCAGTCCGCCGACGTTGACCTGTGCGCCCTGCCCGAACAGCACCCCATTGGGGTTCAGAATGAAGACTTGGCCGTTGGCTGACAGACTGCCGAAGATCTGCGAAGGGTCCTGACCGAGTACCCGGTTGAGTACGACCGAAGAAGCCGTGGGCTGGTTGAATCGCACCGCCTCGTTCGCGGCGATTCCAAAGGTCTGCCAGTTGATGGCTGCGCGGTCTGTCGCCTGGGTGACGGTCAAGCCGGTCCCCGCGCTCTGTATGCTCGCGCTTCCCGCTACGACATGGCCCCCCTCCGGAAGCGCGAACAGCGGACCCGGCGAAAAACCAGCTATCACCGTGCCCGCAAATGCTCCCAGCAGCCTGGACCACGCCAAATACCGTGTCCGCCGCATCTTCCTTCGGAAACCCCTCCCAGGGTATCTCTTTATATTATAAGCACTAATTCCAAATGCTATGGAGCGAGGCAGCGCTAGCTTCAAAGCAACTATCGTACCCAGGTGCCTTATTGGTGCCCGGTGACGCGAGATGCTCGAATTTCCCCGTTTGGCGGTTAAGAGCCACCAGTCGGATACGCAGGCGGGAAGCGCGAACCCCGGCGAGTCAGGCCACAGGGGCAGCGGTGCGCAAATATTTCAATGGAATCAATGCCCATAGATGCGGCCTCGCGACCACTCGGCAGGGTCGCGCAGGGGATGAAGGTGACTTCGGATTGCTATTTCTTCGGGCCGATGTCAAGCTTAGTATGTACGTACTCGGTATTAATGCACGAGCGTATCCGGTACTAATACACAATTGCTCGAACTGAGTAGGGGCGCATAAGCCGTAGCTAAAGGCGGCGCATAGTGCGGGCAGTTGTTGCTGATGCACCTTTTGCTGGCAGTAAGGGCCCTGGAGGGGTTAGCGGCCGTGAAGCCGTTAGGTGTGCCCGAATGTCCGCGGCGCCGCGTGTGGTTCCGCACGCTCGCGCTGGGTATGTTCTCTGCAGCTGGAGAAGCGGCCGCGCGTAGCATGCCCGACGCGCCGTTCAGCGAGTTTTCTTCGGGGCAGATACAGCACCTCTCAGGACTCGTGCTGGTGAATGGGCGCCCGGCTACGCTCGCGACGCAGATCGTCCCCGGCGACATCGTTGAAACGTCAAATGACGCAGAGGTGATCTTCGTGGTCGCTTCGGAAAAATTCGTCCTGCGTGGCGGCAGCCGCACAGTGGTAGGGAGACCATCGCGTTCGCCGCTCAAGGAAGTGCTGCGCGAGATTTCGGGCTCGATCGCGAGCAGTAATTCGCAGCAGCGGGTAACAGTCGCAACAAGCACCGCCGGCATCCGCGCCTGAGTCGGCCGGAGATTGCCCGTCTTTGGCGGAGAGGGTGGGATTCGAACCCACGATACGCTTGCGCGTATTCCGGTTTTCGAGACCGGCACGTTCAACCGCTCCGTCACCTCTCCGGTGCGCGCATTTTACCAGCGCGCTTAGCCCGACAGCTCAATCGCCTTGCGATTCCCCATGTAGGGCTGCAGCGAAGCGGGAATGTCTATGCCGCCGTCCTTGCGCTGATAGTTCTCCATGACTGCCACCAGCGTGCGCCCGACGGCGAGACCCGAACCGTTGAGCGTGTGGACGAGTTCCGGCCTGCCCTTTTCGTTCCGGAAACGCGCCTGCATGCGCCGCGCCTGGAAGCCTTCGAAATTGCTGCACGAAGAGATCTCCCGATAAGCGTTCTGCCCGGGAAGCCACACCTCGAGGTCGTAGGTCTTGGCTGCGGCGAAACCCATGTCGCCCGTGCACAGGGTCATCACACGATACGGCAGCTCTAGCCGCTTGAGGATTTCCTCGGCGTGGCGCGTGAGCTCCTCGAGTTGCTCGTAGGATTTCGCGGGGTGGGAGATCTGCACCAGCTCGACCTTGTCAAACTGATGGTTGCGGATCATTCCGCGCGTATCCTTCCCGTAAGACCCCGCCTCGCTGCGAAAGCACGGGGAATGGCACACGAACCTCAGCGGCAGCGACTCGAGCGGCACGATCTCGTCGCGGACCATGTTAGTGACGGGCACCTCGGCAGTAGGAATCAGGTAGAACTTCCCTTCGTCGCCACGCGGCACCGCGAAAAGATCCGCCTCGAACTTCGGGAGCTGCCCCGTTCCCGTCATGCTCTTGGCGTTCACCAGGTAGGGTGCGTAGATTTCCGTATATCCGTGCTCCTGGGTGTGCACGTCCAGCATCAGCTGCGCGATCGCGCGATGCAACCTCGCCAATGGCCCCCTCATAAGGGCGAAACGCGCCCCGGAGATCTTGGTGGCAACATCAAAGTCGAGCTGCTTCAGTCCCGCTCCGAGGTCAACGTGGTCTTTCGGAGCGAACCCGAAAGTTCGCGGCGTACCCCGACTGCGCTCTTCGCGATTGTCCGCGGCGGACCTGCCTATTGGCACCGATTCGTGGGGAATATTGGCAATATCAAGTAGAAACTCGTCGAGCCGTACCTGAATGTCGACAAGTTCCTTCTCAAGAACCTTCAGCTCGCCTGAGTCAGCAATGGCCCGCCGTTTCGCCTCTTCGGCCTTGGCTTGATCACCCGAAGCCATAAAGCGACCGACTTCTGTGGAAGTGGTGTTTCGCCTTGCCTGGAGCTCCTGGGTGCGGATCTGTATCTTCTTCCTCTTTCCCTCCAGCTCGAGAAATCTGTCAGCCTGGAATTGGATTCCGCGATCCTCGAGGCGTTTCCTAACTCGGTCGATGTCTGACCGAAGCAGCTGGATATCGAGCATGAGTTATGGCTTCTTCGCTTCCCTGTCGAGCCCACGCAAGTGCGCGAGCTTCTCCTTGATCTTTTCCTCGAGACCGCGATCGCTCGGATCGTACCACTTCAGGGCAGGCATTCCCTCGGGGAAGTAGTTCTCGCCGGCGGCATACGCGCCCGGCTCGTCATGGGCATACCGGTAGTCCTTGCCGAAGCCGAGCTTCTTCATCAGCTTGGTCGGGGCGTTGCGCAAGTGCGGGGGAACCGGACGTGAATCGTCTCCGGAGACGAAATCGCGTGCCCGATTATACGCGGCGTACACGGCATTCGACTTCGCGGCGCACGCGAGGTAGATCGCGGCCTCGGCGAGGGCGAGCTCGCCCTCGGGGCTCCCGAGCCTCTCGTACGTCTCGCTAGCGTCCAGGGCGAGACGCAGTGCCCGGGGATCGGCCAGCCCGACGTCCTCGACAGCCATTCTCACCAGGCGCCGCGCAACATAGAGCGGATCGGCGCCGCCGTCGAGCATGCGGACAAGCCAATACAGTGACGCGTCGGGGTTCGAGCCGCGGACCGACTTGTGCAATGCCGAAATCTGGTCATAGAAGACGTCTCCGCCCTTGTCGAAGCGGCGCAGGTTGCGCGCGACCGCGTTCTGGACGAACTCGCCGTCCACTTCCGAGACGCCCGCGCTGGCGGCTGCGGTTTGAAGTATCTCGAGCACATTGAGCAGGCGCCGCGCGTCTCCGTCCGCCAGCCCGATCACGCGCTCTCGAGCACTCGAGTCGAACGAAAGCGACCCGAGTGGGCCCTTTACCGCCCGGTTGAACAGTTCTCCGAGCTCCGACTCAGAAAGGCTATTCAGCACGTAGACCGCGGCGCGCGACAGTAGCGCGCCGATCACCTCGAATGAGGGGTTCTCGGTCGTCGCGCCAATGAAGGTCAGCAGACCCTGCTCGACGAAAGGCAGAAAAGCGTCCTGCTGCGCCTTGTTGAACCGATGCACCTCGTCGACGAAAAGTATCGTGCGCCGCCCGGAGGTGGCGAGCGTCTCCTGCGCCCTTTGCACCGCTTCCTTGATGTCCTTCACTCCGGCGAAGACGGCCGAGAGCGAGATGAACTCCGCGTCGAAAGCGTCGGCCATCAGCCGCGCGAGCGTCGTCTTGCCCACGCCGGGCGGCCCCCACAGGATCATCGAATGCGGATTGCCCGACTCGAAGGCGACGCGCAGGGGTTTGCCCTGACCGAGCAGATGCTTCTGTCCCACCATATCGGCGAGCGCCTTCGGCCGCATCGCCTCGGCAAGCGGCGGCGCGGGAGTGCGCGCGGGAAACAAGTCGGTCATTCGCCTACTCTCGCAGGCTAGTCCACGTCGCCGATGACGTCCGCGCCTTTGGGAGGCGAGAATCGGAACAGGCCGGGGGGGAGATCGGGATTGCGCTCGAGCGCCCTGAACCGCAGTACCGTGGTCTGTCCGAACGTGTCGACGAGCTCCATGGCCCGCAACCCGGACGCGTCAAAGCCCATGCGAATCCTCGTGAAGCCCCCATCCTTGTCCCGCGGGAGCGCCTCGAGCCACTCGATGCCGCCCTTCGTTCCTGTGTCCGACAGGTTGAACGCCTGCATCGCCTCGTTGTTGCCAGCGAGCAGCGCCGCAGGTGTGGAGCCCAGCGCCTGATCAAGCTTCTTGACCGTGACCTGCTTGAGGTCCTCGTCGTAGATCCAGACCTTGCTGCCGTCGCCGACGATGAGCTGCGCGTAGGGTTTCACGTAGGTCCAGCGGAACCTGCCGGGACGCGAGAAGGCGAGAACGCCGCGCGACGCCTGCAGCAGCTTGCTGTTGCTGTCGAATATCTTCTGCTCGAACTCCCCACGCGCCGTGCGGGTGCCCGCGATGAATTCGGAGAAGCGCTCCAGGCTGGAGGCTGAGGCGCAAAGGGGCGCGAGAGCCAGCGCCAATCCCGCCACCGCGGCGCGGAGCTGCCTCATGCGCTACTCTACTTTCGCGGGCACGAGAACCTCGCGATTGCCGTTCGTCTGCATCGCGGATACCAGGCCGGCCTGCTCCATCTGCTCGATGAGGCGCGCCGCGCGGTTGTAACCGATGCGCAAATGGCGCTGCACGAGTGAAATCGACGCTCGCCTCGTGCGCAGAACCATCTCGACCGCCTGATCGTAGAGCGGGTCGGACTCCGCGTCCTGTCCCGCGATGAGCTCGCCTGCCGCGTCGACCTCGTCCTCCTCCAGGACTCCGTCCACGTACTCCGGGTGCCCGAGGGACTTCAGGTATTCCACCACCTTCTGCACCTCGTGGTCGGCGACGTAGGCACCGTGGACCCGCTGCGACATCCCGGAGCCGGGCGGGAGGTAGAGCATGTCACCCTGCCCAATCAGCGACTCGGCCCCTTGCTGATCGAGTATGGTGCGCGAATCCACCTTGCTCGACACCTGGAAGGCAATGCGCGTCGGCACGTTGGCCTTGATCAGCCCCGTGATGACGTCCACGGACGGCCGCTGGGTGGCGAGAATGAGGTGTATCCCGGCTGCGCGCGCCTTCTGCGCCAGGCGCGCGATCAGCTCCTCGACCTTCTTGCCCGACACCATCATCAGGTCCGCGAGCTCGTCGATGATCACGACGATGTGGGGCAGCCGCTCCAGGTTGCGCGGCTCGGGCAGGTCGAGCGTTTCGGGATCCTTGAGGGGGCTGCCCGATTTCTCGGCATCGGCGACCTTGTGGTTGTAGCCGGACAGGTTGCGCACTGAAACCCAGGTCATCAGCCGGTAGCGCCGCTCGACCTCCCCCATGCACCAGTTGAGCGCGTTCGCCGCATGGCGCATGTCGGTCACGACGGGAGCCAGCAGATGCGGAATCCCCTGGTAGGCGGACAGCTCGAGCATCTTCGGATCGACCATGACCAGTCTTACTTCGCGCGGCTCGGTCTTGTACAGAATCGACAGGATCATCGCGTTGAGGGCGACCGACTTGCCCGACCCCGTTGTCCCCGCGACCAGCAGGTGCGGCATCCTCGCGAGGTCGGCGACCACCGGGTTTCCGGCGATGTCCTTGCCGAGCGCGAGCGTCAGGGGCGAGTGCATGTCGTGGTAGGCACGCGAGCTCACGATCTCGGACAGCCGTACGATCTGGCGGTGAGGGTTGGGGATCTCCAGCCCCATGCAGGACTTGCCCGGAATCGTCTCGACGACCCGGATGCTGTAGACGGAGAGAGCGCGCGCGAGGTCCTTTACCAGATTGACGATCTGGCTGCCTTTCACGCCCACGGCCGGCTCGACCTCGTAGCGCGTGATGACCGGCCCGGGGTACGCCGCGAGCACCTTGACCTGGACGCCGAAGTCGCCGAGCTTCTTTTCGATCAGCCGGGAGGTGTACTCCAGCGTCTCGGCGGAGAGGACCTCGATGTCGCTGCTCGCGTCGTCGAGCAGCTTCAGCGGGGGGAGAGGCGTGTCGGGCAGATCGCGGAACAGCGGCTCCTGCCTCTCCTTCTGCACCCTGGAGGACTTCGGGATGTCCACGACGGGAGCCTCAATCCGGATCGGCGCGTGCTCCTCGATCAGCAGTTCGCGCTTCTCCTCGACAACGGCTTCGCGCCGCTCGGCGGCGATCGCTCCGGCCTTGCGGTCCTGCCAGCTCTGCCACTTTTCGAAGGTCCAGACGCAGGCGTGCTCGAGCCCTGCCCCCAGCTTCTCCATGACCGTGAGCCAGGAAACGCCCGTAAACAGCGAAAGCGTCGTCGCAAAGATCGCGACCAGGATCAGCGTCGCACCGGTGAAACCGAAGCCGGACTGGAGCACCCTTGCGACGATGTCGCCGAGCATGCCCCCGGGCGCCAGCGGCAGCGTAACCTTGAGCGAATGAAGCCGCAGCGCTTCGACCCCGCTGGACGCGATCAGGAGCGCGACGAAGCCGGCGACGGCGATGGCCACCGAGCGACGATCACCGGGTGACCCGCCGTCGAGGCGCCGCAGCGTCCACAGCGCGGCGAGAACGAGGAGTATCACCCACCACCAGGCCGACAGGCCGAAGAGGTACAGCAGGCCGTCGGCGATCCAGGCCCCAACCTTGCCGCCGAGGTTCCGGATTTCCCCGACCGCAACGCTGTGCGACCACCCCGGGTCAGCGCGGTTGAACGTGCCGAGGATGAGCGAAAGATAAAGCGCCGCCGCGACGAGGACGAACAGCCGCGATTCGCGTAGCAGCGCGGCGACCTTGCTGGGAAGTGGTGCCTGGGTCCGTTTCAAATTGCCTCAGTTGCCGGGTACTCCGATCGCCCCCTCAATCGATCGTAAGGATGGATTCGTGCAGGTGGATCGAACCCGGGCGCACGTCAATGTACCCCCCCGACTGGAGGTCCTTCATGACCCGGCTCACCATCTCGCGCGACGCTCCGATCATTTTGGCAATGTCCTGCTTGGCGAGTTTCCTGGTGACCACCTTCTGCCCGTCAATCGTCTCGGCCATCTCCAGGAGCAGGTGGGCCACCCGGCCATAGACGTCCATCAAGGCGAGGCTGCCGATCTTCTGGTCGGCCTCCCGAAGCCGCTTCACCAGCCCTCGCATGACCGTCATCGCCATCTCGAAATTCTCGGCCAGGCAGCGCTTGAAGTCCCGCTTCGAGAGGCTCAGCAGCTCGCACGCTTCGAGGGCGGCTACGCTGGCCGAGCGGGGTGCGTCGTCGATCAGTCCCCTCCCCGAAGAACTCGTTCGGCCCTAGGATCGCCAGGATGACCTCGCGGCCCTCGTCGTCGCTGATCATGACCTTGAGGCGGCCGGAGATGATCACGTAGAGTGATTCGGTCACGTCCCCCGCCGCGATGATGGTCGTGCCGCGCGGGAAGCTCTTTCTGCTGACCGCGCTCGTCAGCAAAGCCAGCTGGTTCTCGGGCAGAACCGAGAACAGGGGCACGTTGCGCAACAGCAGCATCGACACACTGGCCGGGGCCGTCATCTCACCATCCTCCCAGGAGACATCCTGGCGTCATATCTTATCACCAGACCGTCGCGGCCCGTCGCAGCGGGAAAGCGCGAGAAATCTCGCGAATATCCCGGGTTATAATCGCCGGCGCGAGAGCGATTGAATTCCGGCGGTTCTGTCCCCACCCTGGCACTCATGTCCAAGAAAACCAGACATTCGCGCCTCCTCATCCTCGGATCCGGTCCGGCGGGGTATACAGCCGCGGTTTATGCGGCCCGCGCAAACCTCAAGCCCGTCGTCATCGCGGGCCTGGAGCCCGGCGGCCAGCTCATGACCACGACCGACGTCGACAACTGGCCCGCCGACAGCATGGGCGTTCAGGGACCCGAGCTGATGGAGCGCTTCCAGAAGCACGCGGAGCGCTTCGAGACCGAGATCGTGTTCGATCACATTCACAGCGCCCACCTAGCCGAGCGCCCCATCCGCCTCGAGGGCGACGCCAGCGAGTACACCTGCGACGCGCTGATCATCGCCACCGGGGCGTCGGCGCGCTACCTCGGGCTGGAATCGGAGAAGGCTTTCATGGGCAAGGGCGTGTCGGCGTGCGCGACCTGCGACGGATTCTTCTACAAAGGCCAGGACGTGGCGGTGGTCGGCGGCGGGAACACCGCAGTCGAGGAGGCCCTCTACCTGGCCAACATCGCGCGCCACGTGACGGTCATCCACCGCCGAGACAAGTTCCGGGCCGAGAAGATCCTCCAGAAGAAGCTGCTCGAGAAGACCAATGTCTCCGTCCGGTGGAACCAGGTGCTCGAGGAGGTCCTGGGAGACGGCAAGGGCGTTACCGGAATCCAGGTCAAGGACGTGATCACCGGCGCGCGGCAGAAGCTCGACGTGCATGGGCTGTTCGTCGCTGTCGGCCACACGCCGAACACGGGCATCTTTGTGGGCCAGCTCGACATGAAGGGCGGCTACATCCTCACCCGCGGAGGCAGCGAGGGCAATGCCAGCGCGACCAGCGTGCCCGGGGTTTTCGCCGCCGGGGACGTGCAGGATCACGTCTACCGTCAGGCGGTCACGAGCGCCGGGAGCGGCTGCATCGCGGCCCTGGACGCGGAAAAGTTTCTGGACGGGATGCACTAGGACCGCCGGCCAGGCGGACCGCCGCGCCGCGCTCATGCGCAAGCCTCCGCCCCGCGAAATCCCCGAAGCGGAAGCCGCCCTGTTTCGCGAGGCGGTGCGCGACACCACGCCGCTCAGGCCCGCGGCACGCGTTCACCGCGGGGTCAAGGTGCCGCCGCCGGTGCCGGTCCAGTCCCTCCTCGACGGCCACGAAACGGTCGCCGAAAGCCTCAGCGGCCCCGTTTCGGGCGAGCACTCCACCGAAACCGGGGAGGAACCGTCCTACCTTCGCCCCGGCCTCGGGCGCGACGTGCTGCGGAAGCTCAGGCGCGGGCACTGGGTGGTCCAGGACGCCGTCGACCTGCACGGATTCAACCGGGACCAGGCGAGGCAATGCCTCGGGGACTTTCTGGGGCGGTGCCTGAAACGCGGACTGCGCTGCGTCCGCATCGTACATGGCAAAGGCCTGCGCTCGCCGGGGAGAGAACCGGTGCTGAGGGGAAAGGTGCAGCTGTGGCTGCTGAAGCGCGACGAGGTGCTCGCCTACTGCGAGGCGCCCAGGAACCAGGGCGGCAGCGGCGCGCTCCTGGTACTGCTCAGATCCTAGGCCTGGCTAGACCGCGGCCTCGTTGGTTTCGCCGGTCCGGATGCGCACGACCTGCTCCACCGTGCTCACGAAGATCTTGCCGTCGCCTATCTTGCCTGTGCGCGCTGCCTTGACGATTGCTTCAATCGCCCCGTCGAGCATCTTCTCGGTCACCACGACCTCGACCTTGACCTTCGGGAGGAAGTCCACCACGTATTCGGCGCCGCGGTAGAGCTCGGTGTGGCCTTTCTGGCGGCCGAAACCCTTCACTTCGGTGACGGTCAGCCCCGTGACCCCGACCTCGGCGAGCGCCTCGCGAACCTCATCGAGCTTGAAAGGCTTCACGACGGCTTCGATCTTCTTCATGGCTTTCCTCCAGCGTTGACCTGCGCCAAACAGTATACCCATTCGGCGTGGATGCCGGCTATTCGTACGGCTCTCGGTAGCGCGAGGTGATCGGGTAGCGCCAATCCTTGCCGAAGCCGCGGTGTGTGATCCTGATCCCGATCGGAGCCTGCCGCCGCTTGTACTCGCTGCGGTGGATCATTTCCACGACCCGCCTGACGCTCCCGGCGTCGAGACCGCGGCCCACCATCTCCGCCGGGCTCAGGTCGTTTTCCATATACCCCGAGACGATCGCATCGAGCACGTCGTAGGGCGGCAGGCTGTCCTGGTCGGTCTGGTTGGGCCTGAGCTCCGCGGACGGGGCGCGCGTCAGAATGCGGTCCGGGATCACGCGCGCGACGGCGTTCCGATACGCGCACAGGCGGTACACGAGCGTCTTCAGGATGTCCTTGATCACGGCGAACCCGCCCGCCATGTCGCCGTACAGCGTAGCGTAGCCCACCGCCATCTCGGACTTGTTGCCCGTGGTGAGCACGATGGCGCCGAACTTGTTCGAGAGGGCCATCAGCAGCGTGCCCCGGATGCGGGCCTGCAGATTCTCTTCGGTCGCGTCGACCGGCCTGCCGACGAACTCCTTCGCGAGCATCCCCAGGAAAGCGTCGAAAGCAGGGCCGATGGGGATCTCGTCGTAGCGCACGCCGAGCCTGCGCACCAGCTCCCGCGAATCCTCGAGGCTGATCTGCGCTGTGTACTTCGAGGGCATCATCACCGCGCGCACGCGGGCCGGCCCGAGAGCGTCGCACGCGATGCACAGCGTGAGCGCGGAATCGACTCCGCCCGACAGCCCGATTATCGCGCCCGGGAAGTGGTTCTTATCCAAGTAGTCCCTGACGCCCAAGCACAGCGCCTTGTAGACCTCGGCTTCAAGCGGGTGCGGTGCGGCGACCGCGCTGCGCTGTGGCTCGCCGTCGACGAGCTTCACGATGCCCAGCGACTCCTCGAAGAGAGGGAGCTGGAAGACCTTCTCCCCGCGCCTGTCGAGCGCGAACGAGGCGCCGTCGAATACCAGCTCGTCCTGGCCGCCGACCAGGTTCGCGTAAACGAGGGCGATGCCGGTCTCGGCAACGCGCTCGCGCATCACCTCGTCGCGCGAGGTCTGCTTGCCCATGTGGTAGGGAGAGGCGTTGAGGACCAGCAGCACCTGCGCGCCCGCCTCGCGCGCGGCGCGGGGCGCAACCGCCCCCCAGGCGTCCGCGCAGATGTTGATGCCCAGCTGCACCTCTGCGTTGTCCGGTCGCGCGGTAAGAGGCCCCAGTGCGCCCCAGGTGTCTTCGCAGATGTTTACCCCGAAGCGCGTCTCCCCGACCTGGAAGACGTACGCGCCGTCCCCCGGCTCGAAGTAGCGCTCCTCGTCGAAGACGGTATAGTTCGGCAGGGCGTGCTTGTGGTATGTACCGACGATCGCTCCCCCGCGTATGACCGACGCGGCGTTGTACCGCTTGCCGCCGTCGAGGTGCGGATGCCCAACGACGAGGGTGATTCCGCGCACCTCCCGGGCCAGGCGCTCGAGCGCCTCCGCGCAGTCGCGGTAGAAGCCGTCGCGAAGCAGCAAGTCCTCCGGAGGATATCCGCACAGCGCCAGCTCCGGGGTCAGCAGCAGGTCCGCGCCGGCAGAGCGGGCCCTGTCGCAATACTCGAGGATCTTGGCGGCGTTGCCCGCGAGATCCCCGACGACGCAGTTGATCTGCGCGATCGCGATGGTAACGACGTTCGGCATCGGCCAAGAATTATAATCGACGGACACATCCGCAGTTCCCCGCGACCGCATGAAGGAAGATGCCCCCTCGCTGAAGATCGTCGACACGCTCCGGGCGATCGAGCCTGAGGCCTGGAATGCGCTCGCTGCGGGCCACCCGTTCCTGCGGCACGAGTTCCTTCACGCGCTCCACGAGACCCGTTGCGCCTGCGACGACACGGGCTGGTCTCCCCGCTACCTCACCCTGTGGCACGGCGCCTCGCTGGCGGGCGCGATGCCGCTCTACGCGAAGACCCACTCGTACGGCGAATACGTCTTCGACTGGGCTTGGGCGGACGCATACCACCGCAGTGGGCTCGCATACTATCCCAAGCTCCTCGCCGCGGTGCCGTTCTCGCCCGTGACCGGGCCAAGGCTCCTCGCCCGCGATGCCGCGACCCGGTCGCTGCTCGTCCGCGCCGCCCTTGGGCTAGCGCTCGAAGTGTCCTCCCTCCACGTGCTCTTTCCGACCGAGCCCGAGGCTCGCGAAATGGAATCCGAGGGGATGATGCTTCGCTGCGCGGTACAGTTTCACTGGGAGAATCGCGGCTACGCGAGCTTCGATCAGTTCCTCGGCGAGCTCGCCTCGGCAAAGCGCAAGAAGATCCGTCAGGAGAGGCGCCGCGTCCAGGACGCGCGGGTGCGACTGCGCCGGCTGGTCGGGAGCGAGATCACGGACGAGCATTGGCGATTCTTCACACGCTGCTACAACGGCACCTACCGCGCGCACCATTCCACGCCCTATCTCAACCTCGACTTCTTCAGACGCATTGGCGAATCCCTCCCCGAGCACGTGCTCATGGTGCTGGCCGAACTCGACGGGAAGCCGGTCGCAAGCGCGCTGAACATCTTTTCGAAGGACGTGTTCTACGGGCGCTACTGGGGCTCGGTGGCCCATATTCCTCTGCTGCACTTCGAAACCTGCTACTACCAGGCGCTCGAGTTCTGCATCGAGCGCGGCATACGCGTGTTCGAGGGTGGCGCGCAGGGCGAGCACAAGCTCGCTCGCGGCTTCATGCCGATCCGGACATGGTCGGCGCACTGGCTGCGCCACCCCGAGTTCTCGGATGCGGTCGAGAAATTCCTTGCACGAGAATCGAAGGGAATCGAGCGCTACGTGGACGAACTGAACGAGCACAGCCCGTTCCGGACAGAAAGCTAGCGCTACTTCCCCTTGGGCAGGCCGCCGAGAAGAGCGGCCACCTGGCGCGCCGGCCGCGGCGCCGGAGCGGGCCGGCTGGGCGCGGCCGCGGCGGGCGCCGGCTGGTAGGGTGAGCTGAAAATAGGATCGGCGTTCTTTGCCGGCTGCGGCGCGCGAGTGAGGCGATCGCGGTCGCCCTGTCGCGGCCGGCGGTCCCGAGCGTCGGAGCGCCCCGTCGGCTTGCTCATCATCGACGGGGCGACCCTCCCGTCGGGTTCGAAGCCCGGGACGATCTTCCTCGGGATACTCAGCCGGATCGTCTTCTCGATCGCCTCAAGCCGTTCGTGCTCCTCGGCGCACACCAGGGAGATCGCCTCGCCGCTCGCTCCAGCCCGACCGGTGCGGCCGATGCGGTGCACGTAATCCTCGGGGGCGCCGGGCAGCTCGAAATTGACGACGTGAGGCAGGTCCTCAATGTCCAGGCCGCGCGCGGCGACGTCGGTTGCCACGAGAACGCGGACCTTCCCCGACTTGAAGTCGTCGAGGGCCTGCAACCGTTCCGGCTGGCTCTTGTCCCCGTGGATCGCGGTCGTGTGGATGCCGTCGCGGTTCAGCTGGTACGCCAGGCGATTTGCCCCTATGCGCGTGGAAGTGAATACCAGGACCTGGCGCAGCTCGCGCGACTGCACCAGGTAGGCGAGCAGCTCGCGCTTGCGCTCCCGGCGGACCGGATGCACCACGTGGCGTACCGACTCCGCCGCGGTGTTCTGCGGAGCGACCTGCACCAGCACCGGCGCGCGCAGGAACGAATCGGCGAGCGTGCGGATGTCCTGGGTCAGGGTCGCAGAGAACAGCAGGTTCTGCCGCTGCTTGGGCAGGAGAGCGATGATGCGCCGCACATCGGGTATGAAGCCCATGTCGAGCATGCGATCGGCCTCGTCGAGCACGAAGGCCTCGACCTGCTGCAGGTTCACGGTCTTCTGCTGGACATGGTCGAGCAGGCGCCCCGGGGTGGCGACGAGAAACTCGACGCCGCGGCGCAGCTCGGCGACCTGCGGCTTGATGTCGATGCCGCCGAACACGACCGTGCTGCGAAGCGCGAGGTATTTGCCGTAGGTGCGCACGCTTTCCTCGACCTGCGCCGCGAGCTCGCGCGTCGGCGTGAGTATCAGGGCGCGCACGGGATGCCGCGCCGGGGAAGCGCTCGCGTTGGCATGGCGAGCCAGGCGGTGCAGCAGGGGCAGAGTAAATCCCGCCGTCTTTCCCGTCCCCGTCTGCGCGCCGCCCAGCACGTCGCGCCCCTGGAGCACAAGCGGGATGGCCTGCGCCTGAATCGGTGTAGGTTCCGTGTATCCCTGCTCGGCAACCGCCTTGAGCAGCTCGGGCAGGAGGTTCAGGTCAGCAAAGCTGGACAAACGATGGGACTGGGTGCGGAACAGAGACGAATTATAGCAGAGGTACCGATGCGGTCCTGCCCTGGCGCTCGAGGGCCCAGGCGACGTGCTCGCGGACCAGCGCGGAGGAGTGCTGCGCGCGCGCGCGCAGGGCCGCGACTGCGCCGTCGCTCTTCGGAGCATTGCCCAGGCCCACCGCGAGATTGCGCAGCCAGCGTTCATAGCCTATCCGGAGGATGGCGCTGCCCGCCATGCGGCTGCGATACTCCGCCTCGCTCCAGGCGAAGAGCTCGGTCAGCTGCGCCGCGTCGAGGCCGTTTCTTACGCGGAAATCGGGCTCGGGCGAGACCTTCGCGTAGCGGTTCCAAGGACATACGAGCTGGCAATCGTCGCAGCCGTACACCCGGTTGCCGATGAGCGGCCGAAGATCGACCGGGATGCTTCCCTTGAGCTCTATCGTCAGGTACGAAATGCAGCGCCTCGCGTCCAGCCGGTAAGGCGCGACGATGGCGCCGGTGGGGCAAACGTCGATGCACTTCGTGCAGCTGCCGCAGTGCGCGCGGACCGGAGCGTCCACGGGCAGCGGGAGGTCGGTGTAGATGTCCCCCAGAAAGAACAGCGAGCCGGCGCCGCGCGAGATCAGCAGCGTGTGCTTGCCCCTCCAGCCCAGGCCCGCCTTGCGCGCCAGCTCGACTTCCATCACGGGCGCAGAGTCCGCAAACACGCGGTAGCCGAACGGGCCGATTTCCTCGGAGATCCTGCCGGCGAGACGCTGCAGCCGTCCCCTGAGGACCTTGTGGTAGTCGCGCCCGAGCGCGTAGCGGGCAACGAAGGCCTTGTCGCCGTCGGCGAGAACGCGCGCGCTGTCGAACGCCTGCGGCCGGTAGTCCATTCGCGCCGAGATTACGCGCACGGTTCCGGGAACGAGCGCCGCGGGCCGCGTCCTTTTCGCACCGTGCTTTCGCATATAATCGAGCTCGCCCGAGAAACCGGATGCGAGCCACGCGGCAAGGCGGGGCTCCGCCGCCGAAAGATCGGTGTCGGCGACTCCAACCGCCTGGAATCCCAGCTCGCGTCCCCAGGACTTGACTTTCGCCGCGAGCGCGGCGAGGTGCGTCGCCCGCAGGCGACGCGGTTGCCCGGTTCTTCCGACATGACCCATCCTGTAGATCATATCCAGCCGACCGCGAAATCGCACTGGAGCGCGCATCTCGCCGACGAGGACGCCACCGCCCGCCTGGGGTCGCGGCTCGCGGCGTGCATCAGGCCAGGAATGCGCATCTATCTGCAGGGTGAACTCGGCACCGGAAAATCGACTCTGATCCGTGGATTGCTGCGTGGCCTCGGCGTCCAGGACAGGGTAAAGAGTCCCACCTACACCCTGGTTGAACTTTACGTCGTTTCTAGATTAAACTTGTACCACTTTGATTTTTATCGTTTCCTGAATACGAGTGAGTTTGCAGATGCGGGTCTGGCGGAGTACTTCCAAGGCGAGGGAGTCTGCCTGGTCGAGTGGCCGGAACGGGCCGGTGAGATGCTGCCAGAACCGGACCTCGAGATCACGCTCGACTACTCGGGCGCGGGGCGCGAAATCCGCGCACGCGCGTACACCGCGCCGGGGGAGCAATGCCTAGCGCGCTGCCGCGAGGGCTGAGCGCGCTCGCGCTCGCCGCCCTGCTCGCGACCGGGGTTGCTGCTGCGGCGGCGCCGTCGCTCGAGGCGCTGCGCGCTGTGCGCGTGTGGCCCGCCCCCGAATACACGCGCTTGACGATCGAATCCGCCGAGCCGCTGCAGCACCGCATGAGCTCGATCAAGGAGCCCGAGCGCCTAGTCCTCGATCTCGAAGGCGTCGATTTTGCGAGCGTGCAGCAGGCCTTCGCCGGCAAGGTTTCGGAGGGCGACCCTTATATCGGGAATCTTCGCGTGGGGCGCTTCAAGCCTGGCGTCGTCCGAGTCGTGCTCGACCTCAAGACCGAGGTCAAACCGCAGATCTTCACCCTCGCGCCGATCGGCGACTACGGCCACCGGCTGGTGCTCGACCTCTATCCTACCCGTCCGGTAGACCCGATCCTGGCGCTGCTGCAGAAACCCGAGCTCAAGATGGAGCCGTCCGTCGGCAACGAGACCGCGGGGCGAACGGCGCCCAAGACGCCGGCGGCGAGACGGACCGAGCCGCCAAAGGAGCGCGTCATCACCGTCGCCATCGACGCGGGGCACGGCGGCGAAGACCCCGGCGCGAAGGGCCGCCGCGGCACCTACGAGAAGACGGTGACGATGCTGATCGCACGCAAGCTGAAGGCCCTGGTCGACGCCGAGCCCAGCATGCGAGCCCTGCTCATCCGCGACGGAGACTACTTTCTCGATCTGAAGGCTCGCGTCGAGAAAGCCCAGCTCGTGAATGCAGACGTGTTCGTCTCGGTTCACGCAGACTCCTTCGTAAAGCCCCACGCCCGGGGCTCATCGGTGTTCGCGCTCTCGGAGCGCGGCGCGACCAGCGTTGCGGCGCGGGAGCTCGCCGCGCGCGAGAACCAGGCGGACTTCATCGGCGGCTTCAACGTGAAGAGCAAGGATCCCTACCTCAAGATGACCATCGCCGACCTGAGCCTGACCCAGCAGATCAGCGACAGCCTGAAGCTCGCGCGAGCGGTGCTGGGCGAGCTGGGTGACGTCAATTCCCTGCACCGGGGAAGAGTGGAGCAGGCCGGGTTCGCCGTGCTCAAGGCCCCTCAGATTCCCTCCGTCCTTGTCGAGACTGCGTTCATCAGCAACCCCGACGAGGAGAAACGGCTCAACGACGAGGCCTACCAGGAGAAGATCGCGCGCGCGATCCTGCGTGGGGTCAAGAGCTACATCGCCAAGAACCCGCCGCTGCGCGCGCCGCCTACCCTTGCGGCTATCCGCTGACCGCCCGGCTCAGGGCTTGGCCCGCGCGACACGCGACCTGACGACCTCGAAGGCAAGCGGCATCACCGACAGCACAATTACGCTGATGATCACGGCGCTCAGGTTCTGCTTCACCACGGGGACGTTCCCGAACCAGTAACCCGCGTAAAGCAGCGACAGGACCCAAGCTAGCGCTCCGGCGACGTTGTAGACGGTAAAGCGCAGGTAGGTCATCCGCGCGATCCCCGCGACGAACGGCGCGAAGGTCCTCAAGATAGGCACGAAGCGGGTGACGATGACGGTCAGCCCCCCGTGCTTTTCGTAGAAAGCGTGGGCGCGATCCAGGGCGCTGCGGTTGAAGAAGCGCGAGCTCTCCCAATGGAAAACCCTGGGACCGATGTAGTAGCCGATGGAATAGTTCACGGTGTTGCCGAGAACCGCGGCCACGACCAGGAGCAGCCCCAGCACGTGCACGTCCATGCCGCCGGAGGCCGCGAGCGCTCCGGCGACGAACAGCAGCGAGTCCCCGGGCAGGAAGGGCGTCACGACAAACCCGGTCTCGGAAAAGATGATGACGAAGAGGATTACGTATATCCACGCGCCGTATTGCTGAAGCACGGCGGCGAGGTGCCGGTCGAGGTGAACCAGGAGATCCCAGGCGGAGAGCAGGAGTTCCACCGGCCGCATTCTACCGTGTCACATATAATTGGCGCGTCGATCGCATCATTCCGGAAGAACTGCACCGTGTCCTCCATCAGACTTCTGCCCGAAACGCTAATCAGCCAGATCGCCGCGGGCGAGGTCGTCGACCGGCCCGCCTCGGTGCTCAAGGAGCTCCTGGAGAACAGCTTCGACTCGGGCGCAACCGAAATCGGCGTGACGCTCTCGGAGGGGGGGGTCAAGCAGATCCGCGTCGTCGACAACGGCAGCGGTATCGCCCGGGATGATTTGCCGATGGCGTTCGCGCGGCACGCGACCAGCAAGATCGCTTCGCTCGACGACCTGGAGCAGGTGCGATCCCTCGGTTTCCGAGGCGAGGCCCTGGCGAGCATCGCCTCGGTTGCGCGCGTCGGCCTCGCGAGCCGTTCGGCGGGGGCCGACCGCGGTTTCGCCATCCGCGCCGAGGGAGGAAGCATCGGCGGCGTCGAGCCGGCCGCGCAACCCGCCGGCACTGCGGTCGAGGTGGACGATCTCTACTACAACACGCCGGCGCGGCGGAAGTTCCTCAAGAGCGAGGCGACCGAGTTCGGTCATTGCGAAGGAGTCTTTACGCGGGCGGCGCTTTCGCGCCCCGAGATTGCGCTCAGCCTGAAGCACAACGGCCGGGTCGTCGCGCGCTTCGGGCCGGGCGACGCCGCGAAGCGCGTCGAAGCCGCTCTGGGGGAGGAGTTTGCGCGCTCGATGCGCACGGTCTCCGCGAACGGCGTGCTGAAGCTCTCGGGGTTCGCAGGTTCGCCCGCGTACACCCGCACGAACCGGGACACGCAATTCGTCTACGTCAACGGCCGTTTCGTGCGCGACAAGCTGCTCGCGCATGCGCTGCGCGAAGCCTATCGCGACGTGCTCCACGGCGAACGCCATCCCGCCTATGTGCTTTTTCTCGAGATCGATCCGCGCGCCGTCGACGTGAACGTTCATCCGGCGAAGACCGAGATTCGCTTTCGCGATCCACGCGCGGTCCACCAGTTCGTGCTTCACGCCGTCACGAAGGGACTTTCTGGGGCGGCTGGCGAGACGCCCGCCGCGATCGCCACCCCTGTCGCCGAAGGGCATGCGGTGACGCCTCGCGCGGTCCAGCCCGCGCTAGGACTGGCGCAGCCGACGGCGAGCTACACCGCCCTGTTCGCGGACCTGCGTGCCAACCTCCAACCCGCGCCTCCGGGCGCGAGCGCCGCCGAAACGCCGCCGCTGGGATACGCGCTCGCCCAGCTGTACGGCATCTACATCCTCGCCCAGAACCGAGAAGGCCTGGTGCTCGTCGACATGCACGCGGCCCACGAGCGCATCCTCTACGAGAAGCTCAAGGGGGCGCTCGACTCGCGCGCGATGAACACCCAGAAGCTGCTCATCCCCGCCACCTTCCACGCCGACCGCGTCGACGTGGCGACCGCGGAGGAGCATGGCATGACCCTCAACCAGCTGGGCTTCGACGTCGCCGCAATCTCCCCGTTCGCCCTGGCGGTGCGCGCGGTGCCCTCGATGCTCGCCGATGCCGACGCGTCGCTGCTCGCGCGCGCGCTGCTGCGCGACATCCGCGAGTACGGCGCCAGCCGCGTGCTCACCGAGCGCCGCGACGAGCTGCTCGGCACCATGGCCTGCCACGGCGCGGTGCGAGCCCACCGCGCGCTGACGATTCCGGAGATGAACGCCCTGCTGCGCGAGATGGAGGAAACCGAGCGCTCGGGGCAGTGCAACCACGGGCGTCCGACGTGGTTCCAGATGACCCTCGCCGATCTCGACAAGCTGTTCATGCGTGGCCGCTGATCCCGCCGCGATCCTCCTCATGGGTCCGACGGCGAGCGGCAAGACGCCGCTCGCGCTGGCGCTTGCCGGGTCCCTTCCCGTCGAGATCATCAGCGTGGACTCGGCGCAGGTATACCGCTGCATGGACATCGGAACGGCGAAGCCTTCGGCCGCGGAGCGCGCTGCGGTGCCTCACCACCTGATCGACGTCATCGACCCGACCGAGGCGTATTCCGCTGCGCGCTTCCGGTCAGACGCGCTGCGCCTTATGTCCGAGATCGCGGCGCGCGGGAAGGTACCGCTGCTCGTCGGCGGCACGATGCTGTACTTCAAGGCGCTGCGCGAGGGGCTGTCGGAGCTCCCGGAATCCGATCCGGCGGCGCGCGGGCGGATCGACGCCGAAGCAGCCGAGCGCGGCTGGCCGGCGATGCACGCCGAGCTCGCGAAGGTCGACCCGCAGACCGCCGCTCGCCTCATGCCCACGGACGCGCAGCGGATCCAGCGCGCGCTGGAGATCCACCGCGTCACGGGGAAGCCGATGTCGCAATTGCTCAGCCGAAAACCGTCCACCCTGCCCTTCCGCCTTGTCGAGCTGGCCCTCGTTCCTTCAGACCGCGGCCGGCTGCACACCCGCATCGAGGAGCGCTTCGAGGCGATGCTGGAGCGTGGATTGGTCGAGGAACTGCGCTCTCTTCGGAAGCGCCATTCGCTGCAGCCCACGCTGCCCTCGATGCGCTGCGTCGGGTACCGGCAAGCGTGGCAGTACCTTGACGGAAAACTCGACCGTGAAGATCTGCGTGATCGTGGAGTCTTTGCGACACGACAGCTCGCGAAGCGCCAGCTCACTTGGCTGAGAGCGACAGCCCCGCCTGCCTTCGATTGCTTCGGGAATGATATCGTCGCGCGCGTGCTCGCGTATCTTCGCGACGAGCTTCAGTGAAAAGCATGCTTGACCGTGAAGGGGGACCAACGAAAACTTCTGCCCGAATGACCGAATTCACAATCGTCTTGATCCGGTCCGTGGTTATCGGGTTGGCAACCATAGCGATTTCGAGAACCACGTTGGCTTAATCGCCGGTCACCGCGTCGCAGCCCTTACCACCCGATATCGGACTGTCGGCCCCAGTTAGGCAAGAGATTGCAAAACTCACATTACAGAACCCCTCCGCACTACTCAAAAGCATCAAGTTCAATTCAAGCATTCCAGATTTCCTCTTTGAACGTCTCGATGGCGGATTGTGGGGCGTTGCACAGGCGCAGATTAACCGGCGTGGCGGCGTCGTCCAGCGACAGGTGACCCTCAGCGGCCTCGTCGTGCTGAGCGGAGCGCCGGGCCCCGCTTTCGGCAGTAAAGGGCTCAAGAACCCCTTCTTGCCTCGACATACAGGCTTTCCGATCTTCTCACGTCGAGGTCGATCGCGAGCTCGGGCAACTGCGATTGGCGATATTCGCAAGGGCGCGGCTCGACAAAGCCGAAGTAGGAAAGAAGAAAGCAGAGCGTCTCGGCGTCGTATGCCCACTTGTGCTCGGTACCCTGGCGAAATACCATGTTAACGAGTTCCATTTTCGTGTGATAGTTGCATCGCATCCAGGGGTCCATACCCCCGGCGTGGAGTCCTCGAAGTTGCCCTATCTCCCCCCATCCCTCCGCGCAATATGCGCGAAGGTACTTGCCTGCATCCGGAACTACGATACGTATTACCCCTCCCGGCCGCAGAACTCGCAGACACTCGGCGAGAAACGCGGGGACTTCGTCGGTATAGTCAAGATGCTCGAAGAAGTGCTCGGAGAATATTCCTCGGGCAGATGCGTCCGGGAATGGAAGTTTCCTTCTGCAATCGCATACGCAATTTATGCCATCTCCCGGGTAGCCATCAACGTTTACCCAACCGGGCAATCCATTCCCGCCGCAGCCCAGATTGATGAGCAGATCCTTCGCGCCCTGATACTTTGATGCCAGCCCTCTGGTTCGGAATCGCAGTCCCGCGAAATAGAGCTCAGTCATGAGGGGCTTGTACACGTGCACGGGAAGAATTCGTGCCCGGAATCGCCGCCATGGACCAGCTCTGCGGGCATACTCATCCCACCTAGGGTAGATTCCAATGGGTTTCTGCTGCACCTTCGCTCCTTGTAAAAGATGGGAAATCAATCTCGGCGGTTTCACTGATCCTGCTGTTCGAGACGCCAAAGGTCGATTCTGGGTGAGTTAAAAAGCCCTCGCATGGAGGGCTTTCTTGTTCGAGTGAGTCCGGCACCGCCCTGCTTCAGCTACCCCAGGGCCGGATCGCTTCCTTGAGCTTCTGGTAGCCCTCGAGGTAGCGCGGGCGCTGGCCGCCGTAGATCCGGTCGAACGTGCCGAGCTGCGCATCCAGCCATTGCGCGAGCTTCGCGTTGCCGGGGTTAGCGGCCTTGTAGGCCTCGTTGATGAGGACGAAATGAATACGGGGATCGTAAGGTTGCTTGGTGCCGCCCTCGGTCTCGTCGCCCTTCAGGAGGCGCAGCAACATCGCGTCCGCCGAGCCCAGCGTCTGCTCGTAGATCGGCGCGCCGTGGACGCGGTACATGACGCTCGTCATGTCCTTGCCGTTCGTCATGGTGAAGCCCATGTCCTTCCACAGCTTCTTCATGTCGACCTTGGCGCCGGCACGGTCGAGCACGATCTGTCCCCAGTCGCGCAGCACGTCGGGCGCGTCCGCCATGAGGTCGGTGAGGCGGTCGCCGTCGAGGTCGGTCGCGTAGAGGATGCAGGGGCGCTGGCGGATCAGGTCGTGCAGCAGCAGCCCGAAGTTGGTGTCGGAGATGTGCTCGTAGACGTCCCCGCCCCAGCCTTCCATGCCTTTCTTGAAGTCCTTCGGCAGCAGGGCGACGATCGCGTCGACGTTGGCGCGGTGCTCCTCGTAGGCATCGACGGTGTACTGCCGCTTGAGCTTGAACTCGGTGCCCTGCAGGAGCCAGCGGAAGATCCCGGCGTTGACCGCGTCCTCCTGCGCCTGGGTAGGCTTGGTGGCGACGCGACCGATGGATCCGGTCTCGTGCACGAGCTGCAGGAACAGGCGCGCCGCGTACGCCATGCGCACGCCCGGCGTGTTCATTTCGGAGTGGATGGTCCCGGTCTTCGGGTCGACCGCGAACTTCTTCTTGTCCTGGGAATAGGGCAAGCCGGGCATGAAGCGCACGCTGGTGACCCCCCCGTAGGGACGCACATTGCAATAGACGCCCGCCGCTGTGCGCAGCGGCGCGTTCGCCGACTTGCCCATCACCACGACCTTCTTCCCGCCCTCGTTCACCATGAAATCGCCCGCGGTGGACCACTTGAGCGCGGTGTAATCGAGCTTGCCGAACCACTCGAGGGACACGAGCTTCGTGTCGTGGCGGAACTGCGCCATCATCGGCACGCCGAGGAACGGCAGCCCCAGCACGTCCAGCGCCATGAGCGTGCCGTTCAGGGCGAACATGTCCGTAAAAGCGTGGGCGACGGGCTTCACGCCCCCGGCGGGGTTTCCCCCTTCCCAGATGATCGCGTCGGGATAGCCGGTCGGCCTGACGGTGGAGCGCTTGTAGATGCCGTCGAGCAGTTTGAAGAGATCGCCCTTTTGCTCTTCCTGGGCGACCTTCAGCAAGTCGAGTTGTGCCATGGGGAATTCCCGCTCAAACCATCAGCGGCACGATCAGCAGCGCCACGATGTTGATGATCTTGATGAGCGGATTGACCGCCGGGCCCGCCGTGTCCTTGTAGGGGTCGCCGACGGTGTCGCCGGTCACCGCCGCCTTGTGGGCGTCGGAGCCCTTGCCGCCGAAGTGCCCCTCTTCGATGTATTTCTTCGCGTTGTCCCAGGCGCCGCCGCCGGTGCACATCGAGATCGCCACGAACAGCCCGGTTACGATGGTGCCCATCAGCACGCCCCCGAGCGCCTGCGGCCCGAGCGCCAGCCCGACCACGATCGGAACGAGCACCGGCAGCAGCGAAGGGATCATCATCTCCTTGATCGCGGCGAGCGTCAGCATGTCGACGGCGCTGCCGTACTCGGGCTTCGCCGTGCCTTCCATGATGCCTGGGATTTCCTTGAACTGACGGCGCACCTCCACCACCACCGAGCCTGCGGCGCGCCCGACGGCTTCCATCGCCATCGCGGCGAAGAGGAACGGCACCATGCCGCCGATGAGCAGGCCGATGACGACCATATGGCTGGACAGGTCGAAGGTCAGCGACTTGCCCGCCGAATCCAGCGCGTGGGTGTAGTCGGCGAACAGCACGAGCGCGGCGAGTCCCGCGGAGCCGATGGCGTAGCCCTTGGTCACCGCCTTGGTCGTGTTGCCCACCGCATCCAGGGGGTCGGTGATGGCGCGCACGGAGTCCGGCAGCTTGGCCATCTCGGCGATTCCGCCCGCGTTGTCGGTAATCGGCCCATAGGCGTCGAGCGCGACGATGATGCCGGCGACCGACAGCATCGAGGTCGCGGCGACCGCGATGCCGTACAGGCCCGCAAGGGAATAGCTGACGTAGATCGCGGCGCACACCGCGAGCACCGGCCAGGCGGTGGATTTCATCGCCACGCCGATGCCGGCGATGATGTTGGTCGCATGACCCGTCGTCGAGGCCTGGGCGACGTGCTGCACCGGCTTGAACTGCGTGCCGGTGTAGTACTCGGTGATCCATACCATGAATCCGGTGAGCGCGATGCCCACCACGACGGCCCCGTAGAGATGCGCGACCGTGATGAGCTTCTTCCCGCCGCCGACGTCGAAGGGGACGGTCGCAAGGACGTCGCCCATGATCATTTGCGTGATCGGCCAGAAGCCGATCAGAGCAATCCCGCCCGCCCACGCAAGGCCCCGGTAGAGCGCGGCCATGACGTTCTTGTCGGAGGGCTTCGTCTTCACGAACCAGGTGCCGACGATCGAGGCGAGTATGGCGAAGCCGCCTATCGCGAGCGGGTAGAGCAGCGCCGCGGGCGAGGTGGTCTTCACCATGAGTGCTCCGAGGAGCATCGTGGCGACGATGGTCACCGCGTAGGTCTCGAAGAGGTCAGCGGCCATGCCCGCGCAGTCGCCTACGTTGTCGCCGACGTTGTCCGCGATCACCGCAGGGTTGCGCGGGTCGTCCTCGGGAATTCCCGCCTCGACCTTGCCGACGAGGTCTGCCCCGACATCGGCGCCCTTGGTGAAGATGCCGCCGCCGAGACGCGCGAAGATGGAGATCAGCGAGCCGCCGAACCCGAGGCCCACCAGCGGATGAATGAGGCGAACGAGATCGGCCTTGTTGCTCGAGTTGGCGTACAGAATCCCGAAGAAGGACGCGACACCAAGCAGGCCCAGTCCGACTACGAGCATTCCGGTGATCGCGCCGCCGCGAAACGCCACGTCCAGCGCCTCCTGGAGGCCGGAGCGCGCCGCCTCGGCCGTGCGCACGTTTGCGCGTACCGAGATATTCATGCCGATGATCCCCGATAGCCCGGAGAGAATCGCTCCGATGAGGAAGCCGAACGCCGTCGTCCAGCCGAGCTGCGGCACGAATCCGATCACGAGGAACAGGATCGCGCCGACGATGCCGATCGTCTTGTACTGGCGCCAGAGATAGGCTGTGGCACCCTGCCGTACGGCCGCGCTGATTTCGCGCATGCGGTCGTTCCCCTCCGGCCGCTGCAGGATCCAGGATATTTGCCAGACGCCGAAGACGATAGCGGCGATGCCGCAGCCGATCGCGAGCCAGAGACCTCCACTCATGACCTTCTCCCTCGAACAAGGCCCTTGTCGCGGGCCTAAGATTGGAAAAAGGGCGAAATTATAGCAGCGGCAGGCGGGCTAGACCTTAAATTCCGGCAGCTTCTTCTGGACAGCCACGTTCCTAAGCCTGACGTAGTCGGGAAGCCCGTTCTTGTAGGGCGGCGGGGCCTCGCCCTGGATCAGGGGCGAAATATAGTCGCGGCATTTCGGCGTGATATGGAACCCGTCCTCGGTAATGAAATCCCGCGGCATCATCTTTTCCTTGTTGGCGATGTCGGCCAGCTTCGCCACGCCGATGCGCCAGCGGTAGGGCTTGTTCGAGATCCGCTCGATCACGGGCATGACCGCGTTCCTGCCGGCGATCGCCAGCTTCACCGCTTCGGCTCCGAGCCTGTATGACTGCTCCACGTCCACCTTCGAGGCTATGTGGCGGGCGGCCCGCTGCAGGTAGTCTGCGAGCGCCCAGTGGTACTTGTATTTCAGCCGGTCCTTCACGAGCCTGGCGATGATCTCGCCCGCGCCGCCCAGCTGCGAGTGGCCGAAGGCATCCTTCAGGCCTGTCTCCGAGAGAAACTTCCCTTCCTTGTTGCGCAGCCCCTCGGACACCGCGATGGCACAGTAGCCGTCGCGCTCGACCACGTTCTTCACCCGCGCGATGAACTTCTCCTCGTCGAACTGGATCTCCGGAAAGAGCAGGATCTGCGGCGCATCGCCCTCCCTCTCCGCGGCAAGCCCGCAGGCGGCAGTGATCCATCCTGCATGCCGGCCCATTACCTCCATCACGAAAACGCGCGTCGAGGTCTTCGACATCGACGCGACGTCGAATCCGGCCTCGCGGATCGAAGTCGCCACGTACTTGGCAACCGAGCCGAATCCCGGGCAGTTGTCGGTGACGGCGAGATCGTTGTCGACGGTCTTGGGAATGCCGACGCATACGAGCGGATAGCCGAGCTTCTCCCCTACCTGGGAAACCTTCCATGCCGTGTCGGCTGAATCGTTGCCGCCGTTGTAGAAGAAATAACCGATGTCGTGCGCGCGAAACACCTCGATAAGGCGCTCGTAGTGCGCACGGTTCTCCTCTATGCCTTTCAGCTTGTAGCGGCAGGAGCCGAATGCTCCGCCCGGGGTGGTCTTGAGCCTCGCGATGGCCGAGGCCGGCTCCCGGCTGGTGTCGATCAGGTCCTCGGCGAGCGCGCCTATGATCCCGTCGCGCCCGGCATAGACCTTGCCGATCCGTTTCTTGTGCTTGCGCGCGGTCTCGATCACCCCTGCGGCGCTGGCGTTGATTACGGCGGTCACGCCGCCCGATTGTGCATAGAAAGCGTTCTTCGGTTTCATCGCTTCTTCCCGATCTACTTCAGCGCGGCGAGCACGCGAGCGCCGATTTCTTCTACCGAGCCCTTGCCGGGGATCTTGCGGTAGCGCGGCGCGCGTGGGTCGCCCTGCGCCGCCCACTTCGAATAGTAGTCGACCAGCGGGCGGGTCTGCTTCTCGTAGACTTCCAGCCGTTTCCTCACCGTCTCCTCCCGGTCGTCTTCGCGCTGCACCAGCGGCTCGCCCGTCTGATCGTCCTTGCCCGGCACCTTCGGCGGATTGAACGTGACATGATAGTTGCGCCCGGATGCAGGGTGCATGCGGCGCCCGCTGAGGCGGCGGATGATTTCCTCGTGATCCACGTCGATCTCAAGGACGAAGTCGAGCTCGACCCCGGAGCCGCGCAACGCCTCGGCTTGCGGGATCGTGCGCGGAAACCCGTCGAAGAGGTAACCGTTCCGGCAATCCACGTGCTTGAGGCGCTCCTTGACGAGGCCGACGATGATGTCGTCCGACACGAGCTGCCCGGCATCTATCACCCTCTTCGCCGCGAAACCAAGCGGCGTGCCGGCCTTCACGGCCGCGCGCAGCATGTCACCGGTGGAGATCTGAGGAATCCGAAAGTGGTCCCTGATGAGAGCCGCCTGGGTTCCCTTTCCGGCTCCAGGTGGCCCGAGAAGAATGAGCCTCATTGTTGTCTTTCTGGATTCCCGCGGGGAAGCGTCTCCTCCGACGCCCCGGAGACGACCTTACCGTTTATGGCTGGCGTGGTCAAACATCGCCCGGACGCGCTCGAGGTCCTGCGGCGTGTCCACGCCCGGCAGAGGCGCGTCCTGCCGCACTGCAACGGCGATGGCGTATCCGTGCCACAGCGCGCGCAGCTGTTCGAGCGCCTCGAAGCGCTCGAGCGGCGAGACGGCGAGCTTGGGAAACACGCGCAGGAACTCGGCGCGATGGGCGTAGACGCCGATGTGGCGATAGCAAGGCATCCCGAAAGGGAGCTGTCTCGACGTTGCGAAGGCGTCGCGTGCCCATGGGATCGGCGCGCGGCTGAAGTAGCGGGCAAGGCCGGCGCTGTCGAGCACGACCTTCACGACGTTGGGATCGAAGAACTCCTCCGAAATCCGGATCGGATGGCAGGCCGTCGCGACCGCGGCCTCAGGCGTGTCCGCGAGCAGGGCGGCGACAGCCCGGATAAGCCCGGGCTCGACCAGCGGCTCGTCCCCCTGGACATTCACGACCACGACCTTCGCATCCAGGCCAAGGTGCTCCACCACCTCCGCGAGCCGGTCGGTTCCGGTGGGATGGTCGGCACGCGTCATGACGGCCTCGAATCCGGCCCGCTCCACGGCTTCGCCGATGTCGCGGTGGTCGGTGGCAACGCAAACCCGGTCGGCACCGCTCTCCCGCGCGCGCTCGGCAACGCGCACGACCATGGGCTTTCCGCCGAGATCGGCGAGCGCCTTACGCGGAAGGCGGGTCGAAGCGAGGCGCGCCGGGATAATGGCTGTGAAATGCATTCATTCGCTCACTTCCTCTTCCGGGGCCAGCTTTCTCGCCTCCTCTTCGAGCATCACCGGTATGCCGTCCCGTATCGGAAATGCGAGGCGGTCGGCCTTGCACGCGAGCTCCGCCCGCCCCGCCCTGTAGACGAGCGGCCCCTTGCAGATCGGGCATACGAGGATGTCAAGCAGGCGCGCGTCCACGAATGCGCTCCAGGATAAGCTCCATCAGAGCCGGGTCGACTTCCGCCTCCACGCGCACCGCAATGAGGTCGCGTCGGCCGAAGCGCCGGCATTTTACCGCATCCTTCTCGGTCATCAGCACGAAGTCGCACTCCGGAAACCGGAGATCCTCCGCCAGGAACGCGTGGTGGTCCGGGAAGGAATGGGGCGAGAAGATCAGCCCCATGGCCGAGAGGGTGGAAAAGAACCGGGCGGGATTGCCGATTCCGGCGACGGCATGGAGCCTCTTTCCGCCGAGCTGCGACGGCTCGATGCAGTCTGAAGCGTTCCCGACACGGTACAAGCCGTCGACCGTCAGCCGCATGCCGAACGCGCCGGTCCGCGATCCGCCGTTGATCACCCTCGCGTCGACGCGCCTAGTCACGGGCTCGCGCAAGGGACCCGCGGGCAGCAGCAAGCCGTTCCCTGCGCCCCGCTCGTCCTCGACCGCGATCTCGAAGTCCCGCCGCAGCCGGTAGTGTTGCAGCCCGTCATCGCACACGATGACGTTGCAGTCTGGATGCGCCGCGCAAAGGGCGCGGCCGGCTGCCACGCGGTCTGCGCCGACCCACACAGGGCATCCCGCCCGCTCGGCGAGCAGCAGGGGCTCGTCGCCGGCGCGACCGGGCTCGTCGGCGGCGGTGACGGCTCGCGGCAAGCGGGCTGCGCCGCCGTATCCACGGCTCAGTATCCCGGGACGCAGCCCGCGCTCGCGCAGCCACCGGGCAAGCGCCATGACAAGCGGAGTCTTTCCCGTGCCCCCGACCGTGAGATTGCCGACGACGATAACCGGAACGGGCAGCCGGGCAGAGGGAAGGACGCGGAGGCGGTACAGCACACGCCGCACGGCGACCGCCAGGCGGAAGACGAGGCTCAAGGGAAACAGCAGAACCGACACCGGGCTCAGTCGGTACCAATGGCGAGCCGCGAACCCGGGGGCGATCATGAGCACGCGGCAGTTTACTTTGTCGTCTGCTCCACGGCGAACACGACCTGGCCGATACCCGCCTGGCGCGCCGCGTCCATCACGCGGATCACCGACAGATGGGTGGCGTTGTTGTCGGCATTGATGACGACGGTCGCCTGCTTCATGCCGGCCGAAGCGCGCCTCAGGTCCTCGGCGAGCTCGCCGACGTTGCGGAACTGGATCGGCTTGCGCTGAATCAGATATTGTCCCCCGGCGCTGACGACGACGTCGATCTCGTTGGCACGCTCCAGCCTCTTCTCGGCGTCGGCGCTCGGCAGGTTGATCTTCAGCTCGGCGTACTTCGCATAGGTAGTCGTGAGCATCAGGAAGATGATGATCACAAGCAGCACGTCGATCATCGGAATCAGGTTGATCTCCGGATCGTCCTTGACCGTGCGCGCAAACCTCATAGAGGCTCCACGCCGGACGGTGTCCGATGCTCCAGGGTCTGTGCGTGGACGACGTCCACCAGCCGCGCCGCCTGCTGCTCCATCTCGACGACGAAGCCTTCCACGAGCCCGCGGAAATGTCGGAAGAAGATCATCGCCGGGATGGCGATCACCAGCCCGAAGCCCGTGTTGTAGAGCGCCACGGAGATACCGTGGGCGAGCTCAATCGGATTGGATCCGCTCGGGGACTGCGAGCCGAAGATCTCTATCATTCCCACGACCGTGCCGAACAGCCCCATCAGCGGGCTGATCGTGGCGATCGTGCCCAGCGTAGTGAGGAACCGCTCGAGCTCGTGGGTGACCGCCCGGCCGGTCTCCTCGATGGCGTCCTTCATGACATCGCGCGAGCTCTGGTAGTTGCGCAGGCCGGAAGCGAGAACCTGGCCAAGCGGCGAGTCCTGCGAAAGGCGGTCGAGCATTTCGTCGCTCACACCTTTCCGCTGGTAGGCGACGAGGACTTTCTCGAGCAGTCCGCTTGGGACGATCTTCTCCCTGCGCAGGATCATGAATCTTTCGATGATGAGGGCGACCGCTAGGATCGACACGGCGAGGAGGAAGTAGATCGGCCAGCCCGCCGCCTGGATGATGGAAAACAACAGCGATCTCCGGTCAAAAAATCCGCGTCCACTTTAGCCTGCGACCGCGGATTCGGCAAGGCGAGCCAATTCAAGAACATCTACGACCCGCGCGAATGGGCGCACTGCAATCGCGCCATAGCGGGGCGAATCCTTATCCACAAATATTGTGGATAAGGATGTGCATAGCTGGTGGCAAGCGGGGCTAAGTGAGTCGCCGCCAAGGGTTTTTGTCCGATGCTGAATTCTTGAACGCCAGTCTTTCGCTTTGCACGTCAGTCTCTTAGGACCGAAATGGATGGGTTAGAATCGGCGCCATGCGCGGAGAACAAGGACTGGAGCCGATTTCCAGGCCGTCGGGTCCTCGGATTCTCAGCGTTTCCGCGTTGGCGCGCAGCGTCCGGGATCTCCTTGAGCACCGCTACCCGCTGCTTTGGGTCGCCGGCGAGATATCCAATCTCACACTCGCCAAATCCGGCCATGTCTACTTCGTCCTGAAGGACGACCATGCGCAACTGCGGTGCGTCATGTTCCGATACCGGCAGCAGCAACTCGACTGGGAGCCCCGCGACGGCATGCAGGTCGAGGCGCAGGTGCTGGTGTCGCTTTACGAGCCGCGCGGCGAGTTTCAACTGAACGTCGAGACCATGCGACGCGCGGGGCTCGGTGCGCGGTATGAAGCATTCGTCCGGCTGCGCGACAGGCTCGAGCGGGAGGGGCTGTTCGACCCGGCAGCCAAGCGTCCCCTGCCCGAGTTTCCGCGCACGATCGGTATCGTCACGTCTCGCGGCGCGGCCGCACTGCGGGACGTGCTCACGACATTGAAGCGCCGCAACGCCTCGATCGACGTGGTCCTTTACCCCGTGCCCGTACAGGGGAGTCGCGCGGCCGAAGACATAGCCTCCGCCCTGGCCCGTGCAGGACGGCGCCGGGAGTGCGATGTGCTGCTGCTGGTGCGCGGAGGCGGCAGCATCGAGGATCTATGGACGTTCAACGAGGAAGTCGTGGCCAGGGCGGTGCGTGCATGTCCGATTCCTGTCGTGACCGGCATCGGTCACGAGACCGATTTCACCATCGCCGATTTCGCGGCGGACCGGCGCGCGCCGACGCCAACGGCGGCCGCTGAGCTGGTGAGCCCGGAGCGCGAGCGCTTGCGCGACGCGATCACCGTGCTCGTACGCAAGCTCGGCACGTCGGCGCTGCGCGAGTTGGAGCGAAAGATGCTGAGCGTCGATCAGCTCGCTCGCAGGCTGATCCATCCGGGCGAGAGGCTTAAGGCCCAGGCCGACATGCTCGGCCAACTGCGGCTGCGGCTCGGCAGTGCGGGTCTGCGAACGCTGTCGGACCGACGCTGGCTGGTAGCCGAATTCATGAGACGCAGCCAACTTCGTCTCCCG